>Ga0179593_1212764_pt1 | contig 24722 bp, 42 predicted proteins | sample CZODoug2_1_08_16_FD_185931 | JGI IMG/M metagenome (GOLD analysis project Ga0179593, IMG submission 185931) | Vadose zone soil fungal communities from Angelo Coast Range Reserve, California, USA - CZODoug2_1_08_16fungal (PacBio error correction) | ecosystem: Environmental > Terrestrial > Soil >... | reverse complement strand
AGGTGATTGAGACAAGAGGCCCTTTTCGCCCTTCTTTCAGGCGTGAGCTGAACGATTTACCCACCCCAACCACAGCAGTGAAGAGACCATTCGCGCCCCCTTTTTTTTTTTTTCCCTAAGTGTATCATCTTGTTAAAGTACCTAAACTGTCATCTCTTTGTACTTTTCTTGATATCCCACATTCCACCTCCTTCGACAGACTCTGAATTTCTCCCGCGCCCGCGTGAATAGTATCACCCTTTTAAGTACCTGCAGCGAACGTTTCTACCTATTCCGCATTCTCCGGTAGCTTTCTAGTGATAGGGAAAGATGACCCCTTCCTTTCTTCTATTTATAGCTAGACAGTACGCTCCTCCAGGATAGACATGAAATTTGTTTTTTTTGTTTGTCGGATGCGCCTTAACCGTTTGAAGGCATTCTTTTTAATGGCTAATTCTTCTGATTTGATACTTTTTGGCCAGGACACTATTTTGCGTTTTGCAGAGATTTTTTCTGAAATATTTGGACCCATCCACCCCCTCAATGTAAGTATTCGAAGCCCTCACCCCCCTTCCCCAGACAGCTATACTAGATGGCAAGTTCCTTTGATTTTTTAGTTGGTGTGGAATTGGAGGCTGGGTTTTTGAGTAGGGATGGTGGGGGGGTTTTACGTCGAGGACGGGTGTGTGTTTTTGTGGGGGCGCGGGGGGTTTTTTTTTTTGGGGGGGAGGCGGTTGGGTGAGGGGGGGAGCGTAGGGAGACGAGGGGTTTTTGAGGTGTGAATGCAGGTCGCTTTTTTAGACTACCCTGAGGAGTGGGTTACGCCACGTTCCTTCGTGATTCGAATAATTGACAGCCGTCCATCCTCCTCATCCAATACCTGGGCTAAGGAATTATTATCGATGTTTCCTCTGCCCGGGCAACCCTCCTTTCTTCTTTTTTTTTTTTTCACTTCTCTAAGGTATTTTCGCCTTTGACGGGCAACCTAGCCTTATTCAAATAGCCCTCTGCCAACCGCCAGATACCCTCCACGCTTTATCTGCGGGCTGCAGGTGATCTTTTTGTGGCCAAAAGTTTTCTCTTTACCCTTTTTTTTGCGCCTCTCTAATACCCAGTTCGGCGTACGGTGTTGTGGTCTTCTGGTTTCCCCCTCACTGTGGTGTCCTACCCAGCTAATTCCCTTCTTTCAAAAGTAGCAGTGTCCTGAGCTCCCCTGGATTTTTTTTTTACTTCGCAGAGGCGTCTTCCTGGACTCCTTGAATTCACGAAAACGGACATTTTTACTCTTTGGCAATGCTAGCCGATTCCAGTTGATCCTTTGATTTTACCGCTTCTAGGCCAGCACCACCACCCTTTCACCTGGATACACTTGTGTACCGATACCATCACGATTTCGCTGTCTCCTTACTTCGCTGCATCTCCCCCTTTCATTGGGTGTCCCCTGTCTTTTTATTAATCGCAAAAAGACGATGTGAACCCTCCTCCCCCCTCTCACCACTTTCTTCCCGCGCACCTGGCCGCGGGACTTGCTCTGGCAGCCACGGACCGATCCTCCACTTTCTCAATCAGCCTCCAGACCTCCTCTGTCTTCCCCTCCCTTTACATAATCTTTTCATCCTCTAGCCGTCTTTGAAGAAAGAGATCCCGGTATGTCAACCCCCTCCCCTTAAAGCACTGATCTCGCGCTAGGCGATTCTCCTCCCCTATGCCCCAGACCTGCGCGAGCGCTGAGAACAACGATTCCCGTTTTTACGCACCCATTAGGGTTTCTGAAGAGCTCCCTTCGATTTCCTCCTTGCAATTGAAGGACTCTCTTCTCTCGTCGATTTCGCTGTATTGACTGCATGACCTGAAATGTCCCTACCGAGAATGGACATCATGTACATATTCCCACCCTCCACTCGTCGACCTTTCCTCTTATGCCCCCCCCTCCGTTCGCCCGGGAGAAACGTTTTTTTAATACAGCCTGCAACCTTTCTTTTCCCCCCCGTGAATACCAATGACGATACCACATGACGCCCAACTATGCTCTTTACCTCCGAGCAAACGTTTTGACGCATCTCTTCTGCTCTCTCATGTTCTGCTGAAGTTAGACCTATATAGACCTCCTTGACTATTCATCGAGTTCTGCACAGTTCCCTTCTCCCCTTCTCTTTGCCCTTTCTGTGCCACTTAACGGTGCAGTGTTTGAATTTTTTTTTTTTTTTTTTTATGCACTGTTCAACCTCTTAAGAGAATATGATGTTTTTCAGGACGCGGAAGAGTTCCTCTGTGCGTTTTCTGAGGGAACTAAGAGAGAAGAGTAGAAGTGTTTTACGCCCTGACACATCATGCAGCAACTGCGCATGCAGCTAATAGAATTATCTCCTAGTTAGTCCGCCACTCCCATACGTTTTTGTCTTGCCTTTTTGGTGATGTTTTTATAGGGGGTTGTGGACTGGCTCAACGATATGCGAGCGTCCCCTCCTTCTCATACGCCGGAAAAGGGTAATGGAGTACAAAAAGTTTTTCTTTTGAATGAATGAGCTCATGGAGAGCCCCTGTCCTCACAAAGCCTTACCCTGTGCTTTTAATCGTGCTCCCCAGTTACGCGCGTTTCATATGAGTTTCACAATATTGAAGCGCGTCCCCCCAATACATTCCGTCAACCCCTCCCTTCCCCTGGTCTAGAATCACTCACCTCTCGCAATTATCTTACCAGAGCCCCCTGCTACCCTGAGAGACTAGATCTCGAACTATCCTCACCATTGTCTGAGATGCCCCGGGAAATAGTATTCGTCCGTTTTAGCGAGGGTCTTACAGAGGGAGGGGAGGACTAGACCAGGAAAGCCCGTTACTCAATGATGTTTCCCCCCTCGCCCGCCGAGATATGGGAGTTTAGATACTGCCCCCCCCCTCGCTGCAAGTTGAGTTTCCCCTTTGTTGAATACTATTTTCTACCAGAGATAGTTCCGGAGATCGCCCTCATAATACCGCTTTCCCCCCGAATATCGGTATCTCCTTTTGTCCTTATGAGAGATAGCACACCGAGACGGAATTCTTCCTTTCTTTTATTCTGGAACCCGACGGATTATGCAAAAGCGTTCGACTATCCCTGCTGAATGACTGCTGAGATTCCATCCATCAGATTTTCTTGTATCTATCATTGAAATAAAATGAGGACTCCTTTTGAGTATGATTTAACGACAACGTTGTCCCTTCTGACGTCTGAGTTTTGAAAGAATGATGAGCAAATACTTTTTTTGAATGTATAAAACAAACGAAGATGACTGAATCAATTAGCCTTTTTTTTCCCATTTTTTACTCCTGCGCTTTACTTTCGCTGGGTCCCTCTTTGAAGCCCCACTCACCCCTCCCAAGATGAGCCGGTAAGCTTTCCACTCTCCAACTTCCACGGCCCATGTTTGCACCTCTTAAGTCATGGAATAGAGTCCGATCTTCGCCACTGCGAGCAAAAACCTGAAAGACACTTCCCGGAGTTGAAATATCATCCCCTTACCCCTCACCGTACATTGCGCGGGCTGTTTTTCCTAAACCCCCAGGCTTTTCCAGCAAAGGGCTGCCTACCTAGTTACTCAGCTTGAAGCGTCGTGCCCCCCAGATTATTAGAGGGTTTCGTTTCGTACTTCGATCGTCCCTCTGTTTTTTTTTAGAGGGTCAGGATCCATTCTAATTTTTCAAGCGGTGCATCCCGTCGGACAAATAGGGCCAGTAAGCGCTTTCTTCATGTGTGATTACTTGTTACTTTTTATTGACAAGCTTCTCTCCCTGCTTTGAGTTCCTGTTGCATTAGGTGCAAGAACCTTTTTATATATGTTGCCCTCATTGCTGGTATTTTGAACTACCAGAGCACATCTTTGTTTTTTTTCCTTTTTCAGAAGACTCCCTAATGAGAAGGTCAACCTGATTCCGGATATTCTCCCCCTTTGTTGTAATCAGCTAAATTGAACCAAGTCGCGCCAATCCGCATCTTCTATTTCCGTGAGCATTAAATATTAAATCTGAAACGGAGACCCCCACGATAGATGCTTTTAGACGGTACCTTTTCATAATCTGATCCTGTCATTTCGGTGATTTACCTCATTGTCCTGAATTTTCATGAATTTTACACTTACCCGCGTTCGCCCTCGATTTACAGAAGGCTGCACTGAATCCCCCATGACATTGACCTCCGGATGACGTGAAGCTGTGTTGAAGCCCCCGAGTTTTGCCGAAAGACCATTCTGCCATGCGCGTCACCCAACTAAGTGTTGCCCTCTCTCCTCTTACCCCTTCCGGAAGTCCACACCACCCGATAGTCTAACTGACCAGATCATTGCAGTTCCTCTGAATTAGTGCGATCCTAACTTGTTGTAAGCTTCGCCTTTTTGTCCCCTTGCCGGTAAAATTTCTGCGCGTCACTATGCACAGGAAAATTTCCCTAACCCTCTACCCACCAGAGTCCTCCACGACGTGCAAGCGTGATCCATTCCTATTTCCCGTATGTAGCATGCCCAACATTCCTCACATCGTAATGTATCTGCTCTTCCCTGCACATGTTCAGCTCAGAACAGAAGTGCAAAAGAGCAGTCGTAACTTCAACAGTTTTAGTGTTCTGTTGTTTGTTTGTGGTTTTTTTGTTTTTTTTTGTGGTGTTTTTGGTTCGTTTTTTTTTTTTTTTTTTTTTTTTTTTTTTTTTTTTTTTTTTTTTTTTTTTTTTTCTTTTTTTTTTTTTTTTTTTTTTTTTTTTTTTTTTTTTTTTTTTTTTTCGTGCCCTTTTCTGGCTTCCCAGCGTATACAGAACATCCACCAATTAGCCCTTTTTCCCGATGCGCCAGATTATTTATGGTGAATTTCGCTAAGGGGTCTTGGCTGATCTTTGGGTTCCTTGCGACGCTTTCTCTTCCTTCCCGCACAAAAGTCACAGACTAACACCCCCACGGTGTTGAAGCCCCTTTTTGAACAGGAATTCCCAGTTTCCCCCCCCCCCTCTACGGCTGTATGTTTTACTTATTGCCGAATTTTTACCGCTCCGCCTCACCGGCAATCTTCTTCGCCCTACCGAGACGAATAAGGTTGTCCCATGAGTACGATGACCCCTTCGAGCGGAGCACAGAAGAGTCGTTACATTTTTTTTTTTCATTAGCCCGCACTGACATTTGTTTACATCGATTCTCCAGAGTTAAGATTGTCCTGAGACTAGATCCGAACCGAACCCCCTCCCCTTCCACCATATATTTTCACTCCCCTTCCCCCCGTATTAAGCGTGTTCTCTTTTTTCTGAACTCAGATGCACCGCAGCCCGGCTTTTTCGTTCTAATTTCCGCTGAAAGAGAAGCCACCCCCCGTTTGGAGTCACCCCTCAGAAACTGCTCCCACAGACTTTTTCCAGCAGTTTAATGGACACCAGAGCAGACTCCAAACATGCTCATGAGCGCCATTCCCAGTTTCCAGGTCTTTCGCTCTGGCCCCTTTTTTTGAAAGTTCCCTTTTACACGCGCTTGTACGCGGAAGTAAGACCTGATAAAGTTGCCCCCCTCTTCTTGGCACCGGCAAGCACATTTAATTGATTTCTGTCCGGCTCTCACCCCCCCCACGTAGGTGTTCTTTTTATACGAAAGCCGACCGTAAAACTTTTTCACAGAACTCATTGAGATCAACAGAAGCACAGCGAAAAGACCATTCACTACTACTCTGCCCTGCCCTAAAAAGAAACGTACGGTAAGAGACTCGCGATTTCTATTTATAAGAATTCCTCCCTGTAGAGCCTTCGTCACCCGGGACGGAGTTTTTCCAGCATCCTGACATTTTACCGACTGCCGGCACCATGCCGCTTGCCGTCCGCCCCTTTCACGTCTCAGGTTACTCGCAACTTACCCCTCAATGATTTTTTTCATAACTCTGCGTTTCCGCCCTAGCGTTAAGTTGTTGTGTGGGTGAACCGAGACCCCCTTACAAGCCACACCCCTTCTTCCCGGCACTGGCCCATGAGGTTGCCTTCACCCAGTTAGTTCTGCTTCTTCGGCTGCTCCTGAGTAACTTGAACTCGTAGGCAGAGTCTTTTTTTGTTTTCTACGCGATCCAAGGCAGAATTCCTCTTCCCCCCTTGGATGTGGAAATAGCCTTAAGAAACCCCCCCCCCCGGCAGATTCTGCCGTTCACGCACGTCCTTGCCAGGACCCAGCTTTCTGCCGAAGCACGAAAAAATTTTTTCTTTTTTGGTTTAAACCGGCCTCATAAATGGTATGAAAACAATGGCCTGTCCCCCTCCTACCGTGACTCCTTCTCTGAGCACCTGCTTAATTCTCAGATTTTCCCCCCATTTATCGCAAGAAACCTTTGAGTAACCCAAGCCCTCAAATTTGCCCCATTCTACCCATCCTTTTGTCTCATCTTTCTTTACCCAAAGACATCTGATTGTCCCGTCTCTCTCGTTCAGGGTCTCCCCTTGCACACAGTTACTTTCTACCTTTTCGTAGGGCCTCTAGCGGCCCTTTTCCTTTGTAGAAGGAGACCCCCTTTTAGGATATAATTGATAAATACGACCACCAATGATACACTTGCCCGTTTTTCCCCCCCTTGCCCCCCGTTTTTTTTATCCCTGACACACACAAAAGGAAACCATGCTTTTGAAGAATAATAAGATCACGAAATCGGTTTAATCCGTCAACGACTAATGCGCCTACTCCTTTAGTACTAATCGCCGCTATATGTCAACCGGCCCTCCCCCGTCTCACATCGCCTCCAAACCAAGAGCCCTTCGACGAAGCTATCCCCCTCCCATCGAAGCACCCTTTGCCTATGTCCCCTAGACGGATCTCAGATGCCCCAGAACCCAGGTACTTTCACGACAAACCCCTCCCTCACCGCAGATAATTTGAGTTTTTTTAGTATTTATCTGGCATCACCTAGATAGAGTGATCACCTTCCTTGCCTTTCCTCGTTGTTCTCCATTTACGAAAATTCTACAGAGTCTTTATCCTGCGTTCCCCGTGGCAGAGTCATTCCGAAAGTCACAAAACACCGTGTGTCGTCGTTTTTACAGATCCCACCGTTTGACCACGAGAACACAGTTTTACACTCTGAAAAATAACGTCCGTAAATGAGATTTGACCCCCTTCTATCCCTTAGTCGACGCCATACTGTCCCCACAATTCCCCATCACCCCCCAATAAATAAGGTTAACCTTTGCGCTGTACGTGACCGCACCAGAAACTTCCTAATGGAAGGCAACTCCCCGAAATGAGCTCTTTTTGAGTCCGACGTGGGAAAATCTTCCATCGTAATTCCGTATCTCTCTCCCGGCCACAAAACCCCCCGTCTCTTATCGCCATCAACACTTTAATTTAAGTTCCCCCCTTCTCCCCCCTCAGCCCCCAGAAGAACCTCTTCTCTCACCCCCCCTCCCTTCCCGTGCGATGCTTGCTATGCCCAACAGACCTCAAGGAACGCCACCCCCCCTCATCAAACCCCAAGAGCTGGAGGCGCTAGGCCCTTACACCCCTCCATAGATCTTTTTTTTCAGATCCACAGAAGGTTGCCCTTTTTATGTCGAAGGAGACCCCTACCCCGTCTTATGTTTAGCACAGCATGGAACGGCACACCCAAGTTTTCTCGCAACCCCCTGATTTCCGTACCCGAGCGCAGGGTGATCTTTTTCGGCCAGTCAGATTTCTTTTGATTAACTGCAGGAATTTTCTTCCGATTCTCTTATTCTCTTGATAGCCCATTGTCCGCTCCTCCAAATTCCCGTTGTCAGAACCCCCGCAGCAAGAACTTTCCTTATACAGACCCTTCCTCGCTGGGTTGTTCGCAGCAGCAACTCGTAGTTGAAAACTCACCTGCCCTTTCCCCTCTGACCGCCAATAAGATAGCATACGTTTTTTTCTCCCTTTTCCCCTTCAGGCCGCTTAGAATTTTGAACCACCTTTAGGTAAGTTCGAAGCCCCCCGCCCCGTTTCTGAACCATCATGTTCCGACTCTAGATATATTGCTCTCAGTCATCTTTTATCCGTAGAGACGGGAATTTTTTCATCCCTATGACAAGGCTACACTTCCCCCCAACGCCCCCACGCCCCCAACAGATACTTCCCAGCTTTGACAATGACCCCAATTTACCTGGCTCAAGAAACCAACCTTTTATTTAAGTACGTCCAACCTCATATGCCCCATGATTACGCCCTTAAGATGCAGAGAATATAACATTCTCAATTGCCCCTCTATACGAAAATCATCTCCTCCCCTATTGTCGATGAGTCAGCGACCAGCCTTCTTCTACATGTTTTCCCCAGTACACCCCCTTGTCCCTACTTCCCAAGGCTTTTATATGATCTGCTTGAATTCCCCCCTGATTTTTCCTCCTGTGTTGTCCGCGTTTACACATCCCTTCTCCCTATTGCACAGCTTTCTGTCGGTCCAGCGTCGGTGGGCCCTATGTCTTACAAAAGATCACCACTTTAAGATGGTCCCATTCTCTGTGTCTTCTCACAGTTCATGTTCCAACTGTAAGTTCATCCTTCCCCCCCCCTCTCAGGAGGCATTCCAGCACGTATTCAACCAAATCAGAACTCTCCTGTTTATAGTCAGAGCTCTCCCTAGCAGAGGCTCTATTTACTCTTGAACGTCCCGAAGAAAATGCGCTCTAGAGCTCTCGACTTTCGCCGAATCCCCAAACGGTCCGTTTCGGTTGTCACCTGCCAGTTCTCCCCTACGATCAGCCTGCTGCCCTGCGGCGTAAGACAATTTGCGCACAACGCAGACTCCCCTCCCACGCGCCCTTTTCCTTCTCTTTAGCAAAGAGCAACCCCTTCCCCCTGCTTGCAGGTGTTTTCCTTCAGTATTGGCTACGATGTATCCGAACATCGAACAGTCGCACTTGCCTAATACCACAGCGTAACCCCGGGACAGCCAGGTGTATGATACCTCTCTGAGCTACATTTTCCCCCTTAACCCTACAGACTAGGTGACTTTCACTTTTGTGAGATCTCGAAGGACCCCCCCTCAGTTTCTTTTTTTCCTTAGAAGAATGCTAAAAATGTTCTCTACTCTTTATCCTCACCACCCCCAATTGCCCGAGCATCTCCCTGTGCCTTCCGAATTTTTTGCCCGAGTATCTCTTTGAAAGAATATATTCTGACAAATCAATCCCTACCCAAACTGATGCCGCAGTTGAATAGGGAGATCTCCGCTCTTCGATTTATCTTCCCCTGCTTCCCTATCCACCGCTGTCCCACCCGTCAAACAACATTAATACGCACGACGGCCATTTCCCCAACACCCCACGAGAAAACAGGATACGAATCCCGTCGCAGGTACCCCCCGCCCCCTCCCTGATTCTTATACGTGCGTTTTTACGGAAGGTGGGTCTCCTTCCCTTATATAATATGCGCAAGAAACCACCACTCCTCCATAATACGTCGAGAAGTTTGCTTCTCCCCCCCCCCTCCTTTGACGCCAGAAGAATATGTTTTTCAAACGTGAACCTTTTTCTAGAGCACTTCGCATAAATCCTTTCACCCCCCCTACTAGCAACGAGCCACGCCCCCTACACCAACTTGGCACGAGGCCCCTCCCCCTGACTCAAGCAACAATTTTTTCCCTTTTCTTTCTATCGCGTAAATGATACCTTGAGAACCTACGTTTCCTGGTTTCAACCCTCTCACCCTGAATCTGATGAAAGTTTTTCCTGATGAAAGGTTCCCCCCCCCATTACAGAAATTTTCCGCTAAAGAAGTTCATCCCCCTTTCATTATTGCACAAGTTGTAACAATTTGGTCACCTGTTTTTACAGCACTTTAACACGAACCAGTCCCCTCCCCTAGACCACATAGTAAACTAGCCCGTCCTCCAGTCTCTAACATTCAATCCACAGCCTAGAATCATAGGTTCCCTCCTGTCCTTCGTCTTTTAACTAGCAAATATCCCTTATTCTCTATACGCTGAGTTCGATTGGGGTCCCGTAAAGACAATATTCAAATACACTTTCTTCAAACTTTTCTCCCGTTTTTTCGAAAGCATTCATCTTTTGATCGAATATCTCTTCCCCTAGCACCAACTCCTCCCCTGAAGATTTTCTAATCTAACCCTCTCTTTTCACCTCCCTTCGATTTTGTGCTTGTGTGTTGTAATCTTTTTTTCGGAGATCTCAGCTCACTAGCAATGATTTTTTTCTAGATGAGTATCCTCAGCTAGACCGGAAGCCTCACTCCGTCCACACCCTGCAGCCTAAGTGCATTGAATTTTTTCCCCCCTCAGGAATGGAACCATACGCGTTCTTTAGGGATTAATAACTTTTTCACTTAATCTTCCAGATGGCCTCGGGTTGCTGATTATCCCACTTTTAACTTCCCGCCCCCTCTTTGACAATGTTTTTTTTTATTCTCGGCGTTTTTTCTAGCATGATCATCGCCTGGGTAATTTGACGAGGATGCCGCTTTAATTTTCTTGATTTTTTCCTACGTAATTACCTTTTAGCCGAGGATACTGCCCAGAGACATTCCAAGCAAACTGGTTTTATTTGAATGCTATAGCCGCCCGCCATTTTTCAGACCCCCGTTTTAGGAAAGTCCATTTGCTGCATGGGGTTCTTTTCTTTATTCCCCTCCCCCCCAAGTAATCCGGGAAAACGCTCCATTTTTCTTAGATAGCCCGTCCCATTTCATAACTAAAAATTCCCTCTGTATGGTTAGCTGTCCCTTTTCAAAGAGAGAAGCCCTGTTTAGAGAACTCGCCTACATTAGAAAAATAGGGGTCCCGCTTCTCCCCGTTCTTTTTCCTCATGCAAAACGTCCCCCTCCTCCCTCCCCCTAAAACAATAAATGAGGATCTTCTATTAACCACCCCCCCCCAGAAGCAGTCTTGGCGGCACATCCATTACTGCGTAGTGATGGCTTCTCGGCTAGCTAAGGCTAGTTAATACCTATTTTCAGCCCACCTCGCTATACCCACCCCGCTTAGACTGCACAGCCCTTTTTTTTTCAGAAACGTTACGCAATTTGACCCTGACCCGTGTGCTCGTGATTTTTTTCCTTTTTTTAGGCAGAGGGGGGCAGATTCAGTGTCTTGCGTCGATTTTCATTTGAGGACTCTGAATACCGTTTTAAATATTAGAAGACCTCCTGTTTTTTCTGGAGTCATTTTATTCCTCCTGCGGCGCCGAGAACATTCAGAACTCGTATGTTCTTTCCTTTCGCTCTGTCAAGGCATAGAATACCTTTGCCAGGATCTTTTCTCCCCCCTCCCTAGGGAGTGTATCCTTTTTGCTTACCAAGTCATTTTGGACGAGTTCTTCTGGCCAAGACGACCACAACCTTTCCTTGTCTTTGTCAATACCAGAAACATGAACCAGTCCCTCTTCTTTTAGCAAAGCCACTGCCCCGTTTTAGGTAATAGAATTCCTGTCTGCTTGAACGTGTTGATGAGTTGGAGTACCCTTTACTTTGCATTGCCTCCCCCGCATGTTCCCCCTGATTCTCATCTCGAAGCGCACCTCCCTCCCCTTCACTAGCATGAGATACCTGCCTTTTAGAAGTTTTTTTTTTTTTTTTTTTTTTTTTTTTTTTTTTTTTTTTTTTTTTTTTTATTCTATCATTTTTTTTTTTTTTTTCTTTCTTTTTTTTTTTTTTTTATTTTTTTTTTTTTTTTTTTTGTCCCTTTATGATCCTCCCTCCCTAATTCTCCCTCCGCTTCTGACGCTGACGCCCCTCCCTTTCTCCCCGGACTATTTTACTCTTCATTCCTTACTTTCAAGGAGGACACCCGACTCTGAGAGCTGCTGTCATCTCTCGCCTCGACAGGGGAGACGCGTTAGACGTCTTTTCTCCCCCCTCCATTCGCGGCTCTGAAGAGTCGTTACCTCTGAAGATGCTGTCCGTTTTCCTCCTCTTCCTTATGTCGCGCTTTCCTCTTTGAAATTAGCACCCGCGACTCGTTAGAGAGTGACCCTCCCCACACGCCCTGCTCTTTTGCCCCCTTTGCATTGACCCCTCCTTTCTCCAGGTCGTTGTTTTTTCCTAACATCCAGTCTCTTCATGACGCTTTCCATTCTGCCCTATGCGCCCCCTCCTCTTGTACCTCCCCGGCCTCCGTTTTTACGCACACACAGCCATGGCGCGCCCTGATGTTTTTTCTCCTCCTCCTAGTTTCTTGCGGAATGAGACCTTCCCCGCTTGCACTTTTAAAAGGCATTGTTTGCCCCCTTCACGGAGATTTTTGTTTCTGGTGGACGCGACTATGCAGGTTTTTTTCCACATTCTTGTTTAGACGAGACAGCTGATGCGATAACTCTCTCCTTCTGTCTTCCCTCTACATTCTTACCCGGTCGCTCCCTCCTCCCCTTTCCCCCTTTCCCCTTTGATGGACCGACCCTCTTCTCTTGTCCCACAGCCCTTCATCGCTTGATTCAGGGCGTAGAATTTAGTTAATTTTTTTTCGACGCATTTTGGCGATGACCAGCCGCGCTTGCTTCCCTCCCCTTGCATCTACGGAGACTTTTCCCCTTTTGCTTTCTAAACACCGCTCCCCTTTTCGCCCTCTCGGATATCAACCCTGACAAGCGTTTCCCAGTCTTTTTCCCGGGATTAGACTTTTTCTTCCCAAAAGTTTACCTCTCCCCCATCGATATTAAGAACTTTTCCCCGCCCTCACAGCGCATGTTTTTTGTACACTGACTAAGTTCGGTTTTTTTTTCCAGTTTCCCTTTTCGCCGTTCCCAGCTTTTATGTATGACCCATGCCCTCGTCCGACGCGTCTCGTTTTCTTTCCTCCTCCAGCCTACTACCCAGCCGTTATTGAGACTATATCGTTTCCCGGATCAGCGTCGTAATGTCTTCATTTAAAGAGATTTCCTTTAGGAAGATTTTTTGTTGGCTTTCTCCTATCCTGAGCCGTTGGTCTTAAAATCAGAGCAGACCCTTTACGGATTTATGATCCCCTCACAAGCGGTAACCCCTAATGCGTCTTCCCCTCGAACATTTTCCGGATGAAAGTGGGGAACATTGAGGACACACCAGGAGGCAGACCCAGGTCCCCAACTTTTCTTAGCACAAGTTTGATTGTAAGATGGTCTGAATTATGTGGGTTTGGAGTACATTTTGCAGTCGATTTTATTTTTTTTGGCTTTTTCTCACCCCCCCTGTCCCCCCCTTACCCCATAGGCACGTTTTTTTTCCTCACTTGACGAAACCAAAACTCAAATGAATCCCAGACTGATTTCCTTGTCCATGCCGTATTTTTTGTTTAGCACAGTTTTCTAACGGATCTCCCCCTTATATCTTCTTAATAAGATTGTTTGTTTGAGTCCGGAGTTCGATTCCAGTTTCGCGCCACCTAGTTTTTTTTCTATGCTGTGAAGTATCTTATCCTAGTTTCGCGCGCGCTCTGACGTACTCAGCTTCTTATTGTCAGTAAACTGATTTTTCCTTATATGTCGGTAGAGTCCGAGTTTCTTCTTTTTTCTTCCCCATCACCCCGCCATCGGGCCCCCCCCCCGACTCCTTAGATGGTAGTTCTTCCCCCTGACATTTCTTCTTATCACCGGTTTTGCACGACCCCTTTCCCCTTCAATGCTGAGTCTTTTAATAGGTTTGCTTTGTGATAGGCGCCCTGACCACTTTGACCTTCCCTAGAAGTCTTTTTCGCACGAGACTTATGCTACGATGCTTTTAAGCGGCCCAGTTTGAATCTCCCCCTTCACTCTACCTCTTAGCCTCGAAATAACTTCCTGCCCCTTTTTGGTTATACAAACTCAGCTTCCCGGACCTCTATCCTGGAGAGTTTTCGCATGTTTTTCGCACAACCTTTTTAATTCAATCTTTCGCCATGGGGCTTCAGCCTTTTTTGCCCCTACGTGAACCCCCCCCTTCGCATGAGCTCTAACTATTTCTTTCCCTGACCCTCTCTCCCCCTTGCTAAGGTAGTCCCCCCTCATCAGATCGAACCGACCTTTCTTGTCAGTCGATTTACTCGCGTGTTTTAGTAGACCATACGCGCATTTGGAATGACCTTGTTCCAGTGCATTCTTTTCCCTTTCTGTTCATAGGACCTGGCTTTATTCCACATCCCGTGCCTCATCCCGGGCAGACGTTTTTCTATTTCTTTTTTTTGCTATTCCCTTTCTCAAATTTAATTCCTTCCGATTTCTTTTACTTTTCAAGCACTCCTCCTCTGGCACATACAGCCGCCTAGTAAAATGGTTTTTGTACCTGACGCCTTCCGATGACAAGATGCCCCTCCCCCCCTCCCCCCCAAATACCATTGCGTGAAGTCGTATCTCGCCCTTCATTCGGATAGGCGCTTTTCCTTTTTCTTTCTCTTTTGAACTTGCCTACTACAACTAGTGACGACTCCCCCCCTGGAAGTGTTTCCCATTTTCCCACCCCTGTGACCTACGGTTTTTCATTTTTTTTATCCCCCATTCGAGAACCCTCCCTTTCTGTTAGCACGTTTTCATCCCATTAGTCCCTGCAGCCGAAAGGCAAACTCCCTTAGAGCCCCCTTTTCGGGGTTTTGATCCTTTTAGCTTCCTTTAGAATGCAGACCTTCCTTTTGTCCTTCCGCTTCCCACTTTCTGCGATGCATTTTCAGAGTACTATCTCTTCCAGCACTTTTCGCCCTTCCACTATCCTGTTGGTTGTGGTGCCATTCTTCTCATCGAAGCGTTTTTTTAATAGCGTTACTTACGTCCCCTGATGACAACGACGCGCGGACATAGATATAACCAAGACAACAGGTGATTCCCCTTTAAACCCACCCTGATACGAGGTCCTTGATTTTTCCCCCCTTGATTTTTTTTCAGCCCCCCCCAGATGCATGCCTGCTTCAAGTAACTGTACTTTCTGTCTTACTTTATACCCCCCCCGTTCTTCTTGCCCTTTATCTTTGTTTTTTTTTTTTTTTGCATAAAAAGCCCTTCTTTTCCGTCAAATGAAGGTACCCGTACCCCAAGACTACACAGCATTTCATACATACCCTAGACGCATCAAGTGTCCGAATAATCCGCACTTTTCTCCCCCCTTTTAATTTTGATATTTTTATGCTTTGTTAGCCACACAGCCGAGTAACAAAAGTGACGATATGCATTGCTAAGGCCACGACCGGCTTTTGCCCCTCCCCCCCCCAATGATCAGACAGAAACTTTTTACACCGCTTCCCGGGGCACTTATGAGTTTCCTCCACTCCCAGTCATCTCAACTCTGCGGTATGCTGCATTTGCCGGTTTTCTTTTTTGGTAAATCCCCCTTCCCTCCCCCCGCAATGGTTTCACCTGCCCGGGAACCACACGCCGTTGAAGTAGACACGTAGTCTTCACAGCCCTCGACTCCCGATTCAGGGGATAGTCCTGAAGTTCGACCCCTGAACCAGGTGGGTTTCCCTCGTAAGTGGAATCCTTTTTTTTCCCAAAATATGTAATTTCATCATTTTTAGGACGCAGCCATGAGAGATTGCACTTTTCAGCGTTTGGCCCTGTTCTTCAAACCTTTCCCCCAGAGTTCGGCCAGTAACCCATTTTTTTTCCTCCCATTCTACTCTTGTTCTATGCCACGCTAGTTCCCTTCCATCCCTAATGAGCGACACTTTCATGACCCTGAATTTGAGCTTAGAATTAGAGACACAATCCACCATTTATTCCTTGCGAATACTTTTTCCGACCCCCCCCCCTCTTTCCACTTCAGAGCTTTTCCTTCACTCCAGTATGCCACAGTTTTTTAAAAGTCCCAATATGCGAGTTCTCCTCGGTTTGACCGCGCTTCTTATGAACCGCCCCCAGTTCCGCGTGCATCCAAACCCTTTCCTTGCCCGACCTATTGCGTTTATTTCAACACCATGCTACCCCTGATTCTCATCAGGTCATAAAGAATCTTTTTCCCGACGGGCCGTACACCTTTCATGACAAATTTTTTTTTATCTCCGTGTGCACCCCCTTTTCCCTTCGACGCTCCGCGCCCCACACGGAAACGACCCCCCTCACGTAGAAAAGAAGAAACTTCTCAAACAGGAAATCTTTCGTCCCCTTCCTCCCCCCCAAGCTCAGTAATTCATGTCCAGAGAATGTTCAGCCCATAGAAGAAGCCCAACTCTCTTTTTAGTCTTCCCTTCATATCGACTCCTCCTTTCAGGCCCTTCCCCGAACTGTGTTTGCAGTGCTACAATGCCGGTTTTCTTTTCTGCTGCCCCTGACCTCTTGCCGTAGATAATCCTTTTCTGTCTCTAATTAAATTCACCCATCTCCCTACCCGTAAAATCACCTGCACCCCCGTCCGCAAACCCCCTCCCACTTCTTTCTTTCATCGTCCCTGACCTTGCGCGCTATTGGAATAACTGTTTCCAATTTTCTTTCCCTCCCGGTCTAGGCGACCTCAGATTCCTTGTCTAGCATTCAGCCCGTTAGTCGCACTCGCTTTTTGAACCTCTAGTCTGAACCCCCCCCCGCCTCCTAATCTGACACCCGTTCCGCCCCGCAATTTGAGTGACTTTTTTTTTTAGCAGAAGAAAAAGCAATTCGCAACCTCTTTACGTCCCAACTTCCCCCCTTGCGGTTTTTTGTTTGCGCTTCCCTTTTTTCTCCCCCACCCTATACCGCATCCTTTCCCCCCACACACGGAATCGTTCTCCATTATTTCATAGCCCGGCTTGCAGATCCCCCTTCGAGCGGTTTTCTTTTTCCTTCTCCAACTGATCGTTGGCGATCCTCTTCTTTTATCGTCTCACCTCCAGACGTCAAGTGTAGAATAGGTTTTGTGCCTGAACTGAAGATTATATTTTCTCCCTCCTTTTCTTTCGCAGCTTTTCTGCGTCGCGAGGCCTTTTCCAGCTTTCTTCTCTCTGGTAACTGAGTTACCACCGCGCCGCCCTTTGTCGACCCTCACACGTTTTGCCTGGCTCTCTCCCTTAACAACTTTCTCTGAAAAAGCAAAAACCTTTTTTTTTTTCCTTCATTCTCCTCTTTCCCTGAGAACTGTTATGAAAAAATCAATTTCGGTCCTAAGGTAGAATCACCCCGGATTAGTCGTTTTAACCCCACGAATTCCAGTCTCTCCCTCTTTGAGATCATATTAAAGTCCTTCTTTACCATCCGGCAGGTACTCATTCCGACGTCATCCTAGATCTCCGTGAAATTTCCCCGCTTCTCTTTCCCCTGCCCACTACACTCGTACATTCACAAAGACGACTCCTAGCACCTCCTTTTCTTGTCCCCTTTTTTTCCACCCCTGTGTTTTCAAGAGTCACCCTCCCCTTTCCTGACGCGACCATCCTTTTCGGCAGTAGGAGAATTTTTCCCACGTTTTGCGTTGAAGTGAACCTATACTCGGCGAAAGATATCCCTCTTTTTCTTTCTAGAAGGTTACTATCTTTTGACCAGTTCTGTATCCCCACACAAACTGTTCCTACTAACCCCCAGCCTCAGATGAAACCTTTGCCCTATCTTTTTCCTGACGCTTTTTGACTTGCTGCCCTCTCCCTAAAAGGCATCCGCGAGACGGAGCTCGCTTTTCACCCTGTTAAATACGTGAACTACGGCCAAAATTCTCAAGTCAGATCCTGGCGCCCCCAGCCAAGACGTGCCTACTCAATCGGGACGCGCCTCTCCTCCAGAATGAGGAACCCGTACACTGCAATATCCCTTAGACTCCCCAGCTCTTTTTTTCTATATCTCTCAGCACAAAGCGCCGCTCTAATCTCAATGCCTTTTTCCTGGGCCCCGTCTTTGCTCTGATCTTATCCCACCAAAGAAACTCGACACTTCTAGAGACTTTTACCCCCATGACGATTATCCAAGCTCTGGACCGAGGCTCCCAAGCTGAAGCAATCCTTACTCCTGAACCAGGTCCCCCCCACCCTCTGCAGGTTTGCAGATTGTACTCGGATCTTAGTAGTGTGTTTTTGCCGACCCATTCGACCCGCGTCTCATAATGTCACTTCACGTCCCCACTTCCCTGTCTCTATGACAAGCGCGTTTAGTTCTGCCTTTAGAAAATCCTTTTAGTCATTCTGCCGCGTCCTTTTTGAATTGATCGGCTCCCGCCAACAAGCCCCGCGTTGTACAGATATTGTGTAAATCTCCTTTAGCCCCCCATCCTAGGTAGAATCGAATACTCCACGTCCCCCCCGCGAAGCATCCCATCCGAGCCATCATGTGCCGGGAATTATGCGTGCCTTTTCCTTCTGTGAGCGTAGTAGGGGTTGTTGTTTCCATTCCTACCCCGTCAGTGGGTAGTTTGCTTTCCCTCTGGCCAAGGTCTAGTTTTGTTTCGACCAAAAGATGTTGCCCGCGGAACGTAAGAAGACACTTCTTTTCTCTAGTTACCCCCACCTTCCACCCTGCCCTTTAACCTCCCTACCAAACGCCCAATCTATCGCAGCCTCCCCCGAACCCCCAACACCATGAACGAACGGTTTTTCACCGGAGTAGAGATTACCTTACCCCCAGCTTCTTCCCCTGCTTGCCTTTCCGCGTACAGCGTTCTTTTTTTCTAGGATCAGCTCGAAAGCGTCACAACCCCCGCGCCATCAATCCCTCCTCTCCTCTGCATACTTCGCGCAGTCGATGTCCGTTTTTTTTTTTCCCGACTTTTTTTGAGTGCGATTTTCATCCCTTCCTCAGCCCAACGTTTTCCTTTTTCCCCTGACCCCCTTCCCTTATCCCATGCGCCACAGTTCCTGCTTCTTTTGCACACCTTGCTTTAGAAGATGTATAGATAACTCTCTATCGCGAACCCGTCGGTTTCCCTTCCCGGTACTCAGACCGAGTGTCCCCCCCCCCCAAGAGAAAGCGTTCCCCCCCCCAAAACGCCCTCTAAGGTTCCAGACACCCTCGCACCGCGATAATTTCCCAGGTATTCGTTCACCCAAAGCCCTTAATCCTTTAAGGTCTTCTTTCACCCCCCCGATGAAAACGAGTCCCAGACTGAATCCAAGACCGGTGTTCAGACTCGAAATACCCCCCCCTTCGAAGAGGACGCTCGACTACACCCCCAGGAGAAACGACAGAGGTCCGAACGACTAATGCTCGAAAGTTTTTTTCGCCTAAGCCTCGCCGTGGCGACAGGTCCCCCCTTACAAGGAGCCCTTAGTGCGTCTCGAATACATGCTTTTACATTTTGTGACTCATTCGAATTTTTTTTCTTCTTTCCCTTCCACCGCCTTACCTGTTTTCTACTGTGATTACGCCTCCCGAACAATACTCAGTGCTTTTTTTTCCTCTTTTCAACCGCCTTACCCCCAAATTTTCGTTTCCCTCTTGGTTCTGCGAAGTGAATCCTACCATCCTCCTCAGCCCGCGCTGCTCCCCCCCTCTTCTATTTTACTCCCTTTTGCTATTTGTTGATTTGCATAACGTTCGTAGGCCGAGACAGGCGCTTCCCCCCCCCTTCCCCCCCCCCCCCCCCCCCCCCCCACAGACCCCCCCTCCCCCCCCCCACCCCCCCCCCCCCCCCCCTGGTTCTTCTTTGTCTGAAAAGGTTCTACGCCACCGACAGAAGCATATCGGAACCCCCCCCTTTAGCGAATTTGCAGACCTGCGTTTCTTAAATGTGCCCATCGTTTTTTTTATGTTCTCTACCAAAAGATTCCTAAGTTTTTGAGGGTATCCTTTCTTTTTCGATCTTTCTACCAGCCCCCTGGCCTTACATGAGCGGTCCTTAAGTAGTTCTTCCCCCTCCAGTCGGCCTGGTATTAGTCACTCCTGCAGGACTGAAGGTCGCGCAGTTGACCGAATGGGCTTTTCTGCATTAGACATGATCTCCAAAAATCTTTCTTTCGTTGGCCTAACCCCTGCGTCGACGTTTCTGCCCCAGATGCTTCAGAACTTCATGAGCGCAGACCGTTTGATGCTTTTTTTTGACACGCCAACTCATTGACCCCCTCCTCTTTTTTTCCGAGTCTAGAACCCATAAATGCGTTTGGCGTTTTACCCTTATCTTTAAGAACCCCCCCCTTGATAGATTTGAATCTCTTTTTTCTTTTTGCAGTGCTATTGCCTTTTTTTTTTTCTTTAAAATCAAGCAGAAATCAGCCGCCATTCCTGTAGTAAAATTCTCTACCATTAGGCCCCCCATTTGATCAATAGAGATCTTCTCCTGCAGCGTAGACAAGGCAAATCTTTTTCGTTTTTATCGCATCAGGGATTCTCTGAGAAGCCCCCCCGCCCTCCAGAAACCCCCCTAATTGAAGAAAGAATGTTTCTAGTCTTACTTCGCCCACTCATACGCTTTTCAGATAAGCAAATTGATACATATTTTTTTGTTATCTTTTCGTTGCCGAACGTACTTAGATTCGAAGTTCTGTGAGAAGCCTCCCAGAATGTTAGTCTGGGCCCTGAATTTTCTTAAATACCACTTCGCTCCGCCGCTCTCACTTTTGTCTTTATTAGCGTTCTCCACCGGGGACTCCCCCTGTACGAACTACTAGAACGCAGTGCTACCTTCTTCACCTTTCTAATCCCATGTAATTCCGTCTTACGACAAATTGCCCTGACACTTTGAGTCCCCCCCCCTTTCCCTTAAGTCTTTTTGGCGTTGATTTAGTCGACCCCCTTTTCCAAATTTGTCCCCCCCCGTTGTACGTCCCCGCACACGACCATTACACCCCCACCCCAAACAACCCGAATAATCATTGCCGGCTTTGTACGAAACGCGCTCACCGACCATATTTATTGAGAGCTTTGAAGTGTGTTTCCTCTCTTTTTTTTAAATTTCCTTTTTAGCTGATGAAGCTCCATAATTCCTACGACATCGCCACTTTTTTCGCGGACTGCTAGTTCGATAGCTTGCCGTTTTTCCCCTTCCCTAGCTCCCGACGCTGCTGCGCTGCGCTACATATCATTTTTCCCCCTGATTGCGCTGACGCGTTTTTGCCATACTCCTTCCAGACGACCGCCTTCATGCGTTTCTTATCGATCCTCAGTCCTCTCTGAAACACAGGTTTCCTTTTTTGCCGTATCTTTCGCCCTCGCAATCTAGCCTTGAGACGGATGATTGAGCTTGATCGATAATAGGTTCCGACTGATTAGGCGGTAATGTCTCCTTACCGATGAGATCCTGATTGACCAGACACTCAACTGCACTTGCGTCCCTCTTATGAGCCTGAGAAATCCTAGCAGCACTGAAAGATGGAATGAACAACCAGATCCGCAACCCTCTCAACATCTGATTGCAACCCATCCCCGTCCTGGTTATTGCGTGCTGCTTGTGGTTTTTTTTTCTTGCCCCTTTTCTTCGAAGTTTTTTTTTTTTAAGGTTTCTCTTTTTTTGATTTCCGTCCCCTCTCCTTGTAACTCGTTTTCTTGCCGTGACCCCCGACATCTGATGCAGTCCTTTCACTGATCACATGATCAGATCCCCTATGCGCAACATCATCTCTTGACGTCCCCTGGCAAAACTCCTCCAGACTGCGCATTTTCACCCAGATGGCTCCTCCCGTAGCTCTAGTCCGTTGTCTCCCCCTGCATACTCCCCAGTTGATTTCTGCGACTGGTGCCTAGCCGACACAGTTATTTATTCAGCGGCATCGTATTGCCCCCGTCGGGTGATTTTTTTTGTGAACGCCGGAATTGCTTTTTCACATCTTAGGTTTATCTGGTATCGCCGGAATCCTCGTCCTCGCTGATCGCGATCCCTCTCTAACGACTCCTTTTTTCACGGATCTGTATCGACCCCCCTTACTTGTTTCTCTACATTGCTTGACCTTCACTTGAGTGTCGGCCAACCCTCTTTCTCCAGAGAGCATCCGTCAATGCTTTTTATTTCTGTCACCCTGCACTTTTTTTTTTTTTCTTCCCCTTTCGTCCACAAATGACGCACCGTCTTTCCAGTTCGCCTTTCCCCTACGGCTATCGGTAATTTCTCTTAACAACGACTTTTTTCTCCCCCTCCCCCCCTACCCCCCACATCCCGCGACCAAACCTTCTCAGAAAAGACCCTCTCAAGATAGATCACGCATTCCATTTGTCTTCACAGAGCCCCCGCCTGGAACCGGAAACCATTTGACCTGTCAACGAACAAATAAAGCTTTTCAGCGCCCGGTTCTTCCCATGGAGTCAAAGCCCCCCCCCCCCCCCCCCCCCCCCCCCCCCCCCCCCCCCCCCCCCCCCCCCCCCCCCCGTCCCATCCTCCACTCATGTTGGACGGTACGCGCGGAAATATTTGTATTCTCTTCTTTTTTCTTCCCCGATGAATGCGGTATCTTGTTTTCCTCCCCTAAAAAGAATCCACTACTCCTTTTATTTGCTACGGCTCCCCCTCATGAGGACCTATCCGAGATTTCTGAGACCTGATCTCTTTTTCAAATTTTTCGAGACTCGAGCTCCTAGATACCCTCCAAAGACAGAGCAAGACTGCTGAAGCGGATCCTAAGACGGGAATCTAGCGTTTCACGCAGCCCCCTAGAGTAATTTATTCAGTGGAGAACCGTTCCTACTTTCTTAAAATGCGCGCACGGTTAAAACCTTCCTTTCCCCTTTGAGGAAGATTTTTTCCTCTCAGTTTTCTTAAGTACACCCCCTTCTTTTGATTTTTCCCTGTAGATCGATAATCACCTCTCGGCCGAGTCTGTCGCTTCCTCTCCCCTTTTTTTCCCACCCCGCCTAGCAAATCGCCCTGGTTTCCTTGTCTAACAAACGCGAACACGATGCCTGCTCTTATTTCATTAAAATTAACAACCAAGCCGTCCCCCTCTTTGCTGTCTCTCTCCAATTTACTGCCCTATGATACTCCTCCTCCTATGTTGGTCAAAGAATTCTTTTTTTTATTATCCGTAGTACAGTCGACTCCCACGTTAGGTTTCTCTTCACCGTTCTCCGCTTTTTACAGTGTCCCCCCTTCGAGATAATGCATGATTTTTTTTTCAATAGAGAGTTAAAATTTTATTTTCCTTTTAGTTTTTTATCCTCACTCGGCCACGTTCCCTGCGGTATTTAAGAACTGCATTTTTCCGTCCATTAGCAATGGCTCTCTACGGCACAGTCCGATGGTCTCCCCCCTTCAACTAAATATTCATGCGAGAATCTCCGTCCCCCCCTGCGCATCCCCACTTCTTACTGCACAAGTATTCTTTTTTAATGATTAATATTTTTCTTAGTTTTTTTTCCTAAATTTATGCACAGCGCCCTCTTTTGTTGGGGTTTCGTTTTTATCTTCTGAATAGACAGGTCCCTTCTACATTTTCCTAACTACTTTTCCCCGAATTGACACTCCGTAATTTCCAGAGTGCCTAATCGATATCACGCGGCCCCTGATTTCTCCATTCTGCACGCAACTTACAGCTGACGTAACCTCCAAGGAGTGATTCTTCCCCCCCTCCGTGCCTCCTCTGAAAATTCACTAGTAATGCCTCTCAAGTTTATTTCTGACATTGCATCAGTTACAATGTCTTCCTTTAAACCTTTCGATCTTTGCGAACGAATCCTATGTCTTCTATTTTTTCTGCGAGATTTGCTTTCCTCCTATTTTTTTTTTTTTTTTTTTTTTTTTTCCTTTTTATTGAAATCCCCTTCTGTTCATTAGTGCCTGGAGTCCCTTTATTCGCTTTACTAGATGCGTGAAAATTCATACCACCCTCTTCCCAGTTCCCAGATGTCTGATCAAGTTGATAATTTGTGAGGATCCATCTCCCTTTTTACAGTTTTGAAGTACAGAAGTGGGATCTTTACGGGAATGTGCACTGTGTGTGTGTTATTTTTGGTTTGCGCTTTGTTTTGTTTTGCGGTGGTGTGACATTTTCTTTTTTTTTTTTCTTTTGTATGCTGGAACCTCTGGATATAATCGAACACCCAAACCATCCCCCCCCCCCCCCCCCCCCCCCCCCCCCCCCCCCCCCCCCCCAGTTATCCTGTGCATTGAGATTCCCTATGTTGACTCTCATTCTCCCATTTTTTGTTTTTTTTCTTTTTGCAGACGAACGCACCCCCCCTTTACTCCACCCTCAGCGTTGGTCCCTTTTATGCGCTTACTGTCTACACACACCAGTTCCTTTTAGTCCCCCCTTACTGTTGGTTTATGAATTCTCCTTCTTTCTCTCTTTTGGTACATCGAGCAGAGTTAGGCTTTTGTCCCATGGGCCCTCCCCCAGCGTCTGCTGAGTACGCGTTTCTTCAAATAACAAGAAAACCCCCCCAAACCTTTCCGTGTTGTTCCCTTCTCATAAAAGGGCCATCCCCTGTGCACCTCATCTTAGTCTTTTTTGTTTGACCCATGTGTATTTTCTCTTGTCGCTTTTTAACTACATCGCTCTGGAACTTCCTGAAGTTTTACCACGGCCCTGCTTCCTCTCAGAGAACGACACTCCCCCTCCGATGTCGAGTAACAATCAGTACTCTCAGCTTCCCCCTATTCATACTCCCTTGGAGGCCTTTATTCTCTAGTGTAATGTTCCTGCTTGACAGAACCCCCTGGAAGGTCCCACATTTTTTAGTACGATTATCGTCCCCTGCCTCGTCACGCCTCGACCTAATAGCATGCTCTCAGTTATCCCGAAGGCAGTCCTGTCCCCCATCGCCTCCCTTCTTCCCATCTGCATCAGTTCCCTCTCTTGCTATATTAACTAAGTCCTCCGTTTTCACTCAGAGGCCTTTGTTTTTTTTTTTATTCCCGATATGCGTACGAGTTCGACTCCCCCCCCCCCATTTTTTTTTTTTTCATTTCCTTAGCCCTAGAGAGCTCTTTACCTCTCGTAAAGTTTTGCCACGTATACCCCCCCCTCCCCAGATTTCCGAAACGCCCTTCAGTTTCCATCCTTTCTACTGTTTGTTGTGCCCCACAGAGACATCGCGT
>Ga0179593_1292343_pt1 | contig 24730 bp, 36 predicted proteins | sample CZODoug2_1_08_16_FD_185931 | JGI IMG/M metagenome (GOLD analysis project Ga0179593, IMG submission 185931) | Vadose zone soil fungal communities from Angelo Coast Range Reserve, California, USA - CZODoug2_1_08_16fungal (PacBio error correction) | ecosystem: Environmental > Terrestrial > Soil >... | reverse complement strand
TGGATTATTCCCAATCATGTTTTTTCTTTTTTTTTTTGTCCTGTCAGGGCCGTCTGTGGTTTTGGTCCCCCCCCCTTTGTCTCGTCAAGCAGGATTGATAAAATTTAATAGCCCAGTTCCTTCCCCAATGGCATTTCCTTCCCAAGAACACCACATATCAAACCCCCCCCCCCCCTTTTTTTTATCCACGTCCGGCAAATCATACAACCCGTTCAATTTTCTCGCTCCCCCCAAAGTTCTGGTGTTATTCGTTTTTTCCCAGGGTCCAGAAACCCCCCCCCCTCTATCCCACTTTGAAAGGGAACCAAGCATTTCCCCCTTTGCATGCCCCAAAACTTTTTGGTTTTTTCACCTTTGTCGACATTTTGGTCTTTCCAAAACCAGGGGTTCAACTCAAAACCTGTCTGCCCCCCCCCTGCAAACTTTGAGACAGACCTTCGCAGTCCTTAGGTCTACCCGGGAAACAAAACGACCCCCTTTTTCCCCCCTTAGTTTTTTTGACTCACGTGTTCTAAAGAAAATCTTTTTTTTTTTCCCTGGGACCACTGTGGATAACACACGGACACCTTTGTCCTTTCCCTCCAGTGGGCCCTCAAGTTTTTTTTTTTTTTTTTCTTCCAATTTTGTTTTTCCCCCACCCAAAAAACTAAGGAGGTCCTCGCAAATTCACTTTTTCTGATTTTCTTGGTATCAAACGTCACGCGAACCCTGTTTCTTTGATACGTCCCCCAAAAACTTCAGTGGCGGTTCCCCTCCATTAAAGGTTGATATGGGTAAGTGCTTCCCGAACTGGCATGAGAGGGCGTTTGCCCCCCCCCCCCCACGTCCACAGTTCACTCACGTGTTTGCTTTTTGGGATTCCATTCCATGTAATGTTTCCCATTTTTTTTTTATTTTGGAGTTAGGACTGTTCGTTGGCGTTTTAGTCATAGGGGAAAGGAAGTTTTTTCCACTTTGTACCTCCCCTGCCAAGTTTTGTTTTTTTTATCAAGACAAACCCCTTTTGGCCCAAAAACCATCCGTCCCGGTCCCCAAAAAAAGCCCCCCGGGTGGCCGAACTCTGGTCCTACTGTTATGTTTCTCACAACTTTTTTGTGTCTTTTCCCCCCTCCCTTGGTTTTCCGGGCGACTTTTTTCCAGGACTTTTGTTGTTTTTTTTGAAACCGGGTTTTCCCCCCCTTTTTCTCCGGGTTTTGAGCGGTATTTTCCGTAAACAGGCTGGGCCTTTTTTTTTACATTTTCACGGGATTTTTTTGGTGGTTTTTGGGACCCCCCCCCTTTTTTTTCTTTGTTGTTGTGCCCTGGATTTTCTGAAAGGATGGAGAATCGAGGCGTTTTTCCCTTCTGAACAAAGTCACCTCGAACCCCCCAAACACATTTCGGGGGTCAACCGGTGCCCTCCCATTTCCTCTCGTTGTTTAAACCAAAGGGGGCTCCCTTCAGGGTGGGCGGGGGGGCCTTCGGCCCAAACTCGTTACGTGATCATTGATTTTTTTCGTGATGTCCCCCGTAAACGAACTTTCGTTTGTTCTGGCCAGGGTTCGCTTTTCGAAAAAGGCCGGGGAAACATTCCGGGGCGATCATGGTGTTTTATTTTTTTTTCTTCCCCTTCCCCCGCCTGTTGGGGTTCCTAGCGATATTCGAACCCAATCCGCCGAGGAAGGACGGGAAAATTCCTGCGCAGTAAGAAACCAGCCTGGCGTTTTTCTTTTCCCCTTTTTTTGTGGGGGCTTTTCTCCCAAAAAGATTGGCGAGGCTTAACCTTGTAGTTTCGTGCTTAAACCCCTTCTTTCTTGTTTTTTCCGGGGGTTCTTTCCTTTTACCTGCGCGTTTGGGTTTTTGCCCGTGGCAGTGGAAAAAATATTTGGTTTGGGCATTCATAACCAAGAAAAAACACCCCCACCCATCCCACCCAACACTTGAAAACTTGAACCCCTTTTTTTCCAAAGAAAATTCCAGTTTGGTCACCACCACTTCTCTCCCCCTTTTGTTTTGTGTTTTTGGCATTTAGAATTGTTCCCCCTCTTTTTTTTTTTTTAGAACCTTCCTTTACCGTTGGGGCGGTGTGACCCTCTCAATCGGCACTTTTTCCCCCCCCTTTCCCTTGGTTCGCCTGACCGGTATTTTTATTCTTGTGCCTGGATCTCTCTTTTTTGTTCCTTTTGATGGGCCATTTCCCCCACAACTCGCCGCCTTTCTTTCTGGGTCGCTTCGGCCGAAACCCAAAAACTGCTCTCCGGGGTTTATTTTTTATCCTATCTTTGCCCCTTTTTTTCCCACCCAATATTTTGTTTGGGCCAGGCTTTGATAAACCCTTTTTTTTTTTTTTGAAGTTGCAGGTTCATTCCCCTCATCCAGTCCAACTCCCCCGGGGTGCCCGCACCCCACAGCCGTGGTTCGCAAGTCTCCCGGTCCCCCCCCCTCGGGGGGGGCCCACAACCAGGGTTCTCTTTGTTCAACTCCTCCCCCCCCCCTCCTTTTTTTGTTTTTTTGTTTTGTTCGTTATTGGAAAGGTTTTACTGTTTCCACATTTTCTTTTGTCAAAAGTGGCGGACGGTCTTCCTGGTTTCCCCCCTCCCCCCCCCCAACCCTTTGGCTGTGGGTCCCCGGCCGGCCGTTGAAACGAATGGCCCTTTGGTTTGATTTTTTTTTTTCCGCAAAATGTCCCACCCTGTATCCCCCTTCTCGTTTTTTTCCCCCCCCCCCCCGATGACTTCACCCTGGTTTTCGGGGCCCGTTCTTCCGTCCCCTCCCCGGGCAGGGCCGGGGGTTAAAGGTCTCAGTTTTTCGGGCCTCAGTTGCGAAACGGTCAAAAGAAATTTTTTGCTACCCATTTCCCCTCCCAAGCCAATCCGCAACCCGCGTGCCAGGGACCCCCTGGGGGGAGGCTGATGTTTGTACGTTTTCCTTTTTTTGGCACGGGCCCCTTTCCCCCCCCTTTTTTTTTCCCGTTTCTTTGATGGACAGGATTGGTTCATTCCGGGTTTGGGCCCCGGGTACTTTTTTTTCAACACCTTTCACCTTTTGCGGATACAAAAATTCGATGCACCCCTTTTTTCTCAGTGTTACCGTTGTGAAACCCCGATGTTTCCCCCAAGGGGTTTTGTTTTTCTTGTTTGGTTTTTTCTTTTTCCTTTTCGTCACATCCGGGTCCCCAGTGCCCCCCCCCCTTCCCTCCGTGTTGAAAAGGGGGGTGGTTTTAAGCCCCCAATTCCACCCACTTCGACCCTTTTATCCGCCCCAACAATCCCGGGGGGTTTAAGATGGGATCTCATTTCTTTCCCCTTATCCAGGTTGGTTTAGTTCCGGTTTTTTTCAAAAAGTTTGCCCGAACCCCTGAACTCTCCGATTTTCTTTTTTGCTTTCCCCCCTTGGTCACTTTTTCCGTTCTTCCTCGGGGGCGGCATGTTCGCTCCTCTTTTCCTCCCCATGGGTTTTTCCACAAACAACCTTTACCCCCTTTTCCTCTTTTCTCTCCTGTGATTAGGGAACCCCTCTAAGTAAACTGGGGCCCAGGGACCGGCCCCAAACCCTTTTCTTTGTCCAGTATTCCAACACCCCACCAATCGTCCGACAAACCCTCCTTTCCACTCCGGGAAAATTCCCTGTTGCTTTTCCCCCCTCGGTTCTAAAAAAAAACCGGCGCTTCACATGGCAATGGGATTACGGCCTTTCCCCCCCCCCTTTTTTTTTCCGTCCTTTACTGTTGTACTTCCCTTCCTTCTTCAATTCCGAAGCGGCGCTCCTACTTGCAGAAACCCATTTCCCGTTTTGGCGGGCAAAAACTGCCTTTTTTTTTTTTTCCTTTTCTCCGGCCCGTTTGGGTTTCAAAAAAAACCCGCGGTTCCCTTCTTTTTTCTGTGCTGGTTAAATTTCGGCTTCCCTCCCACAACGGATATGCGGCTTCGCCGTGTCCCCCCCAAACCATACTCCTAGTTGGGGTTTTTTCCACACCCCCCTTTTTCACGATTCCAACACCGTAAGGGTCTCCGGGGGCCACCCCTACACCCTTTTTTGCGAGGGGGCTTACCCCCCGCGCCGGGAAATTCCTTTGGAACAGCCCGGATTAGTCAAACTTTGCCCCACCCCCTTTTTCTCTTTCCCCCAACAAACTTTTGGGTCCCTCTTCTATGGGACTAACCCCCCACTTAAAAACACAGTCCCAAACCAAACAATTGCCCCATTCCCCTTTTGGTTTGTATTTTTGCGGCGCAAACCAAAAGGGGGCAACCTGGCTTGGGTTGCCTTGGTGTGTTTGCAATTTTTCGGTTTGGGGACCCCTTCTTCCTTTTTCCCTTTTTCCGGTGAAAGCCGGGGGATTTGGGACAAGTGTGGCTACTTTCCCCCACGGTATGTTTACCCGAAGATGGTTCAACCAAAAACCCTTGTCCCCTTCCACCCATTTTGGCCCTTCCTCATTTGATAACGCCCATCATTGGACAATTTTCCTCTTTCTCGTTATTTTCAAAGTTTCCATTCCCTAGGGCCTCTTGCGTTTTCGTACCCCTTAATTTCCGGTAATGGCCAAATTGTCCCCGGTTTCCCCCCCCTGTTTCCCACCCCTGGTCTCCCAAACCTTCATTATGTGGGTTACAATTTTCGGCTTCTTCCCCATTCTTCCCAGTGGTGGGTTTCCGTTGTTAAAAAAAAAAAAAAAAACTTCTCCCCCTTTGCTTCCGGATTTTTCTTTTCCCCTTTTTTCCGGTTTTTTCTTTTTGTTTTTGTTTTTTTTTTTTTTTTTTGGGGGTCGTATTTTTTTTTAAGTTTTTTTCCGGGGTTTTCCCCCTTTCCAACCTCAATTTTTTTACAAACCCATGGTCCCCCCTTGGGGTTTGGATTATCTCAAGGGCCGGTCGGTTTCTTGTTTTTGGACCCTTTCCTTTAATAGGTGACATTTAAAGGTTTGGGGTTTTTCTTCCCCGGAAGACAGGGGGCCCGGTGACTGGAAGGGGGGGGCGCGTGGATTTGTGTGGGGATGAATTCTTTCCTTACCCTTTTATTTTTCCCCTCCCTGGGTATTTTTTTGTTTCTTGTCCTGATGGCTTTTCTCCTTTTCTGCTTTCTGTTGATCTATTATCCTCTTTGGAACCTTCCCCGCCAGGCAATTCATTCTCTTCAAAACTGGACCGGTGTTCCTGAAGACAACCGAAAAAACCCTGATTTTGCCGCTCCTGGTTCTCCCTTTCCCTCTATTTTACTGTTTTTTTTGGTTGTTTCTCGAAGTCCCCTTTTTTTCCTCTCCCTTCCCCACAATTCAGTTTGAGGCGTTTTGGGCGGGTTTTTTTTTTTTTTTTTGTAACGAGTGCTGATGGGCCTGTTGGTTTGATCAGCAAGAGATAACTCCCTTCTTCTTCCCTCCCATTTTTCATTTTTTTTTTTTTTTTTTTTCCTTCGACCTTAAAAACACCCTTATACCCCCCCCCCCCCCCCAAAACAAATGTGCTTTAAAAGTCCGGCACCTCCACCCCCCACCCCGTCATCGATCCTTTGTTCTTTTCTTTTTTTATTTCACAGGAGGCTAAATCCCGTCTCTGTAAGTTCCCCTTTCCCCCCCCCCCCCCTCCGTTTTAAAGTTTTAACGTTGGAGAATCACCCCCTTTGTGGACCCCAGTTTGGCGAAAAAACTTTTTTTTCCGTTGCCAGGTTTTTTTTCCCCCCTTAAACACTTTCCAAAAAAAATTTTTTAAGATCGTGGTTCCAGCCCTCTCCCCTTTTTTTTTTCCCCCAACCCTGACCACCCACCGCCCCGAATTGGCAAGTTTGTTGGTTGCGAAGGTTTCCTGACCTATACAAAGCATTTCCTTGGTCTCACTTTTTGGAACCCCCACCCCATTGTGTGCCACCCTTTAGTGATTGCATTTCATTTGGTTTAATCCCACCCTTTTCCCCTTCCCTTCCCATGACAAAACTTGAAATGCATGACTGGGGGGCACTTTCCCCAATTTTCTTTTTTCCCCCCTATGTAAACAGGGAAAAGCGGATGTCCCCCCTTTCCTGTCTGATAATTTTTTCCAAAACCCCCCACAGGTTTTTTTTTCCCCTTTTTTGAAAAGCCTTCCCCTTCCCTTGGTTCGTAGGAGAGTCGAAAAACTTGTCCCCCCAATCACCAGGCCCTGTGGTTTCCCCTTTTTTGCATCCTTTCCTTCCATTTTGGCGTGAACGTTTTGGGCTTTGGTCTTCCTTTCCCTCCCAACAGAAAGGTCCTTGACCTTCCATCAACTGCCCTTTGGAACTAAAATGGCAAAGGGCCCCCAAACCCCCTCTTTTTCCCCCGATTTTCGCGGTTTTCCCTTACGTTTATGGTCGGTTTTCCCCCTTTGGCCGCGGGGTAGTTGGTTCCTTCGGAACTGGGGAAGTTTTTGGTCCCGCCCGAGGTCCCACTTTTTTTTTAGGAATGGACTCATTCTGCCCCCACCCCCTTTTTTTTCCCCCTTCGTGTGGTGAAATCCCGGCCTCCCCGCCCACCATTGTTTGTGGGTGCACGGGTTGGGGCGTTTTTCCCTTCTGACGGGGACTCCGATTTTTTTGTTTTAAATTTTGGACCCCCCCCCCTTCTTTCCCAAAACCCCGGGGGCCGGGGCGACTTGTCATTTGTCACCCCTTTCCCGTAAGGGGGGGCCGCGTGAGCACACAAAAGAGTTCTTCCCTTTCTTTTCCATTTCCTCTGATTTGATAGACCCACCCCCCCAACGTGCTTTCAACCTCCCCCCTTTTCTTTTTTGGCACAGGGTCCTTTTTTCCCCCCCGGGAACCAAGGCGGATTAAAAATGGGCCTCCTCTCCCCAAAAAGGGAGTTCTCCCCTGGTTCCACACGGCCCCAAAGGAAGGGCTTCTCCCCTTTCCCCTTCCCGACTGGAAAGGAAGGGGGGTTTTGCCTTTTTTTCCCAGCCTGGTTAGAACCACCAAAGTTTCCCCTTTTCTTTTCGTTTCCTTTTTTTTTTTTTCTTTTAACAACGATGTAGGATCCCCCTTCTTACCTGTTCACTCTGTTCGGATAAAACCCCCCAAGTTCGTATGTTTTTTTTTCCCAGGGTTGTTGGGCGTTCACTTCCCTTGCGTTTTTTTTTCTTGGCAGCCGGACCCTCATCCAATCCTAAAACCCCCCCCCCCTTTCCCCCCCCACCGGAAAAAAAAACATGGAACGGCACATCGGTGGGGTCCAAGACGGGTACAACCCCCCCCCCAAAAACACTTTTTTTTTTCATATTTTTGTGATTGTTGTCCCCCTTCCTTCCATTTTAAAAAGTTATGTTCCCCCCTGTTTTTTTCGGTGACCCCCAATCTCACTGAATTTCCAACATGGGGTGGACCCCTTTTGAAAAACCGGTCCAGGACCTCCCCCGATCTGGCCCGATTTTTTGCGCCTTTGGGCCAGGGATTGGGATTTTTTTCCCATTCAAATTTATTCTTTCAAATTCTTTTGGGTTTCCAGCGTCCCCCCCCTCCCCCCCCCCAATGCTCCTCGGGCCCATTTATGTATTGCGTAATTGCCCCACGGTGTTCCTTCCCTCTTTTCAGGGTTATGGAGGTTTTTTTTAAGTGTCAATCAGGTTTTTCATCCCCCTTTTTTTCCCCCCCTCCCCCCCGGTTACGGCGTCCCCAACCGGCCGCCTGTTTTGGCTCCCAATGGGTTCCCCCCTGTTCGCCTTTTTGGGACCCCCCTCTATTACTTTTTATAATCCCGTTGTGTTGTTTCTGTCAGAGGAAGTCTAAAATTGTTGTGGTCCCCCGGGCGGGGGTTACGGTTTTTTTTACCCACTTTCCCCTTTTCCGGCCAAAAACACCCAAACAAAAAGGGCGTTGGGTTGGCTTGGGGTGGGGTCTGGTTTTCTCCAGTTTTTTTTGTGGCCCCATTGTTCCAGTTTTCTGACGTTTCTTTTAAACCCTTTGGCCCTCAAACAATCTTTCCCCTCTGGGCCAAAGATTTTTTGTTCCCCCCCGGTTGTTTCTTTTCGACCCACCCAACCCCCCCTGGCTTTCATGGTCCCCCTTTTGGGTGAACAACGGAAAAGAGACCAAGGACAAGGCCCCCCCCCCAAGTTTTTTGTCCTTTTGTGGTTTTTTTTGGCTCCGGTTTGGTTGAAGTTTTTTTTTGCCCCCAATCAATTGCCACTTTCCCTTGCCCCAATTGGGGGCTTTTCTCAGATTCTTTGGATTTTTTTCAGGTACTCCCCCTTCTCCCATGGGTTGCCGGTCAGGTGGTACCCACCATGTTGTCGTGATTTGTTTGTGGATGTTTTTTTTAACCAAATTTCCAACCCCAGTTTCCCCCACCGGGCACATTCCCCCCCTTCCTGGAAAGCCAATCATTTTGCACCACTTTTTCTCGTCCCGTGGCCCCCCGAATTTTTCCTTTTGGTTTCCTTCGTTTTTTTGGTTTTTTTTTTTTTGTTTGTTTTGTTTATTTTTTCTCCTCTTTTCTTTGCAATATTGTTCAAACCTCGGCCCACACACGCTAGGGTCCCCTTTCCCAAAGACCCATCCCCGGAATGTTCCCCCAGGCCCCCCTCTTCCCCTTTTTCTGGGGCTCTCCATTCTTGAAAGGACGGTGTCCTAAAGGAAAAAGCCAACTAATCTTTGTTTCTTAACTTGTCCCCTTTCCCCTTCCCTTTTTTTCCTTTTTAAGGTTGTTTTCCTGTTTCTCAACCACCTTCTTAGTTCGATTTTTTCCGAATTCAATCCCACCTTATTCCGGGCTTTCCCAGGGGGGTACTTTTTTTTTTTTTTTTTTTTTCCACCCTCCTTTACCCCTTTTTTTTCCCACCCCTGGGGACCCCCCCTCTTTTTTAATGCCACGCGTTCGATCCCCCCATTGCCCCGAAAACTCCCTGCAATTCCCCCCCACTTCCCACAACCGAACAAAACTCTTTTTTTCTTTCACCACGGTGTCTTCCCCCCCGCGGCCTGTCTTTGTTCGTTGTGGATTTAACCGGTTTCGTTCCCCCCTTTTTTTTTCTGGGGTATTTTTTTTTTCCTTGGTTTCAAATCCCGGTAAGAAAAAGGACGCAATTTCTTTCTTTCCTTTTTTTCCTTTTTTCCCCAATCCCTTTGAATTTGTTTGCCGCCACAATCCGGTTTATGTGTTTTTTTTTCTCGGGAGGCCCCGAATTTTGGGACACCCCCACCCCACCCCAAACCGCTTTCTCATTTTTGCTGACCTTCCCCCCCCCCCCCTTCCCCCCCCGAGGGGGGGAACAAAGTGCGTTTTTGCGCGCCAAACCCCCCTCCTGTGTTTTACCCCCCCTTTTCTGCATTTGGGCCCACTGGTTTCAGGGGTACCTTTTTTCTTTCCCCCCCACTAGGGGGAGCTTGGTGGTCCCTGTCCGAGGGTAGGGCCGACGGCATTTTTTTTTTTTTACCCGGGGTATTGCTTTTTTTTCGGATCCACACCAAACCCCCCCTTTTCAAGTGGCACGTGGGTATCTTTCACCCAAACAGGACCCACTGGTAGTGAAACCTACACCCCCGTTTCCACCCCCTTACGAGTTCGGATCCTCCCCCACAAAATTGGGGGCAATGGGGGTCAATGGTTTTTTGCTTTTTTGAAAACTTGACGCTTTTGTTGTTTCTTTGTTTTTCCCCCCCCGTTTGACGAACCCCTTTTTCATTCTTTCCCCTTTTCGGCCGCCTGGGAAAAATTTTTGAAAAATTCCCTCCCCACGTTTTTTTTTTCCGTTTTGTTTTTTTTTTTCCCCCCAAATTTGCTAGGTTTCCCCCCCCCCCTCGCTTTCAGGGCCCTTTTCCTGATTTAACCAGGAAGGCCAATCTTAAAACTTTGGGCGATTCGTAGGGTTTAAGTTTCATTTCTCTTTCTTCAAGTTTTGATTTCATGGAAGGACAACTTTTTTGAACACCCCCCTGCCGATCCGTGTTCACACCCCATTTTCAAGGGCCCCAAAAAAGTCATCGGGGAAAAAACCCCCTCCTGCCCCCCACTTTTTACCTTCCTTGTTTTTTTCTGTTTACTTTGGGGCGCCCTTTCCTCAAGGGGGGGGTTTTGCAGGGGTCTTGGTTCTTTTTTACTTTTTGGTGACCCCTGTTAACCTCACAGGGATCTTTTTTTTTCCGCAAAAAAACTGGTGTTCAAACCGGGTTACTATTTCTCAGAAGGTTGAAGGCTTGTTGTCAGGGGACTTTTCCTCCTCCCCCCGTTTTTATTGTTTGGATTTTTTTCCCCCCGGCTCCCCCCTCCCCTGACTTGGAAGGGGGGGGCGCCGTATTTACTGTGTGGAGGCATTTTTGGGCCCTTTACTTATCAAGCAATTGTTGGGGTGATTGGGGGTTTTTCCTTTTTTTCTGATGGTTTTTTTGCTGGGGTCTTCCTCTTGTCTACTTTTCTTTTATTGTGGCAATCATCGCAATTTCCTCCTGGTCTGAAGACCAGGCCCCCCAAAAACCCTTCTTTTTGTGTAATTATATCTCTTTGCTTTTTCAACTACTCCTTTCCCTTTTTTTTTTGAAGGGAAGGGATACTTTTTTTTTTTTTTTTTTTTTTTAGTTTCCTTTTCCCCCCTCCCGTTGAGGGGGGGCAGTTTTCCTGCGTTTTGGGTCATTCTGATTTGCTTTGGCTTTGTCCCGTCTTCAAGACGAGATAAATCAATAGGCACACTGCCTTCTTCCCCACCTGAACTTTGTCCCCAAAAAGTTGGACACCCCCAACAAACCCTATTTCCCCCCCCCCCCCAAAAAAGTGGACTTGGAAGCCCCCTTCCCCCGGCCATCTTCCAACAACCAACGCACAATTCGGGGCGATCCCAAAGGTCTCTGTTTTTCCTTCCGGGATTTCAGGGTATCCTCCCCCCCCCCCGGTCCCTTATCACCACTTTTCCTCCCCCCAAGTCTTTTCCCAATACTGCTTGGATTATCACCCCCTTTTTGGGAAAAGGTTTTTGGGCCCTTTTGTGTCTTCACAGGGTTTTCCCAACGAAACTTTCGGGGAAACCCCTGCAAAAACTTTTCCCACTCTCCCAATCGCTTTCCGGGACACCAACAAGCGAAAATTGTTTCGCTTCGTTTTTCCCCTAACCGATAGAATCGCTTACCCCTACCCCCCCTTGCCCCGGTCCCCCAGTGCTTTCCGGCGTGGTCCACTTATTGTGTTCCCCTTTTTCCCTACTTGTTTCTTGCCTTGTCTCACAGGAACCTTTTGAATTTTTCTAAGGACCAGTCAGGTCGTGTTCCCATCCGCCTTTTTTCTCGGGTCTCCCGGAAAAAAATCAGGGATTTTACCTTGGCACACCCCCCCCCCAGTTTGCAATGTTCGCGCCTCCACCTTTTTGACTGTCCATTTTTTCGGGGCGTCCGGACTCTTTTTTGGCGGTTTCATAGGAAAGGCACTTTTTTTTGGTTCCTCTTCCCCAACTTTGACTTTCAAGAAAAACCAAAACCCCCTTTTTTGCCCCAAAAAACTCGTCGTCCAACCAGGGTAAGAATCCGGCCAGCAGTTAGCCCTCGACGTTGGGTTTCTCTTTTCCCCCTCCTTTGGCCGGGCCTTACGTTTTCTGGTTCAGGCCGAGTCCCTGGAAAAGGTTTTTGTGCGCGAAAGTGGCACCCCTGTGGGTTTGTTCCTTCTCTCAGCAAAGGGGGTCCTTTTTTTTTTTTTTAACCCCCCAAAATACTCTTCCCCTTCCCCTTCCTGGCGGTCAACAGGGGGCTTGGAACCCCGATGAGGGCGGCTTGTGAAATTCCGATCCCGGACAGCCCAACCCCCCCCCCTTCCCCCCCCCCCATGGAGAAACAAAACGGCGGGCCCGCAATCCGTTTTTTTTTCTTGTAAAAGGGCGCTTTTAAATTTTCTTCCTTTTCAGCCCCCTTTTCCCGTGTCCAGTTGATCATGATAGTTCAATTTTTCTCTCCCGTTTACAACCCTAACTTTTTCGTTTTCTCAGTCCGCTTTGTGTTTTGTTCCCCCCCTTTTAATGCAGGGATTAATTTCCGGGGGGGGGGGGCCCCCGCCTTGAATATACTTTTTTTGGTTGACCTGTTTGAGCTTTCCCTCCCTTTTTCCGGGGTGAGGACTCGCCCACGCGCGAGTGGAAGGGGGGAATGTTACGTTGGCAGTTTGCAGGGTTTTTTCCAACCCCCCTTTTTTGGAGTATTTTGCCCCCCGGGCTTCATTTTCGTTTACCCCCATTATAAAAGATGGGCTATGCCCTCTACCTGTAATCCGTGCGCTTAAAAAACAATTTTGATGGTTTTCCCAGGGGGTTTTTTTTTTTTTCCCCCATTTCTTTTTTGGGTTCTGTCCCTTTTGTAAATTCCTTGCTCTTTTCCTAACAAAAAAAAAGTCCAACCCACCCGTCCGAACACCTGGTCAGGTTCATAAGGGTCACACCCCCTGGTACAGTTAGCCAAAAACCCCCCTTTTTCCCTCCAGAATTTTGGTCAAGGGTTCCCTTTTCCCCTTGGGTTGCCGATTGACCCCTTTCTTCCCTTTTTCCCTTTCAAAAATGGCCCCCCCGGTGCTGGCTCAACGGCGTAAAGTCAGAGGTGGCGCTTTTTCTGGTTGGTCTTCTTTTTCCTTTGTTTTTGAACCGATCCCCATTTTTTTTTTTTCCTTTTTTTTTCGGTGAAATGACCCCTTCTTCTGTTAGCGGATGTCAGCCATTGTTTTTAAAATTTTTTTTTCCATTACCGGGCGGGCGGGATTTTTTTTTTTTTTTTCTTGACCCCCCTGGGCTTGCCCCTTATTTTTTTTCAACTTCGTCTACCCCCCGCCAGACTTGGTGGCGGCCAAGAAGGGGTGGTCCCCGTCCCCGCCGGGGGATTTTAATCATCTCATATTCCCTCCCCCCCCCCTCTCCTTTTTTGTTGTGTGCCTTTTTCTTTCGTTCCACTTTTTCTTGCCCCACGGGGGCCGTGGGGGTGGGACGGTTACCTTCGGGCCAACACCAAAAGGCGGGGGGGGGCGTTGCCCCCTCCCCTTTTTCAGGGCTGTTTCCGGGGGTCTTTTCCCTTTCCAAACTCAAAAAGATTTTCGCTTTTTTTTTTGCAACTGGATGATTACAAACTTGTGGGCCCCCAAGAGTCTTCTCCCCCAGTTTCTTTTTTCTGTCCCCCATGAACAAAAACACTGGGGAAGTTGTTTTGTGGAGAGCCTTTTTAATTCCCTCCCCCCTAACCCACCCTTCCTTTTTTTTGGCCGGTCTTTCTGTTCCATTTGAAAAACAACAAATGGCCCATTCCCGTTCCCTTTGGGGGCGAGGGATCGGGCCACCATCCGTTTTCCCCTCTTCTTGTTTCCGACAACCCCCCTTTTTTTCTGGCCTTGGGTACCCCCCAGTTTTCCCTTTTTTTCGATTGGTCGATTTTTTTTCCCCTTTTTTTTTTTCCCAAAGGGTTTTAAACTTTCTTAACGGGCGGAGCACCCCTTTTTCTTGGACCAACATGTTTTCTCGTCCGGTTTTGGTTTCCCTTTAGATCTACCTTTTTTGTTGTTTTTTTGGTTTTTCATTTGCTCGCATATTTCAAAAAATGGGCCGTCCAATTTTTTTTGTCCCCTTTTCCCTTGGGAAACCTTTCCCTCGTCCTGTTTTTGTCCCCCCTCCTTTTAGGTAGATGGGGCTTCAACTACAGAGGGGCCAATTTTTTCCGGTTCCCCCCTCCCCCCGGGGGGAAAATTTCCCATTTTTTTCTTCTGATTTTTTGGGGGGGTAAACGTTTTAACTCCTTCTCCCCTTTTCCAGCGTTTTGTCTTTTTTATTTCCCCCTTTTTTCTTAAAAAAGATTTAAACCCACCCCTTGCTTCCGTAAAATTCCCCAAACTTCCCTGCCTCCTTTTCTTATACTTTCGGCCCCCCCCCCCCGTTTGACAACCTTTTTGGGCAAAAGAAAAAAAAACCAAAAAAAAAAAAAACAAGTTTCGTTCCCACCGCGATCAAAATCAAGAACGTACCCGGCACCCCCTTCCCCTCAAATTTCGTTTTTTGGGGGGCCCCCCCCCCCCTCCCGCTCCCGTCCAATTTTTTATTAGGGGGGGGTGCCGGGGTTTTCCGGGTTTTTTTCATGGTCATGGTGGTTCATTAACCTCCTCATTCAGATTTTTTTTTTCTCGTCAGTTTTACACCCTCCTTTGCGTTCCACTTGGGGGAGACATTTGTGAAGTTTTTCTTCTCCCCCCTTTGTTGGGGAAAAAACAACAAAAACCACCCACACCGCCGGGGGAATGTTGGGGGCTGAAAACATTTTCTTCTCCTCCCCCACGAGGGGTCCCCCCCCTTTTCGCCTTTTGGTCCCCCCACCAATTTACCCCTTTACCTGACCTTTTCCAACAAGGGTTTTTAACACAAAGGGGAAACTTGGAAGCGAACCCTCACGCGGGTCTTGAGTGGCAGCGGCCTGGATTTTTTTCCCTCCTCGTTGAACCTTTTCTTGGGGGCAAGGTGGGACTTTTCAAACCAAGTGGAACCTTCTTGACCTAAACCGGTCACGGAAAACGGTTCGACTACACCCCCACATGGGCACCCATTTCCTTATTGACGGAACAAACTTTTGCCCCCCCCCCCCCACGGTGGGCTTTTCTTTTTGGGGCAAAGTTACTCACTTTTTTTTTTCATTTCGGACCCCTTTCCGGTTTGGAAAAAAGCCCCGGAATGGGGGGCCTACAGTCAACCTGTTTCTTCCTGAACGGTCTTTTTTCCCCCTTTCTTTTCGGTTTGGGCCCTCAAGTTGGTCCCCCCCCCCCTTTCGTGGCTTGATTCCCCTGAGCAGATTGACACATTGCGTTTCGTGCTCGTTAGGGTTTAGTTCATTTTTGCGCGTTTCGTCCAGTTACCCTTTCCCCGTTTTTTACACAAAAACAAAAAAACTTTTGCGTCAAAAATCCCCTTGCACCTTTGTTTTTGCCGCACCCCCCCTTGGGTTTTTCGCCCAAAGGATCCCCAACAGACCCTCCTTTGATTTAGGTCGGAAAAAAAAAAACCTTCCCGTTCCCAACTACTTGGAAATTAGTCCATTTTGGTGGCGTTTCAAACTTTCCCCAAAAAACCCCTTTCTCTTCTTTGGGCGATAGTTTACTTCCGTTTTTTGGGGGCCACAGTTTGGTTTTTTTCCTCAGGTTTTGGGAAAAAAACCCCTGTTTACCCCTCCTGTTCTTTTGTGGGTTTTTTCAAAACCCCAAAATTCCCCTGGAGGTTTGGGATATTCTTTTCAAACCTTTGTCTTAAGATTGGTCTTGGACCTTTTTCTAAGTTTGACCCCCGTGGATTCTTTGGAATAGGCTTTTTCCCTTATCGTTTTTGAAAGGACAGGCCCCTTGGGCAAATGCTTTGGGGGGTTTTTCTTCCGGCGACTTTTGTGTTTCCCCCTTTGTTGTTCTTTTACTTTTTTCTCCCCCCCTCCCCCCCAAAAAATTTTTGTTGGTTTTTTTTTGGTTTTTTTTTTCCTTTTTTTCTTCTGCTCTTTTCAATTGTCTGGGTGAAATATTATTTCTTTGGCTTTGGGGACCCGCCCCGCAGGGGGGCATTTCTCCCTTCCCTTCGGGTCCCTTTCCTCCCCCCTTTTCTTCCCACCCCCCTTTTTTTGCTAGAGTATCCTTACTTTTTTACTTCCTCTTTGTTTTTTTCAGGGATAATTTACTTCTCCGAACTTCCAAAAATCCCCAGGTTGTTTTTTCTGGGGGGGGGGGCCTTGTCCTCATCTGTTTCCCCCTTTCTATTGGCTGCCTTTGATTTTTTCCCAGTCAAAGTTCCCCAAATTTTTTCATTTCCTTTTCCCCCCAATTGCCCGCCCTTCAACTTTGACATAGACCCACCAAAAACCAAAACCCCCCCTCTTTTTTTCCAAAAAAAACAAAACCCCCCCACCCATGTGGTTTCTTTTTTCCCTTTTCCTTTATCTTTTCCCTCACTTGTTTTTTCTCCCTCTTCCTTTCTGGTTGCTGTTTTCTTTCTTTCAGGAGGCCGAACCCCGCCTATCCACCTTTTCTTTCGGAACAAAGCCGGAATTTTCCCCTTTCTGAGTTCCTCCCCCCCCTTGTGGTGTTGGGCGACCTGGCTGAAAGGGGTCCCCCCCCCCCCTACCAAAATTTGGCCCCTTAAAAAAAAACAAACAAAAATTGAGGTCAAAGAATTACCGCACCTTTATCCCGGTTTCCTTCCCCCCCCCAAAACACCAATCGCTTGGGTTTATTTTTTTTTGGCCTGGAATTTTTTTTTCCTCCACAAATCTTTTGTTCGTAACACTTGGTTGGCCCCCCGGCCCCAGGTGTGGGTTTCCTTTTTCGGCGATCCAACCTTCAGGTTTAACCAATCCCACCTCCCCCCTTCCTTTTCCCAACCTTTTGGTTCACGGGGGAGCTTTCGCCAAATTCATCTGACATCATGCATCGTTAAGCGAAATGCACTTCGTCGTCCCTTGTGAAAACCTCAGCTTCAGTTCCAAACCCCCCCCCTTTCCAGGGAATATTCTTCCCGGCAACCCACAACCAAAAAGTTTTTTCGGAGGGGGTAGTAGCCCCCAAACACCAAGCTTGGTTTACCGTGGTTGCCCTTTCCCTCATTTTCACCCCTTTCATGACCTTTTGTAGTTGCTTTTCGGTCCCCTTCTGTGGTTAGGTCCATGTTCTGTTAAGAGTTTCCCCTTTTGGATAATGGACACCCTGTTCCAGGTGGTTTTTACCCCTTAAATGGAAAACCTTGTTATTTTTTTCCCCAAAGATCGGAGTCCCCTTTTTTCTTCGAATGTTACCCGTTGGGGGTTTGGTTTTCTTTTCCACCTTTTGGCTTGGGGCGGTTCCACGCCCTTTTTTCCGTTTGTTGGGGTGAGGTTTTTGGGTTTTTTCCCGGCAACCCCCCCAGATCCCCCCTCTTTTTCCTTTTGTTTTTGTTCTTTTTTGTTTTTTTCCCCGCGTAACTTTCCCACCCGGTCCCCGTTTTGTGCATCGTGTTTAAAATTAGGACGCAAGACTTTCCCCTTGTGGGGCGGTTTTCAAAAAGAGTGTCCACCCTTCGTTGTTTGGTAAAACCACTCCTTGCGTCTTTTCCGATCTCGTCATCAAATTGGCCCTTAGACCCTCTGCGGTTCCTCCCGCATTACCTTACAACAACCCACCACTTTCCTAGTGCATACAACAGTGTTGGCTTTTCGTGCCCTCTCCCAGAGCTCCCGTGCTTGCCCGGCAATCCACGTATCGGGGATGTAATCGTACTATTTCGTGTACGCCCCTTCCTGGCTTTTTTTCCTCCGGAGTCCTAAAACGGTCCAACAAACCCCCAACACCATCCCCCCCTTCCACCCACACTATTTTTCAACCCCACCCCCCTCCATATTAACCAACCCAATACATCAAACCCCCGTCTTTGCGGGCGGGGACAACCACTAATAACCAACTTCTCAATTCTACACGACCCCACCCCACATCACAAATTGCCATATCCCTGGGACAGGTGGTGCCTCCCAACGTGGATGGCCGGGGTCGGCCATGTCTTAAACCACATATACCTACAGAATCCCAACACAATCCTACTCATCACCCAACACCAACACCCTCACCCCCCCAAACCTAGTCACCACACAACACACCACCTCACCCAGTTTCCCTACCCCCTTCTCACCATAAAACCACCCAGATTTCAAAGGGGGGTACGTAGGGGCAAAACCTACAAAATTACCCCCCCCAACCCTGCTGCCGGGTAACTCCACACCTTCGACTCACACTTTAACTTCTTTTTGCCTACGGCGGCTATAACTCCTCTGGCTCGGTGGGACACAAAAAATACCCGAATCACAACCTTTAAAATCCTATGCGTGGGCTGTGGTGGGTGCGATTTTGCGCCCCAGCCCTTTTGCCGCGTGTGTGTTAGTTTACCAATAGACTCACTCGGGCCTGTCCCCGGCGCACCCCCTAACGGCTTAATCGACCCTCCATATCAACCCCATCTCCTTGATTCCCGACTTGACCTTCCTTTACCCCCTCATGCACGTCTACCCGCCTTCCTTCCACCCCCCCCCATCCATCCCCCCTCCCTTCTTCTCTCCTCCCCGTTGACTTCTTTTCCCTCACCACGCCCCTTTCTACATCATCCCTCAATCCGCTGTAGTCATTGCCTCTCCCCCCCTCTACCCTCCGCAGGTGCCCTGGTTTCTGAGGTAGTAGATTTCTTTCTAACCCCTCCTTTCCAACCCTTTCCCTTGTCCCCACCCCTACCCTTTTCCTCTTTACACCTGCCAAAGCCCCCTTCAATTGCCACTTCGTCACGCGCTGACCTTCCCATACTTCCCCTACCCCTGATTCGACTTTCTTCTCTCCGTGCCACCTCTGACTGCGCTAGCCCCTCCCGTCTGTTGCTTTGACTCCCCACTCCCGTATGTCTCACTTGTTTCCTGCTCCCCCCCATATACCCTCCTCCCCGGGTGTGAAAAATCACATGAATGAATCACTCTTCCAAAACCACTAAACATCCCCACACACACCTGTTGCCGTGGCTCGGCGGGGCGGTCTGCGGTTTGTGTGGGGTTTTTCTGGTGTGTGCGGCCGTTCGCCGTCCGGGCCCTCGCGGCGTGGGGCCCGCACCGGGCGGCCTCACTTTTTTCGTGGCTCTGTAGTCATTTGTTCTTCCTCTACCCCGTTCGGTTCTTTGGTCGCTCGGGTGTCATGATGCGTCCCCTACCCCTCACACTAAGGTTGCCCTCGCCTTACACCCCCACCCACCTCCGCCGGGGCCCCTCGCACCGTCCGCTGCGCTAGCCCGCTCTCCCTTGACTTGCTTTCTGTCGGTTTTCCCCCGGGAAGGTTCGAGTCTTTTGGGGTCGGGTGTTGTTGGCCGCGGTTGCAGGCGTTGCTTTCGTTTGGTCGAGATTGTGTTAGGGCAACTTTCACCAAACACTCCCAACTGCTTCGGGGGCGAATCCCCATTTTGAATTTTTCGTTGGTTGTGTGTTCTGTTTTTTTATTGGGGTTCCACCCCCAAAGTTTTGTTTCGTTGGGTGTGTTTTGTTTTTTCGTCCCCCGTTGCCTCACCCGCGGCCCTGTCTAATAGGAAAATACCCTCATATCAACCTCATCTAATCACAAACTAAAAAACAAAACTAAAACAGGTGTTTCAGGTAGTTTCCCTTGTGGGTTTGGTGACGCGGACCCACAATGTCGCTCACGCCCGCGTCGAACCCCCCGATGCCCAAACGGCCTCGCCTGACGTTGTTAACCCCATCATAATCAATGGGGAGCGTGAATACCTTCCCTTACTACCCCTAATCACCCCATCACCAACCAACACAAAAAAAAACTCAACTGGTACTTCTTTTACATGTGTCCACTGACCGGGCTATCAGTCTATCCTCATAACTCCTCACATAACTCCTTAGCACCCTCATCTTGCTACACTCACACCCCAAACCCACTACTGCTACTAATCAAAACCCCCACAATGCCTCCGCAATTCACACATGCCACTTCCCACCTAGGGGCTTTGGTCGGTGTTTGGCACTTCCTGCTTCTTCGAGATCTTTCCCCCTGTCCCTTTCTTCGCCCCCCAACTCATTATCATCTTCTAAATCATTTGGGTTGGATAAAAATGGATAAGACCCTGGGGGTTTGTTTGGACAAAAACAATATGGTTGGAAACAAACAAAACACTCACGAACCCCCCCCTTTCTTTTTTTCCCGTTCGCAGTCAGACAACCCTTTTGGGCCCCGCCCCCTTTTCGTTCGTCCCCTGGGCTTCCCTTCCCCCCCCTTATTGATCGGGCCCCCTCTACCCCCTTACACTTGCGAATACCACACAAGTTCGAGGTGTTGGTTGTTTTTCCTGAGTTTTCCGTGGTTCCCCCCCGTTCCCTTTGGTGGAAAAAAATAATTGGCTTCCCAATTAGTTGGAACAAAACACACCCCTATTCAAAACCCCCCCTTGGGGAAGGGACCCTAGGGTTAAAAAACGGTCACTGGGCCAAAAAAGGGTTTTCCCCGAGGATAGAGTTTAAAAGGTCCCTGTGACACGGTTGGTGTGTTCGCGGATTCTCCACTGGCTCCCACCTGGGAGATGCCAATTTGGTCTGCCCCTGCCCCCCAACCAGATTTCTGGCCGATTTCGGCAGGTGGTGGAAATTCCCCCCTCAAAACAGCGCCCAAACCTTTCCTTTTTTCTGGTTAGCTTTCTGTAAGTTCACATTTCTTCCCCCCCCCCCCCGCCAGGTGGATGTCTTCCCCCCCGTGGTTGACCAAATCCTTTTGGGGTTGTGTTTGTGAATTCTTGGGAGTTGGGTGGGGAACACCATTTTTTCTCCTCAGCCCCTTTTTTCCCCAGTTCCCCCAACTGTTTGCCCGTTCCGCAACACCGGGATTTTTTTTTGAACCGTAGGAAAACTTTTCCCCCCCGTCCTTTTTGTAAAAAAACCATTTCCTTTCCTCTTCTTTTTTCCTCCCTGTTCGATTTTAATAAAATTGTTCCGCACCCCCCTTCGAGGGTGGTTTGGACGGGTTTTGTGAACTGGTTTCTTTCATTTTGCCGTCCCCCCCCCCAAAAAATGTTTCTTGTTAGTTCGTTCCGCGGTGGAACACTCGGTTGTCTTGGATTTGTCCCCTTGCCAATCCCCACACCAATAATGTGCTTCTTGGCCACGATTTTGATTCCCCCCCTGGTGGGGCTGCCTCCCTCGCTTACAGAACCAAAACTTGTTGGGTTTCCACGGAGCGCAGGTTTCGGTTACCCCTCCGGCGTTTGACCAGTGACAAAGAAAATTTTTCTCTGCGAAACCACCCAAACAAAATGGGCCCTTCTACTGCTGGATTTAGTGGGCCCCCTTTAGCCGATTGCCGCCAATAGCCAAAAAAGCCGGTTCAAAGGTTTTTTTTGTCCCAGTCTTTTTTTGGGGTTTTTCTTTTTGTTTGTCTTCCCCCGGGGGGCCCACAAACCGGTTTACTTTTTACCCTCTCCTGAGGATAAAAAAAAAAAAAACATCCAAATATGGCCCCCAATTTTTTTTCCGAGTTCACCCTGTTTCACAAACCCAAAAAGGTTTCCTTTTTTGGATTTTTTTTGGTTTTTCCTTGGGCTTGTTTTCCCAATTTTCTTCCTTTTTTTCCCCACAAAACCTTTTGTTTTGTTCCCCTGGTTTTTTGTTCCCCCCCCCCCCCCCAAAAAAGGGTCTTTTTTTTTTCCGGGGACACTTTTCCCCCCCCACTTGGTTTTTTTGTTTTCCCCCAAAACCAAACAAAAAACTTATCTTTTTTTATCCGCACCGGATGGGGGGAAATTGGGTTGGGGGCTCTTCCCCTTTTTTTACAGTTGGACCGTTTCCCCCCCTCGTCCCCCCCAAAAAAATTAATAGACCAGTTATTTTTTTTTTTTTTTTTTTTTTTTTTACTGCACGGTGGGGAGTTTTATTTTTTTTTTCCTCTCGGATTGTTGGTACACTACTTCCTCCACCATCCCTTTTTTCCCTTCGGTTTCTCCACACTAAAAACAAACCTTAATTCCCGAGGGGCTTTTACATTTTCATTTACTTTTTACTTCCCCAACCAAAGGGTTGAACCTTTCCAGGGGACCCCCGTACCCCGTTTTGTTAACAACGTTCTAACAAATCGCCGACAATCAGGTCCCTCCTGTTTAACCACTCTTTGGTTACATGCTTTACCCTTTCCCCTTATTCCGTGGCCCCGTGGGTTTCCACCTTTTTCTTTTGGTTTCCCTTCCCCTTCTGCGAATCGAGGCGATGAAGCAGTTCTTTCACACCACTGTTTCTGGATTAGATTTTTTTTTTTGTTTTGAAAAAAACCCTTTTTTTCCAAACACTCCTTTCCCTTTTGGTTGATGGATGAGGATTCTCTTCTGTCAGTTCTAAGGTCCCAATCCGACCCCCCCCCTTGCGTACGCGCCCCCTGGTTTGCGAAAATAACCCCCGTATTAGGGGCTACGCTCCCTTATTTTGGACCTACTAGTTGCCTTGTAAAAAGTGGCTATTCCCCCCCCCTTTCCCCTTTTTTTTCTTCTATTACTTCGCTTACCTCCTACCCCCCCCCTTTTGTCTGCATGATGCGTTAAAAAGCTGGTTTCTTTTTTCCAAATTTTCCGCCCTCTCATGAACCTGGATTTTTCCCGTTTTCCCCCCCTCCCTTCATCCCAGTTTTGTCCCAAAGTTTTTGAGTTTCCCCCCCTTTATCCTCAGTGTCGCTACCTGATACCATGTCGATTTTGACTTTGCGATTGCTTCGCTTTTCAGTTCCTCTCGTGCAGAGAGGGAAGAAACCCCTCCTGTCCCCCCTTGTTTCAAGGGAGCCATATTCTTAGGTTGTGGTCCCACTCGCACTACTCTTGCAATTCTCCTTTGGTTGTCGTGAAGATTTGCTCTCCCCCTTTTTTTGGTAGGGGTCGCCTCTTCCTGTGCCCCACACCTCCATGTTCGCCCAAGTGTACACTGTTGCTCTCTCTTTTCTTCCGGCTTCAGGGACTGTTCGAGACCCTTGGAAAAAGTTTTTTTTTTTTTTTTGACTACCCCGCCTCCCTCCCCATTTTGTAGGCGCTGATATGGTTGTGTGGTCCTTCTTTTTCAGTACTGACAGCCTTTTTGTGTTGTTTGATCTTTTTGGTTTTCTGCTCTTCATTGTCTGTTTATGATGGCCCCATTATTTATCTCTTTTTTACGGCAGGCTCATCTTCCCCTATTTTTTGACACAGTCCCCTCAAAACTCAGCTAGAGATCGATTCTTTCTCCTCTCCTGTTTTGTTTTTCCTCTCCTTACAGCGGGGTTTGGTTTTTTCATTCCCTCCCTTTTGTACTCCCTTTTAGGCAGTCGAATGAGATGATTCCTCCTCAGTAAAGAGCAACATACCACTTCGCCATCAGCGTTCCACCCCATTGGGTATGGAGCACGACCCCTCCCCCCCAACCCCCCCCCCCCCCCCTTTTCTAAAAGTACCAATTCACACCCAAAACACCTCAATTTTCCGCTCCATCTGGCTGTCTTTTTTAGTTTTAAGGCGTGCAGAAAACCCTATCCCTTGTCTCGAACAGTCCTGACCCCCAGTTTCCTCCCTTTGATGTTTCTTCACCCTTGGGTCCTGTTTTTTTTTTTTCCCTTACGTGAATTTTTTTCCCTCCCCCTTGAGACCCCCCCCTGCAAAACTGTCTCAGATCGAGAGTGTCTGGTTCACCGACCCCCCCCCCCCAGTCTTTTTTTCACAGTTGGGTCTTTTTCCACCGTCCTAGTCCTGCTCCTTGGCTGTGAACCGGCCCTCTTCCGAATAGGTACTTCATTCTTCCTCTTCATGACCCCCTGATTTTCTCATTCGTTCACATTTCCTCTGTTCTCCCCCGACGCGAAGGTAGTAACTGAAAACCTTTTCCTTTTTACATTCCCGTGATAGCTTCCCCTTGGGTCGAATGAGATTGTTCTTGCCCCCAAATAACCCGCTGCTTGGTTGCCTTTCGCGTGCACTCCCACTGTTTTGGTTGATTCCTCCCCGTTTCTTTTTTTTCATAGGTGTGAAGATTTTTCTTTGAATCCCTACATTGGCCAGTCTACGAAGCACAACTTCGTGTTCCAAATCCATTTTTTCTTACCGCCCCCCCTCCTTTTCCTTTGTCGGCTCCATCTTTTGGTCCCCCCGTGCTGTTTTTCCGCGACTTGAAGGGGATGTTTTGCTCGACGTTTTCCCCTCTTTGTCCTCAGGGCCAAACTTTCCCCCTCTTTTTTTTTTCCAACATTCCTTCCTTTGCTCCGGCGTTTCTGAACGATTGATCCTCGATTTCGATTCTTTTCTTCCCCCCCCAGGACCCCTGTCCCCCCACGGGTGCCGCATTGTCTTTAACCTTCCTTTGGCCAGGGGCACGTTACCGTGACCGTGAACTTCCCCTTCCTTTTCCTTTGCTTTTGTTGTTGATCGCCCTGTACCAAACCCTTTTTTTCGTTTTTTTTTTCCTTTGCTGGTTCCCCCCAGCCGGGTCTAAATCCGGCGCATTAATTTTTGTGTTGTTATCCTGGCCTGCGGTACGAGAGGATCGAACCATAACCGACGGAAGATTTCCTTTTAACCCCTTGTGCCCTCCCCCCTTATCCCCATGGGCGCGGTCTTCCTTTCTGTAACAAAAGGATGTTTTTTTTGAGTGGCCCATGTCTTTTGATAAAAGTTTCGGGTTCCTCCCTTTTGCTTCTTTTGACAGGCCGTGGAAATATTCTGGATTTTTTTTTCTAGTCCAACACCCCCAGCCACACACGAGAAACTGTCACCATCCCCGGTACGTAGAACCCCAAAAGGTCGATTCTCCTGCTTGTTAGGAAGGCCTCTTTGGTGATGAAAAGAGCTCCTCCCCTTTTGACAAACCCTTCGACCCCTTCTTTCGCCCCCCGTGCTCTGGCGATTTTTCTTTTGCTTTTTTGGCCATTCATGAACCGCGACATTTCTTTTGTGTCGGCGTTTTTCCGAAACTTCCCTGATTTCTTTGTATAATCCTTTTCCTTCCCTTTGAAATCCCTCTTTAAGTTTTTCCTTTGGGAGTTGTTCTCTTGCCTTTCTGTCCCCCCGCTCTGCAAGCCGGCTGTGGCGCGTCGGTTTCCCGTCCGTGGGGCGAACATCTTCGTTCATACAACCCGTTTTTTTGTGAGTTCCGCCCGGCTTGTACGGTTTCTACGCCACCCTTTTGCAGCGCGTTGACGGTTTGATTTTTTTTTTTTCCTTTTTTTCCCTCCCCCAAACCCTCCGCTGTCGATTTTCAGTTCTTGTTTTTTTTTTTTTTTTGAGCTTACCACCCGCAACTGCTGAGAGCTTTTCTTGGATCCCCCCGCGACCAGACCCAA
>Ga0179593_1695310_pt1 | contig 24735 bp, 25 predicted proteins | sample CZODoug2_1_08_16_FD_185931 | JGI IMG/M metagenome (GOLD analysis project Ga0179593, IMG submission 185931) | Vadose zone soil fungal communities from Angelo Coast Range Reserve, California, USA - CZODoug2_1_08_16fungal (PacBio error correction) | ecosystem: Environmental > Terrestrial > Soil >... | reverse complement strand
CACGCTCTTCCTTCCAACGGCGGGTGATCTCTTCTTTCACGGGTCATGCGCCCCTTATGTAACACTTCCATTGTCATTTCTCCGGGATCTAGTTTGGGTCTCTGTCAGACCAGTTTGTAGCGGGCCTGAGACTTTCGTACCATTCCTCCTTCTTTACATCGTCCCCCCAAGGGGTGTAGATTGACGCTTTCCATGTCCAGGTTCCTTTCCCCTTTTAACCCTACGGTCTCGGGTGCGGCCGTACGCGTGTCTCAACTGCCTAGTAAAGTTTTTTTGTTCGGTTATGCCACATTCCAGTCCCCGACACCAAGCCTCTTCCTACTTCGCTGCATAGCCGGGTCGGCGACGGGCGAACGGGCGTCTGGTAAGCTGCGTCTGATTTTACGATCAGAACCTTTTGCGGCCCTCCACCTGCGCTTCCAGGTCGGAATCAAGCCCTTCCGTGACCACACATATCTGTGACCTTTTTTCCGCTGTTCTAGATCCTTGCTGGTCAAACTTTCCCCCCCTCTCTACGCGGAGTCTCCGGTGTTACAGCTTTCCCCCGCACGTATTTTTTCAAAATCGGCGGCGACTCCCCCTGCCCATACTTCCTTTTAAGCCATCGAAACAGAGGTTAGGACCATCCCGCCCCTCCAGGTTTAATTTTGGAAGTTTATCCGATTGCCACACAGCCAAGTCCTCTCAGCCTTCATTTTCCCCCATGTGAGGATAGCACTCCTTGTCGTCTCCCCTTTGGCCACGGTACCCCGCGTAGATTTCCGGGGAGTAATGTGACCGACTAGTGCTTTAAGCCGCTGACAGCACGGACCGACCTAACCCCAATGACGGTGCGTCTCCAAAGTTTTTTTCTCCCTGCCTTTTCCCCAGCGCCCTCTGAGGAAAACGCTGATTCCCTTTCGCAAATTAGCGAGATTCCCTAAGTTTCGTCTTCCCAAAATCTTATAGTCCTGATTCTGTGCTGAAATCGGCCCTTTGATCAACGAGCGGTCTTTCGGCCAGATGGCAGAGCTTTTTTTCGTGCTCCCTAACTCTACTTTTCCCGCGCAGGCTCGGATTCCCCCGCCTTGACTCGTCCGAGATAGTATATCGAGCTTGGTGACGGCAGATGGCTTTTTCTCCCCGGATTAGATCTTTCGGGTCATGGGGGGCGAGGTAGGACTTTTTGGCCGTTTTCTCCCCCCTTTGAATTATCCCCAGTCATGTGGTCCTGAGCTTCTTAAAAATATATTGGCCCCCCCCCCCTGTGTCCCTGTCTAGAAATACCCTTCTCCCTGTTATGATTCGTGTGCGTCTAGAGTTCTCGATTTGACAGTCAGCTCCAGCCGACCCCAAAGTCCGTGACACTCCTGCCCCAGACTGACGCCCATGTATGGCTTCTATTTCTTTGACCCAGGGGCAGCCCAGTTAATGACATACCCCTGCCCTAGTACCCCCTCTTATGACCGGCACGGCGTCCTCAATGTTGGCATTTGCTTTTCTCATTTTTAGCAAATGCTTTCCACTTCATTCCTCGTCTGAGCGCCCCACCTCGAGAACCCCTACGTTGACATTTGTTGTCTCGACCATCACGCGATTGAACAAAAGCGTTTGGGTCCTTTTTTACACTCACTCCTCCCTTGTTGTTGTGTTTCAGATTCCCTCCCCCACGATGGGTTTCACTCGGTCTTGATAGGAAGCAGCATTACAGCTCGTATGACATCGTTTCTCATTCCTGGTTGGCGCCAAAACATCCCTGAGAGGGAATCATTTATTTCCCCCTGGTTCTATTCAAATTCACCCATTTTTAGGCTTCGGTTACAGTTGGAGTTCTTTTGTACTTGTGCTTTACCTTTTTTTGTTCCCCTGTTCACTCTGCCCTGCATGCCCTGGGGCGTAACGCAATGGTTGGCTTGCGTGTTCTTATCTTGTTTGTTTTCGGACCATCTTGATTAGTCGTAGTTCCTTTTGAACTTACCGTCCGCCAAAACCCCATTCCTACCAGCTCCCAGGGGGTGAGTTTAAATTTTCCCCGTGCCGGTCCGCCGATTTATCTTTCCCCACCCCCCGTTGCACACTGCATGGTTCCTCCCGGCCTCGTCGTCCCCCCCCCCCCCGAACCGTTTCACTTCCGCGCTGCTTGCCCTCAGAAAACGTTCCTCCTTTTTTCTAATCGCTGCTTTATGGCCAACGCCTGGGTTAGACAGAGAACCCCTCTCTTCTCTAATAGAGCTAGCCGTCTCTTCTTGTTCTGTTTTACCCCAGCTGGCCCCTGGAGTAGTTTTTTTAAATACAACACCGGATACCCCCTCTTCGGTTGCCTTCCTTCTTTTTTGACTTGACGTATCCTCCTAAGGATCCAGTCGATTCTTTCGCCCTCATAAATAGGATGTGCTTTTGGAACCCATGGAATACTTTGGGCCTCACGACCGAGTGTTCAGCCATGGATGAAGTGGGACAGGAACAATGTTGGCACTCCATGCCTCTTGCCCCCCCTTAGTACGGGCTGATGCTGCTCGGTCCGATCCATTCGTCTTCGCCTGGCTTTCCATTCCGACCTCCACAATTGAGGTTCTCGGAAATCCCGTGGTCCATTTCTTCCCTCCTTTATGATTCCGAACAAATATGATAGGCGCGCTCTTCTTTATGTTAGGTTTTCTTTTTGACATCCCCCGTCCATTCAGCCTCCCGCGGAATGGAGGGGGTAACTCGTTGCGTGGAACTGCTTTTTTTTCGTGGAAATGCAGAGCTTGCTAAAATAGCCTTGCAGTTAGCGCTTCTGGACAAGCCGAATGACAGCTCTTTTTTTTTCTTACGCTCCGTTACTTTTTTATTTGCACCCTCTAGCCCGGTGTTGACGACTGCGAACGGGGATTGGTTCAGGCTTTCCTTCGGTCGTTTTATTTTTTTTCCTTCTCCCATGGCGGGGACGTGTAGTGCTTTCTCGGCAGCAACGGCCGTCCGTCGGCCGAGCAATGCTTTCGGCCTGCCCCCCGACTTTTTCTTGGCTACGTGGCTTATGATTCTGGTTTTTCATCTCTTTCTTACCCCCCCCCCACTTGTAGTTGCACGTTCGCTCCGACTGTCGTCTAAACCTCCGTCAATTCGCCGCCTGTAGACCACCTTTTTCGCCTTCCACCGCGCTTTCCCAGTGAAGAAGGAAGGATGGATTTACGCAGACTTCCCAGTGAATAGTTTTGACCACCCATTTCTCTCCCCTGTCCCGTTCGCTTTTGCCGACCGCTACTTCCCCCTGACCGTTGTTCACGACCCCGAAGTGACCGGTTTCCTGCCTGCGAGGAAAGCCGAGGTGGGCGTAGCTCTCCTTTTTAGCGTTCGAAAGGATTGCTTTGTGTTTATTTTCTATTCCGCCAACCTCCGATGCTTGTTTCCAGAAAATCCCATATCTTCGTCCGGGTCGTATCGTATCGTGACCTTTTCCAGCCGACCGCCGCTGCTCGTGCTTCCGACACCAATATCCCGTTTTTGCCATCCGGTTCTCAGTAGAAGTCCGTGCTACGCTGGTGGTATCTTGGGCATTTATCGTTTTGATGGAACCTCTCTTTTGAAGGACCACTGTGGTTTCCGGCAGGCACGAAGTGCTCAACCCAGACTTCTGACAACCCAGGTGTCGACGTACCCCCCACTTCCGCTCGAGGATTTTCTTCTTTTTTTTGTGCAAAGCAATGAGCGTCACGGAGCCTTCCCACACGACTATCTTTTTTCCCTCCCGGTCGGTGTTTTGGTACCAACACCCAAGATCTCCCCCCCCCCCCACACTGAATGCTCTTGGAACCCCTCCCCATCATTTCACGTACCTAAACCCCTCCAGCGTTGTCTAGGCACGCGTCACTTTCCCCACTCTGTCGTAAACCCCCTGTGAACAGATGTTCTCTGCTTGTCTGTGTACTTACCGCTTTTCGCATCCTGCGACCCGCTTGTGCCGCATGAAGGTTATAGAATGCTTATGTCTTTCCCAAGGTCTGTTCGGCCTCATTTGAAGCTTTTAGAGCAGATGCTTTTGAACTTAGGCGCCTTCTCTCCTCTCTTATGTTCTGTTGTACTCGCTTTCCTCGCTTTCTACAGTATTCTTTATTGCGCGGATAGCACCGCCTTTGGAGCAATAAGCAAGGTACCCTTTCTTCGTCCGGCGCCGTCAGTCATAATGCCGCTATAAACTTGTTTTTTTTTTTCTCTTTTTTTTTTTTTTTTTTTTTTTTTTTTCAGAGCTTTTAACCCTTTCCGGTGTTTAGCACCACAGATGGCAGTTGACATACGCCGCTGGTCTTGTATTCGTTGTGACCTGTGAAGTTTTTTGCACCTCATGTTAAGAACAGAACTTTATCCGCTCCTCGTCCTACGGAGATTCTACTGGCTTTGTGCATTCATTCTTCCTCAACAAGCGCAAGTTGATCAATCATCCGAGCGCAGTGGTCTTGACTGATTTATCCCTTTACGAGAGAGGATTCGAGAGTGAACCCCTCGGTGTTCCTACCCCCCAACCCATTCTCTCGAGTGATCGATTTTCCCTGCAACTCCCGATTTAGCAGTTTCTTCCGGATCGACCTGCCATGCTCTTACCCGCCCGATGGATTTGACATTTATGCCTCTAGGACCGGCTGGGCGATGTCCCCGGGTTTCCCTTACATGACGGAAAAGCCACCCCAGCCTAACCCTTGGCCTAATCCTCCGTGGGCGGTTCTGGGGCCGATCTCCCATTGTGGCCTATTTCCCTTCCCCCCCCCTCACGTGACTCCTAACGATGCGTTCCCCTCCCCCCCATCGGGGCTTCTTCTTGCCCGTCCCTGCCGGGCTTCGGTTCCTGTAAAGTCCTTCAAGTTGAGTTCTGACAAACACCCCCCCCCCCCCCCCCCCCCACACCACAGGGTCCCCCAACCCCCACTAGGCAGTGGTTGCTTTGTTAGGGGTTTTATGTCGTATGCCTTTTATTCGATCATTAGAATTTGTCCATGGTTTTGAAGAGGCTGCCGTCGTGCACTCAGTATTATTTTCCGTCGCCGCGTTTGTGGCCGTAAAGTGGGTCCCCATTGCTCAGGTGCGGTACATCCTGTTTACGGGTTGAGTTACCTACGACGCGGTTCGTACAAATCCCGGTGTTCCTACATCTGTACCAGCATTCTACACCACGTAGAGACTCTGTCTCTCCTGCCGGCCCTGCTCGGCCGGTCGTTAACACCCGCGGTGCGCCCTCGAGATATACTAAGTGTCCTGACTTTTTTAAGAACTGGATCACAGGAATAGAAAATTGAAAGAGACAACCCAAAAGCCACGTTTAATTAAAACCGCCTTATATAGGTGTGAAATTCGTAGAAGTAGACTAATTGAGACCAAGGAATTTGATCTTTTGCTTTGCTTGCCCTTAAGGTTAGATACTTTCGACTTCCGATTTAGAATCTTTGACTCCAAAGATAACACTCCGTCCTTTCCTTGCGCAGAGTCCCCTCCCTTTCCCTGGGAATTTGACCCACTGGGATCGATCCCCATCCACTAACGCCACTCCCGCGTAGTCTACATTTCATAGGATGCCTCACAAATTACTGTACCAGTTCTTTCCGAAGAGCGTTTGCCAGGTCGCTTCCTCTCTAGACCTGTATGTTCACATGGAAGACCTCCCTACGAGAGAAAAGTCTAAGAAGGGGAATCATCGCCGGCCCTTTCATCCCGACTATGTCCAGTAGAAGAGTCCCAAGGTTTACTCAGATTTCAAATACACATGAATTGGCTATTACCCCCCTTCCGGGCGTCACCCTGCTCAGATGCGTAGTGTCTTACCCACTTAGTAGTTATTTTATGCTGTGCATGAACACATCGTGCCCCCTTCTTTCTCCGTCGCGGAGTTAAGTTTACCTCTCCCCCGAACAAAGGCAATAACCCCTTTTGCCCTGTATTTTGACCTCAACTCCCTGGGAGATTCCTAGACCCATAAAGCTTTCTTATAAGCAATTAACGTCTTCCTTCATGCACCGACCATGGTTGTTCCCATTGCCGATGTTCACTTCGGAAGCGGTTTTTTCTGGGGCGGGTGTTCTAACTTTGTGCTGTTTGTTTTTTGACACGCTTCTAAAAAGTCAGTTAATTCGTTGGAGGGTTGGATCGATTTCTCTCTGGCAACCTCAGAGTATCCTTCAGATTCCTGTTTTATGCTGTTGCGCCCCCAAAGTCCTAGTTTAAGTAGCTCGAATCTTTATCAGCGTGATGGTAGCCGCAGGACAGACACCCGCACCCCATACCCTTTTTCCTCCCAGTCATCTGGCTTGCTTTTAGACCAGGGGGAAACCTGTTAATCCCACCATGCAGACAGTGAATCTTCAAGACGGAGACGCAAAAGGAATGCGGCTATCCCCCCGAGCATGCAGGTTCAGCAGAGAATCACTGTGGAGCCCACCTACACCGTTTTCCCAGGGGAAGCCTTTCTCCGCCGCTTCTCTTCCCCCACCCCCCTCTTGGGGGAAACTTTTTTCTCCTCCGGTGTGTTGGTTATCTTTCTCATTTAAACCAAGCGGTGTTCATCCGAGATGTCCCGGACGTGCCGCAAGGGGGGAGAACGGAGCACGCTGGGAATACTCCCTTTGTGTTTCTACCTTGAACTCGCCTTTGCTGGCTGACTGGTCTGATGGGAATATCCATCCAAATCACACCATTTTTTAGTTAGCGAAGGTTTTCGCTTCCCCACTGGGCGTTTTAACTTGTAATTATTTTTGTCATTCTTTCATTTATTCTTTATGTTTAACTTAAAATTCCCCCCAAAGACCGCCAATACGGATCAATGTTTGCTGTTTCGTGCTGACCACTCGCTCCTCGGAGTTCAGTCTCTTCTCCCTCCCTCTGCACAACGGTTCCCCTCCTCCAGGGGGGGACTTCCGGGACCCTTTCGTCTGGGAGATAGTTTATCTTTAATTCCCCGACTGGCCCGCACATTCCTGACTCATTCCGGGGCGTAAAAATCACCCCTATAACCCACGGGGCCTCCCAGATATGGCCCCGCCCGAACCACGAGTGCGAGCGCAACTAGAGGCCACCCCGTTGGGACCAATCTTTGTGGACCTTTTCACTCTCGCCGTAAGGTTCTGTATCCTCCACGGCTTCCTCCGTTTGAGTTTACTTCCTTAAACCTATACCAGCCCTCCTTTCCGGACCCCTTTTCTTTGGACTCTTTTTTTCCGTGATCAAGGTACCGGATTCAACCACAGATTGTTGATCCCGCTACGGCAAGAGGTTCCTTGTTAATCCTCGCCTCGCGTTTGCGTCTAAGGAAGATTTTCCCTAGACGCGGCGTCACAAGTTTCCCCCCTGCGTACGCTTGGCGTGCTCCCATTTGTGGCACCCAGTCCCAGCCCTCTATGGTTCGGTTCGTTTCGGAAGTTTCCTCTTTTTCGCAGTTATCCTTTCTCTTCTTTGAGGTCATTCCCATCCAGCCGACTTTGGAATGCAATAACGTGGCAAATCTTTTTCACTCCATTTTCTGCGTGCCCATGAAATTACCTTTTTTCCGCTCGCTTTCTGTCGTGGTGGGAGTTTTTCCCATGCAACGTGGTAATAGCCAAAATTTCACTCTGGTCCTGGGACGGTCGCGCCATCGTTGCGCCTGTTAAAAGTTTGTCTCGTTTTTTTCTTTTGCACAGGAACTTTTAACGGTGTTCTCCACTTCTTAAGCACTTAGCACTCTAGACACGTAACGAATAAAAGTAGTCGGTGGTGCCGTTGCCCGCTAATTATTATTAAGCTATCTTTTTAAAGAAGGCAACACCACGCTGTTTTACCTCCTTGCAATAGGCTCTGATCTTGAGGCATTAATGTGAGTTGGCTTATGCCGGGGTGAAAATAGGATTTGAGGAGAGTCTCCTATTAGATATTCTCGATAGACACTAGGGTGGGACCCTCAAGAGGACAGATAAAGACGGCACGAGAGGTCTTAACCTTACGTGTTTTGCTTGTCCTAGATTGTCACCCCCACTCGTAGGCGTCTACCCTCTTAGTACCACGACTCCTTTGTGGTCCAATCCCCGCACTAGGCCTCGACACACTTGCGCTTTAAAAAGCGCCCCCTTGGACTGACGAGATATTTCCCTTAAGGCATGGTCACCCTTCCTTTTTCTCTCCCGGCTCCTCCAGTATCTTTTCCGCAACGAAAATCCGCAGGTTCTCGAACGCACAGCCTTTTGACCGGCTTCCGTGTCCTGGCGCGTGCAAAGACGAGTGGGGCCCCCTCTAAGGTCGTAGAGCCTTTTTCCCTAAGAATTCCCCTTGTGATATTTTTTACCTAAAAAAGAATGCTGCTGTAGGTTTTAGCGGCTGGCGTTATTTCCTTCCTTCTGTTTCCAAAGATGCCTTTGCCCTTGCTCTTCTTAGACCATCCGCAAGCTCTTGGATGAGAACCAACGGTCGAGCATCCGGAACACCCTACTCGGCCTTGGTATGATATAGTCTGTCCCCCCCCCCACTCTCCCCTGACGGGGGGAATATGGTGGTGACCCCCTGCGTGCCTGGTCTGAACCTCACACCTTCGGTGGTCGACGACCCCTGAAGCTAGATGGATCATCTTGCACCATATGGGCGGCCGAAGCCGTTCCCCATCGCGCAGCTCCCGGCTGCCGAGGACTGTGAAATTCGGCTTTCTTCTCCCCAGAGTTTTAAACCCTTCAATCTTCCGGACATCCCGTTCAGTCCCTTCCGTTTTCGTTCGCGGGCATTGTCCCCATAGTATGGGCCGGATCGAAACATGTTTTTTCCCATATTTCTTTGCTGCTGCATCGTCCCTCCCCCCTCCAGATCACCGCCCCTCCGGCTCAAGAAGGTGAAAGAATTTTTCTTGGCTCCCAGTCCTGCCGAAGACCCCTTGAGGCAGTTAGGCGCAAAAGCAAGCTCTTGCGAATCATTTCTCCTTCCTCGTTTGCGAGTCTCTCTCCTCAGAGTCTTCGCTGTTCCTAAATCGATTATCAATGTTTTCGTTCTTCCGCGATAGAACAGAGGGATGGCCTAATCCCCTGGCGATCGTCTTTCGAATTCCCCCTTTCTTCGGTTTCGAATTTGATTTTTTCCCCTTGACAGATGCGAGAGGGAATAACCCCCTGTGTGTGTATTTCGCGCCAAATAAGAGGACCGCAAAATCTCCGCCACTTTTAGATTGTTTTCCGGCTTCCCCACTTTGATCGGTGACATAGTTTTCACAACAGCCTCACTTCAGTGGGAGGCAAGAGTCTTCCTGCGGTCTTAAAAGCATTTATCGAGACTTTTCGGTGGCGGCTCCGGTCCTTCTTGTTCACATTCTCGACAGCGTCAGGTTTTTCTGTCCCCCGAACAAAGATGTCTTTTAGAAGCGGTCCGTGCCTTTAAGGTGTGCCCAACATCGTAATTTAAAAAATATATCCCCTTGTTTCCCGAGAATGCCACGACCCGGCTCGTATTTTCAGCCTCTGACCTTGGTGCTTTTGACTTCATCCCCTCAGATGGATGCCTTGCGCCTCGATGTCTCCCTCAGTGGTCGTCTGAACATTAGATGCGGAACATAACGATGCCGTTCTCACTGACCGACGATCCCAAGTCACCACAGTCGAAGGTTGTGCGGGTGTTTAAACCCTCACGGGCGAAGTAATTCCTCCATTTGCGGTAAAGAAGGCGCGGTAGGCAATTCAGGAGGTGGGATTCTCGTTGCCGTTGAGAGCTCTCACCGTAGCAACAACTTCATTCCAAAGTTGCCTTTTTCTGCTTTCTCAAAACTGCATGGGGGAGTAGCTTTTTTGGGTCACGACCTCTGGAAGATCGCCTGGATTCCGGCTGACCCTTTTTTTTCCTCCTTGTCATTTCTCCTCGTATGCGGCCGCACCCTTATTTCGCACGTTGCGGTGCAGACGAGTGGCTCATTTCTTAGTGACTGCGTCTTCCTTTCTTCCCAGGGTTTGAGGTTAGGCTGACGCGTGCGAAACTAGTGCCTGTTTCTGTTCTCATGAAAGAAGTGCACCCCCGTCCTTTCCAGAGTATGTTCCCGAACCTAATGATCGGCTGGTCTCCCACCAACTCGGCGGTCGCGAGTTCATATGCCTCTTCCTTCCGAACTTTGCGCAGCCTGTTTTCCCTCAGTGAACCACGAGTCCTTCTCCGACGCCTCTTACCTCCTTTTTCGACCGACGTTATTCTGTGTCACTTTTCTACGGCCCTCTTAATCATGCTCCTGGAACAGGTCAACCCCAGATACTTCTTCAGTAGTAAGTTAATCACTAGAAGGGGATATTTTAGCACATGCGGCGGGAGACTTCCACCATCGAAAACACCTTCCTGAAGCCATGCCTTCCAAGAGGTCAGAACTCCCCAAGATTTTATACGTTTTTCTGCCGATTGCCACAAGCATACGCTCTAGTTCTCTCTGCTCCGTGTCTGGATGCGACCTTCGAGATAGTGCACCTGAGTGTCGGACACCCGATTTATGATGGAGCCAGTCGGCTCAGTGGATTTAAGGGACATGCCTGAGGCAGCGCGATAAGACTTTTTTTTTTTTTTTTTTTAAGACAATCCCGATCTAGTAGTAAAGGTCTGGTGACCTTTGAGAGACTCCCCTTATGCCGGCCACACGAGCTACGTGTTTCTCGCCCACTCTTCCTCCATCCTTTTCTTTCTTTCGTCTAGCCCCCTCTATGATGAGTGCAAAATAGTGACCTGTTACAAAGGAGAGAGTAGACCCCCCGAGAAGGCCCTTCACCTTGCTGGTATACCTTTTTGCTGATTCCGTAATGATCACTCCCAGGGAGCGATCCCCTCTTATTCCCCTCACTCTCCCTCCCTTGTTTCTATTCGTCCCCTGCCTTTGTTCCCCTTCATCTTTCCCCCCATTTTCATTTAGTTCCTCCTTTCTCCCCCCCTCTCTTCAGTTAACTCTTCTTCTTCCCCTTATCTCCCACCCACTTTTTCCCCCCTTCACGTTTTCTCCTCCATCACCTCTCTTCCCTTCTATTTGCCGGGGACCGCAACGTTTTCCGTCGCTTCTACGCGCCATTCTCTTTTTTCCCCCCCTCCTGCCCCTTCCCTGCCATGGCGTGTCCCTAATGCTCATTTTCTCACTCGCAACTGTTTTCGGGCCCTCTACTTTCCTGTGCGAGTTGTTTTTCGTTTTTTGACCGATGACGGAAAACCCCCTACTGTTTGGCGCTCTGGGAGGATGAATTACTCCGGCACCGGGAATGAGTGCCGCCCGCCTCTTGCGGTTATGCACTTTCTTTTTTTTTTTTTGTCTTTAGACGGAAGACGGGACCTCGAGGAAGCCCGATAACGAAGACCAGCCCCTCATTCCGTGAATGGCTTTCACTGGGTCCTTTTGGACCTAACCACCCCCGCTTAAACCACCGCAGCCTTCCACAGAGAATGGACCTATAAGGCCCCATTGGTTATCGTGCCATAGACATTGGCCGGCCAGCATACTATTTCATAGTTCTGACACCGAGTAGAACCTTTTTTTTTACGGAGATTTATGAATGGCGTCACGCCAGCATACGCTTTTGGGACACATAGTTTGTCTTCGATACAAGCTAATAGTGGTTGTTTTGAGTGAGATTTACAACCAACGTGTGTTTGTTCCCACCCTTTCTCAGGATTATCGGCCAAGCATGAATTCCAGCCTGACCGTGACATCTGTGCCTTCTGGTGTGGAGTCACCCCCCATGGCTTAGTTTGCCAGCCTCGTTTCCAGCCGCACAGCATTTGTCGTTCTCTCTTCGGTATATCGGAGCGCCCGGTTCCTTTTTTGGGTACCATAAGTTTTGTTTTCTGACCAGTTTCCAGCGTTACCAGGTGAACTCAGGCGTCTTGTTCTTTCAATGTTGCTCCCGTGTTAGGGCTGACCCCATCTCCCGTCTTGAATTTCAGCCTGAGACTTCGTCATAACACTAGCCGCACACCTGCATACCTTAGAAAGGTTTTCGAGGCAGCGGGTCTAAGGCGACCCTTGGCGGAGAGCTGATGATTCTTCTAGACCGCACAAAGAAGTGCCCAAGGCCATAGGAATGTGTTTATGATTCTGTAGTCCAACATTACCACCAACTCCCCAAAGTCCTGGCTCCGCCCAACCCCCCCCGACCCCGCGCGAGAATCCTCGTCTTATGGAACACTCCCCCCCCATTTGTTTTCAGTCAGACGCTTCACCAGTACTGATGAATCGGCGCTTCTTTTCTTTGTCTTATAACCTGATCTGCGCTCCTGAGGTCTCGTCCTGGCTTAACCGCAACGGATCCCAGGCTTCGTCCTCTTCTGTCCCAGTACCTTTATTGGAAGCTTACTTTTATGATTAAGGTGCACGATTTTTCAAACCCCTCATAATATACCTGATGGGATCGACGATCGTTTCCCTGGATACGACCTATGCTGTTTTTTCCTTCATTCCTTTGGTTCCTAGCCGTTTCGCAAACTGGAGTTCCTGGCACTAAGTGGCAAATACTTTTTATGCATTCCCTTTTTCGTACATCATTGATTCCTGAGTGTCTGACTACCCTTCAAATGTACTCTCTCCAGGACAGTTTGACGTTTAAATTCCCCATACAGGTCAACTCTTTGATGTGAATCTCCCCCCCCACTCTTTTACCCCCTTTCTTCGACTGATAGTTAGATTTAATCTCACTTAAAATGATATGAGGCGTTTCTCCTTTAAGTTTTGGGTGGGCCCCACCGTCCTACACATCAACGAGAATTGTCTTTTAGCTCCCTCTTTGTCGATTTGCTTTCCCGTAACTTCTCTGGTCGCTGAAGTTTTTCGCCGCCGCTTTTTTCCTAGCCATTCACTGTTCAGCGGGCGTATGGCCAGTTCGCGTAGTCGATTGGTGCCTTTTTCCTGAGTCTTTCCTGGAGACGAAAAGGCCCCGAGAGAACGGCTTTTTCGAAAGGCACGTACCCTAAGACGCTGGTCTTCGCGTCTTCTTTGGCGCACCGTTCTGAGCGTTTTTGCCCGTTCATAGTGCCTCCTCGTCGGCACTGGATTTTTTTGCGTTTGAATCCTCCATCTCGTTTTTCCCTTCTCCCATAAGGGTTTATTATATTCTTGTCATCTGAAACAACACCTAGGTTTAAATCCTTGCGACTCAAAGGATCCTTATTGAAGACACCTCCCGCCATGAGAGCCTTGTATCCACTTCCCCACCCGCGATAACAAATGACGACTTTCGCTCGTGTTCCCCAGATCCTTTCCCTCCCCCAAGGTTAATCTACGTCGTGCCCCCTCTCTTACTCACACTTCGCCTTTGCCCTCAATTCAAATTGACATTGTTAACTCTCCTCTTTGAAGACCGCCCGGCACTACGAGAACCGCCTTTGGACCGAACCTTTTTGGGTTCGCCGCTTCCCCCAGGTAGGCTCATGTGCGAGGAGTTTTAGGGAAACTCCACCAAAGGACTGGGTGTAATGCACGGCTGAGTGCGTGATTATCCTGTTGTATGTAAGACGTTTTCCATTTCCCAATGAGACATGTCCTTCTCTCCCTAACCTTCGTAGTTTGTCCCCACGGGGTTCTAAGAGCCATCCTAGGACCTCTTCTTGTGTGTCATCCCCCGATTCCTCATTGACCTTGGGATGGGTCCCCGGTAAGCGGCTTTAGACTTGCTAGACCCTTTATCAATCACCCCCGGTTTGGCATACGACTTTCTCGAGGTCCTTTTTTATGGGCCCCGAAATGCTGCGGCCAGGTCTTTTTCTTGGCCGCCAACCATGGTGCCCGCGGAAGTCCGACGTTTCCGTCTTTCCTCCCTACCAAAGTCGTGCCACCTTTACGTGTTCTTTCATACTCAAATATTTCCCGGACACTTTTGCACCTTCCAGTGTCGCTGAGGCTGGTGTCTTCCATTTGGGCGCTGATCCATTTCCAGATTCTTTTTTACGCCCGATGTATAGGTCAGCTTTTTTCACTCGCGGCGCTACTAGAATCCTCCTCCTTTTCATGCTCCCAGCGGTGCGTTCTTTTTACCAAGACATTGCCTGCTCTTGTTTCTGACTGCGACAGCTGGGACTCTCTTTCTTTTCCCTCCTCCTTGATCGCTCCCCCTTTTCGTGCTACCGCAGACTTTTTTAAGGAAGCGGACCCACCGTTCCTCCAGCCAGGATTACGTATTATGTGACCGAAGTTTTTTTGTCGAAGTGCATCAAAGCTCCTTCCCTGCTTTTTGAACCCCAACCTGCCATTTCCGATCATCTACACTGAGGTCACATTCTGCGTTAAGACCTCTGCTGTTCTCAGATTACGTGGAGTTTTTTTTTCCACTCAACTTTGGGAAGCCTCTGGGGGTTGGTCTGCATCCCCCAGGTCTCCTATGGATTTTGCGGCTCAGTCCCGGGCCCGTGCAAGCATGTTTCCCCTCTTTGATGTTGTCGGCCTTTCCTTTGGTGCGTCGTTCACCTTTCGTCAAGAACTGTAGTAGTCTTTGGTCAGGCCCCCTCCACCTGTTAACCTGTGTCCCCATTAAAAACCACATTAATTTCATTTATTCGGTTCCAATTGATTCCTCGACCAGGCAGACCCCCCCCCATGGTTATCCGTCTATCTACCCTTTTCTTCGATTCAAGCTCGATGCTTTCTCTTTCGTCTCGAGGTCAGGCGCTTTGAAACGTGACCTCCCGCTGCCTGATGACCGGAAGACCCCCGACAAGTTTATTTTCCCCCTTGGTTATCTCTTTTCTCTCCTTTTTTTCCACTTTCAAATAGAACGCCCTGAGACGTTAACAAGCGTATATACTGTTCACGATGGCGGTCAGCCCCCACCCTCGTTCGTCTTCTTTTCCCCGGTGTTGGCCGGTTGTGACGTTGTTCCCCCCTTCGCCACTCGTGAAGTATTTCTTTCGGTGCCGCTTCTCTATCGTTTTTTCCTGGCGAAGGTTTCTTTAGTTTGCGGGACGCCCGAGTATGGAGAGCCGGATGCAGGTCATACTGTACATGCGAGCCCTAGTCTCTTGATGACCCGCCTTAAGGTGATTGATTCTCCGGTGGGCATGCTCCCGGGCCAGGCTTTAATTTCTCGCTTTCTGCCATCCGTTCGTTTTTGACCTTCAGAGCTGTTAGCCCCCCCGACACCTCAACTCGTGAGCACTCCTCTCCATAACTTAAAGGAACCCACTTCCAGCAGCGATTGGCAGTCTGCGAGTGATCGTACTCTCGTTTTTCCACCCACTGGTCGGCTTTACGTAGCTAGTTTCCTTTAGAACGGTCCGAAAAATCGACCCTTTCCTACCGAGACGAGCCAACCCCGGCGTCTCCCACCGCTCACCCCCCCCCCCCCCCCCCCCCCCCCCCCCCCCCCCCCCCCCCCCCCCCCCCCCCCCCCCCCCCCCCCCCCCCCCCCCCCCCCCCCCCCCCCCCCCCCCTCCCCCCCCCCCCCCCCCCCCTCCCCCCCCCCCCCCCCCCCCCCCCCCCCCCCCCCCCCCCCCCCCCCCCCCCCCCCCCCCCCCCCCGGCCCCCCCCCCCCCCCCCCCCCCCCCCCCCCCCCCCCCCCCCCCCCCCTCCTTTTTTTCGGTGCCTTTTCTGTTTCCTCTTTCGCCTCCCCGTCCGGCCTGGTGCGGCTTTCCCCAATTCTAGACGCGTCCATCACACACATGCGGCTATTCCACTCCCGACCGTTGAAGCCCCTTCCTTGAAAATCTGACTCCCTACGCCAATATCTTGTAACTTTGGTTATGTTTCCTTAATGTGCTGAATGTCTACCCAGTCAGGAAGAAGCCTTTTGTTAGCTCCCCCATTCCTTCCCCCTCTTTCTGAAACTTTTAAATTACAGGTGCTAATAGGCAGACGTTGGGCCCTTGACCGGATACTAGAACTTCTGGACTCATGGACCAGTCCGTCCCCTGGACTAGGATTCTTTCCCTTTACCCGCCTACGACAGTCCCTCCAGACAATGATGCAGTTTTAACTGTCTTTTTTTGCCAGTCGTAGCCCGACCTTCCTCATACGGATATTCCCCCAGTTTCCCTCGAGACCGACGCGTTCCATAGCTTTTAACCTTTATTCGTCGAGCCATCTTAGGATGTGGATTTTTTGTTTTCCACTTTTCAGGCATCCTTGACAACGGAGATATTTCCCGTCGGCCCTCCCTGAATCGGGCCAGAGCGAGGCTTTTCCGGTGGGCTCCCAGCAATCTAAAAATTTTCGTCCCCGCCGGGCTTTCTCCGAAAGTCGCGGTAGCGTTTTTTCCCCCTCGGCTATCTTTGGTCGGATTAAGCACCTTTTTGAGTCATCTCAGGCCGAGTTTTCAGGTTTACGGTTTTCGGGCTTGAGTCTTTGACTTTTCTTTTGCCTGGTTTCCCAGGTTTGTCCCCCGGACCTATAACCAGTGTGCTGGCGTCTTTTGTTAATAATCCAGCCGCCTTAAGGTCTTACCCTGCCGCACTTTTCTGATGTTTCTCCCTTTGTGTACTAGTTAGTTATTTTCCAGGTCCTTCTGTTAGTCGAGAGCGCGTCCGATCCACATTCTAACCCATCCCCGCCCCCCCCATTATTGGACGCCTTGACTGTTGCATGGGCTGCGACTGTCCTGGTTGAAACCCCCCCCCCCAGTAAGAACAAGTCACCGTCCAGTGCCCTTTCAACCGCCTCCTTTCCCCCCCCCGGCCTCCCCCCAATTGGAATTTTCTTCGACCAATATCTATCGTTGCGCTCAGCTCGATGCATATTTTTTCTTGCCGCAGGTCAACCGATGTCCCTCGAGCCCTGTATGTCTCAAGCCTCCTTCTATCTTTTTAATCTTTGGCGTTCCCCCCTCTTCCTTTCTTCCCCCCCTCTGGTTGTTTTTGTAGATTTTCCTTTACCCCAAACTCTTGTTCATAAATCTTCTCGTTTTTTTTTTCTCCCCCCGCAGAAGGCATTTTACCTTGCCGAGGGCCCCTGGGTGGGCGCCCAAAATTCCATTCTCTCCTGAGCTGTTTCTTCCCTGTTCCTAGCCGCAAATCCCCATTTTGCAGCTTCCCCCGTTACTTTAGTTATTTGGTTGTTGTTTTTCCTTTTTCCTGTTGTTACCCCGTCCCCGCCTTAAACCCGCAGTTAAGCAGACCGCGTTAACCTGGGGTTTATTTTCTGTCGTGCTTTTTTTTAGGGGATTCCATTTTCTCCCCGCTGCTTCTTTTTCGTTTCTACTCCTTTAACCTTAAAAACGATTTAAACTAGTCGCAATTGTCTTCCTCCTCGTTCAGGTGACAATGATTTTCTTGGTTATTTTTCTCCGCCCCAACGTCGCCTCCTTTTCCTGGTTACTTATCCTAGTAAAACCGGCCGCCCCCCCCCCCACTAAGCCTCCCATCCATCCCCGAGTCCCACGGCGCTCATACCCCTTTCCTGCGATGGACCGCCATGGGTCCGTAGGAACGCTCCTGCCCTGAAATATTGTGCGCTGCCGCTCCGAGGTTCTTCTGCTGCTGCGATCAATTCTTGAGTCAGTTACGTCCCATCCCCGCCCCCTTTTAACACATTTTATGTTTGTCCGTTGGATCTTCCAGACCTCGTTTAAATGTTTAGATTTGTTCCGCCCCCCCCCATAATCTATCACCTTTTTGTTCTGTACTGAACTCTCTTTTCTTCCTGCCGCTGCAGGAATTCCCTTTGTTCCTAATCTTCGGTTCAACTGGACTGGGCCCTCCTTTTGCTCGGCGACAAAGTTCTCAGTCCCCTTAAATGCATATATCTTCCGGGACTATCAGATTTATCAGTCTTTTTCCCCTCCCTTTTTTAATTTTTCGATAAGGCGGGATGTCCCTAACTAACTCCCTCTCTCGCTTGTGACTTCCTTTTCACCCCCCGTGGCAGAATCTCTTTTACCGATCTTCCTTCTGGGTTGCCTCTCCTGAAGAAGCGGAGTGCGACGCTGTGATTTTCTTGAGGTGGGATTCCAACCCCGGAACTCCAAACCCCCCCCCCCCTTTTTTTCCCTAGGAAGGTTCTCCCCTCAATCAGTTCGCTCGGAACTTGTGATTCGGGCTAAGTCTCCGCCTTTTCCCCCTATCCCTTATCGCATCACTTATGGACAAGCCGACCTCTCCGACGGTCCGTTTTTTGAATCCCTTTTACTTGAGGCCACGTCACCGTGACCACCCTGAGAACGGCGGTTTCCCCCCTCTTCAGCCGGCCCCCATACTTTTCTTTGGATCGAGGCTTTTTTTGTATTCTTGACACCTTTTTCCCTAAAAGTTTGTATGATTTCGGTAACCCCAAGATCAATCGGCAGACCTTCCGTTTGTTGAAAAGCCTGGCCGCGAGCTGGCGTATTTTCCTCTCGTCTTCCGTATGTCCTTTCGGGTTCATGCCTTATCGATCTTGCCAACCAAAACACGTTGCTAGGCGTTTTCCCGTTCCGCTCACCCCTCCCCCCACGTCGAACGTATTTTGCTCCAACTCTCATCGCGCCTTCCCCTTGTTTGTTTTTTTTCTCCCCTGGCGTCGTCCCAAATCACACAGTGTTGACTCTACGGTCATTCTTCCATTATACATTGAAAAATTTCTCATCTCCTGAACCTTTTTCACTTTCGTCGCTGCCCCAAGTAGTAAAAACCCCTGCTTGTATGATTGAAGAACTCTCAACCCTTGAATCTATTGCTAACTGTTTGCAGCCCCCGCATGCTGCACGAGTCCTTGCCGCGAATTCTCATTCGTTTGACGTAGTTCGCCGACTCGAAAATATCTGGCACAATGTTGCTTTCTTACATCCATACAGAAAACTCTATGAGTTCCGCAATTTTTTTTTATCGGTGTCTTTTTTCAGGAGCTTTTCCAGTCATTTCCCCCCCTGACATAAGAGACTGAGAGAATTTCCCGTTCACCCTCTAACCCATTCCGCGTTACTATGTGAAAAGGTCTTTCCCAGTTCTCCTTCCGGTCCTATACTATTTTTCCTTGTTCGATGGCATTACGAGCCAAACACAAGAGTAGCATTCCACTTTTTTGTTTGCCACCTGCGTGTGCTTCTCGGAACCGCTTTTGTTTTTTTCATACCCACGGTTCGCCACGACGTCTGACGGATTTTTGACTCATCTGCCCCCTTTTTTTCTTGGCTTCGGAAGCCGCAAATCAGGGCTCATAGAGCCCCCGGTTTCCTTGGCCCTCCCTTTTGCACTCTCTACCCTTGAAGTGCTCGGTTTTTGCCACACTTTCTTCCAATATTTCAAGGACCTCCCGACCAGTAGTCGCGGTTGAGGAACGCTTGTTGCTCCTTTGCTCATGATCGCCCCTTTTTCCCCCCCTGAAATATTTATTCCGTAGATCCCCTCTTCGATTCAGCTTCGACCACACCTCGGCTGGCACCCGGTCTCCCTTAGTGTTCGCCTATTTACACGGGGTCTTTCCGCGGACGCCCCTTCCAGTGACCTACCCTAAGAGCCGAAAGATTTTTTTCGCCTCTCTCTCTTTCTCACTAGTGTGATCAGGATCGTATATTTTTTCCGCATGCGCCTACCTCTTCTATTAGGTCCTGACTCCCCCAGGGAATAAGCAATTCTAAAAATTTTCGACGTCGTTCTTGGTGGTATCAAGGCCGCATAATGTCTTTCTCTTTTGGACAGTTCTGTCGCCTCCCCGAATATCCCCCCCCTTTTCATTTCTTCCCAATTTTGAGTGGAAGCCCATTCGTTTACCCACGGGCAGCCTGTAATTGGTTATCTCTTCCTTTCCCCTTCTTTTGCTTTACAAGAGCCCTAAGGTGCTTCTATTCTGTTACTTGCTGCCTAGTTGCGCCGCGGGGGAGGACCCATCCCTGTCCTGCTTCTAGCCAGGCAGCAAGGAACTTTCGCCAATATATTCGCCCTCCTCGCGCTTCATTATAGACATTGCTTCTTTCAGACTCGTTCGAAAGATTTTCTCCGGCGACTTTACCCAGCCTTGTGTTCACCATTTCTTTTTTTTTCTTTCTGCGTTAAAGCTTTGCTCTATCCTTCCCTCAACATATTCTTTCTCCGATTCAGGCCTTCGAACCGCCCGTGGTGCTTCTAAGCGCGATGGACTTATAGAGGCTTTTGAGTCTTACCCTTTTCACAATGTGCTTTCTTGCCCCACTCCCCTTTACAGATACCCGCCCCCCATTGTTTCCCAAGAACAGTTCCGTTTTGTGGCGTTTTCCCCCTAGACCCCAGTGTCTTATTCCCCCTTTTCTACTGAGACGCCTTAAGATAGGTCGGCTAATTTTTTTCGGTGAAGGTAGTAGGAAGGACTGTTTTCATTACTTCGGGGTTACGTGTCCCAAGCGCTTCAATTTCAGTCTAGTCGCCTGCCATTTCTCCCGGGTTGACGCTTCTTGTGACCGCCATTTTAGATTCCGAGGAACGCTTGGTTGATTTAATTCTATTTCAATGGAACGTTCTGCGTCATCGCAGGAGCAACGTTTGAGAGGGGGTTTCGCCCCCATGGCCCGGCGTCCTTGTGCGGTTTTATCCATTGTCCTGTGGAGTGTTCGCGAACTTGTCTCCCCACCTTTTTGACGTTGGGGGTTCCGCGTTGAACCCTTTTTTCTATCTTAACCACCTCTTCAACTGCTGTCTCCTTCTGTGGCCCTTCCCCCTCCCCCTTTTTCCCACCTTTTATGTTTTCTTTTTGGTTTGGTTCTTGTTTTTTTTGGTTTGGTGTTTCAAGGGTTTTGAGGGTGGTGGGGTTTTCGTTTTTTTTCGTGGCTTTGGCTGTGGGCTTGGTTGTTGCGATACGTTGTGGTTTTTTTTTTCTTTTTTGTTTGAGGGGGTTTGTCGTGTGGGTCGTCTTTTTTTTTTTTGACGTGTGGTGGTTGTTGGCGCGGCCAGATTTACTTTTATGACGTCCATCCGAAGAACTTTTCGGCCTCACTGCTTCCCAGGGATTTTTTACATACCTTCCGGTAATTTTTTCTCACACCCGCTTATACCGGTGTGCAACCTTTCTTTCTCCCTTTACAGAATAATGCTCGTTCAAAACGACACTCCAGTTCTCGTTCCCCAGTTGCTGGTAAAGGACTTGCCCAGCCTCCTACATTGTCGTCTCCCCCCCTGAGGAGACCCCTCTCACCCCCCCCTGTCTGGAATTGCCAAATTTTTCGCTGACGCCCCTCCCGGGGAATTGTGATTCCTTCTTTCCCTTTTCCCCCCAGAACTAAGTCCTTAGCGTTAATACCCTCATTTTTTAAGTGTGACTCCAGAAATTACTTAGTCGAGACTGAAATATTTGGTTTCCTTGGTAAGTGCTTCACCGATCTTCTTTACTGGATGGAGGTAATTGGAAACCTCTTTTCCGAATGCGATATCCCATCCGGGCTCCCCCTCCTTTCTTGACATTTCCGGTGAAACCCCGACCCCCCCCACTAGATGCCATGTACCTTTTTTGAGTGTCCCATTTTTCCGACGTTTCCAGCACGTTTATGGATATTCCCCTCCTTTGCTCCACGAAGTCCTCGGCCCCCCTCGCCGTCCTAGTAGTTAGCCCATATTTTCCAGTCATTCGGATTTTTATGAAAAATCTTCACGGAGCTGAGTTAAGTATCCATGCCTCTTTCTGCCAAGCTGCTGGATCCGGTGGCTTGCGATTAGTAACTTTAACGCATCCCCAAGAGGATTTAGAAAGCACCTTGTAGCGGATAGCTCCGATTTCCCCTTTTTGTGCCGAATTCATAAGGATTTTAGTTGTTCACCTTTGAGCGTGATTATGTTTTTATTCTCCCATTCGGTATTTTTTTCTCTCTTTGTTTCTCGCGGACATGGAAAGGGTCTAGGAGTTGGTCCCTTGTTTTCTTTATTTCTTTTTATCACAGTAATGTGGGCCTAGGAGGCTCTCACCCATGCCATCCCTCAGGTGCCCCGAACCGGCCGCCCCCTCTCTTTATCCTTGTTTTTTTGATATTAGTTTATTTTAGGCAGCGAACGGCTTCCTGCGGGTTCCCGATTTTTCACCGAGCCGACAGTCAGCCCATTATATGCCACATGGTCTTTTCTTTCCCTTTGCGATTTTCCCGGGAGACAACCATAATTCCCCTTCACCCGCTCCTAGACGACTTTTTTTCCACCGGTTCTGCGAATTCCCCCCCCCATGACTTAGGTAGCCATGAGGTCCAGTAGCGGCTTGCCTATCGCTTCCCCCTAGTCAACCTATGTAAGTTATCTTTGACCCTTTTCTCTCCCCTTCACCCTATTCGATTAACACCCGGTGGTCAATATCTCTTTTTCCTCTCCGTGGTTGTGTCGAATCTTCCCCCCCGATGTGGTTTCATACATCGTTCTTTTTTATCGGAAGACCCAGTCGAATTAAAGCTCATCAGTTACATCTTTACCATTTGTTTTCTGCCTCCAATATACAATCTTTTGAGTTCCGGATAGTGGATATGATTAAATTCCCCCGCGCGACCGCGCCGGTTGTGCAGTGATCCGGTTTGGACGATTTTTCCCTTTTCCTAACGGGTGTTGAAATGTTCCATCTTCTACTCTCCCCCCTTTTGTTCACGATGGGGTCCCTCACCATTGTGTGCTTCTTTCCTCTTTTCATAGGTTCTTGACCATGCGGCTGCCATTTCGCCTCCGTCTTAAATATTCCACGACGTGAATAACCCTCCGCCCGGGCGGTTTTTCAGGTCCAGTGCGAGGGTCATTCTTTCTCCGACCCCGACTGGACCTTCCCTTACACTTGTTTCCATTCGTCTAGTACCCCCTTCCCCCACTGACAAACAGAGGAAAGGAAGAGCTCAGATGAAACCAAAGAAGCCCCTACTGTCTTGTGAATCTCCTCCTGTCACACGCAATTTTGTCCCAAGATTTCACCTAAAGCCTTCTCTCGATTCTGGAGTACATCTTGGCCTGATAAAGGTTAGAGTTACGGCTACCACCGGTTAGATTCGCGCCCCTGTAAAGGACCTATGTTTTTTAGACTTTTCTATCTCGTTGATCCCGGGCCCCTAAGAACACTCCAACCCCCTTATTTTTTAGTCCTTAAATAGGCCCTCTCTTAAAGAAGCCCTTTCTTTTTTGTTATCCTAAGAGCAGTGTATCCTGGCTTTCCACACCGCTTATGGAAGATTTCCGGAACCCCCCTTTAGACTGCAGTTCTATTTTACTTTTTCTTTTTTTTGTATTTTCGTTCATAATAGGAAGATCCTTACGTCCGTTTTGACCTTCCGTCTTTTTCCCCCCCGACATACCTGCCCTACTGACGCGCTTATACGGACTTCTTTCCCAAGATATTTCCTTTTCTTCCTAGGACCGGTTCATGATTCTCATCACTCACTTCTTTTTGGCTCGTCGCTTTGAGTTATGTCTTTTTGGCATCGGAATCCCACCTCCCTCAGCCCCACATTTTCTTCCAATTGCGGTCGTTTTTTGCGAAACTGCGCAAAGGGATTACTTCCCTGATGTAGAGGTTTTTTATAGCACTAATTTTCTATACCCCCTAGATGCATGATCCTTTCTTTATTCCTGACAAGCGACCTACCGCTCTTATCTATTTAGTTTTTGAGATTATTCCTTTTACTCGTGAGGTAAGACCCCAAGTGAACCCACACTACGTTTTCGGCGGAGTTCATGGAGTACTTCCTGCTTGCGCTCTTCCTGCCTGAGGTCTTCTTCTCCAGTTGGCTCCACCTGCGGTTTGAAGGTCCCTCATTAGCTATAGAGTCCTTTGGGTTCACCTCCCCGGCTTTCTCCCCCAAGGACTCTGGTGAGACGTTTACGTTGGAATCTTCCTCTGTTCTGGTTTAACCACCCCACACCGGTGATATTTTTTTTCTCTTCTCTTGAAAATACCCTTCTCCCCCGGAATTTCAGAAGTACGAACCGAGCGCGCCTTTTTGAACAATGTCCGTCAAGTATTCCATCACCAGGCCCCTGAGGATTTCCCCTCAGTCAGTCCCCTTCCTACCATTCCCCACCCCCCAGTCGACGTCTGCATACCCGGCACTTCTAATCCCTTTCGTGCCCCCCGCCTCCCAAGCTCCCTGGTATGTCCTCCCGCTATCCCCCCTCCCCTAGCCGTTGCTTGTCACCACAAGGGTAAAGAACCGTCTTAACGTTCCTAGCCCGAAGCTTTTTGCCCCGACCCCCGGCGTCCTTTGACCGGTCGCTTCTAAAAATGCGGCCCCCTTTTTGTCGATTTCCCCCTTGCCCAAACCCCCCCCCCTCGACTTCCTTTTTCAGCCCCCCCCTGGTCATTGGCTTGATTTTTTCCCTAGTACTCCCTCTCTGGAAATTTTCCCGCGACACCTCGGACTACTATTGAAAAATATCAAGCCATACCTTGCGAGCCCCATCCCCCCACCAGTCTGCCTTAATACTGCTTCCTCGGCCTGTCTTAGTACTAGTCCACGCTTAACGAGAGGCCTTTACACCCGAGTCACGCGGCATGGCCGCCGTGCTTTCGTTCCAACATCCCGGGTTTCTCCCCCCCCTCCCCCCCCCGATTTCGATTTTTGCTTTGGTTGAACGCCAATTGGCCGGGCGGGCTTTACCCAAAGTCCAGGCGCGACGTTCCCTTCGGGCCAGACCTCGCAGTCTCTTTTTCCCCTCCACCAGTGGAACATTCCCCCCTATCCCTTACCCAAGAAAACCTTCCCCGGCGCTTCCTGTTTTTTGCTTGAGTTGGCGATGATCGTTATGCCCTCTCTTGGTTTTTTTTTCCGCTCGCAGTGGTTCCAGAGGTTCCATTTATGCCCTCCCCTTCTCACCTGTCTTTGGTTCCGTCGACCCGACGACGTGATAGCCTTGTTATTCTAACAGGAGTGATACGCTTGTCACCTCAGACCTTGTCAATGAAGATTCCTTTAGTGGCGATAGAGAACGTCCCCTTTCTTTGCGTCG
>Ga0179593_1306554_pt1 | contig 24736 bp, 30 predicted proteins | sample CZODoug2_1_08_16_FD_185931 | JGI IMG/M metagenome (GOLD analysis project Ga0179593, IMG submission 185931) | Vadose zone soil fungal communities from Angelo Coast Range Reserve, California, USA - CZODoug2_1_08_16fungal (PacBio error correction) | ecosystem: Environmental > Terrestrial > Soil >... | reverse complement strand
ATCCAGGGAGAACCCCTCCTAGCCGTTCCCCCCTGTCTTCCCCAGTCAAAGACCCCTCTATGTCCCCCCCCCCCCCCCCCCCCCCCCCCGCTCATGAAACCCATCTTAAAGCCACGACACCCACATCCGAGTTCTTCCTTAGTGGATTTTCCAGTTAAGAACTATCGGAAGTTTTGACAAGAAGAACTTCTTTCTTCTCTCTTTTCCACACCCAAGCTCCCCCAGTTTATGTGCCTCCCCGCCCTATCTTTTCGCCCCTGACGCCCGAATCCACTTGATTTAGAATAATATAATCGTTCGCATCAGCTCGCTCGCGTTTGACTTTCCCCTAATGTTGCCAACCAAGATTTTTCGTGAGGATTCCTTTGAATCACATCATCCCCAAAACCACCTTGGATTCGATTGACGATTCCCACGCTTCGTGACCCCCCTTCTCCTTCCTGATCGACAGGTACGTTCCCCCTGACGTTTCCCCTTGCCGCGTACTTCCCGGATTTCAGGCATGGTTACCCCTTCCTTTCCTTTCCTACTGTCATAATCACTGCCGAATTGCTAGATTTCATATCATCTGCGCCGAGACTTGACCGCCTCCGTGCCTTGTCCCCAATTATTGCATGTCTGGGGCTCTCGCCAAACACCTCCCTGCCTTCAGTTTATTACTGGGCGATTTTTATAATTTTCGTGACCTTCTTAGACAACGCCGCGGCACCCTGTTTATTTCCTGGACACTCTACACCCTGGCGTATGAATGATCTAAGTTTATCTCGAACACAGCGCACGCAACGCGTCTGGCTCTTTTAAAGGAGTGTCGCGGAGTTTCCTGTTTGATCAACTCCGTCTACCTCTGCTTACGAGCTGGAGTCTTCTGCCATTGTGTTCGGATAGATCTGTAAATTTTCGCCATGCTGCCAATGGAACTGCACCGTGCCAGTTGTTGTAGTCATATTTTCCCAAATTCAATTCGAAAGCTCACCTTCGCAGTCTATTCCGAACTCCCGGCTATATTCCTTCGCTGCAGGAAGGTTTCAGTGTCGAAGCAACATTGTCCCATTCGGGTCTTTGTTGTCGACACGACTTCCTATAAGGGAGCACCCGGGTTACAAATTTCTGCTCCCTGGAAGCCCCCATGTACATTCTAGCTCCATAGATTTGACGAGCAGCTGTTTCATCGCCTGCAACGGAGGTGGCTCGACACCGCTTCTGGTTGCTTCGGCGCCGTCCTGACTTGAGCCTAACAAACACAAAAGCTGGTCCCCTTTGTTTGTTCACCTGAGTCGCGTACTTTCCGGCCCCCTACTGTGCCCTGCGACAACCTCCTACGGAGAGCCCACGATTCCGGTTGCCCCCCTCGGAATCAGATCCATGTGATTACATTCGGTTGAGCCCATTTCTCGAGACCTCTCCAAGCCGTGGATGCAAACCAAGATACCAAGCGGTTTGGGTATTAGCTGCCGAATAGTTAGACTCCATGAAGGAGTCCGCTTAAGTATGTCTATGGTAGTTAAGGGTCGATACATCTTGCATTTAAAGGCCGCTCTGGCAACCCCGGGATGTCCAAACCCCATAACAAACACTACCATTGATTACCGGACATGATCGAGTCACGCATTTTTTAATACTGAAACACCATCAACTTTTCGTCTGTGATGTCCTCGGTGTCGTAACAGACGCGCTTTTTTCCCCCAAACGCTGAGCTGTTGCCCTCCCTACCTCAACCCGGGTCACCTGGTGCCCCCCCACAGCGGCGGGCACAATTTATTTTCTTTCCCTCTTTATGACGAACTTTTTTCAATTTACTCACGTCCTTTCCCGTCCGCTTTCTGTGGTAAATAGCACCTGCTGGCCCCCTATTCCTACAAGTTCGTTTGTTCATTCCGAACACCTTTATCCCTAATGCGCCTCCCCGTTCCCCCACCGGTTGAAGATGCGAGTTTCTTTTCTGATTCCTTTTCCACCAATGCGGACCCCGCCCCCCCGCCATGTGTAGCACTTTTGACCGGAATCTGCCTCTACCGACCGCGTTGTTTTCCCTCGGTTTTCCCTTTTAAGACCTATTATTTCTGCGTGAAAGATTATCTGGTCGCTTAGGCCTTCTTTTTTGGAGGCCAAATCTTTGATGCGGCAGGCCCCTTCCGCAACAAAGTCCCTTCACGTTTCCTTTATCCATAGATCCCCTTAGGCAACAGTGATCGGTCTGAGGGATATGGACTCTAGTCCTCCCATCACCCCTTTTTTGACTTCCTCAATTCATGTGCCAATCCCAACCTGTTTCAGATATCCTTGTTTCTTTGGTTCTTCTAATTTGGTAGTATAGGAACTCTCTGTTTTCTTACCGTTTGACTGCTAGAATAGCGCTCAGTCTCTCGGGTCTTCCATCCTCTCAGACGCGCCCTCCTTTTCGAGGGCGCTCATGGCTGGGATGCCCATCTAAGACTCTTTTTTCCTGAATGTATTGGGCGTTCTTGGGTTGCAGTCTTAATTCTATTATTGGAACGATGGTCCCCCCCTGACGACGATTCTTACTTCCTTTGCTTCTGTTTCATTTCAGCCTCGGCCATAGATTTGCCCCAATTTGCCCCGTTTTATGATCTGTGACATTCACCCTATCTTGCCGTTGAGCGCCCTCAGAGCGAGATCCTTGCCCTCGCGTTGAATGGTCAGGTCTGCTTTCTTAACTGTGCCTTCCCCGTAAACTCTCTGAGCTTTTCCCATTTAGTTCCCCTAAGCTGACCTTCCCGATTGACTTTTGGGTAACTGTAGCTCATGAGACGCCTCCTCTCCGTGAATTCACGTGCCGGGCTTGTCACATATTCGAACTCCTCTGCGTTTCGTAGAACTTTGAGAACATGGCCCAGACAGAACCGCGAAGCTTCTCCAACTCAACGATGATGATGACCGCGACTACCCATACCCAGCGTCCTACCAGGAGTTATCGCAGGCACCCTGATACGAACCCAGTGCTTCGCGCTTTTGGTTTTCTAAACTAATTAAGATGGTTGTCGATTTGCGGGCCCACACCTTCGCTTATCGTCCCCCGCCTCCCGCTCTCGCTGCTCGGGAAGTTCAAATGATTCGCCCCACGGATTGATTTTGCATCAACAGCCTCCTAACCTCTTCCTCCTGCGTTTCTCACCCAGCTCTCTTTGCCCAGACGGTGATCCCCTTTGCCGACCCCTCGATGCCGTCGGTTGACTTCCCCCGTGCTGAACTTTTTTGCCTTCTACTCGTTGACCGCTCTAGTGCTGTTCAATACTCCAATCATATGTGAGGAGAATATTTTCCGCCAAAAAAAAAGAGAGATCTTTTTTCCTAAACATCCCGTCTAAGGACGGCCAGGAGCCCCCGTCGCTGTAAGGGACATACTCATGCACGATTTTCTAATCCAATTTAGTTTGTTTTGAGTCCTCACTGCAGGCTGGTATAGTTCACCCGTCTCACTCGCGGCGTCCGAGCGCCTTGTCTCACGGACCGCTTTTCTTAATTCTGCCCGGCTTTTATTTTTCGTCTGCCATCTTTCCTCCCCCTTTCTTCTTTTTGCCCCGCTTCTCATGCGCCACAGGTATAAGTTGACGAAATTCATTTCAGGCCCACGATCTCCCCCTCGGCGCTTCCTTGCTAAAGACTTTTGCTTCTATTTTTTCTTTTGGTTCCTTGGGCTCAAGACGTCCGTCAGTTCTCGTCTATCCGTTGTCTTTTGAAATAAGATCCGTGAGCGTACCGTTTTGCGACCTTATTACCGAACGGCTCCTCAATCGCGTTGAGGGCCTCCCTGACCGCAAAACGTTGATCACCTGCCTGATGTTTATCCTCCAGTTCCCACCCAAAAGAGCGATCGTCGTTATTTGTTTTTGCTCGCAACGGCCTCATGGTCGCCGGGTTGTTGAGCTCTTTTTATCCCATGTTTGTGATCGCTCCCCCGACCGGTTTGAGTAAGTACATTCATCAACCGGGTGTCTCCTGGATCTGTCGATTCTTTTACCCTCTCCGTCCTGTTTACTCCGCTGGCGCCCTTCGGGCTTTATCATCCCCCCCCATGATGCTTCTTCCAAACAAACCCCACACTCCTGGAAAGGATCGTTTTCGTTGCAGCTCGTGCAAGACACATTTGCAATGACATTTCCCCCTCGAGGAATATTTCCCTGAGAGATTACATCCCGAACGTTTCTTGTGTCAGACAGACGGTGCCCCTTCCGACTTGGAGCCGGGACACAAATGAATCCTCCCATGCCAAGCGACCTCCCCGTTTCGCCCTCCAACCCTCGTTCTCTACCTTTACATAGAGTCCTTTGGCGCCCCCGACACGACCTCACCAATTCAGTTGGACCCTTCTTTTCGCGGCTCCACAGACCTGTTCCCATTTTCCCTACTCCCGGTTTTGTATGTCTGACCTGACGCTCGCATCTGCAGCTTACATGCCTCTGCATTCCCCCACGAACTGACTTTTTCCTATATCGACACTATTCGCAGGTCCACTCCCCCCGTCCTATCTAAAGGTTTTTTGTTCCATTCCCAACTGCCTGGGACTTCCTTTCAGGTGGGATACTCTGTCCGATTATAGTTCCCTAGATAATGTTTCCCCTTTTGTTATCTCATGTCTATAAATGTCTTTTGAGATTCGTGTGGATTATTCTTCCCGACGTCCTTAGCCCTGCAAGCGACCATGCATTCTCAGCTATCCACCTGCTCTCTAAATCGGCGTTCCCCCCAAAATATGGAGCCCGCAGTACACTAAGGGTTCTCCGAATTCACCGAATCTTTATTGTCGAACAAATGACTTGCTTCGGTTTCCCGTGACGTCTAATTTTTCTCCCTCTGCTTTATCGACCACGGTTTTTTTGGTGAGCGCTGCTTGAGTGTAGTCCGTTAGGCAATCAACTCCTGTTTCTTTGTTTTGACTTAACCACCCAATCCTTTTGCACCGACGTGGCTCATGGCAAAAGAAGTATCCCTCTCCCACCGTTCAGAGAAATTGCCCCCTGGTCTTCCATTTGTCCTCCAGGGTCTTTTGCTCAGTCCCCGAGCCGAATGGTTCCGCGCGGCGTTGTCAACACCTCTCCGAACAAGCGTGTTGAGTTCCGATTGTGGTCCACCCATTCTTTCGCTCGTATTAATCCCGTTAGTGGTTTTTATTCTTTGTGTTCAACTGGTTTTTTTGCTGCGCCCTATGTCCAGTACCCCCAGCTGCCCAGCCTAGATGCTCAGGCTGTCCCGCTTGCGCTCTTCCCCCCCAAACGCGTGTATCTTCCCACAACTGAAAGCTATTAGAATAGGCACGTGCAGCTCCAATTAAGCTGAATCATCACCGGCTTCGCTTTGTATTGGAGTCTCGTAGAATTTCGTTTATTCTTCTCCTTCTGGACTATTTGTTCCTTAAGCACCGACCAACGATGGCTATCTCGGCGATTTTTTGAGTAGACCTCCAAGAAGATCTTCCCCGCATCCTTACCGGACGAGCGGGTTGACGCTGGGCCCCCGGGCCCCGGACAGATTATTGTGCTGGCTTTTCTGACTGTTGACTCTTGTCGCCACCTACATTCCTCCTGGAATGTGTTTTTTCTTTGATACGGCTCCGTCCCGCGAATATATTCTACTTTCAAGAACTTCTTTTACGGGAAGCTTTGTCGACTTGATTGGTTCTTCTTGATATACCTTGGAAGCTATGTATAGGATCATCCGAACTTTATACTATCTCCTTTTTCGAGCCTTTCCCTTGTCTCCCTCTACCCCCTCGTTCATCCCCCTGGAACGGCCGGGAACATCCGGTACCATCGCCTGCCTGTGTGTCTGGTCTCGGTTTTCCGCGGGGAGCCGATCCCCGCCATTTTCGATCGAGAACTCCGCAAAGGTGAGCGTGTCGACTCCCCCGGTTGTTAACTTTGAGTAATCCCCCTCCACATCGCGATCTCTCAGTTGATATGTAGTTGTAGATCCCGAAGATGCGCCCCCCCCTTTTAACGCTTTTCACTCTTTCTGGCGCCCTTTGCTTTGAGCACCTTTGAACGATGAATAAGGTTACACCTGCCGGGGTGATTCGGGCACCTCTCCCCCTTCCAATACCTCGGTGAACCATCCTTAGCGGTGTTGACGCGAGCTATTTGCCTACGTTAGCGTCTCCCACTCCGACGGCTGCTCGTCTTTCGAAGTTGGTCAATCCGAAACCTCCATCCTTCGTTTTTGACTTGTGATTTTGCTGACTCCTGCTGCCGCCGTGCTGTTGGCCGCGTGACCTCCCCGCGTTGGCGCGTCTCGTCATGCTCAGTGACCTTCGCGCCCTCTCTTGTTGTCGGTGTTTCGTCTTCTTGTCCGCCCTTTCGTGAGGGCCAAATGTTTTTTAATCTTTTTCCATGGTTTCAGAGAATTAAAACTACTATAGAGGTTCCCAACTGTCCGGCCTCTTCTAAGTGGAATGGAAGCACTTTGTGTCGTGTTTCAGGGTTATTTTTGAGCACCTTCACCCTCCTTTTTTCCTTGGTTCGCCCCTACGTCTGTTCCTCAGCAGCTGTGTCCTGATTTATGATTTTTCTCTCTTCCTTTCGTTTTTTGTTGAGAGCACTCCTTTCCTTTCACCAAGCTTTCCCCTCGTTAAACTCGTGGTCGACCTTGAAATAAAGTTCTTGCATTACCCCCCTTCCACCCTACCGACCCCAGCATCTTTCTTTATTTTGTCCTTGTCCGGCTTAGACAAGAGCGATTTTTTCTGACCCAGTATTGTTTATCTGACTCTTAGTTTAATCCACATTTCCCCTCCGTAAAACGGTTCCTTTGCCCTCCCAGCCTCCCCTACGCACGCGTTTCATAACATCTGTACTAGCTTTCTCCAAGTTGGAATTCCGTTGAGGTCCTCCGACTCCCCCCACACCCAATTGTCGGCGGTGCCGGTCGCCAGCCACATCCACATTACCACCCCTCCTTGGAATTTGAGACCAGAATTCCAAACGTCGACAAAAACTCCCTGGATCGTCTTGGAAATTTTTTTGACCTTCACTTACCGTCCCCACCCACCTTCCCGCGGCACTTATGTCGAATTGTTTTATGCATTTTTCTCTCCTAGTGCCCGGAATCACCTGCTCTGTACATAATAACTCCACTTTGCTGTTCCGCACCCTCCGGCCTTGAAAGTTTTTGAGTGCTGATTGATCCTCCACCCTGACTTGCAATGCATTCACTTCATTTCCCCCCCCCCCCTTGGGGATTTTTTTTTTAGCATTTTCTTCAATGTTTCCTGAATGTCCCCGAAATACCTTCAGCTACCGGTAGTCATTTCCACGTGGAACGCGATGCATCGAATGCCTATTTGATATTGCCCGATTCATTCACACTCGCGCACTCACGGTATGGAGCCAAGTACTCTCCTAGTTCCGTTCCTGCTTGATGAATGCGCATGGACATATTCGACGTCTTTTGTTTTAATTTTTGTGTTTTCTGACGAGCGATATATCGTAAATTCTGATGATGCTGCCCCCCAAAGACAAGGGCTTGATTTCCCCGTTTTAGATCATCCTCCGAACTGACTAGCCAGGCGCGGTATATTGACTTGTATCCATATTTCGCGGTTTGGCCGTCATTTTCCCAGTCCCGACCATTTTATGCGGCAGATGGTTTGTAAACCTAGTCCGCGCACGACTCCCGGCCCGTACACAAACGGGATGCATTGATCTTTTCTGTCGATGACACGCGTTCAAACGTCTCGATCCTTCCATAGATTTGTAGACGCACTCGGGATCCGAGATCCAGTGATGTGAGGTATTTTTTTCCCCCTCTCATAGAGCAGCCTGCCCCCAGCTGGGCTGTGGTTTTTTATGGACACCCATCCCCACCCTCATGCGCCCCCTCATCCGGATTCGATTGCCGGCGTTGACCAATAGAAATTTTCTCTCCGGATAAGGGCCTGGGTCCTCAGCTCTCTCGAATGCCCATCCCCTTATACCTTTAGTGTTCTTGCGTTGACCAGTCAACGGGGTCTTTTCATTCCTACCCTGCCTTTGATGGCAGTTTTCTTTTTTACTGTACGAGTGTATCACCTGGCATGTCACCGTTTCTTTTCCACACCTCCCCCCCCCTTTTCCCCCCCTGGTCTGCAAGACATAGCGCCGGCGAATTTTTTTTTACGAAACCCATTTGCGTCTGTTGATTTTAGGTCTTGTTGAAATCCCGCAGTCTCAGTCCCCATCTTTGGACTCCGTCCGACCCACGTGTTTTTTACCAATGGTTAAACCGTTTTAGTTCCAGTTGAGATTTCTTTCTTTGTGAATGCTGACTACTCGTTGCCCCTCTCTTTCCCTGCGCTTTTGTTGCCCCGCATTTTTTGTACCAGTGTGTAGTGTGTGATATCTTCCTTCTGACCCTCCCAAGCGACAAGACACCCCGGTGTGACGATGCTCTATTTGGATTTTCTTCCCCCCCTCTTGATGTCAATACCATGTCATGTTGGCCGTCGAGTTTTTGAAGATGTTCTCCGGCTCGCCCGACCGTGGGTCCTTGGGCGGCACCTTTTTTCCCATCCTTCTCCGGTAGCAGCTGCTCAGATTTTTTCGTTTTTGCATGGCCTTCACACAGGCGACTTTCGACGCTTCGCTACTTCCTCCCCACAACTCACCCTTCGATACCAGGCGAAGCACTTGCAACACGATCTCCGTGGCTGGATCTGTCCTTGAGCCAGGCCCCCCGGATGCCTTAGGAACGCAATATTGAAGCCCACCCCCGCCCTATGATGATATCTCTCGCGATTTGGGATGCCATACTTTCTATGTAAAATGATGCGCATTCTATAGTGCTTCCCATCTCTTTTGTCTTAACATAGGCAGCAGAAGACGCAGTTTGTAGTGTTCTGGAGCCATTTCGTCTTGTTCTTGGACTTATGTTTGCCCGGCTGTCTATTGCCCTTCGTTTGTCTAGCTTAATCTCCCCATCTGAAATGTAGGCCTAGACGCAGAGAATTTGTGCGACTTGTTTTTTCTAATTACAAGAGATGACCTTCCCCTAGCGTTTGCCTTTTTTCCCGTTTTTTTCCCCACTAGAAGGTCTTTTCTGCCTTAGAGCGATCTATTCCCCCTGGTGACTTTTCATTCATGGCTTGTGCTGCCCGCTGACCTCCGAGGGCACGTTCATTATTCGAATCCCCCCGCTGTGATGTACTACTATCAGCTAGGGCCGCGTAGGAAGCACCTCGCCACGGTTTTCCCCTTAGAACGCAGTTTCTTTTTACAGTTCTCTCCGCCCGGTCTGGATGCACCTCGGTACACGGACTAACTTCGATTCCCCCCCCCAGGTTGATACTTTTCCTCCCCCTTCGCTACCCGGATTTGTCTACGTCTACCCAGGCACCCTTGCTCTCTACCCCCTCTAGCGTAGGCGTATTCCCCTCATGTTTTTCGCCCGGTTGGAAGGCTCCTCCAAGCGAGACGCCTTCGTCCTTTCTTTTTTCGGTCGTCCCCCGATTTCCTCTCCTTATCTGATTTTGCCAGCTTATGAGCTTCACCCCCCCCCTTTTCCTTCCTCCTTTTCTGTCCAGCTTTTCTCTTCGAAGCACGAGGGATTGCACGAGATATTCGGACCTCTTTTTTGCAGCAATTTTACCCTGTTATGGACTAGCTTTTACCTTCGTGAGTTTTCCCCCCCAATCCCCGCCCAGCACCTGGAGAGTTATCAGCTCAATCAACCCTATTTCTAAACTCGGCGTTGCCGAGGGAGTTGACCAGCGCGTTGGATGGTCCGTTGCCTTCTCCCACTTCAGTAATATCAGTCTTCTCATGTCCTCCTATGGTGTTCTGGCGATTGTTTACTGCAGGAGTTTTTCTATTTTGGCTACCGTTCTCTCGGCGACACGGCTCTCCCGCTACCACTTTATTCTCTACGATGACTAAAATCTTTGGATATTATTTTTTTGTCTGCCATCATTTCTAACGATTTTTGGGTTTATTACCCTCCTCTAGATCCTGTTCAAGTCCCATTTCCCATTGGTCCCCTCTTCATCCAACTATGTACCGTTAAGAGAGTTGCTAATGTCTTATTCTTCTCAGCGCTTTGACGTGTGGATGGCCAGCCATTCTGAAGACCCTGCTTTTTCTGGTCCTCTTTATCGTCGTTATGGTGCCAAAACTCCCCGTGACGTCAGTCAATATTTGACTCTTCCCGCCCACGGCTCATTACGCATCAGTTCTTATTGCCATCCCGCAACTTGATAACAGTTCCGTTTCTCCCCCAGCCAAACGCGCATCTCATTGTGTTCGTTCCTTCTGTGTTGCTTGCTCGATACTAACCATTTAGTGCCTTGGCTGTGAAGCTAATTGGCTCTTCGAACGTTTTCGATAAGCTTACTATCCCCATTTGAACCCCAACTTCCAGTTGTCGAGTAAACACCTTGATTCTCATGATGGCTTTGGACCCCAGCCTTAATTTTGATTTAAGCTTACTGAACCGGGAGAACTCATACCCTTCACTCCTACTTGTCACTCCCTACTCCTACACACTCCCAATCAATTATTGGCTATGTTCTCTTCCAAACCTCCCCAAATTCATCGTATCCGATGATTAAAATTCATGGCAAATTCTCAAACTGACGGTTCTTGTTGGCAGGAGAAGTGCCCAACTAACAACTTCCGCTACTCCCATCCCCTTCCAACACCCTTCCCGCTGCTGCTCGTACCCATTCCATCCAACCCTCTCCCCCTATACGTCGTCCCAAGCACATGCACGGAACTTATTATCGTGTTGCCCAGAACCACTAGCGAGTTTCCAGACTCCCTCGCCAGCCGCCCTTACACTGAACCCCCCCACCGCCCACCCCCCCCCCTCTTCCCCCTGCACAAGACCCTCTCACAGCATTGTGACGCAGTCCCTCGTGTTCCCTCCCTCCTTCCCCCCCACCTCCCCCCCATACTCCCCCCATCCCCTCCTCACCACCCCACTTCCCTCTCTCTCCTCCATTTCAAGACAGCTCCCCCTCCCAATCCTCCGCTTCACCTCCGCTCGACCTATCACCCCTTACTCTTCCATTCCCTCCCCCCCTCCCTTCTCTTCCCCTTTGCCACCCCTCAGCCACCTCCGATCACATTCTCTCTAACCACATTCTTTCTTTCCGATTAACGACTCTCTTTTTCTACCCTCCAACCCACCCCCTCCGCTCCGTTGCTGCCCCAATGCTCTACTCGACTCTTCACCCACGAGGACCCCAACCCTTCGTCCAAGCCCCATTCCCTCATCTCCTACCCACCTCACCCTGCCCCCCCTCCCCCCCCTTTCACCACAGCCACTGCCAACCTCCTCCCACCTCCCCACACACCTCCTCGTTCGGCCCACCACCCTCTTCCCCCCCACTATCTCAGCCCCCCCTTCCTCCCAGCTTTCACCCCTACCCCTCCCCCCCGCCGCCCCGCGACAACACCACGACCAACCTCCCCCCCCGATCACCACGACTTTCCCTCCCCCCCCCGTCGCCCCGCTCTTCCCCCCCAGCTCGTCCTCCACACACCCTCTCCTCTTGGCCTTACCACCACCCCATCTACAATTTCCACAGCCACCAACTTCCACCTCCCACTACCCCTCCCCCCCTACCTAAGTCCCACTCCAATAGTCTGCCATCCCCTATATTCAACTGCTACCCCCCCTCCAGTCTCTTCCCCCTCCGTGTTACTGCCTTCCACGTTTATCCCCCACATGCCCTCGTTCACCAACACCAAGCCCCATTCCTCTTCTTTACTCCCCACTTCCTCCTCCTCTTCCCCCGCCCCCACCCCCACCCTCCCCTCTACCTACCCTGCCTCGCTGCAGTTCACCCCCTCTCCATAACTGACCCCCACCTTTACCCTCCCCCCTCACTCCACACCCTCCAACCCACCCCCGACCTTCTCCACAGCTCCGCCCCACCCCCCCCCCCTGTTTTACCCCTTTCATCCAATTCCCCCCCCCCCCTCCCCCCCAGCCTTCTAGCTCCTCCCCTTCTCCCTCTCACCCTACGATCAACCACGATCCGCCTCACTCTCTTCCCTCCACCCTTACAACCTTAGAATCCATACTGCCACCTCATCCTCTGCCCCCTTGCCTCCCCCTATCCCGAAACTCCACTGATCTTTCCCTCCCTCTGCCCCGAAGAACCTACCCTAACTCTCCCCCCCCCCCCCGCAATCCAACCCTTTCACACCCCTCTCATCCCCCTCCCCCCCTGCACCACCCCCCTTTCAGCTCCTCCATCGCCCCCACCCTGCATAACCCACACTCTCTTCACCCACCCATCACCACATCCTGCACCCAAGCTGTCGCTCACTTCCAACCGGCCCCCACCCCGACAATTTGCTCTCCCCACCTCTTATCCTCTCGACCCTCCCCAGCTCCGCAGCTACCTCCCTGCACCCTCTCTTTCCTCCGGCCACCCCCAACTTCAGTAGGACTTCTCGTCGCAGCATATCAGCCCCCCATGTTTTTTGTCTGCCCTTTATTACGCGTCACTCTCTCTTCTTAGCCCTTCCACAACTAGTCCTCCCATCGGTTCCTTCTCTTTCTCCCCCATATCTAATGGAACCCGCCCCACAGAATATTCACCGTTTTTTTTTGCCTAATCCGCCCAAACGCTCTCCTTTTCCGTGTTACAAGATGTCCGACCCTCTCCCTAGTAATAGTTGCCCGGAGAGATCTCTTCCTCCCCCCCTTTGGACGTCCCGATGTCCTTGTTTTAGTGGTTTCTCTGCGTCTCCTTTGTCCTCCACCTTCCCGAATTAGTCCTGCCATTCTGACCCCTGTAATACGAAAGGTTTCTCCCCCATTCCGGGCCGCAGGGAGCCCCTCGACCTTCACTCTTATTGAACAATGAGGAGCTTTTTCGACGTGATGGGTCCTTCCTTTCCTTTATCTGCATTCTTCCTCCCTTTTCTGTCTCTCTGGATTTTGCGTTTGACGTTCTTCCCTCTTCAACCACCTTCCGCAAGTAGGAGCCGCTTCTAAGCGAGGTGCCACCTATTTGGCGTCCATTGTCCCACAATATCCCATCGCGCAACAGAAAACAGTCTGTATGAAAAGCCCTCTGAGGGTTTAAATCTTTCACAATCAATTTCTTTTTGTCTGTCGGGCAATTCCATCCGCTTAACTTTATGAGGGGGTGGTAAACCCATCATTCCCCCCGACCAGAGGTGATGGTTTAAATAGTGGTGACCAAAACCATTTTTCTTACGGTTTATTTCTCTACCTTTCCCTTGGATTTTGGTTATCTGTTTTTGCCCCACATAACTGGGATCCAGCCTCTCCTTAACACCGTTCCCCCCCCCACTTGCCCCTTTTACTGTTTGCTCGATTTGCGATTCGCCCCCCCCCACAAGTTGTTTACCCCTTCCCTCGATAGATGAAAGTTCTTACTACCCATCGATCTTGAACCTAGTCGTTGTCGCATCGTCGATTCGACCGGCATCTAAAAGGAGTCTTCGCGACAATTTATGGCTGTGAAAAGCCCTCTCAGTTCTCCTTGCGATTTGCCGCTACCCCCGCTCCCTTCTTTAACCGAGTATTATCCCACTTGGCGTAAGAGCATTGTTCGGGCCCCTAAAGACGCCTCTCCCCCCACTTATTTTGATCCTTTTTTATACGACTGTACTCTTCCCGTGACAAACCAGCTACCGCAGTTTCCCTGGTCCCCTCCCCGTAGGCCATTATCGAAAGTCACTCAGTCCCTCTTTGTTAGCTTGTTCTATGAGGGTAGGATTATACCTCTCTTTTCCCCCTCCCTTATGTGGCAGCAGTCATTCCCCGACCACGATCTTCTACGGCCCTCTTCTTCCGTTTTTTGCCCACGTAACCAAGTAGTAGGTATAAGTAGAGACGGCTTATCACACTTTAACGGGAGAACCCCACGGGAACCCTCCGCTCGCTGATGCGTGTTACTCTTTCTCGATTCCCTGATTCGATCGAAGAATCGACAAGGTTCCAGCTTTGTCAGACTCCCCTGGCTTCTTTTCTTTAAATTGCGCAGTATCAAAAGTCTACCACAAACATCCCGTCACCTGCTTCCATTAGATCCGCCCGCACATGAGACCCCTGAGCTTCCACAATGCAGGCATAACGGCCACGGCCCCTTTTCTTTCAATGACCATGTTAAAAGGTCGATTCCGGGACACCTTCAGAACGCTTTTCGGACCCCATCCGCGAAGCGTGTTGTCAGAGCTTGTGTGTGTGCATCTTCCTGCCATGTTCTCTATGCTCTTTCGTTGTCTTGGAAATTACAATCTCAATCCAAGTTTTTTTGAACTTGTGAGATCCCCTCTTCCGCCCCCTCGGGTGGTTTCTATTGCACTAAAAAGATGTTCGCGGCTGCTGCGCTACTATTTTTTTTAATTCGCGTTCTGTGGGCGGCGGTCGCACCAGTTTGGGCAACTTTTTTCTTTGCTCGCAACCCCATGAGGTAAACATTTTAGTCTGTCTTTATAAAACTCCTTTGTTTACGCCTGACCCAAGAAAGTACTGTTTTTCTTTCGTCAGAGTTCGCCTCTGTTTTCGTCCCGACGTCGTAATTTTCATTGTTTTGTGTCCCTGACTGGATTTTTTCTACTATCCTTCCCTCCATGTTGTTGTTTATCTACCGACCTTTTCCACCCCATCTTCCTTCCACTGTCGGACCCCAGTTGAACAAGACATTTTAGTGCCAACCCGGCAAACAGCACGCCCCAATCAATTTTTTTGTCGTAAGGATTTTTTTCGTCGGTTCCAGCCGGCTTTTAGACACACCTCTGTGTATAGTTAGTTATTCTCTCTTCATTAGACACTTACTTCCTCGAACTTCTCGTTTCTCCGCCCTTTACCCCATGAAACGTCAGACGCATAACTAGATTTTCTTGCCTTCCTCGTTTGATTCAGCCTCGCCCTCACTGTTCGGCCGTCAGCCTTCATCGTCTGTTCAATCACATTCAACAACCCCCCATTTTCTCCTCATTACGTGAATTGAAACTCTCTCAAAAATTGCGAGTGTAGATGTAGTTCGTTGATGACGGAAATTAAAGGACCACAGTCGCGTCACGCCCCCCGACTAATGGTTCCAGTCCTCTTTCTTCCCCCTTTTCTTCTGCCGGCATCATGCACACCTATTCACTTCATGTGCTGCGCCGCCTTTTCCAAGCCTCCTTCGCGTGCTGCGCCATATTCCTCCCCTCGAAGCCCATCGATCAGCTATGTCCCTACCATTCTCGGCGTTTCGTCATAACGCGAAATTACGTTTCGCTGTCCGGTATTTTTTCAGGGCCCCTCTCCACCTTGGACGATTTTTCTCTTTCTCTTTCTTCGTCCTTACGGAAGCCCCCCTTTCCCACCCCTCTCAAGCTGTCGATTTCCCGGAGTTTTCGTTTTTGTTCCCAATTTTGAAAGACGCCGTAGGCTCTCCGCGAGCTTTTTCAAGCCGTGATGGCTGCTGAGCGTCCGTTGCGGCCAAAGTTGGATGATTTTTCCCCCCCAGACGCTTACACGTTGGCCCTTGTGTTCCCTCTCACCCTCAATACCCCCCTCTCTCCCGGCCCAGCGGCTCACTCCTTCGCTCTAGGGATTCCGTAGGTTTTTCGAAGACACCCCCGTGCTTTAGAGGTCCTTGTTCGACAGAGGTATATTCCCACTAGACTCTCTCCCAATAGCACTTCTTGCTTCCCCAGCGTCACCCCCGATACCTTTCAAGAGCTTTATAGATCGCTTTTACCGAGCTTAGGGTGACGGTTGGGGCTTTTTGGTTATATGAAGAGGCCTTCACCCCCCTGGGTCTTGTCACCCTCCCTATGGCCGAAGGCTTCCTTGTTCCTGCACCCCCCCCTCCTCCCGATGAACTCAAGGATCCTGGCCGCATTCAGTCGATTTTTCCTTATAACATCATATTACAGTGGGCTTGGCCAAATAACACCGCTTGGTCGCTTCATCGCGCCCACCCGGTACTGATTATCGGCTTTTTTTCTTTTTTAGTTCCAGAGTGAGGCCAGGCAATGCCACGGATTCAACACTCCCCCCATTCCCCAGGTCACATGCTTGCCGCCGTTTTCCCTCTCGACCCATCAACCTCTGTTTTGCTGCTGTGGGACCCCCGCTCATTTCCCCCGGAGCGCCCCCTTTTTTCACGACTTTCATCTTCCCCGCGCCCAGACCCAACACGGGCTGGTAATGTACCCGATGATCCTGTGATTGCTTTTAGTAGGAGAATGTTTGCAGAATAAATTTGGCAACCCTCACCCCACGTAGGTGCAACCCTTGATGATCCCCAATAGCCAGTCCGATTCAGATGCGAATGGTCAATTTCTTCCTTACCATTCACAGACCCACTGTAGTCGATACTCACTACCACATCTCCCCAAGGAGTCTCCACACCCCAACAAATCTGTCAGAAAACCCCGCCAGCGTCGGTCCCCTATGGAGAACCCGGGTCCAATTCCCTCAATTCGCCACTACTGAGCTTATCAGTTTGGAACCCCGACGAGCCTTCTGCGAGATCCAGCTATAAATCCGCACTGCATGAACTTTTTTGCCTTGATGTGCCTGCTGTTTTAGACGTAACTGCCCCGATCTGTCTTTCACCACCATTAGTTCCGCGCAGCATCCCTTCCCCGTGATTGTGCACTTAGATGTCTAGTCTATCCTCGACGACCGAAAGATGTTAAGAAAGGTCAGCACGCGTTATAAACTCACGAGCTTGTCTAGTCTTGTGTCGTGGCCTCCCCCCTGAGGCGTAGGAAAGGGGTTGTTTTCTGGACCCCTCCCCTACCCAACCACGTTCTCAGTAAGTATCCTTGTTGGTTTTCACACCATGCTCGTTTTTTTGCTTATGCACCTTTTAGGCACGTAGTCTTTGCGGCCCAAGTCAAGATCTTTTTGGGCAATCCACCAAGCCCCCAGGATATATTCGGGGTTGTTGATTTTACCTTTCGATACATATAGTCTCTTTGAGACTTTAATCACTGGCTCTCTTCTTATCAGTTTGCCTTCATCATTCAAGGTCGATTCATAATCGTTTTAAGTTTTCTCCCATCTATTGCAGAGTTTGTTTACCGGTGGCTTGTTTTCCTCCACAGGGCTGGCGTATGACACCTTTTAAGACGTTTTGCCTTTGATTGTCGTACGTTTGCTTCGATGATTACTTCATCGCCCCTGTTTAGGTCTACCGATTGATCGCTTGGCCTCTAAGTTCTTTTTCTACATTTTAATTTAGCTTCATTCGACGCCCGGAACCCAAATCGCCCACACAGTGTGAGACGAGTTACTTAACTTATCCAACTTAGACCTTCTCTTCGTTGTGAGCCCCGTTCTTAGCCTCTCCTATGCCCGCAGTGCTTTTGTGGGCTTCCCTTCGCTTGACCCCCCACTCCTTAAGCCTCCTTATCCGCCTAATCGACTGTATGGGCGTTAAATGTGTCAGAGCCTGCAGGTTTTTTACCTCCCCTCGATTTCCTTTAATTCCCAGTATTTTTCTTCTACCAGCTGATCCAGTTCTAGCAAAGTCCGTTTATGCCCTTCCGGAGAAACCCATTTTGTGAAGCGATCCCCAAACATGTTTCTGACTTTCTCACACAAGCACGGTCCGCCAACCTCCGTCCCTCCTATTCCAGAAGGCCATGCGCTCTTTTCAAAGCTTTCCACTCGTGCTAGCCTCTAAACAATTGGCACCTTTTCTCGACTCAATTTTGAAATGGCGCCCCATACCGCAGCTCGCCATGAGACTACCCTGTCTCTTGCCCGCTACTTCCCCCACAGTCACGTGCTTCCGGTATTTCCCCCCAATTAGACTTTAACAACTTACGCGATAGTCTTGTCAAAAACGGACGAGCCCAGTCCCCACATACTTTAGATCCATTAATAAGTTTTCACGACGCCCTTGTTGCACCTATATTCCCGTGGTTCATGGTCTAGCCCCTTTTGTTAGAGATCGTGGGCCAATAATTGACCCCCACTTTTCTGCCAGATTATCTTGTGACAACAAACCTCTGCTCCTCCCCCTATTTTACGGAAGGCTCCCCTGTTCCCGCTCTCGATGGCACCCGCCGACTGCCTGTAACTCTCTATATTTTTCTTAATAAGTTTTTTTTTGGTTATGTAGAGATTTGCCTTGAAGTCAGTTTCTGCCAACTAAATCCCGACGTTCGAGCACTTACCGGTCCTCCTGCAAGATACGTAAACATCGGCGTGCTCTTTTTGGGGATTTCTCCTTTCACCTCCCCATGTTTGTCGTTTTTATTCGCCCGCACCCCAGCAGAGCACCAGAGTATCAGTTCCGAGGATATTAAGTTTCCCCCTTAGTCTTTTTCAAGTCAATCTTTTTCCTTTTTTTTCTTGATTATCAATTTGTAGACCTTTGCAGTGAATGTTCACGTCCCCTACCCCCATGCTGCCGGTTTTATTAATGTCGGTTTCTCCTGTGTTTTCTGTGCAAAATACAGATACGTCTGGTCCTACCACACTTTCAGTCTGAAGAAGTCCACCCCCGGCTCCTCCTTATGTCTGCCGGCTTTTCGCCCGATCCCGCACCTTTTTTTCTAATCGTTTTTCCCCTTGATTTATCCGCACGCGCCCCCCGCTATATTGTCTATATCTTGGTGTTGTTCCCCGTCTAGTTTTGCCCTCCCTTTGGCGCGCTGTGTAAAATTTCTAACTTTGTTTTTTTACCTCTTCGACCTGGTATTCCGTCATCCCCCGGCAGCTTGACCAGGGCTCAGCTGCGTCTCGGATTTTTGCCGAATTCGATGCGCTCTCTCGAGTTCGCCCTTCTTCTCGTTTTTCCACTCCCAACATCAATTTGCTGCGCTCGGAAAATGTTAGAAATGCTGATGAGTTTTTCTTCTAGTGTCCTTCCTTCCATTCCCACATTCACGGCAGAGGCATTCTGTTTTTTTATTCCTGCCCCACGTCAGCCCCTCTTTTATTTTGTGCATTTTCCCACTTTCGCCTCCTCGTGCGACGGTCCTCTATCGCGTTCCGAGACCTGTCTCCCAATGTCAAAGTGTGGGGGGGTTTCTGTTGCCCAACGCCTTTTTGACCAGGCATGCAAAGTTTCGTTTAGTCGCCTGCAACATCGTTCAAGACGGACGATCATCTGCTATTCGTTTCCCCGAAAACGTCCATTACTTTGGCCATTCATGGAGCTGTCCATTCAACCCCCAAGCCTCTTTTTCCCATAAACACAGGCTGTTTCTTCTTTGTCTTCGATATAAGGAACAGCGCCCTCTTAGACGCTCTATCATGTCGTCTTCCCACCTCCGGCCCCACTAGGGGGTTGTCCATCTCCTAACCACCTAAAGGACGTGACCTGCCTCATCCCCAGGCTGTGTGTTTCCTTGCTTGACATAAAAAGCAGTTTCCTGGGTCCTCCTCTCCTATCCCTCTCTAGATCAGAGGTTTTTTCCGCCGTCTATGCTTTTCCCTATCCCTTTTGTTTATTCGGTGGTGGTTTTCACTTGCAGTCAGATGGCCACTACACCCTCACCCCCTCCTCTCGCTTAACCCTGATCTACGAAATTTATCTCCAATTCTTCTCTCCCGAGGACCCTTCACCGCCGTTCTTTCCTAGACGCTTCCGCAATCTTCTATCTGATCCCCTGCTGTTAGCTTTCCTTTTTGGTTGTCAATCTCCATCGCACACTTCTTGAAACACCTGTTGGCGGCTGTGATTCTCGTTACTTCCCCTACCCCCAAGAAATTGCCCTATGAATTCCTCTATGAGTTGTACTGCATGACTTCGTTCGCCGTTTCACCGCATTTTTCATGCCCCACTATAGCTCCATTTGCCACGTTTAAAAGCCCCTTTACTTCCCCGCTTTCCCCACATCTTTTGCCCCCTCCCCTCCCCTTGTTTAGTCTGCGGGCACTCTTCCCCTAAATTGTGTCCATCTGGCTTCTGAGCCACCGCCCATCATCCCCGCAAAAGTCTTGATTTTCTTCTATCGTTTTTTCCCCCCCCCCATCAGAGCGGCGTCATGTATCCCTGCTAGATTTTTTGCGTGCTCTTTTTTTTTGTTGTGGACTACTACTGGTTATAATTGCAGGCCTGCACTTTTCATCCCCCCCCCAATCCCCCGCCCCTACGATCTCCGTTCTTTGCGGATTATATCGACCCCCCCCATTTTTATCGGGCCAGCCACTTTTCAGCTCTCGCTGCGTCACACTCCACTTCCTCCCCTCTCTCTAATCGAGTACTATCCTTTGCGAGCTTCCGTCTATTTGTTCGGCCATTACCCCGACAGGAATGGCCCGTTCCCTTCTTACTGTCTCCCCAACAGTCCTTTTACCTCTTTTTTGTCGTTTGAATAAGATGTGTTCCCGCTGCGCACCCTAGCTCCCCCGGAACGTCTTCCCCATTCTGAAGTATTGCGTGTGACCTCTGGTATCCAGTCCCTTCGACTGATAGTCCTTTTTTTTTCCTGGTTGCTTTCTTCTCTTGTTTTGACCGGTTTTTTTTTTAACCCGAAAAACCCCATTGGTTTCGCCGCCCCTGTACGCTCTCGGACCTCTCCAGATTGGACCACGTTTCCAGACGACACCGATGCGGCGATCTATTTTTATGCAAGATAAGTGATTTCCAGTAAACTTGGCGCGTTGACCGATTTTTCCCTATCCGGTCCCTACTGACTCCGATCCTTCCTTTTAGTCAGCAATTCAAGCCTCTTCGTGCATATTTCGAAGGAGTCTTTCTTTCTCATAAAAACCACCCACCCACCCCACCACCCCCTTGGCTCCTTGGCGCCCACCCAAGGTCTTTCTCCAATGTAATTGTGATATCGTCTCTTTGGCCTCCGTTGCCTCCCTCTGAATAGCCCTCTCCTCCTCCATTTTTTCTGCTCATGAATCAGACTCCTAGTGACCGTCTGAACATTGGCAGGTCTCCCTTTATCCACCTCTCCTTATTCATATAATGACCTATTTGAATGTACTTCCTTGCTTAGTCTCCCTAAGTTTCCCCTTTCCTTCCCCAAGACGTCTTCACACTTGGCCTTTCCCATTTCATAGGCCACATCACAACCCACCCTCTTCCTATTGGACAAGATTCACGGTGCCTGCGTCCCCTTACAAAGTACCCACCAGAATCTATTGTGTCCCCTCTCTAAGCCTACCGTGAAGGATGTGTCCTTGTTGACGGTGTCTCACACCTGTCCATCGACTGAGCGTCCTTCTTTCTTCGCCTCGTGGCAATTCCCCCCCCCATTGTTCGTTTTTTTTCTTTGGGAGTTTGCTTTTTGCGAAGACTCATTTGTTTCTTCCCCCAATGTGAGGGGTTGCCGTTTTCTGTGTTTTCCTCAACTCCAGTAGGTGGATTTTAATTCTCCCCCACTGCCAGTTCTTAGTATGCCTCACCCTAGACGACTTTCGTTTCTTGTTTGCCGGTCTCGTAGCAATTTCGTCTGGCCTTTTTTTCCTGGCTTTCTTTTATGACAGAGCAGATACACTACCGATTTGTTTCAAAACCCAAAATGTCCGTTAATCTTTTTCTCTCGCCTTCCCATGTCAACTCAAGCCTGCCTATCTGTTTTAAGTGGTCGTTCTTTCTCTAGAAAGTCAGAAACGTTTCCATGTGTCCTCCCTTGACGTTATCCCCTGAGGCTTGTCTTTTCCCCCTATAGACTATTGATTTCTCATCCCTTCCCCACAATCCCTAGCTGTTCTTTTCCTTCCCTTTACCCTCCTTCTTCATCCCCAAAGAATGCTTCGGTAAACTGTCGGCGACCCACTGAGCCCTCCCAGTCTCCCTCTACATCAAACCCGGAAAAATAGACACCATTTCCTTACTTTTTCCTTTCTTGGTTTTCATGATTCACTTTCTTAAAGTTTTTTTTATCACCTCGTATTTGCAGAGTTCTTCTCCCATTGTCCCCCCTTGTCCGCCATCTTTTTTCACCCTGACCCAGGAGAGCCGCCTTGACGTCCCGTCCCACTCCCTCTGGTTTCTCCCTAGACCCTTCTTTTTTCCCCTTCATCCCGTCGCACGCTTTCGGGAGGCCCCTCGAAAAAAGCCCTTCTTTGGAAGCCTGGTTCTGACGTCCCCCCCTCACAAATTTCCAACCCCCTCCCCTTGATTTCCCTACTACTAACCACAATGACGCCCAAACCCTCCTCTCCTTTCGTTGAAAGAGTTCGTTAGTGATTTCCAATTTTCCCCGCGTCCACTCCTTTCGTCTTTAAGTTCTTCTGGATTATCCTTTCTTCTTTTGCGTTACCCAAGTCAGCTTCTTAGAATTTCCTTTAATTGTTTTGCCTCCCTTTTCTTCGCCTCCTTTCAAGTTCCTGCGTTTTCTGGTATTTCTCCGCGACGCTATCAGCATGGCCCTAATGATCTTCCCGATTTTGCTTCTGACTGGTCCCATTTTGAACCTTCTAGGATAACCTTGGATTAGTTGACCTTCCAGATTGAACCAGTTTAGCGCTACCCTCATCCCCGCGTTCTCCGCATCCCCGACCCCCTTTCCTGCTTTACCTACCGACTACCTTAGTTTTTTCTCGCACCTTTTTTCTTTCAGACTCTTTCTGAATTTCACTCGTATTCTAGCATGAAGCCGTGCTCTTTACTCCTGACCGTTTGATCTCGTTGCCAACCCCTGATCAGCTCTTTTCCGCTTGCCCCCAGTCTGTTGTATACTTTCCACCTCTCCATTCTCCACTAGTCCCCAGAAGGGTCTTTAAGATGTATTCTTATCCTGGGTAGCGCTTTAAGGTGTCTTTTTTTTCACGAAACCCCCTTGATTCCCTCCTTGAATGGTATTGTGGGGAGCTACCTATTCCCCCTTCTAACTTAGACTCCCCTCATTCAATATGATCTTCGCGACTTATTTAAGAGTCCCTACATACTGCATCTGTATCCATCTAGAGGTAAGGTACTCTCGTTTTCCGCGGCACTCCAAGATATCCCGCCCGCGTACCGGGCAAGTTTTATTAACCTCTAAGGGCCATCAGAAAGCTTGCCTTCGATGGAAGGATTTGACCCCCCTCCTTTGACCGCACGCCCCGCCGAAATGGACCGGACATTCTTAATAGATCACCTTTCTCTAATTTTCCTTTTTTCCTTTCAGATAGATTTTTGATTCGATCCTTTTTCCCCCCCCATCAGTAACCTGCCCTGAGCTCATTCCTTGGTTCTATTTGTTCCGAGACCGTGCTTCACTTCCGAACGGGCCAACCCCAAAAATCACCGTTCTTCATTTCCCAGCGCCCTGCAATTTTCCCGATAGAAACCCAACCCTTATCGTGATTTTGTTCACACCAGAATGCTCAGGCCCACTTTTCATTCGATCGCCCTAAGACCCCGCAAACCCTGTCTCTTTCATTACCCCAGCTACGTGAAATAATGTAGGTTCCTTTCTTGGCTTGACTCTTCCAAAGTTTCGCCATGATTGATACCCTCGTTTGAGCCTCTGACTTGCCCTTCTTTCAGCGTGAGATTATGCCACTGGTAACGGCTACGTGCGCCCCGTAGCCACCTCACGAGAGACCATAACAAGGGGAGACAGATGACCCCTACTTCCTGGGTCCTGAATCATAAAATCACCGCGCGTAAACAACACATGATTTGGTATCGCATTTGCGTGTCATTCTTGCGGTCCGCATGGGCGTGTATGTTGAATTCTACGTGTTAGTATTTCTTTATCAGATTTACCTTAAGACTAATGCGTCGGGGTGTGAGGACCAACAAAAAACAAGCTGTTTGCGAGATCAAGGAAGGCTTTAATACCACAACGTGAGACAATTTGAATTCATCGACCACTCCGGACGTCAAACTCATTAGAGCTCTTCTTGCTTCTACGGACAGTCCTTATTAGTCATTTTAACCTTTAGTTTTTTCTGGAAATTAGAGGGAAACAACAGTGAGCCCATTGCGGTGTTTTTGTCTTGCATAGGTTTGTCCCTGCTTATAAGGAAAATTTCTGTTCTTTTGGAATGCCCTCATATCTCCTTCACTTTTTTCGTCTAAGACCCTACCTTTTTCCCGCCCCCCCCCCTGTAGGATGAGCGACGGTTCTGTGAGGCCCGCCTCTCAGAGGGTCATTCCGCTGGTTCCTCTTCTCTTGTTGAGCTTTTCACCCTTGTCGTAGGAAAAGATGGTTTGGCGACGTCCTTGAGACGAGGGTCCGTATTTTCTGTTTTTTTTCCCTGTCCCCCATCTCTCGGTATCCCCGTGCGATTCTGCGTCTCTTTCCCTAAAAAACCGATGATTCCTGGTGATCGCGCGCTCGCTTTTTATTACCCCGACTGCATGGTCATTGAGTGTGCTTCACGTCTCTTCCCCCAGTTTACCCAAAGTCTCGCTTCCTTACCTCCATATTTTGATCGCGCTTTTTACTTTTTTTAATATGCTCCGTGGTGCGCTTCGTTAGCTCGATGTCCGCCCCTCCCCTAAGTTGTCACCTCTCCACAGTCGATCACTTTTTCGTCCTCCCGGATTTTCCCTCTCAGGCCAGAACGAGTGCGAGATCCCCCCCCTTCCTTGAGACGGACCGCCCCTTTCTCTACCCCCATGAGGTTAAGTCTTTTTATTCATGGCACACTTCGAAAGAATGCTCCCCTCGCTTCGGCGGACAAATCCTTCAATTGAACCGTGAGTTCCTGGCGCCTCGTCATGATTGCTTGTCACTTCTGACTTTGTTCCGCACCTCTCCATCTCTCTGATTTTTTTGTGCCCCGTTCTAAACCCCACCCTTCCGGCATAAGTTGCAACGGACCCTTATATCCGACGGGATCAGGTTAAATCCTCGCCTGAAGCCGGGACTAGTTTCTTGATAATTACCTTTAGTGGTCTTGACTTTAGACATTC
>Ga0179593_1563914_pt1 | contig 24737 bp, 28 predicted proteins | sample CZODoug2_1_08_16_FD_185931 | JGI IMG/M metagenome (GOLD analysis project Ga0179593, IMG submission 185931) | Vadose zone soil fungal communities from Angelo Coast Range Reserve, California, USA - CZODoug2_1_08_16fungal (PacBio error correction) | ecosystem: Environmental > Terrestrial > Soil >... | reverse complement strand
ATGTCGCTGGCCCTTTTGCAATGTGTCAAGTTTTCATTGTGACGCGGGTCCCCATCGCTATTTTCGTCGGCGGCATCGTCGTGAGCCTTTTTAATAACCTCGGTCCTCTTTTACTCAGTTTTCCCCTTTTGGAGATCATCATTTCGGATAAGATCTTTCTCGGAGAGAGTTGAAAGCCTTTCGACATTTTTTTTTTCCGAACGTTAGTCCTGTGCTTCTATGTTTTTAAACCACGATAGGTCAGGGGCCTTTTTCCCCTTTTTTTTGTTTTCTGATGTTTCCCTTAGAGTTTCCTACAAGGTTTCTCTCAAATTCCTCCGAGGTTACCGAAGAGGAGTCCCTCTAGTTTTTCTATTTTTAATATTTCCGTACGAAAAGACGTTCCCCCTCCCCTTGCCACTTCCGATTCCCCCCTTCATACTCGGTGTTTGATACTTTCCGCCCAAGATTGTAGTCGTTTACTTTTTTTTTAGGTGTTGACTTTTTTTTCTCCAAATTCACGACGAAGCCCAAAGATTTTGTTAACCCTTTCCCGTCTGAAAATCGTTTGCGTAATTACCCCGCGATTTCCCCTGAATTTTACTTGGTGTTTTTTTCCCTCGGGCAGCTTTTTTTTCTCTTGGTCAGAGCTTTCACCTGCACATCCTCAGTCATCCGTTACCCGTGTTGTTTAGACTTCGGCAATCCCTGCATGTGGATTGAGACTTTCCTTCCCGTTTTGTGATCCTCCTCCTTCTGCCTTTTCTGTCAGGTCTTTTCGAGACATTCCCCGTTCGCCAGGTTACGCCAACTTCCATGTCAATTTCCCCATGACCCCTACAGGCTTGTTCTTTTCCCCCCCGCCCCCATTCCCTCTTCGTGATGCTAAAAGTCACGTCCTTATTTGATGCAGTGATTTTGAGTTTTTGGGACTTTTACTCCGGCGGTTCTGTCGATTCCCGCTTCCCTGTCAAACTTTTTTCCACCTTCCAACGCCTTTCTCCATTTTTTTCGAGACGAAGACTTTCCCCCCCCTTTGAACCCCTGAGCCTCCTTTGGGTCCTTTTGCAACTTTCCCCCCCTTCCTCCCTACGCCGGCCCCCGTCCTTTCGCGCCCCCCCCTGCTGTGCAATCCCTCCGCGCCCTACCACACTTTCTTTTCGCCGACAAACGGTGAGCTTAAACTTTGGTGCCATGACTCCCAGGACTTTATCTTTCTCTCGTTTTTCAAGCACCTTACATTCGGCCCTGTCATTAGCCCCCATAAAGCCGTTTTGAGATTGTTCATCGATGAAAAACTCTTATTTTAGACTTTCCCCTCTCTTGGGTCGAAGGGGGGACACTGCTCTTCCCGCAAAAAATTTTTGTAAATCTCTCCTTCTGTTTTACAACAAAAAGGGGGCTCCTAGCTTCTTTTGTTAAACCCTCCTTTTTCGACACCCCCTTACCTCTTTTTGGATTTGGGATACTGTGAAGACCCCTTTCAGCAGACCTATTCTTTGACACTACTTTATCCTGGATCCCCTTTCCTCTTTAAAAAAAAATACCCAGGTTTTCCTTCTTTCCCCCTTTACCAATTTCGAAACGTCAAAACCACTGCCCCCCCGTTCGCTGGCCCCAAGGTCTGTCGGCTTTCCGCACCCGTTCCCTTTTTTTCATCACCCCTCGCCAACAACCCAAATTCTTCCGTATCTCCCCGTATGGATGTCCCCCTTGACCGTGGCGACCTTTGACATTTTTTTTGTTTTCCTCCGTACTAGGCCTCATCTTCCGCTTTGGGACTTTCTAACCATGCCCACACCCACGGACTCTACTTTTTGATGTTCCAAAACTTGTAATAGAGGGGCTTTCTCCAGGCCCCATTCACACCATATTAAGGGGAACCCTGGGAAGCGTCCCCAAAGATATGGTCGGGATTTTTTTCCCTCCAAGACCTTTTCACATGAAATTCCCGCTGTCTTCTTGTAGATGCCTTACTATAACATCCTCCCTTTCCTCAACTCATTGATTCCTCCCCCCCCACTACAAGACTACAATTTAACTTTTGTGGAGAGGGAGCCATTTCTTTCCAGTCTTTTCTTCAGTGATTTTTTGCTGCAACCCCCCGGAAAGTTCCCCTTTTGGTCGACATGATTCTGGTTTCTTTTCCTTCGCCCTCCTTCTTTCGGTCCCCTACAGAGGACCCCCCCCCACAGAAGGGGAGGGGTTTTCTTTTGGGAGTCTTCTTTCCATTGCGAGAAGAAGACGTCCCTACCTCGTTTGGCGCCCGAGGTCCTTGTTTTTTTTTCTGGCAAGCTTCCCCAGAGGTTTGACCCCCTTCCAAAAAAAGAAGGCTCATGAACCTCGTCCGGGGAAGCTTGACAGCCCCCTCTGACCCAAAAAGTGCCCACCAGTCCTTGTCAGTGAACTCCCGCCCCGACCGCACATTTTGTTTTTCAGAAATTATCCTCCGTGCCTCAGCAGGAAGAAATTTCCTAATTTTTCAATCCATCTCGATAGTTTGTAGACTCCCTGAGGAATGGTATGATAGTTCCCCCGTTCTACTACACCGCACTTTCGTAAGGATGTCACTTTCCAGTCTTTGACTTTCCGTGAAGAATATGGCCCCCCACCCCCCGCGACCCCCCACCCACCACACTCCCGATTCCCTCCCCCCCCCCCCCCGGGGTCCCTCTTTCCTTCCCTTTCCCCCCCCCCCCCTCTATTCCCCACTCCGGGTGACACTCAGAACGCCCAACCCCGCCTGTTGGGAGGTTTTGTCCCGCGTGGTCAACGGGCAAAATCATGATTGGTGTTTCGCTTCTCTATAATAATGTCTTCCTCCCCTTTCATTTTCTTTCCTGTGACTTGGGTTGATTTCTTTCAAGAAGGAGCCCCCTCCCCCCCACGAGCCCTTTTCCCTGGCATCCCTTCTGGATCTCCAGTTAACTCTTCTTTATGGACAGGATAAACCTTTCTGGGTTCCGGTGTTTGCCGTGTTCCCAATATTATTTTCTTGAAGGCTTTTTCTCGGTTCCCCGCTTCTTCTGGTTATTTGAGCCCTTCCCTTTTCCCAAAAAGGCCACCAAATCACCTTATTTGCGAGTTCTTTTTTCATGTTCCCTCGGAGGTTTTTTTCATCCGGTTTTCTTTGGAGATTTGCCACCCTTGTCTTCTCAGCTGGTTTTTTTTCCCTTCCGCCTTTTCTCTCGTCACACCTGCTCTTCCACATGCGACCATATGGTTCCATTCTTTTTTAAAGCCTGTTTTCTCCTCTCAAGAGTTTCTAAACTACATACAGTCTTCAAACCGGACGGCAGTCCCCCCCAATCTCCTCCCCTTTTTGATCTTCTGCCTTCGCACTCCTTCCAGTTCCTGACCCGAATGGCAAGAATACACTTTTCTTTCCTGATTCTCCCTTCTAACTCTGGTCCTTTTTTGTTTGATGTCCCGGGTGACTTTTTTATCTCTTTTTTTTGTTTTCCATCAAGGATTTGCGCATTGTAAAGGTTTTTTTTTCACCCCTTCTCGGGATTTTTTTTTTCCAAGAGTGCCTCCCCAAACCTTTTTTTTTTCTGGCCTCTGAAATGAGCCTTCGTACCACCCAAGGTGTTTGGTCCCCCCACCCCTCTTTGGACTTTTCACGTCTTATATGTTTCCCCTCATGCTGGTAGCGGAATTTTCCTTAAATCAATTTTCCTGATCCCTTTTCTTGTAATGTCCGGATCCAACTGGCGCCCGGGTGAGTTTCCAGCTGCGATCGAATTAAGACCCCCTTTCCGTGTCACTATCCGTGGATGAGGCCCTTTTCTTTGGTTTTGATGCTCTCACCCTTGTACGTGTCTATTGTTTCGAACGGATTTGGAGGATTCACTGAGCTTTCAAGTTTCCCCTTCTGCGCCCCCCAAGCTTCGAGCCAGGGGACCAAATAAGGCTCCTGAGACCCTTTCAGATTTCCCCCACCTCTTCTTCTGCTGCCCTTCGATATCCGTTATAAAGGCTAGCGTCGAATGTGATCCCTCTACCGGTGGACAACCTCTTCTCCTCGCAGAAGCCCCCTTTGACTACGAAAGCCTCTTCCAAGACTTCTAATTCCCTCTAAAACACACAACGGTTCCTAGGAATTTCACCGGCTCGAGCCTCACCCAACCTCCGCGGACCCCTGGGTTTACCATTTTTTAAGCTTGATTCCCAACCGAATGGACGATTTGAGATGTATTTCTACCAACCCCTTCTGTCCCGGTGCTCCTAGGGGACGGCCCCCTCAACTTTTCCTTTTTAGGACGTTGAACCGGATCTCATTTCTCTATTAAAATCTCCGAGAGCTGCGGTCTAAGAAGGTCCCGAACCGAAGTCTCTCCCCCCATCGGGAGCTCTGCTCCATCACCCTTTTGAAATTCAGTGCTGGCCATCAGTTTTCATCAAACTTTCTTTTTAGAATTTCTAGGTTCTATTATGCAACTCCGGCACCCTAGCGCTGTAGCCCCAAGTAGAGTTACCCCTTTTTTTACCATTTCCGTCCCCCCCCTTGGATTGGAGGTTTGAGTTTTTTGTGGGTTTTTGGTGCGCCCCGCCGTAAAATTTCCAGCCCGCCCCTTGCAATTTTTACACTCCAAAACCCTTTCTTTTTTGTGGGTTTGACTCCCTCTTGTTGGGGCTCTCTCCCACCTGGGGTATCGTCCTTGGAGGTCTGGGTCCTGGGCGCTACCAGGTTCTTGTCCTTAGGATCACCCTGCCCCAAGGCTTTTCTTTTCACCCCACTAAAATCCCTTCAGTCCCAACATCCTCGGATTCTTACGCTACAATAAGAGTTGACCCTCAGACGACTGGGAAGAAAGAAACACAAGCGAGATTCCCAATTCAAGGCCCCCGGACCAACTCTACGGAATCCTACCCTCCCCGCCACCGAGCGATCGGGCAGCCCTTCCCTGAGGTTTCTCCCTCTCAGACACGGCAATCCAACTAGGGGCTTCGTTGGCTTTTTCAGGATTTTCCCACGATCGCGCAGTCCTGTGGAACCGCGACTGTTGATGCCCTAGTTTTTCCATTCATGCCGAGACGCTCATGTTTCTGACCAGGCTAACTTACAAAGTTTCTCCCCCCTTTCTTTCCGAAACTAAGCAGATCTTAGTTGAAGGATAAAAGGGGGTCGAGGGACCCATCTCTATAATCTCTTAAAAAGACACCGCCCCCTCTGCCGCCAGGGGATCCCTTTTTTTCCCTGCTTAACCCCCCCCTACCCCCTCCAGTGAAAAACTCCCCGGTTCCCCTGTGCCCGCTACGTCTCCCTTCTAGACACTGAAAGGAGTTGTTTTTTGAGGGACCGCCCTTTGGCGGGAAAACCAGTGTTTGAGGGTCAATTTTTTTTCTATGATTTCCCCTCCCTTCTCAAGTCAGCACTTTGATAGGGTAAGTTGTTTCTCCGAGCGTTCTTAAGTCTGCCTTGAAGCGCCCAAAGCCTCCCCTCTGCTCATCCCCTCTTCTTTTCTTGCCGCCCCCCCCCCCTTCAACAAGGCTGCCCCGGAGAAGCTATTCCTGGCCCGGTAAGTTCAGAAATTAAGGCCCTTTCGGACCCTCAGGGCTCGATTCATTCAGTGAATTGCCCCCCAGGAGTTTTCAGTCTTGACACTTTTCCCCCCCTTTTCGCCAAAATACCTCGCCTCCGTCCACTTTCACCCTTTCCAGGGTCCTTTTTCCTCCCCTCCGTGTGTTCCTCCCATGCCCTGTGACAGAACCAATTTTTTCCGGTTGGTTTACTCCCTCCTCCCAGCAAAGGTTGTTGGTCTCCTCTTTTTTCCGTCTCAGAAACCCCCATCTCAAACTCCTTCTCATTCTTCCCAACAGGAGAAAAATTGTACCCTCCCCCGACCCCCCTTTCCCTCGCATTGTCCCTCCTTAAACGGACTTGATTAGATCCCCCTAAGTTTCCCCCGTTTTGCCTCCCGGTTTTTCCCGGGCCCGCATAACCCATCATTTGTTCCCGGCCCCCCATTCCGGGCTCTTTTGCTATCTTTTCCGCCTTGCTGAGTTCTTTCCCTTCTTTCCCGATCCGAGGCGCAGTCATGTCTGCCGTTTTTTAAGGCACAGCGCCCTTTCTCACGACCAAAAGGCTGGATGGTGCACGTTCCCCACATTGAATTTCGTACAACCCTTCCAAACTCCTTTTTCCGGACGGGAAAACAGACCCCTCAACGGCCTCCTCGTTTCTGGGGCCTTTTTTTTTTGAGCAGCTATTTCAAGGGATCCAAAAGTATCTTGTGGTTTTTCTCGGCGCCGGACGCTTCCCCCCCGTGTCAGGAACACTTCAGCCTAGGCCAGACATCCAAAAGTAGGTGTTTTTTTCTGCAGCCCTTTTCCCCTGCGCACGTCTTTTTTTGCTGCTTTCCAGTTTCCAATTTTTTACCTGGATCTGAGGGTTTTCTTTCGCCTACTCTTTTGCGGGGAAGATCGGGGCTAGAGACATCCCCATTCGCAATGCTCCCCCCCAATAATTTTTTTTTAATTCTTCAGTGGGCTCTGAACAGACAGATCCAGATTTGCTTCTACTCCCCCTTTCCGACCCCCTTTCCTCTAGGTTGTCTTTCGATACATAGACTTACCCCGACAGACACCACGGTACAGTCACTCTTTTTGCACATGCCTTATCTAAGAGGAGATCTTCTCCCATTTAGGAATGAACCACAAATCCCCCCTATACCTTTCTTCTCCGGTCAGATTTTACAAAGTCAGTCAGGTTTCATTCCCCCTCCCCTTTCATTTCCATTCCTTAATTTAAACCTTTTCAAGAATTTGTTGATAGATTTTTCCTTTCCTTTCCATGCGACCATTATTTCGGATCGGACTCTTCCCGGAGCTTCACGTGATTGGGAAGTTTCCTGAAATTTCATTTTGGGTCGCGGATTTTCTTTCTTTTCGCCGGACTTCTTGCGCCACTGTTTTGCTGGATTTGATTTGATGAAATTTGCAAGAGTGGATGCCTATTACCCCTTACACCGATTTTTCTTTCTTTCTCTGAACTTTTTTCTCTGTTTTACAGTCTTCCGGACTGATTTGGTTGGTGCCAATACTTTTCCTCATTTCCAGATCTGAAATCGGGTTTTAAGACGTTTTGGTCAGACTAGGAAAGACACCGACCCAACCGCCCCCTAAATTACTTGTAACAAAGCACCCTATCCCCTGAGAGTTGGAATTTTTTTCCATTTGGGACCTTTCAAAAGCCTTCTTTGGCCGTGAGACAAATATAGGTTCTCTGGAATTTTTTGTAGCCGTGCAGACCCGGCCTTAGCACGGATGTACTTCCACAAAGACCCGGTCTTATTTTCTCGTCCGTCTCGTGTTCGATGTTGGGTAACCCTCAGGGCTTTTTTGGAGGACGACAAGGTCCGTTTGGCCCTGTTTTTCTATGTTTGTCTCGGTGTCGGCTTCGAATCTGCCCCAAAACCTTTCGACCCCCGATGCTTTCGTCCCCTCCAATGCCTTCCCGTCCGCAGTCACCCCCTAGTCCATAATGTGACGTCTCCCCCCATTATATTCCCCCCTCATTGTTCACTAATCTCATTTTGCTTTTCCGTTTCCTGGGTATTTTTGATAAGGCAGACTTTCCATCCTGAATTTTTGCTTTTTCTCTTTTCTATATCGGAAGCCTTCTAATTTTTTTTTGGCCTCTTGGTTCTGTTCCGATTTTGTTTCGTGTTGTTTCTCTTTCCCCAGATTCTCCTCCAGGGTTCCTCTTTCTGGACTTTCAACCTCCACCAAACCTGTTTTTTTTTTTCTTTTTTTTCCAGAGCTCACTTCTCTTTGCTGATGCTCCCTCCCGTGGGTTTGTCCACCCGTTACTTTTCGTGCTCAAACAATTTACCAATCCCTCGTTTTATAACCCCTTTTATAGTTCTAGTGATTTTCGAGATCTACATCCAGACCCTTGCAGAAGTATTTCCAGTGTTTAGTGCTTCTTCGGACGGTTTCAGGTTAATGCAAGTTTTTCTTTTCGCGTTTGGGGTTTCCTTGAACTTCTTGCTTGTCTGATTTTCTTGCGCTTTGTGGTTCATCAATGTTTTCAACCCTTTCTCTTTTCTTTTCGGTGCTCGTCCTCTTCCCTTGGGGAACCAAACGGACCTTTCTCTGTCGTTCACTAGCTGCCTTCCCTAACTTTCTTGCTTTCGAACGGCGGGTCCATCGACGCCTCCCTCTTTGCTGTATTCCCCCAAGCACGGCGCTTACTCCTGCCCCCGGAAGGAATTTTGTGGTTTTTGCGACCTGACTTTCGTACCAGATTGCTTCAGGGGCGATGGTCCCAAACGTTCTAGGTAGTTTTTTTTTTTCAAGCTTAAATAGTTTTCCACTGGCTTTTCCTCCCGGACTCGATCAAGTCATCCCCTTGAGCCCCTTGCCCCTCCCGCGCCCTTTTTTTTTTCCGTTGTCTTTCATTCCCTTCGCCCCCTTTGTTCCCTCAAACGATGAGGGCTTGTTCTTAGCTTCTATAAAGCCCCCCCCCGGGTTCCAGATGGATCCAGGGGCATGTTCCAAAACAGAGAGGTGACCCCGATTCTTATCTCCGGAGGGGTCCTGCTCGGGAGATTTGACGCGGTGGTTGTCCCCCCCATCTTCTTTCCCCCAGATTTGTTACTCCCCCTCCGGCTTCTTGACTTTGATTAACTACCTGAACCCTTTCCAGGACACAATCGGGCGCGAAGACAGGAGGACCCCCGCCAGCCCCCCATTTCGCGACTCTTTAAGCCTCCCTTGTTTTTTAGATTTGAGACTTTCTTGTCCGGCCCGCGTTGAGGTTCCCTTCTCCACCTTCTTCCCTATCCGCTCCTGCGGATTCAACCCTCCCCCCTTTTTTTTTTGTTTGACCGGGTGAGCCCATCCCCTCCGATCCCGTGGGTCGCTGCAAAGAACTAGAAGTCCGCGCGACAGTACGTCTTTCCGGATTTCTGGCTGGACCTCGCTGCTCCAGAGACAACCTCCGATGGCTAGGAAAGCTCTAGGGTTTAAATTTATCTAGAGGGACTCTCGGGAGGAAGAGCACACTTAGACGTAATCTTGAGGATCCTTGACTCCGTCGTGAGGAATCCACCCGGAAAAAGTGACTTCCCCGAGTGAACACATTTAAGGATCAATGTTCCTTTCTTCGGTGAGAAGCTTTTGAGATTCAAAGGTTTGAGAGAACCGTAATGGGATAGTCACTGGGCCTTCTGACTTGCAACCCCAAGCTCCGAGCCAACTGACTCTAGTGTCCTACCCGTGGTAACCGGCTGTCCTTACCTTCGGTTCCTAGGTCTACCTTTGCTTTTTGGCGATGGAGTCTTTCAAAACCGCAGTTTATTTTTCGAGATGAGAACCTCCAAGCCTTTCTCCCGGAACCGCCCCCACACGTGGATTCCCCCCTGAATCAATGAGACCCGCGACGGACGTTTAAGCCCACTCCGAATCCCTTTTTCAGCACGCCCATTCGCCGAGTCCCCCCGGGAAAGCTCGTTGCCAAATTTGAGGAAAGAGCTCCCACCAAACCGGCAGAAACATCATGGAGCGCCCTTTTTCATGTTTTGCCTCCTTTATCCCTTCAACATCGAACTCATAGGCCCCTCTCCCACCCCTTGCTTTCCGGTTTGTCACTTTTTTGGAACAAACCCATCTCCTCGGGCTTTTTCCCACTGTTCATCACTGCGTTCCGACATCCTCATTAAGTTTTTCTTGTGAATACTCCTTGAAACTTTTTCCCCCACAGTCCCTGGGTTCTTCGATTTCTCTCCCCACCTAGCCGCGCCCCCCTTCTTCTCACCGGGTTTTGGGAGATTTTTTTCCAAGCCTCACCTTCCCCCCTCTTATTTAATCCTTTTCTGAACACAACTCCCCCTTTTCCCCCCCTTCGGCACGCGCCCTCCACCCCACTCCCCAGAGCCGGGGCCGACTCGTCTATGCCCCCCGGTCCTCCTCCAAAAATTCCTTTCTGCGGGATCAAAAATCTGTCCCACGATTTTCATTTTTTACCCACCTTGCTTGTGACTGTTATATCCTGTCCCATTGATTTACCTAACCGTCTCCCTGCAGGACTCCGTAGTTCGACCAAATTTGGGTTCTTTTTCAGTTTAAGTTCATCCCCAGGGAGGAAGTAATTTTAAACAATAGACCCACCCCCAAATGAGGGATGTCACTTCCCAATAAACCATTTTTCCGCGGTGTGTCCTCCAAAAAACCCATGCCTTCTGAACCCCCCCGGGTTCTAGCAAAGTTAGTGATTTTTCAGACCCGCTGTATTCTTGACCCCCCATCTTTGGTTCGCTTAAGACTTTGAAGCTTCCCTTCTCCCTATTCCTGCCTCATCCGTCCCCTCCTTAGCAGGAGTTCTTCTGGCCCTTCTTGAAATTTTGGTATCTCACTTTGGACTTGCGGCTTTCAGTTCCCGGGGTTGGAAGGCGTTTCCGCCCCACTCCATACCCAAAGAAAGTTGTGTGTGCCGGTCTTCTCCTTCTGCGGGTCGGCATGTCTTCCCTTTTTCATGATATGTTTTTGCTTTGAGCCGGCATCCACTTATCCAACCCCCGCGAACTTTTTTTTCCTCCCGCGCCACCTCCCCCTGGGTGCCAGACCACGTGTGGGAAGAAATTAAAGTCCACCACTTGCCCGTTCCCCTCCCCCCCCTTTCGAGTTGCCGCCTAACGTCCCAAAATTCCTTACGTTTTTTAAAGAATTTCAAAGCCTTTGAGCGCCGTATCCCCAGACCTGGAGTCAGGACCCTCTCTTTACTTTTCCCTTTTATCAGATATTTGCCTATGCGCCATTCCCCGAAATTCTTCCGTGGCTTCCCCGTGATTTTTAGTTTAATTATGGGTTTCCCCTTTTCCTTTTTAGAATTGTTAAAGCTTTCTCTCTCGCTCCCTTTTTTCTCCTGGACATCCTGGATCTCCAATCTTGTCTGTTTCTCCTCAATCCGCGCCAGCCTTTCACTTTTTTCTAACCCTGTGTTTTTATAGCCTTTCTGAATGGATCAACCCTCCCGCCCTTCCCCCCTTTTCCCTTTTTTTATAATAAGGAACATCTCCCCTTTCCTTCTCTTCGTTCTGCCGTGGATGATCGTTTTGGTTGACTGATTTCGCTCCCTCCCCCAGCCCCTCCCCTTTTCCCTTGACCCCTGCATCCTTCTCGATGTCAAGTTAAGAGCAGGTTTTGTCATCCACCGCCGGTGGGCCTTCCTTGAGTCAAGAATTTGACTTGGAATTTCGTAATTTCTCCTTCGACCCCTCCTCTAGGTTCCAGTTTTATATACCTGATGTCCTGTGTTCCGTTTCCCCCCCCTATCTGGCAGCCGTTTTCTTCTTTTTTCTGAATTTTTGGGTCCCTCCTGGTCTCATATCCCTCACCAGTCTCTTGACCTTGATCCTGCCTTTCTTCCGTTTCTTTCCCTGCTTTCTTCCAACAGGCGGACCGTCGGCGGACCGCAAATATGGTTTTTCCGAATACGAACTCACCCTTGGCCCTGTGGTACCCACAGGCATGTATATTCACCCCCTTCGAAGCCCCGACTAATTTGTGCAGGGCTTCGTAATCTCTTCGTTGGTCTTCTTATTGTGTAATAATAACAGCACTTAATTTTTTTACCTTTTTCTGATGCGTAGATCGATCTTATCTATTTGTGGTATTGGACATTTTTAAGCTTTTCTTTGAATGTCCTTTTTCTTCTTTGTATTTTTCTTTTGACCATTTCCTAGCATGTGATTCAAACGGAAGTTCTTCTGGGACTTCGTCTTCCCCCACCCTTTTTTCCCCCAATTGCTCTTCCTGATGGTCCAGTTGAAGCCCAATTGTTTTTGTTTAAAAACCCGTTAAGTTTCCCCCCCCTTTAAGTTGGCGTTTAACCACGTGTCTGACGTGTTGTAGCATTACTTTTATAGGGTCCGGCCTGCTCTACCTTGACTGTTCTTCCCTTTCTTAAACCTTTCCTGGTGGTCTCTGAGGCAATCTGGGTCCCTGGCCCTGCACCTCTTAATTCCTTTTCCCCCCCTTTTGAATCCCTTTTCCCTTGATTTTTTAGGGATCGTCATGTGTGCGGTCTTCTCTTTTCTTTCATCAATGGTTTAGGGCCTTCGCGTTTCACGGTTTCCTCCTGTGGGGACTTATGTTTAGGACCTCGTGAGCTCTTTGGTTCTTCTTATTCGGCGCGCCCTTGACCCCCTTGTTTTTCCCTCGGAGGCTTTTTTTTTCTCTCGACATCGACCGACATCCTCTTATTTTTCCTGCCCTCGCACCCCCCCATCTCAACCTCCTTTTAATCCCCCCCTCGGGGCTTGACCCAAGATGCACCCCGTTTCGCTGGCGTTAGACCCCCCCTTCTGAGGTCCTCTTTATTTTTCACTGACAGACCGCTTCATGTCTCGGAACGGGCGCCCTGTTTTTCTTTCTCCCCCCCCCCAATTCCTGGCAGGGGGGCCGAGGGCACCCCCCCCCCCGCCTCTGTCCTTCCGATGGGTCGTGTTTTCTCGTTCAAGAAGTCTCGAATGATGCTGTTGATGAGGTGGTTTCAGCTACAATATCAGGCCACTCCCTTTTTTTTAAGGCGCGGTTGTTCTGCGACCATTTTGATCTCCGAGGGAGTTAATTTGGCCCCCCTTGGCCCCTCTTGGTTGACTTGACCTCCCCTTTCTTCGGCTCCCTCTTCCTTAAAAGGGTAGTGTACCCTACAGGGTCTGCCACCTCCCTACCAAAAGAAAAGAAGTTGCCTCTTCCACCCTCCAACTTTGCCCTTTTTCTCCATCTGCCCTGAATCCTCCTCCTCTCTCATTCTGGTTTTCCGAAGGGGTTTCGTTGCTTGGTGCCTCGTTGGCGGTTACAATTTCTTTTTGCCCAACCCCGCCTAAGAAATTTCTTGCCCCCGGTAACCTCAAATTTTCCCTCCTGGTCAATCCCCTCTTCCTTATCCTCCCCCTAAATATATTGAGCAAGATACTTAGTTTTCCAGACTTTAAATCTTCAGGACGGCATTTTCTGGTATGTTTTGAGGGATAACAAGTATGCCGCGACTCCCCACTTAAGAATAGTTGCTTTAGCTAATCTCCGCCCCGGATAGGGTTGACAGGTTTGACCCCGCCCATTCCCTTAGAGGCAATTGTTCCATCAAGTAACACGCCACTTTCCCTTTTAGACATGTCAGTGGCGTTCCACGGTTCAGGGACCCTGAGACAACGTCTTTTGTAAGATTCCCCCTCCCCTAGATAGTAGCACTCCCCCCGCTGCCTTCCTCGGGTACTTCTGGATTTGGCCCCAGAAGTTACTTTTTCCCAGTGTGGTTTTTTTTTTGAATCTTTCGGGCTCCTTGGGGAGAACATGCGGTTCTTTTTTTTTTTTTTTCGAGCTGCTGGACTCCCCTTATCCAACTCTTCTTGGCTCACCGCAAGAATCCTCTCCCCGAGCCTCTCTTTTCCCCCTTTTTGTCATTCCCCCCAACTTCCCTTCGTCCCCAAAACTCTCCCAAGCAGGCCCGCGTAGTTGCACATTCTCGCCCGCTCTCTCCCTCACCCCCCCCAATGCGAGGCCGCAAAAACTTTTTTCTTACTATTTCCGGAATTCCCCTTTCGGAAGGATTCAACTCCAGGCAACGCCCTACAACTCCCCTGTTCCGCCTTCGTCCCCCTTCCTTCCCCGGTTATCCCCCAATTTTCCCTTTTTCTAATTCCCCCCGGCCTTCCCCAAATTTTCCTGTCCTTCCTAGCCACCCTGGGGTAACTCTCCCCTCCCTTTTTTTTTAAATGCCCTGTTTCTTTTTTTCCAAACTCGGGAGTTTGTCCCCACTTTCAGCCTCGAACCCTCCTTCCCAGCACGCCCCTGGTCGAGTTTTTGGACGCTCGTCCTTTCAACGGCAAAAACGCGCAAAGTCCTGATTCCGGCACAAACCCCCTCCACCTTCCCCGAAACCCTTTCGGACACACCCAAGTATCCATTCAACAATCCTCATTCCCAGCGACCTCCCTTAGGCGGTCCACGGCAGGTCCCCCCCAACTCCCCGGGCTTCGTCACAAATACTTGGCGTTACCCCCCCTCGGCCCAACCTTCTTGTTTTCATCGTCTTCACCTCTTCGGGCTCACGTTTGAACATGCGTTTGAATACTCATCTCATTTCTCCCCCGTTCCCCCGTTGGCCCTAGTACCTTCGTCACTTTTTGAGGCCGCCCCAATGAATTGCCTGCATTTGTGTAGTCCTGAAGCTTCCCTCACCCCTCACCCATTCGCCCCCCCCATCCACACCTTTTTCCCACCACCTTGGTGGCCTGCGCCTTTTTTCCTTGCCATCTGACCTCCCTGCAGTTTCTTCCTCTCACACCCACTCTTTCTCCGTTTTCTTGGGTACTTTTCCCGTCCCCCCCCTTAAGTATGCTTCCAATGTTTTCCTCCTCCCCCAGCGGGTGGCGTAAGCTGAGGAAGAAGTTATCAGACGGCCCGATGTACCTCTTGTTCCCCAATCAACCCGACCCGACGAAGCGTAACCACCGCCCACCTGGTTCTTGCGCTCAGGAGGATCTTTCGAAAATACCCCCCCCCCCCACCTAGGCCAGTCCGCGATTCAATCCCTTTCGGGTCTGCGTGACGGCCACCCAAACCACTCCACCACTCTTTCCAGATCCTATAATGATTAGGGTCGGTTATTTTGCGCCACCCAAACGGACGTCGTCCCCCTTCAGAAAGTCGCGCAACGTCACAGGTCCCTCCCCGAAAGCCATGCGCCCTTTTTGGGGCACTCTCTTCTCCGGTCAAGGGCCCTTTTCGAGTGTTGAAATCAAAGACGGCCGTCCCACCACAGGTGCTCCCCTTCATCCTCCGGGCCCATCCGCTTCAAGGAAGCCAAGACACCACAGGACCTTTTCCCCAGGACATGAACTTAACTGTTCCTAGAAAGTTCTTTCCAGTTTAATGGCCATCCCAAATACCACCATTTCCCTTCATCTTCTGTTTCACGGGTTTTTTTCCCAGATCTTTTCAATGCACATGGTGCCGCATTGAACGGGTGGTACTTCGTCCTCACCGTGCGGGCTTCCTCGAGGGTGTTTGGGAATCAGGAGAGGTCCTTTGGGGGGATGGAATTAAGTCCCGTTCTCAGAGTGCGAGCTTCTCTCAAAGTAGTCTATGTCTGCGAAATTGGTTGGAGCATGTGAGCGGGTTGAGGTGGTATTGCCGGGTATCTTTCACCTTCCCCCCCTCTCCAGCAACTCGTCCCCTTTTCTGGTGGGACTTTTCTTGGGGAGGTTGCTGACTGCTAACCCCGCCCGGAGGCAGCATTCCTCCCTTGGACTTCCGTCCTAAGGAATCATTGCGTCTTCCCTTCTTTACCTCGAAGTTTCAATAAGTTCCTTTTTCTGATCTGTTTTTTTTTTTCGCCAGAATCCCGACCCCTTCCTTGAAATGTCAAAAAATTTCTTCCCCTCCGTGGATTGATACACCAAGACGCAGGTTCCAGGGACGGTGGGGGAGGGGAGTTCCCAGGCGGCCGTTCCTCAATCAAATCGAACTGGAAGCCCCTCGACCTGGACAGCGACCAGTGTCCTCTTACGTTTTTTCTCCCCCCAAGACTTTTCTTACCCTTTGAACTCTTTTCCCCCAGTCCACCGAAAAGTTTTAGTCGTTCCCCTACCAGATGGGTGCTCCTCACCCTAAGTGGATTACCTCAGAATTTCCCCCCCTTGACCGGAAGAGGGTGGTTTTGCACTTCCGCCGGTGTGTTCGACGTCTTCTTAGGTCAAACCAAAACCCCAAGGGTCCTCCAACACCCATTTCTTTACATCAGCCCCAAATTTTATCCTCTCTTGCGTCAGCCCCTTCCTAAGGGCAATCTCTCACCCAAAACCATGCAGACGGGCTTTCCCGGGATCCTCTTCACCCTGCTTCGGCTTTTTACCTTTTTCCCCCAGATTTCCAGCGTGACGTTTTTTTTTTTTTTTTTCTGGTTTCCCGCGTTTGGGGGTTTCAATGGGGAGTGGTCAGCGCAGTTGTCGTTTTTCTTTTTTTTTCGACTTCCTGCCTTCTATTCCTTGACCCTTGTCAGTCAGATTGGCGGGACGTGTCCTTGGCCAGTACCCCCCCCCGTTTTCCTTTGAATTTTCCTGATCTTGGTGGAATTAGACCCCTCCCACTTTGTTTCCCCAACCCACTTTTCCGACCTGTCACACACGGATCTGTTTCAAAGCCCATGATCTGTCGATCCCTGGAATGAACTTTTTTATCCGATCTCCTTGCTTTTTCTGCTATTCCGGTTACTTTCAGCCAAGCAAACTTTCTTGTTTTTTTCGTCGCTCTCCTGAGGAACTTAAGACTGCTGAATGAAAGGCGAGTTCTGCAAGTCTAGGAACTTGAGGATACAGTTGTGGGGACCGCATCTTTCCGAAGGTGAGGTAAATCTGTTTAACCTCCTTTCGCCGGTTCTCTTCCTTGTAATGCAGGTACTTCGTTTTTTCAACCCTTAGTCTGGTTAGACCCGTGTACTTCTTATCGATGAAGCCCTCCCCGCCCCCCCTTGAATGGGGTCATCTTTTGGTGTGCCTCTTGCGGGCCCAGGGTCTTTTTGAATTCCCTCGAACTGCTAGAGAAAAATAACATCGACCCTTCCTCCTCTACCAGGTAACCTGCCTCCTCCCCCCTGCCACCGCGTATTCCTTTACCCTGAAATTTTTTTTCCAGCTCAATGACCCGGACCGTCAAGCGGCGCTGGCTTCCTGACTCAATACCTTGACGGTCGGGGTCATGTTGACAGGGGACCCAGTTTATTCCGGCAATGGCCAAAGAGGGCCCTAGACCTTTTTCTTTGCATTTCAACTCCCCCACTCTTGTAAGGTCTTTCCTTTCTAATCGGTGTAGGCGTCAGGCCTCCCTTCTTACCTACAACGCGGGAGCTTCTAAGGAGACGCAAATTTTGTAATTCCCCTTTGAGGATGTAATATCAGGCTTGCTGACCAGGGAACCCGAGAGGTTTTTTCGTTTTTTTTTTTGGTCTCGGCGGTCGGGAGCCGAGTAGATTCCCGCGCTGGCTGTTGTTCTAGGTCTCCCAATTGGTTGGTTTAATCCTTGAAGCGGTCGAGCTTGCGGCTCTTGATTTTGAGCCTGGAGGCCCCCTACGCAGACACTCTTGAAAATCCCCTTCCCCCCAAAACAACCAAACCCCCCCCACCCAAACCCCCCTCCAGACTCCTTTCTTCCGTTGTAGCCAGAAGTATGCTTGTTCGAAGCTTCCGTAGTTCGTAGGTTCTGATAATTAAATTTTGGCCAACCCCACACGGAGTCCCTCGTTCAAATCTTTCCCCGGGTCCTGTCTACTTCAGTAAGTACGTCCGCGTTTGAGCCTACATCGAACCTGCGTTCTGATACTTCCCCCGAGTCCGTCCCTGACCCGCTACTCATGACTCCTTTCCTTGGCTGTATATTGGATTTTCGCGCCCCTCCCTTACCTCGTTTGAGAGATCTCTCCTACCTTTTGACTATCCCCATCCTGAATGTTATTTTCCATTAGTCCTAACAGGTCCTGCGTTGGCCGGAGATTAAGTTAAATCCAAGAGTCAATAACCCGAATCGGTCCCCTTTTTTTTAGTCAATACCCCCCTTCAATTCAGTGTTAAGTCTCCCCTTTTTGACCAAAGACTTGCGAAACCCTTCTCTTCACGAAGGGCGAGGAGCGTGACGTACTCCTAATCCCTTTCTTCCCTAGATCCTTCTATTTTTCCGGGTTTTTTTCCTTGAGGCCAAGCGTGAGCAGGAAAACTCAGGGGTTGCTCCTTATGACACCCCCGGTCTCTTCTGCGCGCTTCCAAACATCCAAACGGGACGCCCCAAGGCCAGCAACATCATCACCCCCAGAGAAGGACTGATGTCTTCACTTCCCTGACTCCCTCCCACCCTTTCGCCTCCTAATCATTCGGAAGACACTTTCCACCGACCCATTTAGTTCCCCTCCTCCCCACTTTTCTTCTTTCACAGACGCCCGGACATAACAGAGACCGTCCCAACCCCCCTCCCCAACAGCCCATCTTCCCGAGAGGAACACAATGCGCCCTCTTCTCCTAAAGCCAGTGACTCCTTTTTTTTCTGCCCCCCCCTCAGACGGCTGACATCCTTCACATGCCTTTTTTCGGACGTTCCCTTTACTCTCCCTACATTTCCTCCCAGTTAATCAAGGCAGCCTTTTCGGCCATCGCACCGTTTCACCCGCAAATCACCCTCATTAAAAAGGTGTTGCTCTTAAATCTTCACCTCAGGGCGCTCGTTTTTTTACCCAGGCGTCTCGCCCAAAATTTTGTCCAAGTCCCTTCCCTTGCCAGGATTGTGCCCCCCCCCTATATGGGCTAGGCCCGACCACAAAGTTACATCCGAGCTTTCAGCCCAGCTTCCCGTTTTCGGTGGAGGAGATTTGAGTACCTTTCTCCTTTTAGCAGACCCGGTTCCTGGCCTTTACCTTTTTTTCAGTTACTACCAACTCCCCCAAGATACACCCTGACACCCCCGTCTCTGGCCCCCAATTACAGTCTTCGCGGGCCGGCCTTCTTTTTTTTTTCTCATCCCTGCCAAAGTCCTTTTGCCCTCTTTTCAGTTCCTAATTCCCCTTTTTCCCCCTCTCTGAATTTTCTGCACCCATTTTTCCGTCGTTTCTTTATGTTTTGTGACCGGCACATGTCTCGCCTTGGGCTTTTTCCGTGAGGCGACACAAGGTTTTTCCTTTTCCATGGTCCCACGCTATTGTGTCCAGATCCGACTCGGTCCCCAAGCGTCACTTTTGAACAAACCCAGCGCGCCCGCCAACCCCTTTGGGCCGCGCTTTTTTTCCTTCCCCCCCTCGTTAATTTTTCCAACTGTTTTGTGAACAGCCTCCACGGCTGCGCCCAGTTTCTTGTTTTCCTTTTTTCTTAGGTCATCCTCGCTTTATTTGCGCCCCTAGCGGTGTCCAGTTTCGTTCTTGCCTCCTCATCAGTTTATTCCCCCTCCTTGTGCCTCTCCCGAGACCCCCCCTGCAACGCCAGTCGGTTTTTTTTCCCTGTCTTTCACAGTGACCTTTTTGACACCTTAAGCCTTTTTTTGATTTTTTTTTCCGGACCTCTCGCGTGTTTTTTTCTAAAAGAGGTCCCCACCGAAAACTCCCACAGGTTTTGCCCCCCTCATTTAGTAACTTTCCTTTGTCAAGGATTTTCCTGACCCCGACCCACCCACCCCCCCACTCCTTTCCGGTTCTCCCCTTTGGGTGACTGTCCTTGCTGAGCCCGGCAGCCCAAGTTTTTCCCACCTCCAGCCCTTAGACTTTGCGCGTTTATGAACTCGCACCCACGCTCTTCATGCAATAGGACAATCACCCCAATTTTTTTCCCCTTCACAGTTTAGACTTTTACTTGCAGTGCTGACCTTTTATTCCCGAACCCCCCTTTTTCCCTACTGAGTTCCCCCTGGAACCTTTGCGGTGAGCTAACGTCCGCCCAGTTCCTTTTCGCCGCCAGTCCCTTTTTTTCGCATTGCCCCCTTTAACCTCTCTTTCTTCTTTCCTTTTTTTCTTGACGACCCATTTTCCGGGACAATGCCCCTTTTTGTACTGTGCGGAGCCCAAGGGCGCCTGCGGCTCCCCTCCTTCCCCGTCTTATGGTGGATTTTTCGGATTGAAGATGAGTGCACTGCGCCCCTCTGCTGCTCTTGTATTTTTGGCCCTTGGTTCCCTGGATGCTTGGCGTCATCGGCCCGGACACCTTCCCCACTGGTTTTTTGGCGGTTAGTCCCCTTTGATTTTTTTAATTAACCTTTTGCACTGCCTGCCTTTTGGTGTTTTTTGCAATTATTTCCCCTACTAATCCCTTCTTCTTTAGACTAGTTCCCCTTCTGTCTTTCCAGTGAAGTTTCGGGTGTTTGGGCTTTTTAACTTTGTCCCACTGTCCCTTTTCCAAATTTTTTCCCTCAAAATGATGGAGATTTAAGGAGACCCAAAGCCTTGTTGGCCGTGATCCACGGGTTTTGTTTTTGGCTGCTTTGGGACTTTCCCAGATTTCGGTCCCCCTTAGGGCCCTTCCTCAATAGAAGCCAGAGCAAGATTCCGATACAGTATCCCTTAGACCCTCCTTCAATGATTTTTTGTCCCAGTCCCCAAGTCAAAGCATGGAGCCTTTTCTTGTTGTCTTTCTAGGCTTTTTTTTACCTTTTGGTTTTGGAGAGCCACCCCCCCGGCCAATTTTCTTTTCTTCTTAGGCTTTCCCGTTAGCCTCGCTGCGAGAACGGACCCAAACATTGTAGGACCTACTTTGCGGCCATTCTTTTACAACCTAAGAAAATTGAGGTGGCCTTTCCCCAGACTTTTCCTTTTAACGCTAGTCTGATATTTCCCCCCTGTGCCTATAACCCCCTGAAAGGCTTCCCCTCATTTGTGTCCGGGTCCTCTTTCTTGTTCCGCGGGGGCAATATTTTGCCTCGAATGCCCCATTCCTTTCCCCTGAGACTTTTTTCGCCGCTTTTGCGTTCATGGTTTTTGCGTTCGGACAACGGGAGTTGTTCAAGGTAATTTTGTGCGGGACCTTCTTTCTGATGTTTCTCGGTGCAAGGTTTGCACGTCAGTTTTCTGGAATTTTGGCCATCCCCCCAACGAGACCTTTCCCCCCCCCTGTTCTTCCCTTTTTCCCCTTTTGTCCTGCTCGTGGTTTTTATGTCTCTCGACCCCAAACGTTGTTTTTAACCCCCCTCAGTTTTCGTTTTAAAGCCTTGCACGGAGCGGATAAAAACTTCCAGAAATGACCTTGATCTTGCCCTGCCTTTTTCCCGGAACACAACCGTCTAAGCGAGCTCCCCACTTTCCTCCCTTAGGGGGAGATGTGACTTGCCGGCTTTCCAACTGAAGTCTCTCAGGGAGCCAGGAACTCCCGTTGCGGCCTGGTTGCCCTTTTTACTCAGGGACCCCCATACTATTTTGAGCCCCTTCCCCCCCTGAAGGTTACCATGCCTCTTCCTCACAGGATGTCTGGCGCCCCAGGGAGCGGCAATATGAACTTAAATGAGTCTCTCAGATGTTTGCCTCAGGGACTAGCCTCTCCGGGGTTCTCTTTCTTTGTCTCAGGCATGTTTTCACCCCTCCTTCTTACGAGTAATTCTCTGTCCCCCCCCACTCCACCCTTCCATTTTATCTCCAATTCTTTTCCTTGTCTGCTTCCCAGATTACCTTTCTAGTTTACCTATGTCCATGATACCGAACAGAGGAAGTCCTTTTTCGGATTTCAATTTTGGCGTGACCTGATTTTTGTTTTTTATGCCTTTTTTTGGCGGATTAACAATGGCTTGTCCCCAAAACCCAATTTTTTATGACACCCCTGATCGCGTTACTACCGTGGTCCTAAACGGCAGGAGGCCAAAGCCCCCCCTCTCCACGCTTGTGGAGCTGGGCAGTTTGTGGTCACTCACGGAGTGGACACTAGTCAAGCCTTTCTCAACTCTACAGACCCCCTTTTTTTTCATTGTCAAGAACCCTCGAACCATCTTCAACCAACCTAAAGCTTTTTTTTTTCCTTCTCGCGTCCCCGGGGTCCTCACGGGTTACAAAGAGTGTTTCACTAGCAATAACACGTCACCTGTTGCCTCGCTGTTTTTGTGGTACCTTTTCCCCAACTGGAGTTCCCTTATCTTGATTTTTTCCCCGGGGGAAAAGAATTGTGGATACTTGCCCTTGCCGGACCTTTCCCCCACGCTTTGGTTCCCCTCTCTGAGTTAATAACTCATCCTCTCTATCTAAGTGTCCTTGGTGGGGGGTTGTTGTTGTTTGTTTTTTTTTTTTTTTTTTTTTTTTGTTTGGTTTTGGTGGCCCTGTCTAACTATTGTCCATAAAGAATGCGCGCGTTTTCCAAACTCTTTCCTTTCGGTCTTTCCTTCTCCCTCTACAAAACACGGAAGAAAACGATTCTTCCTTCCTTGCCGACGTGCATCTTGATGTTTTTCAAAGAGCTGTTATAACCCCAAGCCGCCAGGAGACGAGCCTAGTGGTTCGCCGAGGGAGTCCCGGCGATGCCGTAATCTGATTCGTTTATATTTACCCAGTCCACGCTTTTTTGACGCGGGTACCGACAAGCCTTGGGGCTTGCGATCGTGCAACCTGCTTTTTTCCCCTCCCTGGACAACAGAAACTCCGACGCCCAATCCTTACAAGAACCCCACTCGGGTGAAAAATGCCCGCTATCAGTGCCTCCTTTCTGGGTGTTGTTTATGGATTCCTTCTTTTTTCCTTTCGGAGTTTAAGGATTTTTTTTTGGAGGCTTCCACTGTTTCTTTCAACTCACAGAACTTTTCCAATCCTTCTCCCTCTAATGCTGTGCTGTACCCCCCCCCCAGAAGTAAAAACATAACCTTCTTGGCCCGTGCAAATACAAAGCAGCCCGAGAAAGATGGAAGGCAGAGAATCCCCCCTGCGACTTTCAGAGACAGAACCCCTCAATCTCAGCGAGGTCGGTTAGATTTCCCCCTATCCATATGACACATTTAGTCGCATCAGGATCTTCTCCCCCCCCCCGGTGCTTCTAAGTCCCGCTGACCTACAGTCCTGCTGGAGGCGCGCGTTGATTTCTTGAAAGAGGTCAGTAAGGCAACTGCCCGACTCGCGCGTTGGGATTTGACGAGTCCGAAAGGTCTTCGAATGCCTGGACATGGTCCGACCACCCAGCCCTTAACCTTCCAGAGTTGAAGGTTCAAAAGGTCCTGGTACCCCGTCCTGACCGAACGGCCTTCATTATTTTTCGGGAGCACCCTCCCAGCGCTAGCCAGCGTGTACGTGGGACATTGCGTTTGAAACTCCACAGGTTTTTTCCCATTTTACTTGTACCGCCGTGCCGGGCCCGGGGCTATGACCGTTTCTTTTCCCCCTTTCTTTGGGCCAGTGCGGTCCCTCAGGCGGAATTGGTTTCGTCGATTTTCGAGCTGCTCGTAACCGCCCCTGACCCCCTGACTCCAGTCCGCAATCGCCGTTGTTGGGCGTCCGCCGACTCCTTCTTGCGTTTCTTACCCGTCGCGTCCGTTTGTCACTTTAGTACAGCCATTCGTGAAGACGCCCAAGCGTTCGCCCGCCGCCCATCCGTCTCGCAACCGCTGTGACCCTTGACCCCCTTTCAAGTGCCGAGACCGCACACCATGCTTCTTGCAAGCCAGAGCACCGGAGACATGTTTCATTTTCCGCGCCAACTTTCCGTGCACTGCTTCCTCATTCCCTTCCTGCCGTGCTCCTCGGCCCTCCGCACACCCTCCAACCCGGCCCCGCCAGTTACGGCGGCAAGCTTCCCGGCACATTTTTAACCTTCAAGGCAGCTGTGATAATCCCTCATATTAAACTGTTCATGCTCTTTCTCGACCCCCGGTCAGGCCCCGCCTGTTGAATTCTCCGTTGCACCTGGCCTGTGGAACGAAAATTCCGGTTGTGACCCCCCCCCCCCAAACACCTTTGTTGAGCCTCCCACTTTCAGCTCCAACACCTTCCCCCCCAATCTTCCCCTCAAAAGGTTTTGATATTCAGCTGAATGGGTTTGCGTTGCAGAAACGGACTTGTTGCCAACCCATTCACCGAGCGCAACTATTAATCAGGTCGAAAACAAAAATTCAACGAGACCTTTCACGCCCACCAGCTCCATTTCAAGCGAAACACAAAATGACCATGAGCCGCGGGCCGAGACTGTCGTAGCTGTCCAAGGAAGCCTTAAAGGCCGGCCCTGAGCAAACGGCACCCCGCGGCCTAACCCCCATCGCATTCCTTCTTCTCCCGGCAAACCCGTCGTGCTCTGATTACTTTGTTTTTGCACATATGTTTAAAAATATCATGGCACTTCTATTCCCCACTTCGACATCTTCGTTGAACCCGGGTGAGGTAACCTCTGACGGGGCGGCCGGCTGACCGAGCATGTATCTATATCAACCATATTGCTTCTTTCCGCCTAATGGTCCGCCTTGTGTCGTCTCTTCTTCGGCCCTTTTTGCATCCGCACCTAGCCCACACCCAGGCCTGTTTGAAACCCCCGGGAGCGCCATACTTAATATCCCAACCTTCGAGAGAAGAGACAAGGTAGGACCGGTCGATAGTGTTTTTTTCCATTCCCTAGTTCACAGGAGGCATTTTTCCCGGCCATATCCGGTCGGAACACCTCAAACTTTGCCGACCCCCACCTCCTGGTTATGACGTTTTGGGAAACCCTAGTTCCTAGTTCCCAGAAAGCTTGATTTAAATCGATCAAAAGTCCCCAGCTGTTGTTTTCGATGCAGGACGATGCAGACCCATAAGGCCGAAACCTGTGAGTCCCCTCCCCCCTCAAGCCAGACAAAACGGCCCGCCAGGCGGTGTCCCTTTAAAGACCCAGTCGTGTCCCTTTCACGGATTCTATAAAGAATTTCTGAGCTTTTTTTTTTTTTTCACTTACCCCTTTCATCTTTGCTGGTTACGGCTCTTGAAAGATGGCAAACCAAACCAAGATCATTTCCTTCCGTCCCCGCCCCGGTAAGATTGACTATTTTTTCGAAGCTTTCTTCCAGTATGACCAATGAGAAACCCCCAAAAATCGTGTCAAGGGCATGTTAATGGGTGAGCTTAATCCAGGCGCCCCTCGAGCACAGGATATTAGAACCCAGAAGCCCCCCAAAGTGCCCTCGGTTTGTCGGTCGCGGATTGCACTCTATCAGAAAGCTTGTTCTTGCATACATTACACAACCGATCAGGCATTCCCTCCAAAGTTACGCAGCATCAGTCGCTTGAGACGCACCGCCACAAATCTGCCACCCCGTTTCCTGGGGACTTTCCCATCTTTGAAACGACTGCC
>Ga0179593_1350094_pt1 | contig 24738 bp, 29 predicted proteins | sample CZODoug2_1_08_16_FD_185931 | JGI IMG/M metagenome (GOLD analysis project Ga0179593, IMG submission 185931) | Vadose zone soil fungal communities from Angelo Coast Range Reserve, California, USA - CZODoug2_1_08_16fungal (PacBio error correction) | ecosystem: Environmental > Terrestrial > Soil >... | reverse complement strand
GTGGTTCTTGCTTCACCTTAGCGCCCGTTCTCTTTCTTTGCGTCTTTTTTCCAAGTTATCATTCCCGCTTTAGCACCTCTTCTGACCTTAAGTTCCAGGCGTGCCCACTTCCTCGGCCATACTCTGGAGTTCTCCCCTCAATTCCCTGTGCATTTGGATCCCCTTTCAGCCCGGCTCTCCCCCCTTGGTATTTTTTCTTCTTTATGCTTTTTTTCTTTCCGGCCAAATGAGAGGCCATCCAATTTTTGTGGGAGTTATTTTCCTCCGCACCCCCCCCCCCCCCCCCCCTGATTAAATCTCCCCCAAGAGGCTGAGGTTCTTTTCACCATGGAGTGCTGTCTTCCCACGTGAGTTCGATATCCCCTCCCCCGAATCCGGGAATGACTCCTCGCTTCTACAATTTAATTTCTTTCTCTCCCGGTTGCTACATCAGGCGTTAGTCCCTCCCTGCAGTTCCTTTGTTGTGGGCTTTTTCGGGATAAAAGATTCTGCGCTTATTTTTTCGCCGAATTTGTTTTTGCTCCCCCCTGCAGTCTTTTTTTCCCCGTAGGAGTTTGGGCGTCACCTTTTCTGACTTTCGGGAGTCGACTGGTCCCGCCCCACCGCCCGGGCCTGGCTCTCCTTTCTTGGCCCTTCTTCCCTACCATCCCTGTCTTGGCTATGATTAGCCTCTCCAGGATGAGATGCTCAATGATACGATGTCGAAAAGGTACCCCCAGCTGATCTACCGCTTCCTATGTCCTTCGGGTTTGGATTTTTTTTTTCGCCCCCGCTCTCGCCCCTCCCGACCGTCAGCGGATTTCTGACTTTCCTTCCCCTTGTGACTCTCACTTGCGCTAAGGTTCTTTCATTTCGATCCCTATTTGCTATACGGAATTGTCGAAGTCCTCTTTCCCCTCCATCATACCTACAGGCCTTTACTCTTACGCCCGTTTGCGCTGCCCTCTTCCCTAATTAGGTTTGCAGATGAAGCTCCTCCCCCTCGTTTTTTCAAACATTCCTGCGTGTTTACTTCCCTCTCCTTTTGGTAGAACCTTATGGGTCCGTTTAAGTTCTTTTCCTGCGTCGATCACTCTATTAAGCCTCTTGGCCTACCTTGACTCTGTCTGAGTGCGCGGGTTCTTCATGGCCACCCCCCCCGCCCTTTCTTCTCAAGGGCTTACTCAGGCGTAAGGAGGGTCTTCCAGCGGCCTTTCCCAGGCCCCCTCTTCTTGAGTCCTCCCCCCTTTGACAGTTTTTTTCGGTTTTTTGCGTGTCGCCCCCCCCTTCGGCCATGAAGATGTAGCTTTCCGTGTGCGTCTTTCAGGCCTCTCTTTTTGATTACAGATGCCTTCTTTCCACGATTCCCTCTTTCGCCTTAAGGCCCGATCATCCCTAACTTATGTCGGCCCCCGTCTCGGCAAGTTTCTTCAGCTCCTCCGTAATCGTTCACCTATTCCCTCGTCCTGACTATCTTCTTTTTTCCCGCTGCCCTTCCAAGTGGAGGCGTCGCTTGATGGCCCTTCTTTTTCTTCATGCTTGCAACTCCCCCAGCCTTTTTTTATACCTCCTGGCGATGCCTCCCCCCGCCTGCTTAACGGGCAATTTTCAACACGCCGCTCCTTATTTTGCCTATGGTGATCATCATTCGTTCGTCGCTGGCCTGAGGCCCCCTCATTTCAAATGTTGTTTTGCGTTTTTCTCTTTGCCCCTCCCTTTGCGGACCTACACTTCGCTTTCTCGCCCCTTTTCCCTACCCCTCAATCCCCTTGAGTCTTCCACAGCTTCCACACCTTGTGCTGTATCCGTTGCCTAGTCGCCCTTCGCATTACTCCATCTGCTTTGTTGCCCTCGTTTAGATGGCGATGAGCGGCTCCAGATCCTTCTAGACTGCGGGTTTGCTCCTCTTTCTTTCTTATGGCCCAAGACGGTGTTTATCGGGGCAGTCAGCTTCCGGGATCCTCTCTTCCCAGCGCCCCATCCTTCTCGTCTCTGGCTGTCCTCCGTTTCTCGCCCACGCCTTTGAAGTGAGAAGTCCCTTATAATAGCTTCCATTCTTCCATTTTTCATCCTCCTCCTTTGGTTTTTTCCTATTTTCTTTCTTCGTTTTCTTGTCCCAATTAGCTGATCTCCGCCGTCCTTTCTCCTCTCGAGCCTTCTTTTTTTTCTGGTTGTGTCCCCCTCGGTTCAGTTTTCGATGATCAGCACCTCCCCCGTGTGTTCTGCCCTAATGAGAGCTTTCTTCTACTCCCTCACTGCTGCCTTCTAACGCTCTCCTCCCCCCCCTCTACCGAGATGGTCTTTTCCGCGATATCCTTTCATTTACTTTTTTTCCTTCTCGTTTTTCACACCATCCATCGGGGTCTTTCTTGTCTGGTCTGCTCAGACTCCGTCTTTTCTTTTTCCTCCCCTTTGCTAATGCTCACCTTACTTCTTCCCCCTTTGTGCCTTTCTGCACCCCTCGCGGCCCAGATGGTAAACTTTGCCGTGGCGACTGTTTGCCTCCTCTATCCCTCTATTTCCTCCCCGTAATTTCTTCCTGTGGCGTTGTGATCTAAACGGTGAAGCCTTCCGAGGACTGGCCTTTATCGCCTTTTTTTTTTCCCTCTCTTTTTTTTTTTTTCATAAATCTTTCCCCAAGCACCTTCCGTCACGATTCTGGGCCCACTCGGACGATCCTCTACGACCGACGAGAAGATCTTCTTTTGCACGGGGGTTTCTTCCCTCGCTCTTCCGGTCTCTGTCTCTTTCCTTCTCTTCCCCCTTTTGTATTCTTTTCTTTCTATTGATTTTACGTTCTCCTGTTGACTGACAATCGTCCCTTCATTTCCCGTAACTCCTGTACTTCCTCCCCATTGTTTCTGGCCCCGTCTTAGAAAGCACATTTCCTCCCCACAGTTGCGATCGTTTTCTGTCGCGCTCCCGAACAAGATCCCCTATCACCCTGCTTACCCCCAGTTGGCACGGTAGGTCGGTCATTTGTGAGCCTGGCTTATGCTTGCCTAAATCTCGTACTATGATCAAGGAGAGGCGACTGACGCTTTCCGTTGGGGTACCTTGCCGCGCCCCCTCATCCGTCACGGTTAGTTGGACTGCCTTCTTCTGAAGCAGACCTCTATGGAGAGGATCTTTTTTCACGATTTTTTCTTATTTCCTACTCGCCTTTCTCCCTTCCCAGGCGTTAGTAGGCTGTTTCTTCCCCCTGTTTCCCATCTTGAAGTCCTGCTTCATTTCAGCAGGATAGGAAGCGGTGCTCACCGCACCGTCGTCCTCCCCCTTTGCCTGTCGTTTTCTTCTGTATTTTGGGCTAGGAGGAATTCGCCCCTCCGTATAGCGAAATCTAGCTCTCCCTTCCCTCCAAGTTCCTTTCCCCGCAGCATTTCTTTCCCTTTCTCGTTTTCCGTACTTTCCCCTTTTTTCCTGCTGACGGTTCTGATTGCCGAGCTGGCTTCTTCCTCCCGCATTAGGCCAACCCGCGGTTTCCTTCTGACCGCGATCCGCTGCCCCTTTTTTCCTTTGTTCCACTCGGAATTTTTTTTAGATCCTTATATATCGAAGTCCCGCTCCTGTCTGGGTAGCTTCCGGTAGGGGTGCCCCCCGCATCTCGCTTTTCTCCCCGGCCCTTTCTCGGTGGGCGTGACCTGTCCAAATCATAATTTTACCCTCCCTGAGTATCCTCTTGACCTCCGGTTCTTGCGATTCCCCCATGTTTTTTTTCTAACCCCACCCCTTCGCGAAAACCCACTTCGTGAAGTTTATCCTACGCTTTCCCCAAAAACCCTTTTTTTTCGCGGTGTTTCAGTTCGGGTTCCTCCCTCGATGTACCCCCCTCTCTGGCTACTCTAAATTGTCTCACGTTTTTCCCTTCCTTGCCGTTTCCTTGAGCCCAACTAATATTTGCAAACTTTTCCCCCACCTTCCCTTTTCCCTTTCCCCATTTCCATCTCCTATTCTTTCCGCTTTTTCATCCCCTGGTGCCGATTACCACGAGCTCCCCCCCCCCCCCCCGTTTTTCCCTTGCCTGCAGCCTGAATCCGATGGCCGATCCCACTTTTTTTGCCGTGGAGTCCCGATTCCCCCCCATTTTTTCTTCTTTTTTCTTTTTTGAGTATGCCGCCTGAATTTCAGCTGGAACTTATTTTCGTGCTAGCCGTTAGCGCTGACGTATTTTATCCGCCCCCCCTTTCCCGCCCGGCGCTTTTTCCGCTCTCCCCTTCCTTGACAGTCTTTTTTCTTTCCTTGTCCCTTTCTTCTCCGACTTCACTTTAACTTTTTTGAACGTCCACGCTTCCCCCTCTTTTTTTTCCTTTCTAACTCCCTTCACTTCTTCCAATGGTTCCGCAGCCGCACCAACATCTCTCATTTCGGTTTGCCCCTTTCCCTCTGAACCTTCACTCTCTTTTCCGGACGCCCCCTTCAATCATAGATCTTGGTTCTTGCCCCCTCCTACGGCTTTTTCTTTGGGGAATGCATTGCATTCATGTTTCCCCACTCCTTTAGCTTCGTGCACCAGTACTCGTTTTAGAAGCAAATTCCGACTTTTTTGTGTTCCCTTCCCCTTTCGGCTTCCTTCCTCTGGGTTGTTTGGCTGTTTTTCTGCTTATTTCCTCCCTCAGTTGCTTCAATTTCCTTTTTTTCTTTTTTCCGAATTCACCTAAGACCACTATTAACTTCTTTGTAACCTCTCTCCAGTCAATTTTGTGGTCCATGTTTCCCTTTTCTCCCCTTGGTTTTTTACCAACTTGAACCCTTTTCCCGCAGGCAGTAGACAGTTCCCCTGACCTTTTGGTCACGTTTGGTTTGTCTTCCTTTACGATGACGATTCGAAGCCTGTCTCCTCTCTCTTTCTTGAAGGTATCCTCAGCCCTTGTTTTTCATATTCCCGCGGTCTTGAAGGCCTTCTAGGAAAAGGCGTCCGCGGTTTCCCCCCAGCTCGGTTCGACTCTCACACCCGCTCTTCGCCCCTAGACTTTCCATTCCTTTCTTGAAGGAGACAAGTGAGGGAAACGTTTGTTTCTTTTCTATTTTTTTCCCCGCCGAAATGGTCTGCCGAATCTTTCTTTCTCGCTGGACACCCTCCGCACCTTGGCTTTTGTTCCCTCCGTGACTTTGGCCAAGTTAGGACTGTATGTTGCGAGTATCTGGGTCGACCCCCCCCGTTCGTCTTTCTGCTCTCACCTCGTGAATGGATCCTTTATGGTTCTTTCTTTCTTTGCCTGCCCCGTCCTCCACCAGTCGTGTTCGCCGTCCTTGTTTTCACAAAAAAACATTTGTTTTTGGTGTTTTGAAACGCGCCCCCCAACTTCCTCCTTCTCCAACTGCTCTTGCAATCTTCGATGTCAATTCTCTCTCCCCTTTCAGTTTTTTTCCACTTAACTCCCTGATTGTCACATGGCTTCTGCATTTTTCCATCTGACCCAAACACCCCCCCCCGTCCTTTTGCTTCTGCATTTTTTTTTTGTCTCCCCGGCCCTCCTTGTCTCCTTCCCTTTTTTTCTCTTCTCCGATCCAATCCCTTGGGGTTCGCATTTTCTCGAAGTCAACCATCACTTGAACCCCTCAGAATGCAGCCCTCCCCGACTCGTCGCTTCATTTTTCCTCTCGACAGCCTTGTAGTCTTTTTTGCCTCCCTCCGACCCTCCCCCGTCCATCCTTCTCCCCCACCCCTTTTCAGCGAACCTAAGGTCGTTTTCCTCTCGAGCGACTTCTTTTGGGCTGCATTGGAACAGAACACTCTCTCACCCCTTCCCTTACTTCCTTATTCTAGTCCTTTTCACATTTTCTACCCCAAGGCCAAGCTTTCGGTTCCTTTTAGGACCCTCGTTCGGCTTCCTCCAGCTCTTCTGTCAGGCCCTTTTTTCTGTCTTCTTGACCCAGCCCATCTCCCCCCCTTCACAGATTTGGATTTTCCTTTTAACTCTCATCAGATTTTTGTGGGTTTCCGTTTCTTCGTAATTCCTTTAAGGGCTTTCCATTTCAGGCACGTCCCCCCCCCCCTTGGCTTTGTGCGAACCTGTCTCCCCCCCCCCCTCCCTCTTAACTCCCCCTGGCTTTTTTAGCTTGATTGCTTCACAAAAACGCATCAGATGGAAGTGTTTTCTAAGTCCCCTTTCCCACTTGCCATGTTGTTGCCTAATAACGTCAAGTGAACCCTCGCTCGCTTTTTAACCACCTTCCTCCGTTTTTTCTCTTCTCCAACCCGTAGGATAAGGACCTGAGGAAACCAGGGACCCAGTCATGAACACTTACGTCCTTCCTGACCCCTCTTCCTTGAAAGGCCTGGCATTCCTTCCCTTCCCCTTTTTCGTTTTTTCTTTCTTTCGTCTTTCGTCGTCCTTTGGCGGGCATGGATGTTGTTTTCTGTACTTTGAGCCAGTGGGGCTCTTCAGCTCTCCGTACCACGCTTTCTTGACTCGGCGACTAGCTTTTTTTTTCCCTCCTTCCTGTTTCGCTCTTCCCCTCCCTCTCTTTTCTCTCTCCCCTCAGTGGGTGTGTTTTGTCTCTCTCTGGGTTGACCTACGCTCAGCCTTTTCAGACCTCTCGGGCGCCCTCTCAGCCCTCTTTGGTGTAGCCGGCTGCTTGTCCGCACCCTTTCTCCCCAGTGGTCTTCCCTCCATCCCAATTCCCCCCATCCCCCAGCACCTCTACTGAAACACCCTTCCCGAGTTGTGCGGACAGCTGTCCCTCCGCCTTCCTTTGCTCTGCGTTCCGATTCGGCCTTTTTTTAGTCCTCTTCCCTTTTGTCTCCTTTTCCGTTTTCCATCCACTTTGTGTTCCCGGATTCTCCTTTACACGGTCGTTTTCCAATTTTTCCTTTTCCTTTTTGTTCCTTTCCACTCGTTTTCTGGAGCTTCCCCTTTCCCTTCCTTTAATTTTTTTTTGTTTTTTTGTTTCCCTTTTTTACAAGGCCCAGATTTTTTTAGTTTTTGGCAAGTCAGTCCATTCACCCATTAGTTAATCTTGATTTTCTTTTCCCCTTTTCCTTCGACCCCGGTCCAAGAGTTTTCGTGCGGAGTTTTTTTTTTTAGTGCATACCTTCGTTTTCTCTCTTGAACTTTCACCCCTTCACCTATGTTCTGACACTTCTGTGAACCCTTCCCTTTCTTCCCCTTCCTGTTCTTTTCTCCGTTTGGCCCTCATCCTCCGTCCTTTTTTACCTCCTTCTTCTTCCGCCTAACTAGTCCGCGCCTTCCCTCTTTTGTTGGCCTGGGTTTCCTCTACCCTTTACATCTCCCCTGAATCATGACGTCGTTCCCTTTTTTTGACTGCTTTTGGCATTCTCTCGTCGCTCGATATGGACCCTCCCTTTTCGTCCTCCTTCCGGTGGCTAAGTTTGTGGGACGTGAGGGCCTTTCTCTTCATGTTTTTCTACACCTTGCTCTGCTTCTTCAGGCTTCCAGATTCTTCTTGGTCTTTCTTCAGGTTCTCTCTTGCAGTGATTTCTTAGATTGAAGCGGCTACCAACGATTCTTTTGGACCGTTCGAGCCCCCGTCATTGTCCGGGATTTCCATTACTCCCCTTTTTTCCCTCCCGAAAGTTGAGGTACTCACCAAAAGTTGTGAGTTTTCCTTGGTCTACCCTTTTCTTTTGTCCTGCCCATTCATTTCCCTTCCTGCATCGCCTTTGCTCTAACCTTTTCCGTCCCTTTCCCCTCGCGCCTCTCGGTTTTCCTGCTGGATGTCGCTCCTGGTTTTCCCACCCCCTATGTTTGGCCTCCTTTTCCTTGCCCTGGTACCCGCGGGTTATCCTAATGAGAGTACCCAGACACAAGAGACTTCCGCAAGTTTCACGATGTTATGTTTCTCCGTCACGCTTTTTGGTCTTGACCCCCCTCGAACTCGCCCCTACTTTCCCTGAACTTTCTTCCCTTCTCCAGTATTGTGGAACGGACCACATTTGCGTTTTTCTTTAAAGCTCTCAGTTCCATGATGCGGTCCGCCTGCGGGTTTCTTTACACGTCTTTTCCGACCCTCCGACGCAAATGGAATAGACGTTTTTAGTCAGAAGGTTTTTTTTTCAGTCTATTACGAGCCCCTCTTTTTTCGTTCTATGACCCCGAGGCTGACACCCCCTACGGCCGTCTTTCTTTCCTTTTATTTTTTTTGCCCTTCCCTGTTTTTTCTTGGTCATCTGCACCAGACTTTGTTCTTTATTGCTCCCTTCCTTGTATTTTTCCATCCCTCCCGCTCGGAACTGATTAGAATAGTTATCGTAGCTTTCTCACCCAATTCCTTCAGTCTCCCCCCCCTTTTTTGCACCTTTTTTTCTTTCCCTGTATTTTTTGAGACCCCTTTGCCCACTGGTGTCCGTTTGCCGTCCCTGTTCGCGGTCCAATGTCCCTTTCCTCCCCATTCTTTTTCGCATTTTTTTCCCCCCTGCGTTCTCGGAGGCTTGGGAGTTTCAGTATGAACTTGACCCTTTCAGTCCCCCACCCTTCTTGATGTCAATAATCCTAACCCCTCCCCCCACGCCGTCCTCCGCCCCCTTTAGGTAAACCTGCTTCTCCCTTGGATTCCTGACACCCCTGGGTTTCCCTCCGCTACTTGTATTTTGTGCTTCCAATTTCCTTTGCCCTTTAGTCTCCCAGCTCCCCTTCTTAATTCGAGTTACCCTCCCTATATCTTTTTTCTTGGTTGTCCTTTCCTCCCTTCTCTTTTAATGAGTTTCCTCTGGAGTTCTTGTCCCCCCCCTCGGATACTTTGTTTTTATTTTTAAAATTCTCCGTATCGATTGGTTTTTTCGTCCGACCATTTCCCTCCTTTCAGATCCTTTTTTCCTTGCTTCTTAAGTTTTCTTCCCCGGTGCTCAAGGCTTGGACAAGTAAGTTGGCAGCTTTTTTTTTGCAGTGGCGGCCTGGCATTTTCTCGCAGTTCTTCGTCCCTTTTGGCGTCTCGTTCCTTAACTTTTCAGCCCTGAGGCTCTCACCTGCTTCCTCATTTTCCGGCGTCCCCTCCTCTTCTTAACATCCCTCTTGCTGTGATAACTCGAATTCCCCCTTTCATTTTGATCGGTTCACCCGTCCTCGCCAATGGGTCTACTTCCCTTCGGTCCTCTCGTCTTTTTCCGGGACAAATCGATCCTGCCCCTCAACTTGTTTTGGATGGTTTGTTTTTTCATGAACACAGCTTTTTTTTCCAATCGCCCCCCAATCTCTTTTTTGAGATCGGGATGCCTCTCAACTTTGCGTTCCTTTTTGTCCCTTCTCGGTCCCCATTTACCCGGCTCTGCTTGCTCCGCGCTTTTCCCATTTCAGGTGCTTTGTCTCTCCGCGGCGTACCCTCTCTTTCGACCCTGAATTATCTGTTGTTGAGGAGCAATCTCTTATCCCCCCCTTTCCTTTTTCTATTTTTTCGAGAAGGTTGTTTTTCGATCCCCCCCCAATTGCATTTTTCATGCCACGTCTTAGTAGGGCCTTTCTATATCTTTTCTTCCCCTTGCGGTCTTTTTGTACCTGCGACTGCCCGCCTTCTTTTCTTAATGCAGGCTAGGCCAGGTCCCTCCCTTCCTCTCAAAGTGGATCGTTTTTGTACGCATTTCGCTAACGATGGATCCCTAATCTTTTTTCAGAAAATGTTAAACCAGGTGATCAAGCTTTTATTACCGGCGTGTGTTGCCCGTAAGTGGGTGCGATTCCTCAGACCCCATCCCAGGACGCAGCTCTGTGAAATGGACCTAGAGGCAAGTACTAGACTAAGGCTCAGGTCTTTTCAGTGGTTCTGTCTTCTGAGCTTCTTTGCTATCCGGCAGGGCGCAAGTCCTCTAGGTAGACCCTTTACAATCCCAATACAGTGTCGGTGTACTCTTAAGCCCGTTTCTGCAGTTTTGGGACTTCCCCCCCCCGGACGTACTTTTTATTAGGTGGCTATAATGCCGCTTTCCCTCGAGTCTCCCGTTCCCAACCCTCTGACTTGGTGTACTTCAACAGCGCTGGATGCCCTTGCCCCACTTCTGTCCAGAAGATTCTCCTCCCTCTCGAAAGGAATTTCTCCTCTAAGTACAACGGTCACCGTCCTGGCGTATTTTCTTTAGCAATGCCCCAGCACCCTCGTCGATACAAGATTTCCTTCACCTGGTCCGGATCTTTTTCCGACGACTTGCCAGGCCCTAACTGATCTTGCTTTACGCCCTTTTTCTTTTTCTCTTGGCGAGGTTCGTGGAGTTCCGCCTTCCTGTCCCATGCCTATTGCGACTTATTACTGAGCTCCTTCTGCATTCTAGTGGGTTGAGGGACAGATACACTTAGGTAAATGTCTGCTTATCGATTTTTACCTCGACGGTCTGATTCTCCCTACACGACCCTGTCGGTTGACCCCGAGAGCCCTTTACGTTAGCCACCCGTCCCGCAGTCAAGATCCTTCCCTCCGTTCGTCTACGGCAGTTTGTAGGATAGACCTCCCCCTACTTTATTACGCGTGCAGGGTTTCTTTTTTGTTTCCTCGATTATATCCGTCACCCCTCCCGTAGCATGTAGCTACGGCTCTCATGCCCCTGCATCTTCCGGCGTCACCCGTTCCTTTTTTCTCACCAAGCCTCGATTTCTTGATTCTTCTCTTGTCTCATAAGCTTAGTTAGAAGAGGGTTTTTTCAGGATTGACCCTGCCATTTGCCCCGTCTTGTCTCTATTTCTTTTTGAGCACTGCTGTCCGTACGACGACTTAGAGAATGCTTCCTATGTCGTACATTTTTCCTTTTGAGTCTCGTCCGCGGAACCCTCCCCCCTCTCTTTTAGTTACTTTTTCCCGCCCTTCTCCGCTACCCTTGCTATTCTCGTTTCCCAATAGTCGGCGTTTTTTTTTCCGAGGCGTTCCGCTACATCGCGGGGAGTCCTGGCGTTTTTTCGTATCCCCTGCTTCTTTTGCATCACGACTGTGTCCTACTGTTACCCCTTTAACGCGTCTTTAGAATCATCTTGCCCTCCCTCAAGCATTGCTAGACTCTTCTTCGTACCGCCTTGTCAACATCTGGTCGTCTAAGTCCCCAGGACATCATGTTTTAATCTCTCTTTTCCCCCTTTCCCTCCCTTTTTTTTTTTGTTCGATATATCTCGGATGAGTCAGGTTTTTTTTCTTTTCAATTCAGGGTGACTCTCGCATTTTTTCCTCCTTCTACGCTCCTTCTTTTTAGCTTCATTAATATGGCCCGGCCCCTTTCTTCATTTTTTTTGATCCTCCTTCTTGTGCCCGCCGGCGAGGTGGCGTATACGACCAAGCATTTTTCTCTCCTCTCTTGTCCCTAGACTCCTCTGACCTCTCCGAAGCGATTTTTTCGCTCTCCAATTGCCATTATCTCCTGCGCCGTCGGAAACCCATTCCCCATCGAGGGTTTCTACTCGGTTTTTTTTTTTTTTTTTCATCAAGGTTATGTAGGCCCCAATGATGGTATGTCTCTTTTGATAATTTCTTTTCAAGGCTGTAAAAGAAGCGAGCCTCTGGTGGTCCTATTTCCTCATTGCACTTCCTCGTTTCCGAGTTTTCTCAGCTGATGACCTATTTTCATCCCATCAGGAGGCCTCTTGTTACGTGATAATCGTTTTGACGCCGGGCCGGAGGTGTCATTGACTCCTTGTCTACCACTTTTGGTGCTGTCTAAGAGTCTTAAACTCCTTTCACACATAAGTCCCCCTGTCTCACGTATTCATTTCCTCGGCATATCCTCCCTTGTTTCCCTCAGTCGGGCGGAGTGGGGACTAACGCGCGTATCCCCGTTTTGCTGGTCCTTTTTGGAGGCCCGGGTGGATCCGGATGAGTGAGGGTATTGCTGGCGTCTGCGGGCGACACTTGGCTCAGAATCATTTCCCCCCGTGCGCTTAAACAATCTCTGTTCGAATGCCCGTCCGACATGCGCTCCCCGCATGCCATCTTTCATGACATAGCCTTTTTTCGCAGCTAAACAGCTGCAAACATCACCCCCCCGGTGAAAATGGGAGTCTCATAATCCTTGTTAGCTGTTCCTTTGGATTTTTCCCCCTCTCTTCTTGACTCTCCCCTGAATATGCCCCTCTGTCATAGGGACGCTTTGGGGTCCTTCGCAATTTTTAAATTCCTCCTCTCCTTCGTTTTTCGTTTCTTCTGATCGTTATTTTTCCCTTGATAATTCTTACAAGAGTGGTTTCTCTATGTTCCGATGTCTGGCATTCCCCCACTCCTTCCGTTGGTTTTAACGATGCCCTCTTGTTTTTTTGGAACTCTGCTGGAAGAAGCAAGACAGAGTAGGACGCCGAGGGCTCCTGCCCAACGGATACGATTTTTCCCAAGGGAAGTTAGTATTCGTTTTTTGGTCCTGTGGCGCCCAAGGCGGACTTCGCCATGCCTTCTCCCCTCGGCGTATACTGCCAGAAAAAATTCTCGTCTAGTTTTCCCATTTTTATTGCCCTTTTCCTTTTTTCCTCGTTCCCCCTTTATGCTGATCTGTGCGGAGGCTCCTCACCCCCCTTGTCGTGTGCCCCCCCCGCTTTTTCCCCTTGCGTTCCTTTTTGTAGTTTCCCCTTTTGTCTTTTCTCCTCTTCCTCTTCTGGGCAGTTCGCATCGGTTAGTTCGAAGTCCCCCGCGCCGGTTTTTTAGCTTCTGTCGGACCTCCTTCGCCGTTCCTTGGCCCAGAGCCCTTGGCCTGGATTTTTTGATCTTCGTTCAAATCCCGCCCGAGGTCAGCCCTTTCCGCTTTTCCCCCCTCTACGCCACGTTTCGTCCCCCCCCGATACACTGACCCGGCGCCCCACGCCTCCCACGGGGTCTCACCCCCCCACCCTGTTCCCCCTCATCTTAAGCCGTCACACGGCCCCCCTACCGGCTTGGACCAAAAACCCCTCGAGGTCGGGTTTCCCTTTGCCACCCCTCTCTGTTCTTGTCACTCCCGCGTCTGAGGACAATACCCCCCCTCCAATTTTTTCTCGCGATTTTCACCTAGCGCTTTCCCATGAGGACCCCCAAACATTATCCTTCCCCCCAACGGCCCTCACATCGCTCTGCCCCCAGTCCCCGATTTCTTTTTGCTGATCCACGTTGCGTTACTGCTCTCCACCACCTGTTCTGGTCCTGTTTTACTTGTCACTGCCCCGTCCAGTACAAGCATCCCGCGGTCCTCTCCCCTTATCCCTGGATCTCCTACACTCCGTTACTAGATGGGTCCCGTCTCCTTATGCCGCTGAAGTGGGGCCCGCCTTCACGGGGGCGCCGGGGGCGCATAATGGGGATTACCGTGAATGCCGGGAATCCCAAGTGCCTCAACGGCGATCCTGTCTTCCCGTCCCCGCAAAGGCCAGACCGTTCCGTGACACCTACTTGTCCCAGCGTGAGCCGTTACTTCCCTCGTTAGCCCTTGCAATTCCCGGCCTCCATTTTTTTTTAAAACCGAGGGCGTCGTCCAAAATCCCCTCGCAATCAGGCCGGACAAATGTTCAGGCCTCCTGACCCCCCCCCAATCATCCGCTATCTGGCGGGTTCCCCTCTCCCGCTTTTGTAAACCGAACCGCTCGGTTAAGGACCGTCCACCCCCCATTTTCTCCACACACGTATTAGGGTTCGTTACCTTCCTTCTCTTGCGGCTGGGTGTGCGGGGACGCACCGTGCACGTCCTTTAGTTACACTCACCCCGGTAGTCCTGATCCAACCCCGTGCCTCTTACGAAATCAATGGACCGCATTTTCCTCCTTTGTCGGATTCGATGGTTTGGTTTTTTCCAGTTTTTTTCGCGCTTATGAAGTTGTCTCTTGATGCCGATGGAAGTCCCCATTCATCTACCCCCAATCTCCCCTTTTACTCCTTTCTGTGACGGCGACCAAAGATTTTTTCTTTTTTACAGGTGGCCTATCACCGGGGTCGGTTTTCCCCCCCCGGCCACACCATTTTCATTCTCTTTCCTCAGGATTGACCCGCATCCAATTGGGTTTATGAATACGGTGGGTATACACTCTACGAGGCCTATTCGAGTTTCCCTAAATCCGTAGGGGTATGATCATGCCTTTATGCAATCAATCTTTCCGGGTCATCTTCCGCTTTCTTCGGACCATGCCTCGGCTCAAAATGTCGGGCGCGGGGCACGCTCGGGGTCAAAGCGAAACCGTTCCCCTTTTGTAAATAGATTAATTCTCTTATTTGACGTTTGACCTTTGAGATGCCAGTTCGTCTGAGAGGCCTCATCTGTCCCGCCACGCAAAGTCGGCAAGCCTCCAGTCCTTGTTTTGCGCTGGGCAGAAAATACGCCCCCTGTTGGCAGGTTTCCACTCAGGAGCTGCTGGCCCCAGTTTTCCTTTCCCCCGTTCTGGGGGCGCGTTCTTGGTCCGACCCACGCGGCGTGCTTCCCCGATAACCCCTTCTTTGATTAGCTTCGCTTTGTCGGTTGTGTTGTACTTTAGTCGCCATAACTCGTCAGATGAAAGGAGTCCTTCCCCCTAGAACACAACATATGTTGTGCAACCCTTTTTTTTTTCTCTTCTCGCTCCCCCCCATCTCCATTCAGGAGAACACCCTGCTCGGCCCCCACTTAATTCGATAGGAATTTCCGAGTCAAGGAGGTTTCCAACAGAGTACCGACCCCTCCTGCTTCGGGACCTCCCTTGACGACCCGATGACCAACTTTAACACCCCCCTTCCCGTTGCTTCCCGCACTTGCTCTCTGTTAGCAAGGCTACCGGCATCCAGCGACCCTTAGGTTTCCTCTTCCTACGATCCAAAAGTAACGGCCCTTTGTTTTTCGCTTCGCGAAGGCCACGGGACGCGTTTAACTTGACCTCTTGACACACGATAGCACTTTTGCGCCCCCTGCCAACGATCGGGAGCCTTCCCCTGTGAGCCTTGCCTATTCCCTACCAACGCTCACGGTCCCCCAGCACGCGTTATCCCACACCGGTTCTGCAGCGAACTCACGGTCTTTGTATCTCGCGACGCGAGGGTATTGCCCCCCCAGAAACCTCGCCCGCGGCTCCTCCCCCCTTAGTTTTTTTTCTTTCTCTGTTCACGTTGAGACTAACTATCCCCAAGGTCAAGCGTAATGCTTTACTCGTTTCGGCCCCAAGATACTTTCTTTTCATTCTTGAGCCGTTCGACCACCGCACTCCATCCTATCCAGGACCAGATTGGGAAAGGGCCCTTGCCGCCCCCCTTCTCCATCACCATCTTTTCTATGGTGTTTTGCGTCCGGCGAATACACCCGGCCCTTTGATCAAGCCCCCATTTCTCCGGCCGATCAACTCTCTTTGTGAGAATCCACTGCCCCCCCCCGGCAACCAATCCCGATTTGAACTCCTGGGTTCTTCGCGTGACTTGATTGCGCAAAAAACGCGACCGGGGCCGGGTTCCTTGTTTCCCCACATGGCTCCCTGCCCAGGGAGGACGCTTCCTTAAACTTCTCCGTTGAACTTCGCCGCTCGTTGCCGTTGCCCCCACGTCCCTTTGCGACCGAAAGCAGTGGAGAACCCATTGAGGAATACGATGCGGCCAAACTTGGCCCTCGTCCCTTCCCCTCAGCCTGAATCGGACGCTAGATCCGGCCTTGCTCCCCCTTCCCATGTCTCCCATCGGGGGGCTCTTGGTTGTTTTTTTATATCGTCTTGGTTTTGATGGGCCTTGGATGTCTTTTTTGGCACTTTGCGCTTTTTTTTTTTTGCGCAGCTACAACCCGTGCTTCTGCCTCGTTTCGAGCTTCTTCCCAGACGCCACCTTCGCGGCGTCTCACCCCCCCTCTCGCTTGTACGTATCCTTCTGTGTTTGATGAGAGGTGGTCGTGGAAGAAGCCATTCTATTACGAAAATTTGCGCCGAGTCAGCCTCCGTGTGTTTCTGTGGATCGCACATGGGCGGCCCACTATGGCCCCCGCCCACGACAGCCCAAGGCCCCCCAGCCAATCAGGATGGAACAAAAGTGCCCGGTTTTTTTTTTTATGATCTTTTTTGTGATCTGCTTTGCAGGCCGTGCTTTTTTTTTTTTTTTGCGAGCGTCCGTTTTTTTCTTTGTTTTTACAGGTAGTTATTTTTTCGTTTTTGTGTCTCTTTCTCTTCCCGGTATTTTTGCTGTTTATTCTTTGTTGTTTTTTTCTTCTTGTGCTCTTTTCGTTGCGCCCTGGTGCTTAAACGGTACCTCTGCGAATTCATAAGTTATGGCAGTTTTCCGTCCCTGGCATTTGGTAATTTTCTTTCGTTTTTCCTTAGAGGCCCACTACCGATTGTATGATTTTTGTTTGGTCAGCACGTCAGTCCCTCTCTCACCGAGTTTTTATCGTTATGGTGGTGGTACGGTGAAATCTCCCCTCCCCCCCTGATTTTTGTGTTGTGTATGTTTGGTGCCTTCAATTACGGGTTACTTTTATCCGGACATCCCCAACCCACCTCTGCACAGGGAGAAGTAAGGGAAAATTGCCTTTCCCCCCACTGGTCTTTGATCTTATGGAGCGGTGGCGAAAGTGCCCGACCTGCATGACGCCTTAGCTAGTCCCTCGTAAACCGCGTCCGCAGCATTACGTTTTCCTTGGATAGTTGTTCCCCCACTTGCCGCGTCAACTAGTACGTCTTTTTCAGACCTGTGGTCGATTGTGATGGGCCCTTCTCACTTCTCGTCTTTCGATTATGGAACCCGACTTTAGTTTCCGCTGTCCGTTTGGCTCGCTTGAGTTTTTTCTGGTGTTCAGTTTTATACGTTTTCCCTGATGTGAGGATTCAGGAGACCCTATTCGTTTGGCGTGGCTGCAGTCCTTCCTTGTTGCAGTGATTTCCTTCGCGAAGAGACCCCCCCGACTGGCTTTTGGTATCCTTTGACCTGAGCTAACCAGCGGGTCCGGTTCCGGCCATTATACTTTTACCCTCCCGCAAGTGTTGAATCCAATGCCAGGGGTTTTTGGTGTGACTTTTCATCTTTCTTGTCCCGCAAGATTTAAATGCAGGGCATAGCGTTGCACTGTTGAACTCCTTTCTCTGAACTTTTCCCCTAATTGGCCCGCTGTTTCCCCCCGCATGAGATTTTATCTAATGGTTTGCCACCAAAGTCTTTTCTTTTTCGTTGGGCGGCTCCCTTTTTTGAATGCCTGGAGAGTAACGACCGCAGCCCCATTCACGCTTTTCTCGGTCGATTTCTGTTCTTGGCTTTCCACCGACACCTCTCCCCCCCCCGAAGGGCCGTATTGGGCAGCGTCTATTCCTTTCCCAGGACCCCCCCCCCATTTCTTTTCGGATTGGATTCAGCTGCTCCAGATCTGCTGCTTGTCACTTTTGCGTTGGACCTCCGAGGCCTCTAAGACTCCCATGGGCCCTTTTACTGCCGGCCTCAAGTAAGGCTGGCATGAGATTAATCTCGCGTGTTCTATTCTGAGAGCTTCACCGCTGCCATTAGACCGGCGGTGCCTCGACACGCGGAGCTGAACCCCTTCCACTTCCCCTGCATCCCTGATTGATTGCCCTCCGAAGCGTCGGCTCTTTCGAATAGGCCTCGTAGCACGGCCCCCCCGCAACCCAATTATTTTAGCCTTGCGGCCCCTTTCTCCTTTAATGAGGAGCCTTTCCCCACTTTTCTTTCCCGTTTGTCCCGCCCCCTGTTAGAGTCCCACTTCCCCTTGCCGAAATTCCTGAGTTTTCAGCATTAACAAGAAGTCCCGACTCGTGGACTGCTGGTTTAGTAGTCCTTTTCTTACTTGATCCCTTTCACCACCTTCTTGGCTTTCAATACATCCTTCCCCCAATCCAAAAACCGCGGGAATCCGCCCCCCCAATTGGGTCTGTTTTTGTTACAGGGGCTTTACAAGCGTAACTGTTTGCCCCGACTAACCGCGTTATTGTTCACCCCCTGAAGTGTCTTTCCCGTCCTTTGCACGTCTGGAGTCGACCTTCCCCGCTCTCGTTTTTCTGGTTTGTACGGTTCCCTCCCATATTCTTTAAGAGTTTCAGTCGGGGTTCTTTGCAATGGAGGCTCCCTCTCTTGTTTTCATTCTATGACCATCTCGACTGTATTCTCTTTCCTTTCGACGAACTTTTCCTTTAGGCTTTGTAACCTTGCCTTCTTTAAGATTTACTCTCGGTCTCCTATGGACAGTCCCTTCGGACAGCGTGGGCCATTTTTCGGTCCAGGTTAAACATGTCCGAGATTTTAGGCATTGTTGGTTCCTCGGGCATTAAAGTCACCCCTGCGTTGCAGCACCCGCGCGCAGAAGTTCAATTCGTGGCCCCCAATTCAGTGCCTTCGCCTCAGAGGCGTCCGCCCAATCTAGTCCATGGGCTTGGATCGGTCAGCGTTTGATGCACATGGGTGCTATTGAAATCGTGATGCGGTTGCCGTTTGAACCACCATTCGATCATGGCCCGAACCTTGTGGTGGGAGGCCTTTTATCGCCACTTCATTACAAGCGTCCCACTTTGGACTTCAGGGACTGGCAGCTACATGTTGAGGTTTTGCAGATGCGTTTTGCTCTTTACCCGCTAATCGGAACACCTCCAGCGTTTCCCCCCCCAGGCTCAGGTGTTTGTCTCGACGCAGGGTTACATCATCGTTTTCCCTACCATCCTTCACGTCTTCCTCTTGTGAACGGTAGGCCTAAAGATTAGTTTTGTGATTTCCGGGATTTTCGGGTTGCTCCCATGTGCAGTTCGTCCTCGCAAACCCTAGGTCGGCGGTTCGTGGATTCTTGGGTTGACCTTGCTTGGAGTTTTTGACAGGAGCTCCCACTCGCCGCGCCTGAGCCAAGCCTTCAGGCCTGTCCATAACGCGATCGCCCCCTTTCAGCTCTGCGATCCTCAGATCCTGCTGAGATGCCCAGCTTCTCTTTGCCATATACCCACATTGGAAGCGAACAGCCTCCTCGGACCGGAGGGGGTTGCCCCCCCTCTTTGGGTCGCCCCTATCCTCTTTCCCCAGCGACCAGAGCCTCTCCCCCCGATCTTTTTGAATGCTATGCACTTGTCTCATAAAGTTCCGGATGACTTTGGCGGGCATTCGTCGCTATTCGCTATCGGCATGGCTAGTCTTGACCGCTCTCTACTGGCCTTGTTCCCAATATACGACGTTGCCCTTCGCCGCGTCCCCTAACTTCGGCGGGCTATGAAGCCCGCACTTCCCCCTCGGTTGATCGTAAACCCCCAAGCGAATTGGTTTAAGCCCAGGCTTGCCGCCCCGCGCACACACTTCTGGTCCCTAAGGTGATCAGAGCTCCCGAGGGAAGAATATGCCTCCAAACGGGACTCATGTTCTTAGGCTTGGAATCATTGAACCCCGCCAGCGTCGAGGACAGGATGCCTTCTTCAGGCGTACGGATTCGTGATGCACCTTCCTCTTCCATTCCAGATGATCGCTCTACGACACCGGGAAAGGGCCTGAGAGGTTCTTTTTTTGCGCCGAGTGGACGAGATGGCCTAAGATGGCTTGATGGCGGCGCCTCCGCACCCACCCACCACACCCCCACCATCGAGGAAGTCAGCCCGCCTGATTTATACATGAACATTTTGTTCTTCACACGGTGATCCCTGAAAGCGTGGATTCGAACCATCCACACAGAGGTACTTACCTCCTCGTACCTGGGCATTCTCCCCCCAGCCGACGCCGACTCGGCTGCCCCCCGCCTTTACAACTCGGCCCGTAGTAGCGGGAGAGCCGCCTTCCCATGACTCGTGCGGCCAGGGCTTGATGTTTCCCCGGCTGCGGACACAGACACCCCCCTCCGAATTTGTAGACTAGGTCTTTCATGCCAGCCTCGGCCTGCGTCCCTTGTAACACGCCGCCGATGTTCTTGAGTCTCGGATAGGCGTTGATTCCTCTTCACCGCTTAGCCCCCGTCCATTTGACCCAGGATGGCGCTCTTCTTGCAGCCCTGCGGCGCATCCTAGCGTTTAGCTCATGAGCCCTCTTTTTCAGGCCGCGGGCTTCTTCAAGTAGTAACAGCCCCCGCTGATGGAGAGTTTGTCCGACCTTCCCGCCGTAGACCGGGCCTCTTGATGTTCGAACAAGATAGTGCTCTTGGAGTTCTTTCCTGCCGGAAAAACCAATCGCTTCGGAGAATGCGGGGGTTTTTGAGCCCCCCCCCTCTGAGTAGTTCATTTCCCCGCTGTGTTGATCGCGGACCACGTTTCCAGCCGTCTTTGAGCCGAGATGCCACGCGAACACGGCCTGCTTTCTAGGTCCCTAGCGTGCGAGCGTCTCTTCCTTTGTATCCCCGACACTGGGCACCATAGGACTCTCTACTCTATCATTAGTTTGTGGTGTTTTCGAGAGAGATTCCGGATGGCTCAGGTTTTGTTTCCACCCCCCACCCCCCCCCAACCCCTTCAGGGTTGACTCCCATGCACGGTCGTTGGATATTGCAGTTTTTTCACTTCTTTTTTTGACCTCGGGGGCTCCATGACTTTGTAAGTGTTGCCGAGATAGCACCGAGGGGTACCCCCCCCCCATGAGCCGATTTTCGGGAGACGACCCTCTTCTACGCAGATGAGTGTCTCAGCCTGACCGCTCGACCATTTAGCCGCTATTGTGCTTTCTCGCATTCCCCATCTTCTTTCCGTGCGTCACGCTCTTTTTTTTCAGTCTCAATTAGGCTGGGCGTTCTAGGTTGCGCGCCTCCGTCTTCTATGGTCGGCTAGTTGGTCATGTTTCTGTCTCTTTAGCCATGGGACTCCACTAAGAGCCTTCCCAGCCTGGGGTTGCAAATGGCAGTGGCGACTCGGTCCCGCGCTATCGATTTTCTCTTTCATAATCATCTCAGACTTGCTTCGTTTCTTTCCGTTCACGGTTCCTCGTTTTTTTTGTCTGTCTCGTTGGCTCCATCTGTGGTTATGTCCGCTGCTAACATCTCGCCCCCATCACTCCCTGCCTGCCCCCCAAACCTCAAAAACCAAAAAAAAAAATTTTAAATTTCAGCGGCTCGCCTCTAATCTCGGCCGATCGTCCGTCCAAGTTTCTTCCTCGGTTGCAGCTCCCCGCTTCGTTCCGGTCTTTTTGCCTTTCCATTAGGACTTTAGGTACGGACATCGGGATTGTTATGGGAGATGGTTCGCCTGGGCGACTAGGTTCCTCATCTGACATCCTGTCTGTCTACCCCCCAGAGGTTCCTGTTCCGTTACGGTTTTTTCGAGAACAGACTCTAGCATTCTTTTTCCGCCGATCTTAGTTTCGTTCACGAACAACCGCCCATACCTCTCCCCAACTGGTTTTTTCTATCTTTCTTTCGATCCTGTGTCTCCTTGTGCCTTGGCTTGACCCGCCTCTCGGATCCCCCTTACTCAGGAGTCCCCTCTGGAGGTTTTTGCACTTCTCAAGCGACCCTCCTCCTTTCCCCCTTTTTATTGTCCGGCAATAGTCTTCAATAGTGTGTGTCTTTTCTCTCTTATCATTTCGTAGGAACGAATTGAGTGCTCTGCTGCACCGGGCCTGTTATTAAAACCAGTCGCGGCTCCTCGCACGAGTTAAGAGTGACTTCATATGCCCCGCCTCATTAGGACTCTGGGGTTCAACTTTTCCAGATTGACCACCGTTCATTGAGGTCGGAGTTCCTTTTTCTCCCAGTGGAGGACTTAGCCCATTTTACGATTAGGCCGCTAGAACTTCCCCCCAAAGTCATCGCAAGATGCGGTATCATTCGGCCCTTGCCCGTTTTACTTGCGCTGCCGGTCTGTGTCGCTGGGCGGATTATCTCGCAAGCTGCGGGAAAAGCCCCCGAACTTTTCATTTGTAGGTCCCTTGACCGCCCCCCTTTCACTCTTTTTGCCCATTTTTCTCTTGTCGCTACCTCGGCACGTCGAATCGACCGCGCGGCTGTGTAGCTTCCCTTTAGGGTCCCGCATAGCGGTCGGGCTCCAGGCCGTTGCGGTGGGAGCTCCTGTCCCCCCCAACCACGCCGTTGGTGCGTCCCCCAGCCCTTCGATCGCCTTCACGCGCCGGGTTTGCGAACGCACCACTTCCTTGCCCCTCCCGTGGGGCCTCGAACCGCCTTTTTTTTTCACACTCCTCGCCCCCTGCTTTAAATGTTTTCTCTTGCCAACAAACTCTTTCAGGGTATCTTGACTTTCTTATCCGCAGGGTGAGCCCCAATCCCTTCTTGTCTCAGCCGAGCTGCTTCATTTCGATGCGTTGTAATTCCCGCAAAACTCATCTTGTAAAAATTGACTCCATTTCTTGCGGTGAAAGCCTTATCGCTAGTTGGGAGCCTTTTTCTCCAGGTTGCGTATTTCACCCGCTCCCTCCCCACAAATTTTTCTTGGACTGACCCTGTACGGACGACGCAAACTCGCGTCTAACCTTACTGGTCTTTCTGGCGAAGAGACCCCGAGGTCGGGATCTGTCGGGAGCGACCCCCCATGCCTTTCTTTCTTTGACTTTTTTACGCTGGTTATGCGCGCTTTCCACTTCCAATGGGCTGCCTTTACTGCCCGAGACGCCCACGTTGGCCGTCACGGCGCAATGGGACGGCCCGAACCCGAAACTGCCTTATAGAGTTCTATGTCCACGTACCTGTCCAAGCCTGGCGTTCAAGTCCCCTCTTTTTCCAAGACCGCAAGGTTACACTGCTCTACCACCGGGGGGGAGTTAGTTCTAAAGTCCGACTACAGGTTTAAAGGTATGCAGGCCGAACAAAAAAATCCATCGATATGTCTTCGGGGGTCCCCAGCCTCTTCTTGACACATTCCCCCCAGCCTGCGAGGTTTCTTAGTCACCCTTCCCCCCAACGATGATCGAGGTTATCGCTTTATAGATTCTTGACTGGGTGAGCCGCTTCCCCCCTATGAATGGTTCCAACCCAAGGGCTTTAAACCCTTGCATCTTAGAATACATCCCTGTACTTTCTCCTTGTACCTCACTTGGCCGCTCTGTTGTTTTTTTCTCTTCCGGAGCATTATTGAAACCATGTCTTTGCTTTCAATCCCGTTTCCTCATTACGACCCCCCCGCCTCCTATTTACCACTTTTTGACTTTTTTCATTGACCCCCCTTTCTTTCTTAAATGTTCTTGTGGGGGGTTTCCCCAAGTAACAACAGTTTCACTTCTCATTGCATAGACAATTCAGACATTTTTTTTTACTGCCTCCGTCTTTTGAGTTTGCTGAATGCTCCTTCGGCCCCTATTCGAGCGTTCGATAGTTTCGGGATGATCGAGGCTTTACTGTTTGCTTTTTCCTTCTTTCCTTTCGAAGGCCCCTGGCCTCGGATCACTTTCGTCTGGGGGCAATTTCTGTGAACTTCTGTTTTCCTGAATCTACACAGCCTCCTTGTACTTTGGCATCTACCTTTGTCCGGCGTCCTTCTCTCTGCCCCCCATTTCTTTCGGATTAGAGTGTCCTCATCGGTCGCCCACGCCAACTTCCGAATCTAGTGCTTGTCGACCATTCTGAACTGGTTGTTTTTGAACCGAAGAGAGAGACTGTGCTGTGTTGAAAAGTTTTCCTGTATTTTTTTGTTTCTGCGGTGTTACGGGTTCATACCCACATATTGCCGGCTAGTTTCAGATTTCACCTAGTGGATGGAGCCCGATGTTTTTTTTTTTGTTGTACTCTCCTTCTGAAATATTTAAAATAGGTTTTCATCTCAGGTCTAGTTCCGGATGCCCACCAATCTGTTGTGAACCCCTTCTCCTTCCCCCTATCATTCCGGAGGTGAACACCCTCCTCCCGCGAAATTCTCTACCCTATCAAAGGTCAGCTCCAACGGGCCCCTCCTGATGATTGCCTCTCTACATGGCTTTCGCATTTGTCTGACCCAACTTCACCCCAACCTTTCCGTGTTGCTTCACTGCATTGTCGTTCTGTTTCGTGCAATCAAAGTCGAAATGGTGGCCAGGTTTTGAATAATCTGTTTAGCTGCTGCCTATCCCCAAGAAAGGCTGTTTTTTCTCCTTTCTTGCCTTGTATTACTGTCAGAAAACCTAATGCACTGCCTGCCCCTTCAAAGATCTCATTCCTAGCAAATTCCGTGTATCCGTCTGCTCTTCCACTGCCTAACCGGCCCATAAGCTTCGGGCACCCGGGCCTCCGCGCCCCTTCACTTTTTCATATTCAGCTACGTTCGAGATTGCACAGACACCCAATTTTGCAACACCAGTTCGGCGCCCGTCCTTCTTCTTTCCCTCTTTCGGGTCTCATCCAAGCAAAAGCTCGTTTTATAATCCTGGACTATTCGGGCCGTAGCAGCTAATGCCGCTTTTCCTTCGGCTTCCTCCAGCCGTGAGACAACCCTCTCAACCCGTCTACCTTTGTCCCCATTTGTCAACTTCCTTTTCCCCCTTTTACTCATCCCAGCGTGTTCCTTTTGTTTTTTATAGAATAAAAGGCAATTTGATTCTCCCCCTCTCACCTTCAGCAGACCGACTCACCTTTTCTGTGTTGCGAAACTGGTCACCTGTCCACCAATCCCTATCCCACTCTTTTGATCTTCGTGCCTGTCACTGGGCTTTGACAAAAGCGAAGTCTGACCTTTGTTCCTTCTTGTAACTCACCACTTCCATTCCCACTCCCCCCCCTGCCGTACTGACTCTTCCCCCTCTTCCAACCTGGAGTCGTATTTGTCTCCTTTTCAGAACGTTTTGGTTGCTTGAGCGCCCCACGTCGGCATACTTTTCCCATGCGGCCACAATTGCCTCTGTTTTCCCCCGCCGGGAACGGACGCTCGCTCCCTTCTTCGCAGTCAGCCTTTCCCAAAATGGTTTTTTCATTTTTTTTTTTTTAGTCTTGATTTTTGGTCTTTTTCTTGTCGTGTGTCGGGTTGCCCACTTTTCTCGCCTTGTTTTTTCGATCCCATTCCCTACACCCCGCTTTTTCTTTTGCCTGACCGTTTTTCAGCGTTCCTGTTCTCGTTCGGCCCGACC
>Ga0179593_1755853_pt1 | contig 24739 bp, 41 predicted proteins | sample CZODoug2_1_08_16_FD_185931 | JGI IMG/M metagenome (GOLD analysis project Ga0179593, IMG submission 185931) | Vadose zone soil fungal communities from Angelo Coast Range Reserve, California, USA - CZODoug2_1_08_16fungal (PacBio error correction) | ecosystem: Environmental > Terrestrial > Soil >... | reverse complement strand
CTTGGGCCTTTCGAGGAAGCGTACCCCCTTTGCTGCGCGGGACTTTTTTTCCCTTTCTTGCGGGAGAAGAAGAAAGGGCGGGCTTCTTCCCCCATCCACTGAAAAGGAGATTTCACAAACTGGTCAAGAGGCCCCCTTTTCCCCCGTGGGAGAAAAGTCTCCCGCTCGCCGCGTTCCCCCTTTCCCCTAACTGGAGGACCCACCAGTTTAAATTTCTTAGCTGGAATCGCTTCCCCCCCCGGCGGCACGCTCTTTTTTTTTTGTTTTCTCCCTTTGTGATGCGGAATTCGTTTTTGCACCGTCTCCTTGCCGATTTGGAAGCGGGCTCGGGTTTGGACAAGGCCAGTCGTGGGGCGCTTGCTAGGTTTGGCCTCTCGGGAATGGGCGGTTCTTGGCTTTTTTTTCTTTTCTTTTTTCCCCTTCCTCGGAACGCAGTGCTCCCTGATTATTGCGCGATACTTTTCTTTTTTTTGTTGGCGAAGATCCCTTTGCTTCAAATTGCGGGCGTGGGTCTTTTCCTTCTTTTTTCCTTCTTTTGTTGGAAGAGACCTCCCCTTTGTTCCGATTCAAGGGAAGTCCTTTGCAGAAAACGATTTTCTCTGCGTTCGTCCCCCCCCCCTTTTTTTCCCCCCCGAGGACTTAACCCGAGAGTTTTTCTTTCCGATTTGGGCGCTGGTTGGGGCAGAGTCACCCCTTTCCCCCTACTTAACGCGGATAGTCTTTAGTGGGCGTGAGCTTCTAGGTCGACCATCTGGATTTGCGTTTTTTTTCTCCGGTTCTTTCAAACTTTCCCTTTCTTCTCTTCAAAATCGTCAGTCGATGGGTACGCCGCAGCACAGCCCTCTCTTCCCCCTCTCCCTTTCATAAGGGTCCCGAAGGCAAAAATTTCCGCGACCATGCTGCTCTTTTGTTCCTTTTTTTCTTGGCGTGGCAATTCCGCGTACAAACTTCTTTGCGGGCAGCAACTTTTTTTGGTTTTGTTCTTCATAACCTTTTTCCTTTTTTTTTTTCTTTCTCCTGGCGTTGTGCTTTATTCCTTCCCCTTTTGAGGAAAAACTTTTCCTTTTGCGGAACGTGGCCGGATGTTTGATGGGTTTATTCCGCCTTCTTCCTTTTTCTTCCTTTTCCTTTTGGTCTCGATTCTGTTGAACTCCATTTCGGATTAGGCTGTTTTTTTTTCTTTTCTAATGGGATAGTATGTTTTTCTTCTCCCTGCCGCTGCAGTTTTGGCCTTTTTTCTTTTCGGGGTTGATGAAAAAGCTACTGGACGGCGGGCTTCATGAGTGTGGCGCTTGTTTTTTTCTTATCGGGCGTTTTCTTCCCGGTGTTTTGCGCTTGAAGGTTTTTCTTTTCGGCGGCAGATTTCTCGTGGCCTTGGGAGGCTTTTTTTTTTTCCCCCCAGGGTTAATTATTGGGGCCCCAAAAGAGGATGCCTCCCCTTTTCTTTGATGTTGGGAGATTTTTTTTTGTTTAGAGCGTGCGAGGTCTTTTGCTTACCACCACCGAATTTTTCGACATACAGGCTGCTTTTTCCCTGCCAGGTTTTTTTTTTCCCTTTTTTATTACTCCGCCCACGGAGCGTCCCGTTTAGGGCAGTCCCTTCTTCGCGCAGAGATGCGCTTTTTTTTTTTTTTTTTTTTTTTTGCCGGCTTGTATTTTCTCAAACGGTTCCTTTCTGAGGCCCATCGCCCTCTTGAATAAATTTCCCGGCGCCACTCATGCTCCTGCCGTACGGTTCCACTCGATCCCCCTCATATGCCACTTTTTTGTCGGAGCAGGTTCTTTTTGTTGACCGGCGCTTACCCCGACAGTTGGAACTTGAAGGCCACGCTTTCACGATCTCTTCTTGGGCCGGGCTGCTAACCCTGGCGGTGTTTCTAACGTCCATTCATTTTCCCTGAGTTAACTGACTCCCCCTCCTGGAAACACGTGGCGGAACATCCCCCCCCCGCGCATCGGGCGATTCCCCCTTTTGGAGGCGGAGGCTGCCCCCACTCGTCTGTGTTAGGAACGCTCTCCTTGGGGATTTACGTTTTCCCCTTTCGTTTGGGAGTTGCTGTCGCCTGACCCCCTTTTGCCGCGGGTTTGCGCGTGGCCCTATGGAATAGTTTTCTCCCCTTCACATCGCCAGGGGCTCCCCCCCCCCCCCCCCAACCATTCCACATACTGCACCACACAACATTCCGGTCGAAACCCTCCATTACAAGGGAACCCCTTCTTCTTTTGCTTCCAGAGAGGCGGATTTTTTTTTTCCCAAGATGCGAGCGAAAAAGATCCCCTTTTCGAGCTTTCTGTAGGACTCCCTTGCGAGGAAGAACCTTTCGTTCTGCACTTTCCCCCCTGGTAGCTATTCCTCTGCCCGCGCGGGCCATCTGCACTTATCTTTCCCTCTTTGCGCGCAACTAACCCCCCTTTTCCACACAATCTGTTTTACGGGACAACCCCCGTTTTTCCCTTCTGGATCGGTTCACCATTCTTGCCCCATACCACGGGCTGTCTTTTTTCCTTGGAATAGGTTCTTTCTTTTTTTTCCACGGGAAGTTGGGGATCCACCCCCCCCCCCCCCCCCCTCTCTGATGTAGAAATATTTCTCCTTCCTCAGTTTTTTTTTTTTTTTTTGCTCTATTCCCGACCATCAAGCGGTTTCAATCTCAGATGTCATTCCCCCTGCGACCTCTCCGATCCCCCCCCCCTTTTTGCGTCGGGTATGTTTCCGTCCCGAATGGGGCCCTCAAAAATTTTCGTCCCCCTCCCCTCTGCCGTTTTTTGACAGATTTCGGGAAACTCTTTTATGGCGCTTCCCCGGCCAAGCTCTTCATCGGTTATGGGCCCGTCTTCTCCCCCTTTCCCTGGCCTATCTCGTCCGGCAAAACCACCGGCTGCAGAAACTTCCTTTCTCGGCAAGAAGTTCTACCAGAGCTCTCCTCCTCTTCCTCTTTTTCTCTTTCCTGCTACCATCGTCCTTTTGAGGTCATTCGCCCTTCGCTGGGAAGGCCCCTTTCCTTTAGTCACTTTCCTTTTTTCCCCCTGTTTGTGTGGCGTTAAGGAATTTTTGTGGAGCATGGGATTTTTTCCTGTTCGATTCTTGTTGGGAAAAGAATGGCCCGCTATCAATAATGATTCGCGCGCGGGGCCGGCGGCGGGTCTTTTTTTTCCCCTTCCCTCTGTGGCCCGCATTTTCCACCTCCAAAACGAACACGAGCACCCGCCCCTTTTCCTTTCCCCCCGCGGCCTACTAAAAGCGTCAGCCTTCAAGCAGCTTCTTGGAGCTTCCCCACTCATTGGGGGCGCGGGATGTTTCCCCCGTTTTTACTGATTGTTTGCTTCCATGGAATAAGCATTTTCCTTTTCTCCCACCAAAACCGCCCCTTTCCTTTTGTCCCCCCAGGAAATCCTTTTATTTTGATAACCACGTTCCCACCGCGCGTTCCTTTTTTCTCCCCTCCACAAAAACTGCCCTCCAATAAGGCCGTGCCCTCTTCCCCCCTTTCGATGTTGCCCGTACGCTCCCATTCTCATTGATTTTTTTTCAACGCCAACTTGAGACCGCGGTTCGGTTCCCCCCCCCTGACTGGGCTTTCAAAGAAAATTGGGTACCGTGGAGAAAATACCTGGAACTTTTTGCCCGAAACTCTGGTCCTCCCCCTCCCTATCACCGCCAATTCCTTCCTTCAAAAACAGCACATTTTTGTTAGGAATCGCGAAAATTCAACACCTCGTCCGGCCGCGCCCCCTTTTCTTTTTCCCCTTCCCCCGACGCCCAACCAAAACCCTTTTTTTAAGCGATACCCCCCCGTCCAAAACCCCCTTTCCCTTTCATTTTCGCCAACCTTGCCACCCACGACCAACTTCCTCTTTTGCGGCCCCCAAATAAATGTCCCTTTTTTCTCTTTTCCACAAGCGATGGCCCCCCCAGCCCTCCGACGCGCCCCTTTTTCTCCGCCCATGATCTGCACAAAACTCCTCAATTAGCCCCCTCCACCCTCCCGCCGCTTCCTCCCTCGTCAACCGCGCCCCCCAATCATGCACCTTAATCCCCGCGGGGGCACCTAAGTGTGCAGCGCCCCCCCCTTCTCCTTTCCTACCGGAAAAACCCGGCCTTGCGAAAAAAATAAGCCCACCCCCGGAGCGTGGTGGCCCCCCCCCCCCCCCCCCCCCCGTAAAAAAAACCCACGGCCGATCTTCCCCAGGGAAATGAGATCTTTTTTTTTTTTTCCTCTTTGCTCCGCCTTCCCCCCCTTTCCCCATCCAGCGGCCTGAAACCTCCTTTTTTCTCTTCTTGTTTAGTTTGGTTACTTCTTAAGGAAGATCACGTCCCCCCCCCCCGTTGAAATTTATACATTCGGTATTGAAGAACCCCCCCCCCCCGGATCCCCCCTTTTTTTGCCCCCGCCATCTCCAACCGGTTTTTTTTTTTTTCCAACGCCAATCAAATCTCGACACGACAAGCATTCCTTTTTCTGGGCAGGGAATTGGGCCGTAGTAAATAGCTTATGGGCGACGCCCCCCCCCCTCCCCCTCCTTCTGCCCTTTATTGAAGAAAACCTTTTTCCATCCGCCGACAATAGTTTTTTCTTAACATTGCTTTATAGCCCTTCCCATTCCTACGATCGCGTCCTTTTCTTACCGTGACTCTGCACCCGCAATAGAAAAGACCTCGGTCTCTGTGCCCCTCTTTTTTCCCTCCTGGCCTACTAGTGTTTTTCCTGAAATCGTTTTTTCTTTTTGGCTAAATGAATCTTTCCCCCTCCTGCTGCAACAAACTAAGGTGCGCCCCTTTCCCCCCCCCTTCAGTAAATTACCCACTCGTCCTGTGGAACTTGGATCTTAGCCCCTCCCGTCCCCACCAAATCTCTGCATGTCCAAGCCACTGCTGTCCGCGCCCTTCACCCCAAAAATGATCACATTCCGCCCCTCACCCGCAGTGTCCCTCCTCTCCGGCCAAACCCTTTATCCCCCTCCTCCCCCGCGGATCCTGCCTTTGGTTTGAAGCCCAAGCCATCCCCCGAATCGGCCGTAACTTGTTCGTCTTGCCCCCCCCCCCCCCCTTTTTTGCATTCCTGCATTACAACTTCAAAAACCACCCTCCTTCGAAATTTCCCCCCCGATGCCAAGCGAAATCCCTCTTTTCTTTTTTTTCCTCCCTTTTTTTCTGGGACTGTCCGTCGATGCGGTTTTCTTTATACAGGGTTTCGCGTCCTCTGTGCCACTTTTTTTCCCTTCCTTCCCCTTTTCTTCTGTTTTAATGATCCATTCCTTCTTTTCGCTCCCCCCACCTGTCCCCGCGCAGCCCCTCCTTTTCGCCCTTTAGCGCTCCAGTCGGCATCCCGCCCTCTTTTTTTCCCTTCCTGCAAAACAAGGACCTTTCCAGTCTCACCTTTCACTCCCCGGCTTCCCCGCGTGCAAGCCATCCCCCCCCCCTCCCCCTCCTTCCCACTTCCAGCCCGCACTCCGCCCAGAACACGTCTCCCTCCCGCCGCTTTCGCTACTCCTCCTTCTCCGGGAAAAAAAATCTCCCACCCCCCCCCCCCTCTTTCCCCACTTTGGTCTTTCCCCGGCCCAAGCCACCTCGAGAACAATTCCCCCCCCCCCCCGCAAAGCTCTTTTTTTTTCCCCTTTTGCCAACGCCACAGTCGTAGAATCTCCTTCTTCCCGACAGAAACAGGCCGCGCGTGCACATGCGCGCCCTTTCTCTTCCTTCTCTTTTTTCCCCCCATCTAAACCCAATGCCCACCTGTTGGTGGATATTTCTGTTTTCAACGTTGTATTTAAGAGTTTCTCCTAAAAGAATTCTTTTTCCCCTCCTTTCCTTTTCTTGCTCCCATCTGAAAACCCAGTTTCGCGGGCGGTAAACCCCCCCACTTGAAACCGAAACCGCCTCCCCCCATCAACAAAAAAGCCCGTCTTCTTTTTTTTCTTTTCTCCCTTTCCCCTTTTTCTTGCCTCCTTCATACTGGTTGTGGTTGAGTCTCTTTCCGGCGGGTTGTTGCCTGGGCTCTTTTTTTTCTTTCCCCCCTTTTTTTTCGGTTTTTTCAGTTTCCAGAGTGGCGTTCCCCTGAGAACATTGGTTTGGCCATCCCCCCCCCTTTCGCAGGGACGATTCTTTATGCGTTTCCTCCCCAACGAGCGACGGCCCTACCCTTTTCCTTTTCCGGTTGGTTCACAGAAATTTAATTCCATTTTGGGAGATGGGGGCCTTTCTGGCAAGGTGGGCACGCGTTTTTTCTTTTTCGCCGGCTGGCCGGCGGATGATCTCTTTTCTTCTTTCTTTTGTCAAAGGCATGTGAGCACGAGGCTTTCTTTGGTGGGAATTGTGGCGGCGATTTTTTTTTCTTCTTTTGGAACCGGCGGACCCTTTGAGTCCTTCTTTTTCCCCCTCTTCTCTTTTTTTTTTCCCCTGTATTGTCTCGGAGGAGCGGAAGCTCGGTCGATGATCCGGGTCCTTTTGCGGGAGTGCCGTGGAGGTTCCTTGCAGGGGGGAGCTAACCCCCTTCTTTCTTCTTTTTTTTATGGAGCATGCTGGAATTTTGACCCCGGGATGACGCGTCTTTTTTTTTCTTCCGACTGGAAGCCGCTCCTTTTTTTTCTCGGGGGGGCGAAGGTTTTCTTCCCCTTCTTTTTTTCTGACGGTGAAAGAAGGAAGGGAGGGCCTAGTTTTCCCAAACCTGAAGACAGGATCTTCCTGAGGGAAGCGGGAGTCTTTTTTTTTTTTTTTTTCAATGACGGACAGCCCGCCTTCCCTCTTCCTTTCCCCCTTCTTGTCCCAAAGGTAATTTTCTTTTCATTTCGATGGGCATTAGGATTTCTTTTTCCGGTCGGGGCAAGCCGCGAGTTTTTTTGAATGGGGGCGCGTTTTTGCCTCCCTCCCCTTCTCTTTTTCTCCGGCCGGATTGGGATCGGGGATGGCGGTGGCTCCCCTCCGCGGTTTTTTTCGCTGCTAGGTTTTGGGCCGGTCTTCCTTTCTGGGAAACTGCGGTTCTTTTGCTTGATTGGAGTCAGTTTGGCGGGGTTTTTGTTGTGTGGCTCGCGTTTTCTTTTCTGCCGCTGGTTTGGTTGGCGAAGTCTTTCCCTTTTTTTTTTCGCTGTGGTCAAATGCTTTTCGTTTTGGGGTATTAATGGTTTTTTTTTTTTTGGCAGGCGACTTCCTTTTTTGGGAGTCCACGTTGTCCCTTCTTTCCCCCCCGATTAAAACACGAGTTCTCCTTTGGTCGGACCACTTTTCGGCGGGAAATCTCCTTTTTTTTGCGGAATTGCGAGTTGTTTTGGGCTGTTTGGTGGAAAGAGTTTTTCTTTTTTTTTCGACGTACGGCGATCTTTTTTTTCCTTCCCTTGTGTGGGGCGTGGGCCCTAATAATGTCGTCGCCTTTGGAGGCAGGATTCCTTGTTCTTCAACTACTTGTTGTGCCCCCTTTTTTTTTTGTGGGCCACACTCTCGTCCCCATCACTAACGGGCGCCCTTGTACCATGATGCTAGTGTTTTTTTCCTGTGGATTGGGTCCCTTTCCCCTTCGTCCCCCGTTTGGGGCGAGACGCGGGCAAGACAATGTGGCCCTTAATAAATGGGCATTCTTATCCGTTGTGCTTTTTCCTTTTTTTTCCCTTTTCACCCCCCCTCAACAAGAATAGGCGTTTTTTTTGCTTTGTCGGAGGTTTCTTCCTCCCGGAGGACAAGATTGGAATTTTTTTTTTTTCTTCAGGGTGACGTCAGCGATCTGTTTCTTTTTTTTTTTTGTTGGGGTGCCCCCACGGCTCCTGGGGCTCGTTGGCTTACGCTTATTTGTCAGCCTGTTTTGATTATTAGCGGTGTTGCTGGCCCCCTCCATGGGGGCCGCGGGATTAGGTCCTTTTTCTTGTGGGGCGCGTGACGATGGGGGTAATTATTTCTTTCGTTTTTTTTTTTTTTGTGTAGTTTGCATACCTTTCCCTCCCTTGTGGCCGGATGCTTAGTTTTGGGAGTGGCTTTTTTTTAGTCAAGTAAGGGGAACCTTTGGCGCAAAAATATTCTCCCCCCGTCTGATGTTGTCCCCTGCTTTGGCGATGCACGGTCCTCGTTAGGGAGAGAGGCCTGCGCTTAAACAAAACTCTCTTTTTTTTTTCTTTCCCTCTTCGACACATGCCGGGCCGGAAGGTCTTTGTGGCATTTGATTTTCTCCCCTTTTGAGATGCTGTTAGGGGTCCTTATGGTCCATTTCTCGAAGAAGATTTCTTTCATTGCGGCTGTAGAAGATGTATTTTTTTTGTTCCAATTTCTTGAGCCCATTCCTCCTTTGTTCATAACCGCGCTTGCTCAGTTTTCTGTACGGCAAAACCCCATGAGGATGGGTCTCTTTTAACGGGCAACACTTTCTTTTCCTCTGGCATCTGCAAGTTGAATTTTGTTGTCGGTTTTTTCTCTTTTGTTGACGGGCGCTACCCCCTTTTCCCTTCTGAAAACTCTCTTTCTTCCTTCCCTTCCGTGGTATCACGATTGATCTGGGCCGGCGGCTTTTCTTGTGGTCGGACCTTCTGATTCCCTTTTTTTTTACTTCACTGAAGCACATCCTGTTAAAAACGTGCCCGCAGAATAGGCGATTTCCCTTTCGGCGGAGTTCTTTCCTTTTTTCTCCCGCGATGTTAGAGCTCGTACTTTTGCACAGACACTTTCGTTGTTTCTCGCTGGGTCCCCCCCCCCTTTCCCTCGGTCGGCGGCTTCCCTATAGTTATGTCATTTTTCGGCACCCGATTCTCCCTGCTTCACCAGGAAAACCATTTCTCCCCAACCTACGGGAACCTTTCCCCCCCCAAACGGTTTTGTGGCCACTTTTCCCTTCGAGGACATGGTCCTTTTTTGCGCGTGCTCTTCCTTTCCCTTTCCGCTTGACAGGGGTTAGCTGGCGGCGGAGAGACTTCCTTCTTCTGCTTGGGCCGAGGCCAGTCCCTCTTTTTCCTTTAACGCTTTCTTTTGCGGGTTCACGAGAGATTCCTTCTTCCGAGATAGGGGGCCCTTTCACTAGGCCTTTCCCCTTCCTTTTTCCCCCCTCCCGCCAAAAATTTCCACCAAAATCTGTCCCTTGAACGGAAAAATTGAGAGACTTGTTTCCCCAATTCTTTGCCCCCCCCTCTCCCTGCTTCCTTGGAATCGGTTTTTCGTTGTAGATTTTTTCACACGAAGTTGGGCTTCCTTTTGCGCTTTCTTGTTCGTCCCTTCTCCTTTAATAATCCTTTGTTGTTTTGTTTGTATGATTTTCCCCGACACAAGAGCCCCTTCGATTTGTCACCAAAACTTCTTTCTGGCGACCTCTCCCCCCGAAAAAAACCTGTTCTCCCCGGAGCTGTGGCCGCGCTTCTGGGTTTTTTTTTTTTTTTTTTTCCTTCCCTTCTTTTTTGTGAACCCGAATGGACCAAAAGATGCAACCGATAATAATGCCCCCAAAATTTTCGTCCAGTCCCTTTCTCTCGCCCCCTCTTGTGTGGGAACTTTTTTTATTAGTGAAACTTCACAAATCTTATCTCCCCCTTTCCCTGGTGATGGTCAGCCCCCCGCCAGAAGTTTCTCTCGTCCGAAAACCCCCTTAATCTGCAGACCCCCAGTGTTCTTCACTTCGAAATTCGTTCCTTCTTTTCTACCCTTTTCCCCCTCCTCCCTCCCGCCGATCCTTCTGATACCTCTCTTCTTGAGTTTCCTTCGGGCCCGCCTCCCTCTCACTGGGGGGCCTGCCTTTACCGTCCCGTTTTTTCCTTGCCACCAAAAACGTTTTGTTTGGGCTCCTTAAGTTGTGGGAAGCATTTTCGGTGGTTTTTTTTTTTTGGAGCTTTTTTCTCCTGCCGGCTTATCATTTCGAAATTACTATATCCTAAAGATGGGCCCTGATGAGGGGTCTTTTAGGGCACCCTCCCCCCACGAAACACCACAAAAAAACGAAAACGGACCCTCCCCCCCCCCTGTACCGCTCTCTCTTACCCCCCTCGCGTTTTTCCTGATAGTAAGCCGCCGAAAAAAGGGAACTTGAGCGTCCCCTATTGGCTCTTTGAGTTCCGCCGTTTCCTTTTTTAGTTACTGCAACCCTCGATTGGCCTTCCCCCCCTTTTTCCCCCCTACCCAACAACCCTCAGGTAAGCCGTTCACTCTGTGGACTCCTTTTCCCCTTTTCCAAGCGTCTCCTTCTGCCGTTTTTTTTAGGGCGCCCAACCTGCCACTGCTCCCTTTTTTCCCCCCCCCATAGGCCAAGTGAAGAGCTCGATGGTGACTCTTTTTTCCTCTCATTTTTGCTTTTTCCCTTGGTGTTTGACCGTCAGCCCAACTTGCCAGGCGTGGGCTTTCGTTTCGTTACCAAACTTGATTGGGCTCAAGGGTCCCAAGTACCCTCTTCCTTTTTCCCCCCGTTGATCCACACTAAAGAGGCGCCCCCCCCCTGCAAAGCCTCCTTTTTAAAATCTCTGAGTTCGCCCTGCTACGCAATTCCTGCCCCCCAGCAAATTCGAATTTTTTTTTTAGGAATCTCCACGTCCCCTACCCCCCCCCGTGGCGCAACCCCCTTCGTAAGGAACTCCGGACGTTAAGCACACATTCCCCCCCTCTGGTGGTTTAATCGCCTCCTTGGCGCCGCAAAAAAAATCTCCAAAAAGTCCCCCCCAAACTCGATGCTATCCTTTTTTCGCCCCAAAATCCACAATGGATGGAATCCGAGGCCAGAAAAATCCCCCTTTTTTTCCCAGCCCCTTTTTTTTGGCAACCAAATCGGCCATGAGTATCCCCCCCCCCCTTCACCTGCCACCACCCGCCGCCCCCTCGGACGATTGTTTTTTTTTTTCTATAATTACCCTTTCCCCCTTTCCGCCCACACTCCTTGGTTCCCCTCTTAATTCCCGCTTCATGGTAAGCTGAAAACAACGCCTGCCCCTTTTTTTCAAACGGCCCTTTGCGCGGACAAAATCCTGCTCCCCAAACCCCAATTTCTGGGGAGCGTTGGGGACAACCCGCTTAAAAAAACCCCACATCCCTCGGCTGACCGTAACAGAAATCTGGAGAACCTTCCCCCAGCTTTCTCCGAGGAAAACCCAATTAAACCAATCCCCCTGGAAGAACTACCCTTTAGAAAGCTTTCCTTTCGGGTGGTTCCTTCGTTCCTTTCCCGCACGCCCAAAGACGATATATGAACAGCATTTTTCTTTGAAAGGTAGGACTTTTTTCCCCCCCCCACAAACGATCCCCCCATTTTTTTCCCCCCTCTTTTCTAAGCAAACCCTTTTTGAAGATAATTTTCCCCAATAAAAAGTCGGCAGCCCACCAACCCCGAGTAATGGTCGCCCATTAGACCCCCCCTTCCTCTTCTGAGGAGGTTTTCTCCCCCCCTACCCATTGCTTCGACCCATCCCCACGTAAGAGTGGTCCCTCCTCCTCAATCATACCCTCTGGTCGACGGCCAATGCTTTATCCCCCATGCGACGATTTTTATTCCCGTTGACTATGCAACCCCTTCCCCCCCCCCCCATACGCACCCCCCCACGACCAGACGCCTTCCGTCTCTTTTGCTTCTGTGTTTTGAACACGTCCTCAAGAGGGGACCCTCTTTGTTAAATCGTGGTTTTCCTGCCTTTCCCTTTCCCCCAGTTGTTACATGTTCCACGACGTAGCTTCTTGCCCGCAAACCCCTTTTTCACTCCCCCCCTTTTTTCCCACCATCTCCGGATATTAAGCCAAACCACTTCTTCCGTCACCAAAAATTCCTCCTCTTCTTTCAACGGCATGCTTCCGCGCCCTTCCCACCCCCCCCCCCGACTCCCATCCGAAATGAAAGAACCGAAGTCTTTCCCCTCCCAAAAATGAGACAACACCCTTCTTTCCGGCAGCAGCCCCCTCCCTTTTTTTATCTGAAGTGGACTCCTGAGGAAGTCCCCATCCTTCACCACCGCCGCCGTTTTCTCCCCCCCCCACGAGCAGTCCGCCTAAAAGACCCCCCCCCCCCACCTGTAGCCCCTTTTTCCGGCCCTGTCACCGTCCTTTTTCCCCCTCTTGGCCAGCGTCAATCCCCATGTGAGGAAAAAGTTGTGTTTTTTTCTGACGGGTATTTTTGGTGTCCAGTATTGGGGCTTTCTCCGGTTGTCCATTCTTTTTTCCCTTTTCTCTGTTGAAACTCTGTTTTTTCCCCCCCCTTTCTTCTGTTTCCTATCCCGCCCTTCGTATACGCTCACCAGTCCCTTAAGAAAACCTTCCCGTTTTTTTTTTGGCCCCGCCCCCTCCTTTAGCGCTCCAGTGTGGGTACCTTCTCCTCAAAACCCCCTTTCGTCAAAAAATTCATGTCTTCCCCTTTCCTCCCCGCTTCCCCGCTTTCATCCCCCTGCGCCCCCAGGCCACGCCCCGCAAAACCCCCCTCTTTCGGATCAATCTTCCGTTCCCGCTTCCGCTACTCCGAGACACTTTTCCTGAAAAATCTTTCCAAACCTTTTTCCTTCCAAACTGGTTCGCCGGCCGGTCACCCCCTCCCACATGCAACACCGGCGGCCCCAATTTCCCCCACCCCTTCACTCTTCCCCCCCCCCCTCCCGTGCTCCACATTTTCCCGGCCACCTTTTCTGAAATATCAGCGCCTTTTTCCTTGCTTTTGCGACCATCCCTCAGAATAAAAAACCGGCCCCAGGGGCGCGTGCATTCTACAGTGACGATTAATTAACTCCGTCCCCATCTCCCCCACAATTCCCACCCCTTTCTGTAACCAAAATAAACGGGTCAGGGCTTTGTATTGCGGTCGACTCTTTTCTGCTTTCCCCCTTTTCACCTTGCATGTTTCGCTTCGCTGTTGCGACATCTTCTTATCCGTCCTTTTTTCACTTGCCACTCTGTCCCCTTCCCCCCTCTTTTTTTTCTGCAAAAGCCAAGGCCACAAACGGCACGGCTCTTCCCCCCCTTTCCTCCTTACTAAGTTTTTTGTTGTTTTTCTGAGAGAGATGATTTTGCCTTGTGGGGTTGGTGGCCTGGGCTTTGCTTTCCTTTGTTTCAGTTTCCAGAGGTGGAGTTCCTTTTTTTCTTTCTTGGGCAGACATGGCGAAGACAGTCCTCCCCCCCCTCCCCTCTTCTTTCTAAGGGAAATCTTGAGCGACCGCGGAAGCCAAATACAAGTTGGACCCCCTCAATTCATTTTTGCATTTTTTTTTTTTTTTTTTTTTTTGGAACGCGGGTGGGGCCCAATAATCTCCCGTTTGCGCAGGTGCACGCGGCTTCTTCCCCGCTTGCTCGGCGGAATTTTCGACGACGTTGGCTTTTTCCCCTCTTTTTTTCCTTTTTCTCCCGAGGCTTGCGGCCTTGCTTGTGTGGGGAATTGTGGCTCTTTTTGGGGACAGGGGAGAGACCCCTCTTTCCCCGGATGGTGTGGGGGGATTTCCGGATTTTCCTTCTCTGGTACGCGGCGGGGATTTTTCAGACGTCTTGAGTGTTATGGCGGTTTTTCGTTGAAGGAGTTTCCCTCCTTTTTTACACGGGCGGAGCGGTTTCTTTGATCCCTTCCTTTTTTTTTCCTGGGAATGGACGGGATTGTTTTTTTTATTTGGATTCTTGCGATGCCGATGTCTTCTTTTTTCTTGGTGTCCAGTTTTTTTTTTCTTTGGACGGTGATTAACTTTGCTGTTTCCTTCCCTTCCGGAGGGCGGGGGATCTTTGGAAAACAACAGAAGAAAGAGATTTTCTCGTTCACAGGAGGGACGGCGTCCTTTTTCCTTGGTGAGGGGAAACGCCATGGCCCTTCCCCTTTCCCCCCTCTTTTTCCCTGCAGAACGTGTCCCCAAAAGGTAAGTCCCCTTTTTGCAGTCGGAGGTTACTTCTTTTTTTTGACGGCGCGGGAGGGTGGTTGTTCCTTTTCTTCTTTTCCTTTTCTCCTTTTCACGGCGGAACGTCCCCGTGGTTACGGCGATTCTGGAGCTTCCCTGCGGAATCCGCGGGGTCGGTTTTTTTCCTTTTAGGGGATTTATTGCGGGGGAACCTTCTTTTTTTCTTTCTTTCAGGTTTGGCGGGTTCCACGCAGTGGGATTTTTTCGATTTGGTGGGGAAAGTCCTTTTTTTCCCCCTATCCCTGGGGGAGAGGTGTTACCCCCTTTTCTTTTTTCTCCTGGTTTGCGGGGCGGCCGGTCGTTGTACAGCAGACGAGTTGTGTCTTTAAGCACGTGAAAGAAGGGCCTCTTTAAACCACGGAGTTCGCTGTACTTTCTTAACCTTCTTTCCACCAGAGACGGTCAAAGGAGTGCGTCCAATTGCGGATTTGTGGATTGTTTTTGGCAGAGTCAAACGGGCCCTTGCCGTAAGCTCGTGGAATTGTGTTTTTTTTTTTTTTCTTTTTTTTTTCTTTTTTTCCTTCTTTTTTTTTTCCCTCCCCTGTCGTCGACAATATTCTGCTTTGAAGGATTAGTTCCAACTTCTACTGGGGGCCGTTTTTTTTTTTTTGTCTCCGCAACCCTCTCTCTCTTTTCCTTTTTCCCTCCTTCACCATTCCTGCGACCCTTTTTTGGTTCGTGGTAGCTGCCCTCGTGGCCATGAGAGGCCCTTTGATGGCGGGCCAGCCACTGATGTGCTTTTCCTTTTCTCCCTTTCATCCCTGCGGTTTTTATAGCGTTGTGGCTTTCTTCCCCTCACAAAACCGAAACAAAGCCCTTTTTCTTTTTCTTTCGGCCGGCTGGATTGGGTTTCTTTTTTCTTCTTTTCCCTGCTTTGCTCTAGATTCTGTTTCGTTTCCCAGCGATTCGGGATGTTTTTTCCCCGCTCCTGGGATCGTTATGGGTGTTTTTTTCGCCGTTTTGCCTGGGATTATTCGCTTTTTGTTGTTTTTCTCTCTACATTTGCCGGAGGGGATTCGGAATTGAATGAGTTTTTTTCTTTTTGGTATTATCGGGGCATTTCTTTTTTTTCCTTGGGGTGGGTCTATTTTTACCTTCCCCATTTTTACTATTCCTGGTCGGGACTTTGAGATAGGGATGGACGTGATTGGGCCTCCCATCCAGGGGATTCTTTTCTTTTCTCTTTCAAAGTAGGGAGGAAGTCGATGTTTTTCCTTTTTTTTTTTTCCCTCTGCCGGGGAGTTTCTTTTATGGGAGAGCGTCGGTTTAGGAGATTCCTTTTTTTCGTGGCGTACGTAGATAGTACATAACATTCCTCTCTTTTCCCTGTTCCGATTGTGGCGCCAGGTTTCCCTTTGGAAGCTTCCTCCGCCACGTTTTTTCTTTTTCCTTTCCCCTTCCTGAGTATCCCTCGTGCGCAGAGATTTTCGGGCGCGATTTCCTGCCTCTTTATTTTTTCTTCAACGGGTCCATTTCTTCTTTCCTCAGTTTGCGACGGACCCCCCCTTTTCAAGTTGGTCGTGACGGGCAAACTTTCCCCTCCTGATATGAAGGGGGCCGTTTCCCCTTTTTTTTTCGGGCATTCTGAACGGCTCTTTTTTTTTTTTTTTCTGGCGGGGCAGTTTTTGTTGAGCGTTTTTTCCCTTCGTTCAACGCTCTGAAGGCAACGGGCCCCCCGATGCGATTCTGGCAGCCTTCTTTGGGGTTGTGGGTCGTGACTACCCTTTTCCCTTTTTTTTTCCTTTGATTCATTTGCGAGTATTAGCACAATCAAGGAAACCGCGCTCGGAGATTGTACTTCTTTTTCCTCTGCGGGAGGCTGACTCCCATTCCCCCCTTTTTTTTGGTAGGTCTGCGCTCGTAATGTTTTGGCACAGGAACTTTTTTTTTTTCTGGGCGCTGCTGACCATCTCTCCTTTTTTTCTTTTTGCTTTTTTGGGCGCGAATTTGGGATAGTATTTCGCTTGGTCCTCTTCCCCCCTGTTCTTTCACATCTGCCTTATAACAAAGGACCCTCCTGGCGCCCCCCCCCCCCTCGCCACCCACGTTTTTTCCCCCCCCGGGACTTCTTTCGGCAATGGATTCCAGCCGCTTTTTTTTCCTAAGGGACTCAAGCTTCCTTTTTCCCCTTAGCAGGAAGAGATCGGCGTTTTTTTTTTTCTCTGTAGACGTTTCCCGCTGCTTTGCCGAGGAAGCACCCCCCTTTCTTTTGCGGAAGAGCTCTTTTTCCGCGACGGGGCCATCACCGCTTCTTCTCTTTGCCTGGCAATCTTGCAAGCCAAAAAATTTTCCCCCACTTTTTCACGCGGCTTTCTTTCCTTTTTTTTCCCCCTTTTTTAGAGCTTTTAGGTTCGGGTCCCCCCTTTTTCCGCGGAGGCTTTTTTGGTTTTCGTGTGTAGAGGTCGGTGCCTTTTCCCTTTGGGGGATGGCCCCTTTTGTGCGCTTGATGTCGAATATCTTTTTTTCCCTCCCTCCGTTGTGGTTTTTTTTTTCCCTTTTTTGGATACTTCGAAAATCACTCCTCCCCATCGATTGTTCTCCCAACGTCGTTGTGGTTTTTTTTTTCTCTCCAACACGAAACTTTTCCCTCTGCTCTTTTTCGGTATGGGCCCTCCCCCCTCTGGAACGATCATCATTCAATCTCTCCCCCCCTTCCCCCCCTTAAGCGCGTAGTGCCCCCCTCTTTCCAAACTTTTTGCGTTAGTGGCTCCCCCGATGCTCCAAGCTAGTGTTTATGGCCCCCCTTTTCTTTCCCCTTGTGCCCGCGGCCCCGGCCGCAAAAACCCCTTCGAACAAGAAGACCCTCTCCCTCGGCAAGGCAGGAATGCCCGTTTTAAGCTCTTTTCCGCCCGAAGATATCTTCTCCCCCCCGCTTGGAGTAATTCTCCCCTTCCTTCCCCTTTCGCGCTGGAAGGGCCCCTGGTTCCCCCCCTTCAAGGCCGGTACCCTTTAAATTGAAAAAAACAATTGGTGGGTTGTCTTTCCCTCGTGTGGCGGCCTGGGAGTGGATGTTTTCCCTTTTTTAGCCCATGGCTATGGAAAGAAGCGGTTCTTTCCATCGAAAAATCTTCTCTCGCGCCGGGTTCTTTCTTTCCCTCGATCTTGTTTCAGCGATCTTTCAAACGCCACAACGAACCTTTTTTTTTTCACGACCCCGCCCTTCCCGAGGCTATACCCTTTCCAGCATCCGCCTCCCCCCCCCCCCCCTTCCTGAGCGTCAACTCCTCTTCTTCGTGATGTTCGTCCGTTTACTTTGATGTGCTTCAGTTCCCCTTCTCCCTAATCCGATGAAGGAAGTAGGTTTTTTTTCCCTCCCCCCCACCCCGCCAGTAATCCCTGCCCTCCCCCTTCCCTCCTCGTGATACCCCACGTTTCCCTCCAAAACGCGTTTGTCTCCCTTTTCGCGTTCCCTTCCACAAACCAGGACACATGCTCCGACCCCCCCTGCCTGAAGTTCCTTTTCTTGCCCCGTACCGGCGTCATTCTCATTTTTTTTTTTTTTTTTGCCGTTCACCGCCCCAAAACTTGAGAAAGCTTTTTTTCGTCCCAAAATTCGATGTTCCTCCCTTTCCCCACCCTGTTGGGAGAAATAACCCCCTTTCCCCCTTTCGCGGCAAGGCTTTCCCTCGGGAAATCTGGTCCCTCGTTGCCTTTTCCTCCCTTCCTTGCCCGCCACGCAATCTTTTTTTTTTCGGAATCTTCCGTCCCCTTTCCCCCCCACCCCACCTGGCGCCACCTTTTTCCTCGCCTTCTGTCGAATTCGATCAGCACGACAATCTCCCTTTTTCTTGTTTTAAGCGCTTTCCTTCTGGCTTCCAAAAAACTCCCTTCCTCCCAAAGCACAACCGCCCCTTCTCTTCTTCCTTCTTTTTTTTGCGACAAAATCCCCCTGGATGGCCCTCTGATCGCCACGACCCACCCCCTTTTTTCCCCTCCCGGGTAGGCGCCCCTCTGCCGTCCGCCCCCTTTGGTTTTTCTGGCAAACCCCACTAACCCGGACAAGCGCCCCCCCCTCAGCACACAGAGCCCTCCCTCCCCGGCAACCCCCCCCCATCTCCAACACTCATGTAGTCCCGTAATCCTTTTGGCCCTTTTTGGCAGCAACCCCCCCTTTTTCCTAATCCCCTTCAAAAAACGGTCTTACCAGGCCCCCCCTCGCCGACCAAATACTCCCCCCCCCCTTTCCCCTTAGCTTGTGCCCCCCCTCTTTCACAGGCCAGGATTTCTCTTTTCCTTCTCCTCTCGCGCAACGCACTTCCCTCTTTTTCTTCCCCCAAACTCCCCAACCTCCAGGCGGCCGACTTTTCTGCGCCGAGTATTCTATTTTTTTTTTTTTCCCCGTACGGCCAGAAACACCTCCCCCAGACACCCCTTAGCCCAAAAAGCGGGACTCCCCTGCAAGTTGATGACCTTTTTTTCTTTGCAGAACAAAAACAACGCCCCTTTTTTTTTCCCCCCTTGCATCTCCCAAAAACCGTTTTGCCTTTTCCCTCCAATTTCAACCTTTCCCTCTCTCCCACGAATTCCCCCTGGGTTCTTGCAGAATTTGCCTCTTAGTCATAGAGCGCTGGTGAGCGCCCTTCCCCCCTCGGCTCATTCGTTGGAAAGAAACCCGTTTTTTTTTTGAAGAATCTGCCGAACCCCTTTCCCTTTTTTTTTTTTTTTTTTTTTTTGGTGGGCCGACCCTGTTTTATCGCTCAAACAAATGGAAGAAGATTCTTGTTTTTGCCTCGGCACAAACCCCCTTCTCCATCCGCAAATTTTCCCCTCCCCCAGAACGCACTTTCTTTCCTGAGTATCTGTGAACTCTTTCCCTCAGGGGCGAAAATCAGTTTTTCCCCCCTCGTTTTCTTTTTTCCGTCTTCACTTTTCTTCCAATCTCACCCCCACCGCTGAGCTGCAAAACTCTCCGGCAAAAAAAGATCCTCCCCCCCTTCCTTTCACCCATTTCGTCCCCGGGAATTTCTCTTTTCCCTTCCAAAACCACCTCGTAGACACAGGGCAAGCCATTCTTTTTTCCCTCCTGACTTCCCCTAGAAAGAAAGTCCCCCCCTCCTCACTCAATAAATCCCAAACTCCCGCCCACCTCCTTCCCCCCGACCCCTGATTACTAATGAAGTTTTCGCCTTCCCTTTGACGCTTTCCAGCCCCCTTCGTAAAAAAACCGCGCTCCTTTTCCTGCGTTCCCAACACGCGAATTACGCATCCCCCCCCCTCCCCCGACTAGAGAGTGCAGTGCCCCTTCTCCTTTAACCCCGATGCCACCCCTCCCCCTCACCTTTGGGCCGTTTTTCTTTTGACCTGGTCCGAGGGCCTTTTCCCTGTCCGTCATTGGGATTTCTCCCCCCTTTTTTTTTCCTGTCTCCCCTTCCCCCCTTCTTTGCCCTCTGGGGGTTTTTTTTTTCCCCCTCCCCTTTTTCTTTCGTTTCTTTTTTTTCTTTTGATCCCGCGCGGCTTTTCTCTCCAAGTAAGCACCAGTTCCCCCCCCTCTTTGCTTTTTCCCTGGAAACCCGTTAGCGCCTTTTTTATCAGCAAAGATCTTTCCCGTATTCCACGCTCCCCCTTTTTCCATGGTCTTTCTTTCACAACCGTCCCGCGTGTCCTTTTACCCGTGGGCCTTCACCCTTCCCCCCCCCCCTCCCCTTAAACACGCAGTTTTTTATCAATTCCCGCCAGGATGGCAGAGACTCCCCCCGGTGTTTCTGGGCAAAAAATCTGAACACCCCCCCTTGCTTTCCGCCCTCAAAAGTTTTTTTTTTTTCCCCCGGAAATGCACCCCCACCGGAGACCAAATTCCATCATTTCCCGCAAGATTTCTTTTTCTTCTTTACCTTGCCACCTGGCCAACGGTTCGTCCCCCCCTTTCCTCAGCCGGCTCGTTTTTCTTCCCTACCCAAAAAGTCCCTCCTTTTCCCCCCGTGCTGCGACAGTGCGATTAATTTCCTCCTTTTTATAAACCCAATGCCAAATTCATTTTATTACACAACCGGCCCCGTGTATTGCGTAGCTCAGTTGTTCCCCCTAGTTTTTTCCCCCCTCCGTTCGCTGGAGCTGTCTGCTTTCCCTTTTTTTTTATCCGCGGCGTCCTTCCCCACTGGAAAAATGAAAAATCGACCGCTCCCCACCCCTTTCCCCAGGCAAACCCCTCCCCCCTTCCTTTTTTTTCCCCCCTCTCCTCTCTTCTTTCCTACTCCTTTCCTTTTTTTTTTTTCTCTATGATTTTTGTTTTCGCTCCCGGGGGTTGTGCTGGGCTTTGCTTTCTTTCCCCCCCCCTGCTTCTTTTACCGGAGTGCGTTCCGCGAGTTCTTAACCATTTTGCTCACCGCGCATCGAAAACCCTCCTTTTTTTTTTTCCGCGGAACGTCCTCCTTTTGAGCCTAAGAAGTTGGACGACGGTGGGACTCCTCTTTTGTTGTTCGATGGGGACCGGTGTCCCTTTTTTTTCCTTCCTTTTCTCCTTTCCATGGTGCACGAGATGCTGTTTTTTCTTTTTCTTTTTTCCCTTCGATTGATCTATGACGAAGTTGGAGGTGGCAACCTCCCTTGAGGACACGAGGATTGATTTCCTTCCCTCTACCTTTTTTCTCTTTCTTTCCCTTTGCCTTTTTTTCCCCTCTTTTTCCTTGTCCACTGTGAGGGGTCTATCCTTTTTTTTTTTTTTTTCCGGATTTTCTTCTTGATCCCCTGCCAGCGGCGGGAGAATTTTGAAGCCTCTTTTTTCTCCCTTTTTCTTGGTTTGAGTGGAGGTCTTTTTTCGGCTTTTTTTTCTTTTTCCCCCTCGGGAAAGCGGTTGCGAGATGCATGCTTTTTTCCTTCGGGAATTTTCGGGATCTTGCGGATGGCAGAATGGATCCTCCTTTTCCCGTGCACGCTGGCGGAGTGTCCTGGTTCTTCCTTTTTCCTTTCCTCCGGAGAAGAGAAGGTTCGGCTCTTTTCCCCTTTTCTTCACTCGATTTGTCCCCACGAGTTCCACAGAGGGAAGACGGTTCTCCTCTTAAAGCCAATGACGGACAAGCCCTCCTTTCCTTTCCCCCTTTCTCAAATGCTGCCACATTTTCCCCCTTTTCATTTTTCGCTGTCCTTTCTTTTTTCGTTACGGGAAAGGGGCCGGCACGGCTCCCCTTTTTTTTTTTTTTGCGTGAAATGGAGCGTTTTGCCCTCCCCTTCTTTTTTTTTTTCGTCCGATTATGAGCGGCGGAGTTTCTTTACTCTTTTCAGGATCCGCGGTTTGGTCGCTGATAGGTTGAGGAGGTTTCTTTTTCCTTGCGGTTTTCTGGCTGTTTTCTTTTTCTTTTTTTTTTCTTGTCGGCGGACCTCCTTCGAGATCTTGTGTTCCGGCCGGATGGTTTGGTTTTTTTTCCCTCCCTTTTCCGTGATGGGTAAACTTTCCCCTTTCTTGTTTTCCCTTTCTCTTTCCTTTTCTCCGGGAGTTGTTGCCCACGTCCTTTTCTTCTTCCTTTTCTCCTTGCCCCCAACGGCCAAGGGAAAACCCTCCCCCCTTTTTGAGTTCGGACACAGAGGTCCACCCAGTCCTCTAAGCGAGTTTTGCTTCTTCCTGAGGATGTTTTTCTATGGGGTTGCAGATTCCCCTTTTGAAAGGAAAGATTCCGTCTCTCTTTTTCTTCTTGTGGGGAGTTTTTTCCTCCCTTTTCCCTCTGATTGCGGGTTCCTTTCCCCTGTCAAGGGTTCTTCATCTTTTTGCTGTCGTTTGCGCGCACATATCGTCCTCTTATTCTTTCCCTGAAGGCCAATTCCTGGAGTACCATGGCTGCTTTTTTCTTTCCTTTTATTGGCGTGGCCTTTCTTTTGCGACTATGTCTCCCAGCCACTGTGGCTAGTGTTTTTTTTTTTTCTCCCCCCTTTCCCCAAAAAAAGTGTGTTCCTTTTTTTTTTTTTGCTTTTATTACTTCCACGATTTCAACCCCACCTAGCGGCAGCAGTGGTTTCCCTTCTTTCTGGGGTTTTTATTCCGGGAGCCAGTCTTTTTTTTTCTCTTTTCCGATTCTGTTGACGTAAGCTTCGCTGGTTGTTTACCGCTCCTGTGCTCGGTATGGGTGGCTCTTCTTTCTTCCCGTTGCCTTGGATTATTTCGCGGGTGTTTCTGCCCTCTCCCCTTTTTTCTTTACCGGGAAGTGAATGAGTGGGCGCTGTTCCTTTTTTTTGGCGGTGCGGTGGTTTTGCTATTGAAAGGTTAGTTTGAATCCCTTCCCTTTCTTTTTTTTTCCCTTTCGGCTGGCGTGGGGCTTGGTTTCTTTTTTCTTTCCCCTTCCCAAAAAGGTTTTTTTCCGAGGCGCTGAGGTGCGGTTGTGAATATTTTTTTCTTTTGAGTCCTTTCCTTTCTATCGCGAGTTAGCGCTTACACCCCTTTTCTTTTTTTTAGTGCGTACTCTCCCCTTTGAATTCCTCTGGCGCCAGGGTTGTTTGCCTTTTGTTTCCTTCCCCACGGAGTTGTTTAGGGAAGGAATTGTTTCTCGCATTTGGGCCTTGGGCGGGCTTTTTTTTTTTCCTCTCTTCTGCCGCTTGTTATTTTCTCAACCTTCCTTGATGGCAAATAGAAAGTTTGGGACGTCTTTTTTTCCTTTTCGTTTTGGCTTGACGGGCCCCCAACCGTTTCCCCTCTTTTTCCCCATGAGATGACGCCGTACCTTTCCCCTTTTTTCCCCTCGGGCATCTGCCCCTTTTTTTTTTTTATCCCTTTTTCTTTTTTTGACGGCGCTCCGAACGGGTGTCCCCCCCCCCCCCCTCGCGTGGAAAGGGCAGGGCCTTTTTTTTATCACGAGGGCGATCTGGTCCTTCGGTTTTTTTGACCCCATCCATTCATTTCGGATTCATTTTTCCCTTCAGCCATCAAAGGGTTGGTCCCCCCTTTTTTTTTTGACCCAAAATTCAGCGCCACCTGCTTTTTTTCTTTTGAGGTGCTGACTCAATTGCCCTTTATTAGCGCTTTTCTCTTCTTCCCGTTAGTGGCACCATACTTCCGGTTCTCAACCTATTTCGCGGGCCCGGAGTGTCAGGCGGGGCGCTTTTTTCCTTCTTTTTCTAGAGGGCAAGCTTCTTTTTTCCCTTTTTTTCTTCCCCCACCCCCCCTTTTTTTTAAAAACCACCTCCCTCCATGCTCCCCCCCCCTTTCCCGGAAAGCCAACCCCTTTTTTCCCATTAAAGGGGACTTCTCTCCTCGTTCTTCTCTCAGAAGTGAAACTCAAAGGCAGAGGGTAGGTTTTTTTTTTTTTACCTTTTCATCTTTTTTTCTTCGAGCTTTGTGTGACCTTCCTTATTGAAGAAAACACTTCTCTGCTTTCTGCATTGCTTCGCCGCGATAGGGGCCCCCCTCCCTTTTTTTTCCCCTACTTTGGCCGGGCATCTTTCTGGCGTCTCCCCCCCCCCCCCCCCCCCAAAGTTAAAAACACCTTTTTTTCCCTTCGACCTTTTTTTCATGAAGGATGAATGTGTATTATCTGTCCCCCCCTACCACCCCCCCCGCGCGACAGATACATTGGCCTTCTTCTCGGTGAGAAGTTCCCCCCCCCATTTCTTGAGCTTGGATTGTCGCACTCTCTCGCGTTGTACTCCTCCTTTCTTTTTTTTTTTTATTTGCGATAAGAGACACCATCCCCTTTCTTCATAACAAACGTCGTGCCCCTCAGCCACTTCTGGCGGGCGCTTTGGCCCTTTTTTTTCTGGGGCGGCAGAATATGGTCCCCCCCCCCGATCATCATGCCTCCTCCTTTTTAAAGGCGTACCTTTTGGCCCATTTTCTTTTTTTTGCGTTTAGTGCGGGCTTTCCCCCCCCCCCCCGATGAGGCCAACTCTGTATCCTCCCCTTGCTCCAGAGGCTCCCTCCCCGAGGAATATATCTCCCCCAAGAAGTGAAGAAAAGTGCTTTTCACCCCTTTTTTTATGTCTGCCCCGCAGCTATAAGCCCCTTCCTTTTCTTTTCTTACCTCGCAGCTTTGAGCTTCGATGGAAGCCCCTTTTCTCCCCAGGGGAAGTCCCCCACCAAAACTTTTTTTTTCTTAAGTTGTGGAGCATTTGGTTTTTTTTTCCTGTTTTCCCCTCCCTACGGGCCCCTGCTTTCCTCCCCAACTTTATTTTTCTTTTTTTTTTGGACCGACGGGGCTTCTTTTTTTCCCCCTGCCCCCGGACACCGCTTTTCCCCCCCAACGCCAAACGTCCCTTTTCAATCCCACTTCCGCGAGCTACTTCCCCCTTTCTTTCAAGCCTTCCGCGCCCCCCCCCCCAAGCCCGCGGCTTTTTTTGCCGTCGTTCCTTGTGGGTTGCTTATCTCCATTCCCTTACGTAAGTCCGACCACCCCATTCCCAGTAATTTGCCCCAGATTTTTTCTCGGTTTCTCTTTGTAAACTCCTTGCCCCAGGGGTAGTTTCTCAAAACACTTCCTTGCATAAGAAAAAAAATATATGAAGGCTTTTTAAGGATGCGACTTTCCTTTTTTTTTTTTCCCGAAAAAAAAATTTTTTCAAGGCGAGGGTTAGTCCGGAGGATGTCTTCCTCCCCCCTCCAGCCCCTTTCTGCATTCGCTTACGGCCCGAAACTCTGAAAATGGGAAATTCCCTCCCCTTTCAAATTCCCCCTTTTGGAGGAAATCTCGTCCCAAATGTTTTTTTCCCGGCCCCCCTTTCCCCCGTCGTTCCGACAAATCTCCTCGCTACCGGGCGCTAAAAAACTCCCGGCAGTCCCCCCCTCCCTTTCCTCCCAACTTCTTCCTCTTTTTTTGGCGCCCCCATTACCCTGGATGGTCCCCCAAGCCGAGACGCCCCTCCTTTGCTTTAATCGGGCGCCATTTTTGGCAAACTAAAACGTCACCCTCCCGCACTCCGATTAAGACCCCCCCCTTCAACAGAGCCAAACTCCTTTTTCCCCAGTCCCCTTTTTCCTCCCGTGTTTCCAAACCTTCTTGAATAAGCCCAGGCAAAACCCCCT
>Ga0179593_1469034_pt1 | contig 24740 bp, 35 predicted proteins | sample CZODoug2_1_08_16_FD_185931 | JGI IMG/M metagenome (GOLD analysis project Ga0179593, IMG submission 185931) | Vadose zone soil fungal communities from Angelo Coast Range Reserve, California, USA - CZODoug2_1_08_16fungal (PacBio error correction) | ecosystem: Environmental > Terrestrial > Soil >... | reverse complement strand
CGAGTAGAAGCCTATTGTCCTTTGATTTCCTCCTTAGAGACGTGGGTCTTCTTTTCTCGTCTCTAGAGCGACTCCCCCAGAGGATTGGTCAAAGACCACCTTCATCTCATCCCTTGACACCATCGCCGAGATAGTCCTCTTTTCTTTTAAGCTACGTCCTTTTTGTCATCCGGCGTCCGCCGCGATTGTTCTTCCGTGACTCAGTCTTTCTCTTTCCCGGAGTCCCCTCGCCACGGTTCCTTTCTCTTAGCGTAAGGGATTACCCAACAACTCCTTTCTGCCCCCTTTGCGTCGGCCCATCGGGCGAGTTTGGCTTCCTTAAGCGGGGGCGACCGTTTCTGCCTCACTGAGCGTCCTTTTGCCCGGGAATCACGGCCCATAGACGGACACCCTCTCTTCTCTGAACCGCGCGCCCTCCCGATCTCTTCCCTCCTTTGTTGAAAGAATTTATTGCCAGGGCGACGACTAGCTTTAGCCTATCCTCCTAATATGCCCTGCGTTCCGTCGAGCCGATCCCCTCGATCATGCGAGATGCTTTCCTTTGTCCCTGACGACTCTTCAAGGAGTGAAAGAATTTTTATGCATGTGTTGCGTGTTTGCGCTGACCTCCTCCTTTCTCGCCTCCCATTCGCGAATTTTCGATGATCTGGGTGCAGGTGCTCTCCTATTTGCCGGTTCAGAGATGTACCGCAAGTTGGAATTGGGAGGTAATTCTTTGATCGGCCGCGCACCGCATCTTTTCCTTCCCCGCCGCGTCCCTCGACGTTTTTTCCCTTTTTTTTTGCTGCCGCAGCCTAGCAGTCCTGTAGTTTATTTTTTTTCCTTCACCTCTTTTGAATCGTCCTTAGAAGTTCTGCATACCTCGAGTCCGAAGAACCCTGGCGGGCCCCTGTGCCGAATTGCACTTATGTCGGACATACTCACGAGAGGTGGTCTCCTTCACACCCCCCCCCCCCCCCCCCCCCCCCCCCCCCCCACCCCCCCCCCCCCCCCTCTGGAGCCAACTTTGGGCTCCCTCCTTTCCGATCCCCGCTGTGCGAAGATTGATTTTAGCCCTTTTTCCCGTCTCTTCATGAGACTACCATGTTTTGCGACGCAGATTCCTTCCTCGTTTCGAGAGTCAACTCTTTCCCTCCCTTCTCTTTCTAGATTTTTCTCTCTCAGCTTCTTTTTTCTCCAGCCGCGCTGTCTTTTTTTTTTTTTTGCGTTTGCCCTCTTGTCCCTGCCCCCTTTGCTAATAAATTTCCCAGTCTTGATATGCTTATTCCTCTGAGATTACTCTTCCTTCCCATGTAGTCGATTTGCTTAGTCCCCTTTCTCTCCTGCTCTTTCCCGTCCAAGGCTTTCCGATCGCAGCTAGCCCGATGAGCTCGATTCTGCAATCTCTTCCTTCCGGGTCCCTTTTGCGACGCGCCCCCCCAATAGTTTGCAGCGCTCTCTTGACTACGGACCCCGGTGGCTATAATCCACTTGAATGTCTTTCCCACTCCTGTCGTCGTAGGCTGTCGTGCAAACCCCCTTCCCTAGCGGATTCTCTCCAACAACTTTCCCCCTCTTTCTTCTGGATTCCCCCATGACCACTGCCAAATTTTGTCGTCTCCCCTCCTGTGGGCATCGGCTACGAAAAACCTCTTTCCATTTGTATCAGCGCACGTGAATGCTTTTCGTCCCCCTGATCATGTGTTTGCTCGCTGTTGCCCTCTCAGGAGACTCAAACGGCTGATCACCGTGAAACCGCCCTTTCTCTCCCTCCTCTCTGCCCGCGTTACATCTTCAGGCGATATCGAAACCATTTTCTACGAGAAGCCCCCTTGCTTTAAGAGCCGGATTCAGGTACCTGCACCTACCCAGCCTCGCCTTGCCCTTTCTCCTTGATGTGTTGCCTTGCTCCTCAAAGGTGCGATGCAGTGCCCTCCACTTTTCTGGCCGCAGTCTCTGCGCTTTACATTGGAGATGAGGCCCCCCCGCGCTGTTTCATTTTGCATTGAGTTTCCGAAAGCCGCACCTTCTTTCCTTTTATGCTCCACGATTTTCCCCTTACCCTAGAGCCCCGTTCGGCCGGACTAGGTGTCGCGAAGGAAATCCAGCTCCTGCATCATTGCTCTGCATTTTCTTTGTTCGACAGGCCCTTCAGGAACTATCCCCGCTTAAGGCTGTTAACACCCTCAGTTTTCCCCTTATCTTTGCGCTCTTTCTGCTTCCGCGCGCCGCCCGACCCGTCTGCTTCGACCGAAGTTCAGCTATTTGCTTTTTTTCCTTCATTGGATACTGTTAAATTTCATGGCCCCTCAAGCAGCGCGTACCACTCCATGCTGCCTGTTCGCCCAGTAAACCCGTGCTTGAGAACGACGTTGCGCCCACTCGTCTTTTTTCAGCGCCGACCCCCAGTACCCAATCCTAAACCGCCCCACTTTCTTAGCGCTACGTTCTTTCTCTCTGTTTTCCAGGTGATCTTCCTTGCCGTCCTACTTTTTGAGCACATTTGTCTTACTCAAGTTGCCCTATACGAGTAACCCCACAAGCGGAGCCCACACCGACCGCGGACCATTCTTTTTCTCTTGATGTTCCCCCCCCCCGAGATCCCAACCCCTTCCCCATCGGGAGTTCAACACCCGCACCCCCCACGCCATTTCTCCTTAGAGGTTTTCCCTTGATGCATTCAAATTTTTCTGCTTTCCCTCCCCTTCCAACCTTTCCTCCGTAGGAGGGGGTTTCCGTTTTTTTTTGCCACCTATTTTTTTTGCACCTCCCCCCCCCCCCCGCCTTACTGCGACAGAGTTTCTGGGGGACCAATGATTTCGTGCTGCGAACACTCTTTCCACGCTTTAGTCCCCCCTCCCTTCATCGGCCATCCCTCTCCCCAAAGCCTTACTTCCACCTTGACATACCCAGCTCGCCTCCTACTCCGGATTTTTTTCCCGCGGCGTTTTAGGGAGAAGCGACCTTCGAGGCCTGCCTGTTCTCCGCCTCGTTTCTAGCCGTGCAGACATGTTGTTTAGCCGATTCTTTTTCCACACCCCACCCCCCCCCCACCCCCCCCCCACCCCCCCCCCCCATTTCCTCCTCTGTACCCTTTTGACCTTTTATGGGACATTCTTGCTTTTGCTAATGCTTTATTGCCCATAACCCCTCTGTGCTTTTCCTCCCCAAGTCGCTAACCCTTTCGTTTTTCGCCCAAGAGCCCTACGGAAGCGAAGACCCCTTGCCCTCCTCCTGCCGTCCGGTCACGTGGATCGTGATCATCGACCGCTTATCAGTTGGCCTGTCCACGCCTATTTATTTAGCGTATTTTCCTCTCCTAGCTTGATTTCGGTCTCCCCCCCCCCCATCAGTCATCCCCCACGACATGAACTCTTATTTGTTTGTTTTTTTTTTTGTACCCGTATGACCTGAATCCGTCTTCTTTGTGGCCGCGTTTTTCAGGCGGATTTCTGGCGTTTCTTTGTTGCTCTTGACTGGTCCCTTTTTTTCTTGAGTTCCTACCACTGCACGTCCAGCTCCCCGACTGTTTTAGACAGCCCCCCTCCTCCCTACCCCCCGCCGGAGCACGTTTTTTTATGATCTCTCTTTTCCCTGCTCCGGGATTGGCGAACCCCCACTTCTTATGCCTCCGGAGGTCTTTTTTGACCTTGCCGGCAACGCTGTCCCTTTAGGATCAAAACGGTTGCGTTCACTCCATAGTATTTTTTTTTAACGCTCGAGTTTTCTGATTTTCTGTTCTTTTCCTCCCTTCAAGAGGCAATCGCCCTCCCTTTTTTGGACTACAGAGGTCTACGGTCAGACGAGTGCAGATCTTGTCGGACATTTTCCCGATCTTTCCTTTACGTCGTTTAGGCCTCAAGTTAGTTGAAGTGAAGGGCGCGATGGACGTGGCAGCTATATTCGCGTCCTGTTTCGATCGGATTCCTTTCCCCCTGCACTAAAGCTCCTTGCCATTGCCGAGAGTTTTCTTGAGCTCTACATCCCATACGAGTCACCCTCTTCCCTCAGCGGCGGACGATTTCCTCCTTCGGCAGGTAACATGCCTACTTCCCCTGTCTGTCAAGGAGCGACGAGGGATGACCGGCCCCTGCGAATGCAGGAAGAACTCGTCGCGGAGTGCCAGTCTTGATTTCTTGACCTGACCCCATTGCTCGGCCTCGTCCCTTCCACCAAGTGTTCTCGTCCCTCCCTCCCGTCTTGGAAAACAGCTACGAGTTTTTTCAAGACCACTTTCAGGCAGGCCCGGCGGTCCGCTTTTCTTGGGTAGACGGATTTACACGAAAGTGTCCATAGGAAAAGCCTTGAACCCGTACCCTCTCCCCCTCCGGACTGATTTCGGGCATTTAAAAAGCTCGAAGAAACCTTTCTTACTGATTGCTGTCCCGCTCCAGTGGTTTTCTTTCTGCCCCATTCCAATCGTCGCTTCTCCACAACGGACTGCCTTCTTATAACATGGAACGAGCGCAGTTCCCCAAGATGCTCTCTTCCGGATAAGTTTTGTTTCTTTCGTAGGGTTCCTTTTTCGGCTCGAAGCGTTCGAGCACATCGTCTTTGCCAGCTCTTTCTCCTTCCTGTAGGGTCATTTGTCCGTTTCTGTGTCGCGGACTGATGTTTCGCATTCTTTTTGACCCCCTTGACGTTCCTTGCAACGCGTTCCCCCCTTCGGAGTCGTCAGACTTTTTTCTGTTCCCTTCGTCCCTGCAGAAGGGCTCATTTCTGGGCGAAGACATCCGGCCTTTGTTCCCTCCCTCCCCCCCCCCCCCCCCCCCCCCCCCCACCTGAACCGCTACAGGTCTTTTTCCTCCCGGCCAGATCGGGATTTTCGGTGTTCTGTAGTTCCTCCTGATAGGCCCGTGGAAATGGTCTCTAGACCCTCTATTGAGTTGCCGGCTTCTTCGTCCCACCAGAGGGATCACTCTCGCGAGCGCCGCCACGCCTTCAGTCTGGTCGCCGTCCGCTGCTTTTCCAACGGAGTCAGTATTACTTCTCAGGACCTTTTGCTTCCGTTTTACACCTGAGGTAGAGTCTTGACGCAGTTGCTCTCAGGAGGGGGGCCTTTGGTTTTCTCAGGTGTTTAAGAAAAGTTGTTCCTTCTCTGCCCCCCCCAGCTCAGCATGTTTTTGTCCCCACTAGCCTGGTGGAAGGCTTTTCGATTTCCCCCTTTCCCCCTGCTTCACTGTGATGATGCGAAGTCCTTTCCCGGGTGGCGGAGAGATGAACGTTTTCGTCTTTCTATGAGGATGACATAGTCAGACCCGTTTTTTATTCTTTTCTCTCGGAGAGCTCCTCCCTCTTCTTCGCTTTCGCCTGCGATGACTCCTCGCGTGGGTCGGAAGTAGTGGGATCTTCTTGACCGCAGTTCTTTGATGGAATCCTGTTTGCCCCTTCCTCCATTTAGGTGTTTCCTTTAGCCCCCCCCCCCCCGAGGTTATTTTCCCCTGCGCGTGTTTTCCACTCCCCCGCCTCGGGCCAGGTCCATTACATCTTTTCTCCTCTCCGATGTCAGGGGGCGTTGTCAATTTGGTCTCGATGAAAGAACTAACCTCGAATTGTTCTTTTCCCTCCCTACCGATGAGTCCCAAGGAAGAGGGAGTGCTATGATTTCCGACTCTTTCATCCTCCGAAGTGAGAGATCCGGTTTTTTTTCCTTCCGATCCTGATCGCCGAAGTGGCAAGTTCTTCCCTTTTTCTTCCCTTCTTTGGGTATGTATCTGTTCCAAGAGTCAAGGTATTTGTGCCCTCTGTGCTAGGAATCACCGCGAGGATGTTTTCCCCCTCTTCAGGGCGGTGAAGTCCTTCCCCCGTGGCGATTCCCTCCGAGGGCGGCCATTTCCTGGATGTCATTTTTCTTTCTTTCTTCACTTCCGCATTTCCCTGTGCGGCCTTTTGAGGGAAAAATCGAACATAGCTTCATCCTCTCCTCGTTGTTTGATCTTTTTTCATGTTTCATTTTCGGCAGTGCCAGCCGCCCTCTAGAAGAGGCTTTTTTTTGCGGCAACGCGGCGAGGTCACAGGCCGCGACCCTCTTCCGCATCCGCTTCTTCCCACGGACTCCATCGTGGTTTCTAATCCTCTGGTGCTTTTCGCTTTCTTTTTCGCCCCGGGGACGCGATTTTTTTTTCCCCAATTTCATCATCGGACATCTGCCAACCAATCAACTCTCGCGTGGTTTTCACCCCTTTTTCTCAGTCTCGCCGGAGCCCCCGTCTTGCTCCCCCCGCCGTCGTTGAGATTCAACACGTCGGCCACTTTTTCTTCTTTTCCTCCGGGACCTGTTCCCGTTTTTTTTCCTTTTTTTTCTCACCGAGCGTGTCGTCGTTCATCTCCAGTGATGCGTCCAATCTTTATCTTCTACCTTTGCGATGAGCCTGCTTGATGGAGGCCCTGTTTGATGGTCCTTTTCCCCCTTTTTTCGGCCCAACCCCTTGCCATTTTTTCTGGGATTAGAGCAAACACCCCACCCCCTCCTCTCTGCTCCCCGCGGCATCTACTCTTTCAATAGATATTACCCTCCTTCCCACGCGAGGACGTACTTCAAGAAGGACGATTCCTGATCATAGGAGTTTGCTTTTTTTTTCTGACGGTGAAAAACTTGATGTTCCGTCATCCTTTTGTCCAAGTTACCTCCCTTTCGTCCCTAGGTAGAGATGGACGTTGAGCGGCCTCGGTTCTGCGTAGTCACTCATATCCCTACCTCTTTTTTTTCCCAGATACCTGGACCCTGCTAGCTGGGTCGCTTCCTCTCCCTTCTTGTCCCAAAGTGCTGAAACCTGCCGCTCCTCCCTGCCTTGTGTTTCGCTTATTTTACCCTTCTCTTTTTGGATCCGGGATCTTGCTTTCCTATTTCTCTGTGACGCGGAATCGGACGGTCTGCCTACGCTCTTCTTGGGCAGGAGGCTCGGTGTCCCCCTCCCTTCGATCGCTCTCTTCTGCAAGGCAACATCCACCTTCCCCCAGCTGCGAGTTCTATTTTTAAACTTCTCGTCCCTGGTCACTTTTCCCGCACACCCCAGATTTCCGATTTGGCTAGTCCCACAACGAGTCGGATTATTTACCATTAAGAGGTTCTTGTTTGGGGGGGTTCGGCTTTTTTCCCTTTCCTGCAGGGTCATGGGAACGGCTTTAACTCCTTTAAACCGATTCTACTTCCCCCGCTCGGGCCGCGAAATCCCCCCCAAAATCTTCTTACCATCACCTTACCCTCATCTTCTTTCATGACCTCCATTATTGTCATCTCATAATGGCCAAATCCATCCCCTTCTTGCTCAGTTCAACGTCAACCCCTGATCCATCACATGACACGTCGCCGGTCGCAAAATTCTTCCCTCGGCACCGATTACAGTTTCGGTCTATCTTGAGTCTCTTTTGTGTCTCTTGCGCCTTGCCTCCTTCGAGGGTTTTTGTTGGGGAACGGTTTTTTTTTGGCAGAACCCCCGCCCCCCTTATCAACCCGTGGCGAGAGATTTTCCTATTTTCCCCGACCCATCATGCCAGAGTGCCCCGGTGGTATGTCGTCCACCGGGGGTCTTTCCCCTTTTCCTCAGGTTCCCCGTAATCGCGAGTCATTCGATCGCCCCTTTTTAACTTCCTCTTCCTTTCACGCTCTGGTCTGTCCCTAGAACCCCGTGTTCATTTACGAGTTGAAGTTGCAATTTCGGCGGCAGGTTTCGTCTTGTACGTAAGATGGTCTTTCATCCGCCTGATACGCGGACCCGTTTTACCTCTTAATGACGGCGCCGGCTCCAGTGGTCAGCTCAGGCGCGCATCGATTGTTCCCTTTGCCCCTCTAGATATCGTCTTGTTTCCGTCTCGGCCGACTTCGGACTCGTGATCTTGTTTTCAACTTTTTCTCTCTGCAGCCCGCTAGGCATGCAGAAGTGAACTTCCTCTTACCACGCTTTGTCTCGCAAGAGTTTCCCTTAACGCCTTTTTTCTTCCAAATGAACTGCGTACCAAGTCCTGCGCGCGGCCCGCCAGACGCCTTTCGTTATGCCGATCCCTGTTGATATAACGTCCTTGACCGTTGGAGGATCCCTGGCCGTTTTTTTGCCGCACAGCTCTCCGTCAATCTTGTGTTTTTTCCCCCTGCAAGGAGTTGGCGTACGAGTGAGGATTTTGGGTTGACCGACTTTCTCTTTCTTCCTCCTTGATGAGAGTTTCCATTCCTCGCGCACGATCACAAGCGCAGGCCGAGTCCGTTTTCTTTAAATGCGCGCCGCCGTAGACATTTCTTTCTCTCCGCTACCTCCCAATATTAAGGTCCTGACCCGTGCCATCGGAGCTCCATTCCCCTTCGAGGGCGGAGGCCTCCTGTCATTTAGAAGGTCCTCGTCTTTTTCTTTATCCGCGCCCCGAAGCGCATATGTCCGCTTTGCCCGAAGTCATCATTCGCTACTACGATCACCGTTCGGCTCCTCCCTTTTGCCCAACTATCAAAAAATGTCCCCCACTTCGTTTTTCTTCTTATGTTTTTTCTTTTCTTTGACGATCCCACTGGCGTCAGGCCCCATGCTTTTGGCGGCTGACCTTCTCGTTCTGTTTGCCAGGGGGACGCTCCTGGGTAATGGGCCATCTTGAGGCTGGCTGTTCTAACCCCCCCTTTTTTGGTCTCTACTGATTTGTCTTTGTTGTTCTTTTGAGCAACATAATTTTTTTCTCATCCCTTCCCTCACGTCATCCAAGAGAAAGACTGGACTCTAGCCGACTGACGGATCCCACCCCACCTTTTTTCCGGCCCCCTGCGGCTACCCCCCTTCCCTTTCCATGTACGGCTCCCAGTGTCTCTCGCTATTTTCGGCTACAGCATACCCCACTCCGATGGGACAACCTCTTCTCTAGAAAAGCCTATTCTTTTTGTAACTCGACATTGCTGCTGATGAGTTCAGGGTGGATCTTCAATGTCTTTTTGCTTTCAAATATTTGCCGTTCTCCCCCCATCTCAGAAGTTTTTTATCTATTTTTCTCTTGCTTCCTTTCGCTAGGTGCCCTATGCCCCCCAAATTCCCTTTTTGAGGAAATCTCACGGATGTCGTTAACCTTCCTGACTTCTCCGATACTCTCATCTTTTTGGGTACTGTACTTGCTGGGTTGTCTCCAGTTTCCCATTGGTTTCTCTTTTTCAAAGGAGACTTTTTGTTACGCGTGCGTTTTTCTTTCCTTTCTTTGTTTACGAGTCCCTTGCCTTAGCGACTTACTGATCCGAGTTTCATCTGAAGGTGACGCTATCATTCTGTTAATGGAGAACTTCTCTCACACCGTGGGGTTCCTGCGGGTTGGGAGTGTGCGTTAGGTTGCTCGGCCTAGATCCTTTCCTTACCGTCGGTCTTCGAGGTTTCCTTGGTTCCACGGCTGAGTTAGTTTGCCCTTTCTTCCTTGCCTTTCACTTTAATCGAATTAACTTTTTTTTCTACCTCGTAACGGCGTGTTCTCTCTTTTTGGTTGCTCGCTCATCGTTTAAGCGTCTCTCTCCATCGATCAAGAACTTTATTATTCCTACCTCATGTTCTGATGACGGACGTTCCCCCTTATCCTTATTTCCTATTGGCTTGCCTTCGGCTTTTGCCCCCGACCCTTGCTTGCTCGGCTTCCTTTTGCAGCGTCGTTCCAGCAGTTCCTATTCATCTCGTTTAGCCCCTGTCCCCTGAGCAGGGAGGACTCGCAACCAATGCTCCCCATGATCCCATCAGCATTCCCCTCCGAGCCCTCCCCCTTTCTTTTTATTCCTGCCCCCTTGACGAACCTGCGTGGTGCTGCCGATCCCTGCCGAAGGCCCCCTTCACCCATCAAGTTTGGCGGGACCCCGTGTTGCCCAAGATGTGGTCCTTTGAAAACCCCAGATCGTTTTCCGCCGCAGTTGTTGTCCCTGTTGAGAGATTACTGATCGCAGTTCTTTTCCTCTGTGGCAGCCCGGTCGGGACCCTTTGCTATTTAAACGGCCCCTTTGATTTCTTCCGTTTGAGTCTCCTCGCTTCCACCCCCTTGAATTATTGAGATGTCTCACATATAGTAGCCGCCTAAACCGCAACGTGGCTGTTCCCGAGTGCTTATACTTTCCCCCCCCAATGCACTCGTGTATTTAGATTTACTGAAGCTTCCTTCCTCCATTTATTCCAGTCCTTTGAGGTGGATATAGTTTTTGAGCTTCGTATTCTAAGTGTTATCTCCCTCCTCGCATCCGCAGGCGTTCCAAAGGCTACTCCCGCTTATTCCTTTTTCTTTTTTTTTTGATCTTCCCCATTTTGGGCGCCTCGAACTTCCCCCCTTTATTGAGCGTTAGCCCACTCCCTCCCTTTATGTCTTGTCCGCCTGTCGAAGACTCTCGTGCAGTCCTTTTTTTTGATTTTTTTCTTCTCTTGGATACGGTAGCTCCCATGTCTTCTACCCGATAAAAGACTTCCCGAGCTCCCTTCAAGTATCTATCCTTCCTTCCCTCAGCTATATCAAGGATGCCACTTTCCTTTATAGCAAAACTTGCTTCCCCCTCTCTCTTGTTTTATCGGAGATTCCTCCCTTCCTTTTTTTGCGAAATCTTAGCTGTCTGAACGCCTCCTTTCCCCTCCCCTTAAATAATGAGTGAAAGATCTTTCCGTTTTTTTCGTCCAATGAGACTCTTTCCCCGCTTCTTTCTCTTATGGTATTCGGAACGGTCGAGATCTGTCCCTCCCTCCCTCCCAAAAGAAGCTTCCAAGCCTTGGTCAGACGGTCTGCGTAGCTCTCTTTCTCTTCAAGTTCCCATTTGAAGTTAGGGGACACCGATCGGTCTTTCTCCTTCTCCCCCCTTTAACAGGGTTTTCCCTCGCCCCCGTCAAAGTCCTCTTCTTGTCTCTTTCTCCGATTTTCACTCCTTTCTGCGTATTATAGATCTGAAAGGACGGCAGCGCGTCTTTCCTCTAGTCTGAGAAGAATGCACCCACCCCTCTATCTTGGGAGTCACTTCGTCCCTTAAGGTGTCCGATCACCTTTGTGTAGAGGGTCGTGCGGCAGTGAAAACCTCCCTTTCCTGCATCCCCCTCTAGACCTCGGTAGTATTCCCATGCACAAGTATCGTGCCTCACCTTCCGGCGCCTTCGTTCGCGCGCACCGCGCCCTCCCCCAACAACATCCTAGAAGGTCTTAACAGTTCCTTACAAGGTTACCGCTTCCGTTTAGTTTTTTCCTCCTTTCTCGTCGATGCACCCCCGTCCCCTCCCTTATTCTTTACGAGCCGCATACCCCCTCCATGGTCTTCCTTTTTTCGTCCTGACTTTTCAAGTCGCTTTCATCCCCTTTTCGTGCAACGAGGTCCCATGCTTCTGTCTGCGTGGTTTTGCAACGTTCCCCCCCCTCTGAGAAACCCTTTAGTCCGAAGGAATCTTTCCCTTCCTTTCCATGCATAAGCCTTTCAGAGGCTTCTCTTTCGGACCACTCGCCAGTTTCTTTCCAGATAGACTATCAGCTCCCCGGATTAATTGCGTTTTTTTATTACTCCCCGTGCAGCACTGCGTCGAAGTCCCTTGACTCTTCACTGCTCGATACCCTGATTTCTTACCTTGGACAATTTTCGCCCACCCTCTTTCGTGACGACCTCTTCCTTCTCTCCCACATTCTCGGGTTTACTTTACTCGCCAAGCGCCTATCGATTCTGTCTCGCTCTTCCGATCGGTTTGGTGCGCCTTTGGTGACCCCCCCGCTTTTCTAGCTCTGGCCCCATCCTCTTCCCTCCGACCTATGTCCCCGTCTCGGCTCCCTGCCACACCTTTTTTCCCTTCCCCCTTGCGTGTCACGAGCGGTCACTACTCCTTTCCTCCATCGTGCCCGGGCGTTCTTCCGCTTTCCTTTGCTTGACATAGTTTTTTTCCTGCCGTCGCAGTCGCGCATCCTTCTTGCGACAAGGTCCCCGTCGTTATGATGGGAAGTTTGTATAGCAAGCCAGCGCCGGTCTCCGCAGACGCTTTTTCCCTATCCGGGATCCTCGTTTCCCCCTGATCCCTTCTGCTCTTCCCTCAGGTCCTCTCAAAGAAGCATGCGACCTCTCCCCCCAACTCCCCCGACCAAAACCACTCACTTTGAACCTTCTCCCTTCCTCCTCTTGGGTCAGGATTGGTATTGCTTGTCTCGTGGAGCCGGACCGCTTTCAATCTTTCAAACCAGGTGACATCTGTCTTCACAGAGCGTTCGCTCTTTTTTGCCCGTTTCCCCTTGAGTATTTTTCTCCTGGCACCCCCTCCGTTCTTAAGATTTCACTCTACTTCCAGATGACGCTTCTGTCCCTTTTTAACTTGGTGAGGTAGCGATTCTTCAGAATCCCCTTTTCCTTCGTAGTACGGCGCCTTTCTCTCCCCCATCACGCTCCCCACCCTTTTTTCCGTCTCCCGATGCCTCTTTTTCCGCGCTCGCCTTTGACTCCGCTGAAGACGAGAAGTTTCTGCCCCTCCTTTTCTCCCGAATAGCTTCCCCTGCTTTCCGTCATGCCCCCCTCTTCCCTTTTCTCGTTGTTGGTGATCTCGATTCAATCGCCCTTACCGGCTCATGCCCCCCTTTATCGGCCGCCACGGCGGTGTGGCATCCACATTTCAACAAGAAGAGGAAGAGATCACCTGTGAGACGCGAGAGCACTTATGAATACGGTTCGCCGGGTGGCTTGCCGCCCCCAGATCTTTCGTTCTCCCCGAGTAGCCACCTTCCAAGGCCCCCTCCAAGGGCCTTTGAGATAGTCTTCTCTTGCTCTCACACAAGTGCTCCAGTTACCCCGATTCACTCTTCGAGTTCCTTCGGTTCAAGGGCTTGTTTGTGTTTCACTTAACTTCCCCGAAAATGAGCACGCCCCTGAAAAAACGCATTGGTTTGCTCACCCTCAGATTCGCGCTTCACCTCCCCCCGTTCAAATCCCCGGCTTCCCCCGTTTTCCCATTCTACAACAGTCAGACCCAATACTAACCGAATCTCTCTCCCCCCCCTTTAATATGTACCCCTTTTCTGCGTGGGGCTTCGATTTTGCGGCCGCTCAGGCATTCTTGGTTATTTTCTTTTAACTTCTATAGGCAGCTTCACTTTTCCCAAGACGCCCTGGTTATAGTCTTCCCGGAGACTTCTCCCCATAGGATTTCAGTTTAGAGACTTCACATTCACATGCCTCTTAGCTCCTTTTTGCAAGGCGGCGTAGTGTCTTCCTTTATCGTCTGGCTTCACTATCCTCCCTCCTTTTGCAAAGCCACCCTTCTCAGGAAGTATCGCCCCCCGGTCTCCCCCTCTTTTATTAATGTCTTTCTCGTCCCCTTTTTCCCGAGGTTGAGGAACTTTCCACTGTTGATGGCTGCGACGGCTTTGGACTTTTTTTTCCTTCGGAATGCTTTGATGAACTTCATCATCTCTCAATCCGGCCTTTCTCCCCCCCAAGAGAGTCCCCTCCCCCCCCTTTTCCCAACTTTCCTCGTGGCTAACCATCGAGTCAGTTCTTTACGGGCAGCTCCGTCCTTTTTTTTTTGGGAATCCGTCTCCTCCCCCCGAAGTGATTTCCTTCCCCTCAGGTCGAGGACGCCGCAGCCTTCCGTAATCAAGGTGTCTAGCTTTACAGAGTGATCTCTCTAGATTTTCCCAACCAACGCTCTCTTTTCCCCTTGCCCCTTCTTCGCAGTCTCGGGTATTGACTTTTTCTCTCCAGGGGCTTCTGGAAATCCTTTTCTGATCAGAAGCTACCTCGCCGAATCTCTCGCTTAGAATGTCGCCTTTTCCACGGCCTTCTTCGCGACTACACGCCTCCCTCCCTTTTCCCTTCCTTTTTCGTCGTCCCCTCATTATTTTTTTCCTAGGTGTTCACTGCTTGGTTCTTTTTTCCCTCTCTATTGTACGGCCCTTCAAGCCTCCCATATGCCATGCGTTTTACTTTCATTCCAGAAAGATTCTACGTCGATTTTTCAGGAGAGCCCCTCTTCTCTGACATCCTTTTTCCCTCTTTGTGCACGGCACTGTGTTATTCTCTTCTAGTTGATGTGGTTTTTTCCCCGCATCCCTCCCGCTTGAGTGGCCCCCGACCTGAACGCATTTCCTCCCCCTTCCCGTGGGGCAGGCCTCCGATGTGACGCCACCCAACGCGTTGTCCCTCTTCTCTTGAGCAACTCCCTGCGTTCCTGGGCGGCGCGATGGCCCAACCCCCCCCGCGCAAAGATATTTCGTCCACATCCGGGGCCTCCTTTCGTCCTTACTCCATCGGTTGTTTGTGTTTCATCCCCTCCCTCTCCTGCGCCATTTGGCTCCTTTCCTTGCTGCGCTTCAGCCTCTATTCGCTCCCCTTAAGTGTCCTTGAGACCAATCTCCCCCATCCCGTCTCGACCTCTGACTTGGCTGCCCCCCCTGCCTCTCCCTTTTTGTTGTGAAGGGCTATTTTCCTCACGAGGTTCTTCGAATTCACGTCCAATTTCTATTAATGTTTTTCCCCCCTCTCTGGCCCGTCTCCGCGGATTTTTCCAGCAGCTGCGTGGCCCGATCAGCTTTCCGCTCCGAGAGAGTCCTTTCTCTCCCCAACTTCCCTCCTCCCTTTTCCCCGCAGTCGCGCAGTTGTAGCACGCACTTTGCTACTTCCTTTTTCGTGGAATTTTTTTCATTTTTCCCTTTCGACCCAGCTCTCTTCTTTAGTCCTCTCTCCTTTTAATGAATTCCTTATTAATTCGAATTCCGCAATTTGATACCTCTCCCTTCTTTTTATGTAATTGATATAGTTCGTCCCCCGTTCATATACCACTTTCTTGATTCTTTTTTCTTCTCTTTGATCGACGGTCCCGTTCCCCAAGGGAATCCCTTCATCGTAGATCGCCTTTCCCAGTCTCTCTCCTCTGTGCTTCCCTGCATGCGTTTCTTTCCCATAAATCGCAAGTTTTGAGATCTCTTCAATCCTCCTTCCCCCCCCCCCTTCTTGAGAATAATCCAAGTAATTCACTAGAGCAAATTCCACTCCCTTCTGTCGTATTGCCCAGCCTGCGGCCCTCCTCTCTATGTACAAACCCCTTCGCCTCCCTCTTCGATATGGATAAAAACGCAAGCCCCTCCCTATTGGAGGACATTAACTTTCCCCCAGCCTTTTTTGCTTTGCTTTTCTAAGTATTTTCTGCATTTTTGTTTCACTTCTACTCTCCCAAGTGTCCGGTCTTTCCCCCCCCCGACTCATCAATTTTCTTGTCCTTCCCAGAATGGCTTTTCTTGACCCTGCCCTTCCCTTTCCGACTCAAACCTCAATCTGGCTTTCCCCTCTAAAAGTTATTCGCCACGAACCCCTCCCCTTCCCCCCCCCACTGAGCTCCTGCTACGACACCGATAACTGACCCCCCCCCGGGGAGGAGCGGACCTCCAGTTCTTCATTGTCTTCCCTGCTCATCCCTCCCCCTCTCCCGCTGGTGACGGTTTTGCTTTTTTCCTTCAAGGGTTTCGATTCCCTTGGTCCTCCCCCCCGGACCCCCCAGTCACACTCCGGTACCTTGTCTTTCCGGGCCCTTGCCTGCTTCTTTTTCCCTTTTCCTTCTGGCAGAGAAGAACCTTCCTCCTAGCGCTTCCCGACTTTCCCTCCTCCGCAACTTCTCTTATTTTTGAGGCCCGGACGCTTCCAACACTTCGTCTTGGAACGTCACCCTCCCCGCCCCATCACTCCCCTGATCCTCGGCCAGATTGGTCGCAGGAAGTAAGTCCCTAAACTTATCGTCTGACACAATGACCCTTTCTCTCGGTGAGAGAGCCATTCTCTTTCTTTTTCGAGACCAGCATCAGTTCTCGATTCCCTCAGTTCCTCCTCTTTTTCTCACGCATGGACATATTCCCTTTAGTTCCATACCCCACCCCTAAGAGACCTCTCTCCAGACAAACCCCTTGCCTGGTTGCCCCAATGTCGGCTTCCCTCTCTTTGACGAATAGATTCTTTCTTCCTCCCCCAACATCAAGACCTACTACTGAACGACCCCTTTTGCGAGAGCTCCACCTCTCGGAAGGAGAGTCGTTTCTTCTTTTCCTTTGACGATCTAAACGCGTCTCCCAGGTAGTAAGTACCCCGTCCCCGCAGAACCCCCCTCCCTGTAAAGGAAAACGGCTTTTTCCCCCCAGGCGCCTTATTCCCCCACCCCCATGTTTTCTAACATGCCCCCAATCGTTTCCGGAAACCATCCCTTTCCCCCCTTCCCCTCTTAATTTTTTTTTGTCGTCCTCTAATTTTTCCATTTTCCTCGATCCCGTACTGAACCCTGTCAGCGATTTTTCTCTTGTGAGGGGTCAGATTTGTCTTGTTGCACTCCTGCCCCAATCTCTTCGCGTTTACTTTATCGCCCCCCCCCACTGTTCCCAAGGTTTTTTTTTACCTACGAAACTCTTTTGCCCTCTCAATGTTATCCCTTTTCGACATAACAGTCCCCCCCTGGCATCGAGCAAAAAAGATTCCCCCTCCCCATAAATGCCCGTTTAGTTCGCTCCCTCTCCTTGATGTCAACAGCGGATTTTGTTTTTTTTGAGACAGAACCGATGCCAGGGTAGAAGGACTTCTGCTCCTCTTGAGGGCCGACGGTTTTGGACTTTTTTGGGTTAGAGCTGCTCTCGGTCTTTAGACCGAACCCTACCCCCTGCCACCCACCTCCCCCCACCCTCCTCAAACCCCCCTCCCCTCCACTTACACACCCAAGATCCCACCTTCGCCCCCCTCCCCCCCAACCCCATCATAGCGCAAAATATCAACCCTATCCGCGCAATACCCCACCACCCCCCACACCCTTAAACCCCATCCACCCCCACGTCACCACGATAATCACCCCAAAACCCCCCCCACTTCACTCCTTTTCCCCCCACCTATTCCGAAAAAAACTCTCTAACCCCTCACCCACCACGCCCCGTCACTTCTCCAATACACCTCCGCTACCCCCCTCTCTCTTACTTTCATCCCTTAACGTCCCCCCTCCCCACAGAAACAACCCCCCCCCCTACTTACTTACCCCCAACCCCCCCCCCCCCACCCGCCCTTTATACCCCCCCCATACCATACCTCACTGTCATCAACACGCAACAACCCCCCCCCCCCCTCCAACCTCCCCACATATAAACCCCCCCCCCCCCCCAATACCCCCAAACTTCCACAAAAAAAACTTGCGAAAACAAATCACTTTCATTCGCCTAACTGACCAGCTACCTACCCCCTCCATCTCCCCCCACAACCAATCATCCCAACCCCGCCTCAACTACTCCCTCTCTCGCCCCCCCCCCAAACCCCAACTCTCATGCTACTACCTCTTCTACCCTCACTACCCACCCCCACAACTCCCAACCCCCTCCCATTAATAATTACATAACCCCCCCCCCCTCAACCCCCCACCCTTCCCAAAAACCCCCACACCACCATCCCCCCTCCTTCACAGCCCACATCCACCTCACCCCCCCTACCTCCCCCCGAATACAATCCTCTCCCACCAACATACCCCCCCTCCCACCCATTCAACCCCCTAGACCCTCCCCCCTATACCCAACATCCCAACCTGAACCCAAATCCCCCCCACCTACACTCCTCCAACACTTCTTAACACCCAAACAATCCACCCAACGCCTTCCCCCCCTTTTACCTAACCCCCCCCCAAATCCCCCACCCAATCCTCTAACTTTCCTTCCCCCACCCTCCACACCAAACATCCTTCCCCCACCCCCCTTCTACCAACCCTCCACAACCCACCCCCCCCCTTCCCCAAACACCAAATACGCTCCCCAAAACAATAACCACTGACCCCTCCTCACCCCCCCCACCACCCGTCTCCAACGCCACAAATACCCCCACAATTTCCCCCTCTCCCCTTCTTCCCCGCTACCCCCCCACCCTCCCCTCTTGACCCCCACCCAAACCCCCCTCCCTCACCTACATGCAACTCATAATAACCCTCTACACTCGCAAACCATTTTTCCCCATTCCCAAAACGCAACAAAACATTGACGCACAAATAATCTCCAAACATCGCCCCCAATATCTTATCTAACATAACCCCCCTACAAAACCCACCCCCCTCCCAACCCCTTCCCCCCCCTCGCACCAACCCCTACCACCCCAAAAAACCCCCCCAAATCCATCCACCGGTGACACCACACCCCCCCACAAAACCACCCAACAAGTACCAAACAAGCCACCTTCCCTAACCCAAAAACCACCCCCAACCCCACAAAACCCCTAAAAAAATTCCCCCCCACAACACACCCAAAACCACCCCCAAAACCGCAAGATGGAATCCATTTTCTCCCCTTTCTTGAGTTAGAGCGGGAACACATGATTTAGACTCCTTTTGCCCCCAAAGCACCAACAATGGCCTCTTTCTCCCCCTTCAGTCCTCCCCGCTCTTGCTTTTTTGTTTTTCCCCCATCACCCGAAGACGACGATTCTCGTGACCGAAATTGCTCTTGCAGCCCCCTTTGGTCGTGATCAGGCCCAGCGGCTGACTGACAAAACTTTCTCTTTTCCGGCTGATACTCGAGTTGATCGGCACCTCCCTCTTCACATAAGTGACCCTGTGACTCCCTTTCTTAATGTGGATTATGGGGTTAGAATTCCTAATCCCTCACGTCTTGCTCGCTTTGCTTTTTTTCCTGCGTGGAGAGGTACTGCTCGTTTGGCGAGTATCTGCGTTCTCCCCCTCGTGGAAGTGCAGCACTTTTCCCCCTCCTCTCACCTCCTTCCTGGGCATTGGAGAACGTCCTTTCGCTACCGTGGTTTCCTTCTCTTTTTTTTAGAGTCTCGTCTTCATGTTTCTCCCTGCAGTTTTTCTTTACTCGTTGACTCGGCCTTCACGCTTCTTTATCAAGGGTGGCCGAGTCACCCTTCTTCTTACCCACGAGATCCAGGTATTCTTCCAATTGCAACATGCACCTCACCCCTCCCCCTCCCCACTTCGTGCTTGGACAGCAATGTAACTTCTCCGCGAGCTTTCTCGCTCTCGCCGGGTCCCCTTTTTTTTTTTCAATCCCCAAGAGGTTTCTTTTTCTCGGACGTGTCTCTTGCTCGGCACAAATTCTTTCCTGCATGGTCCGTATTTTTGCCGCGGGAAGGACGGGACGCCTTTCTCCCTTCTCGGAAAGCATTCGACCTTTTTTAAGATGCGTTACTTCCAGTCCTCCTTCCTTGAGTTGAGGAGGAGCGCTACATGTTCCCCTTTTCCTGATGCAGAGGGTCGTCTCTGTACGGCCGGAGGCGGCCAGTAAGACTCCCTCCTCTTCAGTTGGCACATTATTGCTGCGCGCGAGACCTGTCTTTCTTCTCAGGAAAGTACGGTTCTGGGTCGGGAAAGCGCTGACACCCCTTGACCAACTGACGCCGCCGGCGCCTTTAGTCCCTGCCCCACGTAGAAGCACAACAATGTTTTTCCCCCAGAACAGCGTGCGTGAAAAGCTCCCCGTTTTTTCACCCGTATTGCGAGTCTATTCCATTGGAAGTTGGACGGGGTTCGGTACCTCCCCGGCCTGAACTCCACCACGCAGGGGTACCGGATTCTAGGAAAGAAAAAGAGACTTTCCGCCTCTGGCACTTACTGGGCTTTTTGACCAAAGCTCTCCCGAACCCCCTTTTGTTCTATTTTCTTCCGTGGTTTCTGACCTGATCTGGTTGTCCTCTCCGCACCTTTTTGGACGATCAAACCGTCGACTACTCCCTCTGGTGGCCCCGAGTCCTCCTCTCCCCGAGGGCAAACGCTTTTGCGGGCTAAGCCGGGTATAGTTTGGCGGTGAATCCTTCCGTCCTTGTAAGGGTAGTAGATGGCCAAGTCTTCTCCTCCGTAAGGGGCGTCATCTTTTTCCCAGTGATGTGTCCGCTTTTAAGGACGATTTTCTTCCTTTGGGTTTCTCTCGTGGGTACTCTTCCTCGGAATTGAGGTCGTCAGATCCTCCCGGACCTCGTCAGTCCGCGATACCCCTTCCCGGAAGCGAAGGAGAAAGAGGTCCCTCTTCGGGTAATAATAATCTGTGTTTTTCTAGATAGGGGATCTTGTGTGCATCCTGTCCAGCTCTCGGGCCTTTTAAATTTAGAAAGTAGCTTTCATATAGGTCTGAATAGTCCCTTAGAAAGATAAGAGGATCTCTCTTTTCGCCGATCAGAAGCCAGCCCTGACTCTTTTTTTGCAGGGTCCGTAAGAAGCCGGAACGTCGTACAAGCATCCCCCGTGCTATCCCTTTCCCCACTTTTTCTCTAGGTAGCGGGCGGCAGGAGATTTTTTTTTCCGGCTGGGGCATGGAGCTGTCCCTTTTCCTAAGAAAGTTGTGACCACCGCCGATGAATTGTCCGCGTGCCCCCACCCATCAGTCCTTTCCAGGTATCTGGCTCAAACTCTCTTTTTTCTTTGGAAGTGAAGAACTTGTTCTTCCCCCCTTCTTCACGGTGCGCCATCTCGCCGTTTTTTGAGTGGGCGGGAGAGTGCCCGAAATCATGATTTGCTTGACATAGTCATACATAGGTGTCTCCCTTCCCCCACTCGGGTTCCCGTTTAGCCGCGATGAGATTCGAGTCGTCGGCCTGATGAACTTCCTCTTGGAGTCCGTACTTGGTACTCCTCCCCCTCCTTGCGATGGCCGCCGGGGTGGTTCTTCTTTTTTTTTTTCTAAGCGGGGGTTTTTCTATCAGATGATCTCGTTTGAGTTTTGTGAACCCGGTGTGCCTCCACCTCCTCTTTCCCTTCCAGCCTGAGAAATCGCCATTTTGCTGTAACAGAGGTCGCAGCCGTTCTCACCCCCCTTTTTGCAAGCCGACACTGCTTTTTTTTTTCCCCCTTTTGTGGACACTGCTCGGAGTATCGCCTCTTCCCTTTCCAGCGGGGGACCTGGGCAGGATTTTTTCCCCCGATGGGCCTTTGTTGAATGCCTCCCTTGCCCGTCTTCTCCTTTGTAAAGGCGATCTCATTTCTGCCGTTGTTGACAAGCTTGTTTTTCGCGTGATGAAGGTGTTTGATTTTTTCTTTTTTCGGAGTCCCGTTCCTTGGCTCCTCAATTTTTCTTACGGCAACTATTCTGACCTTGACCTTCGTGGACGAATTCCTAGCCGCGCCTGGCCTTCTTTTGTCCTTGAATTGGACTGTCGCGTCCCGGTTCCCTTCCTTTTTTCGTGGCGAAATTACAGCGCGGGGAGTTTCTTTTTCATTGCCGCCCTCGATGAGCTGATGCTGCTACTCTCTCTCTTTCCCTTCCTTTTGTTCTCGATCGACCCATCATCGATTAACTTTCTTCCTTTCATTTCCGCGACATAGCCGCCACGACCCTTTTCTTGCTTCACGCCGTATTGTCACCGGCCGAGAAAAGGTAAATTCTTCGCAAGACATCAGCGGAGGCGCCACCCGGGCCTTCCAACCGCCCGGACCTTAGTCCTCCTCTGGTGCTTCCCTCCCTTTTCTCGTGAAGGTACTTCGTCCCATTTTTTTCTCTGTTTCCGGAAATTTCATTCAGCTCCCCCCCCTTCCCAGCAGTCCGCCACCTCGCTGGTCCCTTAGGCACCTTCTTCTCAGGAAGATCGTAAGGAGATCCCCTTCTCTTTTAACCGTATTCGGCAACGGTAAGGCCCAGGCCTTTTTTTACGGGTTCATCGACTGCCTTTTTTTTTTTTTTCGCGTTCGCCTTCGAGAGTTGGTGGTTCAGCCTGAGCCTAGGGGTCGCCCTGGAATCGCTTCTCTTTTTCCTGAGCTTTTTTTTCGTTTCTGTCCAATGCTGATGGGCGTGGGACCTTTTGTTTCCATAAGCCTCTGCGTATTTTTGAGAGAACACCCCTGCAGACATCGCCGCCCACTTTTCTTTGGCCATCCGACCTGCGCCTAGTCCTTCTTCTCCCCACTAAGGGGCCCACGCGAGGACGTCATCAGACTTTTTTTCATCGCGGATCGCCGCACCCGCTGCACTAGGACCCCCATTGTATGCTCTTGATTGATTTTTGCAATTTCCTTTCTTCCCCCCGCCCCCCATACCCGGCGCACCGCCCGTTCCCTCTCTCTTTTTTTTTGAAAAGGTGAAGGGCTCAGTTTCGATCTCACTTAACTTACAGTAGAGTTTCCTTCGAACCTGGACCTAGGTGGCAGCGCGGACCGAGAGCATTCGGACCAGTGCTTCTACCCTTTTCCTCGAAAAAGCAGTGCTCAAACGCTCCCTTCTTGACATCTCTCCGGTGGCGGACCTATTTTCTTTTTTTGCGGCTTCTACGTTGACGCCGTTCACTCGGCCGGCCATTCTCTTTCCCCCTTCAGGGGAGGACCTCGGATCCTTCTTCGTGATAATATCGGGGACGCCTACTTTTTTTTGCACCCTATTCCAGCGGCGTTTTTTTCTTTTGTTTTCAAAGGTCCACGCGTCCTTTTTTCCCTGGAAACCGCGCCCGAAACCGCTGGCTCTTCAACCCTTCTGAGCGTCCTTTTTTTCGCAAGCGAAGTCTGGCTGCGTCTTGGCCTGGAGCCCGTTGCGCGGGAAGTCATCTACGTCCCTCCCGCCTTCGTTCCCCCGCCACGCGAGATTCACGCTTCCCCCTTCCCTGCCAGCCAGACCCCCCTTTTTTTCAGTATGACCTCCAGGATCATCTCTTCACCTGGAAACTCGGACCCTTTTCCTTTAGTTTTTCCTCCGAACGATAAACGCGTATTCCCCCAGTCGCCCTGGACGCAAACCCCGTGTGCCTCTTCGGTCTGCTTTTTCCGCGCGTTCCCCGGTTCAGGAGTCCTTTTCTGCGGCCGTTTTCGCCGTCGCGGGCGCTCACCCGGGCGCGGCGCCATACCACGCCGTCATCCCCTACCTTCCCCTTTTTTTTCGATTTCCACTACTGCCCGTAACTTTTTCAGGGGGCACGGTCGATTGACTTTGTAGTCCCTTGGACCGTTAGTTTCTTTCCTACCTAGGTAACCTCCGGCTCCCCCTCTTCTCATTTCCGCCTATCGCTTGCTTCTTTTGTCACCGTTTCCGAACCTCATTGTTCTGGAGGGCCGTCCCCGTGTTACGTGGAGCCTTTGAAGCAATTTTTTTTATCCGTCGGCGTCCCTTTTTCCCTTTTTGGTTTCAGCGCCTTTCCCCGTAACGGCGGTCACCTCTTAATGTAGTTTCGGAGAACGCAGCCATTCTCTGACGCTCATAGCTACCTTGGCAACCTTTTCATTTTCCTGTCGATGATCATGTCTTCCTTCTCTTAGAAGTTTCCTCGACGAACCTGGCGATCTTTTTTTCCTTCACATTAAGCGCTTCAAGATCTTATGACAGGAAGCTGGAGTAAACCAACTCTTTCTCCTGCATCGAGACGGCGTTTTTACGACCACGCTCCTACCGGCAGGAACGCTTCTTTGAGCAGAGGCTGAGATTCACGTCACCTCCTTCGGGGTTTCCCGGAAGTTCCCAGCCGCCCCCTCCCTTTGCTGAGGTAAGGGACACCGTCACGCTTTGATCCCACAGCGCTCGATCTGATTGGCGCCTGCTTAGCGGAAGATTTCATTGTCCGTGAGGTTATGGTGGGGCCTCTTTATGCGCGTCGTTCCACTACCCCCCCCATTGCTCCTTCTTCCACCCAGTTCATGGCTCGTCTCTCTCCGTGGCAGGCATCCCCCTCTAGAATGGAGCGCGTCGACCATTTCCTCCTTTTCTTTAGCTCGGGCCGACCCCTGTTCCGACGTCTCATGAACCGCTTTTCGCGGGCGCAGTGATGAAGGCGCCGTCTGTTTTTCCTCTCGCACGATCCGACAGCGTCCCCGACCCCCCCAGAAGTTCCTCATTCGCGCCTCTCCAGCAGACGCGGATGAGGCATATGTCACCATACTACACTTCCGAATTTCCTTTTTCCTTTTTTTTTTCTGGCCTTGAGTCGTCTGATATCAGATACCCTTTTCTTTATACAACATACTGCGTTTGTCCCTTTCCCTATTTCGGTATGACGTCTCCATCGCGGGGACCGCACGTCCCCTTCGGGTTTGTGCTCATTCGTTCCTTTTATCAACCTAGGGTGGTGAGTCTCGACTGGTTCCTCTGTGCCCCTCTTGTGGTGTTGGCTTAATCATGATTGCAGGGTTGCCCTCCCTCCTCCCACCGGCCCCAGCCTTGGCCGCATCTCCTCCTTTTGCAACAACAGGTCCCGGACCTGATTCCCGCCCGCGGCGCATTCGGCGACCCCGTCGCTCTTTTCGGCTCCTTTCGCCCTTGCAAATCCGTATTTCGCGTGACTCTTCCTTCCAGCCTATGGGCGGGGAACTTCCCCTTTCTTCTGCATGATAGTTCGGTTTCCACTTCGGTGGTCTTTGAGTTCGCATGGCGTGTAAATTTTTTTTTCCTTTGGACTTTGTCGCAGGAAGTCGTGCCGTCATTGGTTGTCTCCCATGACCCTGACGCGTCGGTTTGCGACCCCCCCCGGCCCGCATATTTGCTTTATTTGCACAGTGGGGCGTTGAGTTACTCCCCCCCAATTAATGCATCCATACCTCTCCCCTCTCCCTATCCATGATTTCCGGTATTGGATGCGGGTTACCTTTTTCCCCATTTGGTGATCATAGTTATTTGTGGTTGACCCTTCTCCTTTCGCGGCCTTTACTTGACGTTGAACTTGTTAATTTGATGTACGGCGTATACTGATTTCCCGGACAGATCGACGGGTGCTTTTTCCGTCGCTTTCATAGCTTGCCCTGGTGTTTATGCTTGGTGTTGCCCTTTTGTGTGAGCGGATTTCTTAGCCTAACGTATTGCTCCCGCAGGGCATCCCCAAACCACAACACTGGTTACCCTGGATGATTCTTTCTCCCCTATGTGCTGGTTGCACTTTTCTCTTTTGCTGATCGAACCGAGTGCAA
>Ga0179593_1488425_pt1 | contig 24741 bp, 32 predicted proteins | sample CZODoug2_1_08_16_FD_185931 | JGI IMG/M metagenome (GOLD analysis project Ga0179593, IMG submission 185931) | Vadose zone soil fungal communities from Angelo Coast Range Reserve, California, USA - CZODoug2_1_08_16fungal (PacBio error correction) | ecosystem: Environmental > Terrestrial > Soil >... | reverse complement strand
TATTCTTGAGGCCACTCGGCCCGCTGGTCTTCAGCGCCGCAGACCTCCGATTGGCTACATTTTTTTCATTTCCCCATCTTTAATCCCCCCATTTTAACCCCCCTCAATGCATCCTTCCATTTCCTACAGTTGATTTGTATGCAATTCTGGTATACCGCCCATCCCCCCATTCCCCTGAAAACTGTATCCTTTCCACACCCCCAGCTTACCCCCCCCCCCCTCTACTTTACATTAAGATGTACCGGAGTTCGTTAAATATGTCCCCTTCTTAGTGCCTTTTATTTTTATATTCCCATCTTGTTTCGGGTTACGTTCCCGCTGAGCTAGGTTTCCATGCACTTTATTCCCTTATTGTGTCTGTTCCCTTTCCTTTCTGCCCCCTTTCTAACCCTTCCTCATTCTGTTTACCTTCACAATATGTTCTCCTGTAAGACTCTGGTTCCAACTCGAATGATTTTCAAGACCCCGTGCCCGTTTTAATTCTTGGATGCATTCTCCTGCCTACGGTATTATGGCTGGGTGCCTGGTCCATGTTTTTCCGGTTACGCCACTGTCCTCCAGTTAGGTTTGTTGCCTGAGCCACCAGGTCTTTACTAGACCTAGCATACCGTAAATTTCGTGGGTTTCCCCCCATTTATTTCAATTTCTCTAGGTTTTTAGTTTGTTCTATTTTAGTCCATAGAAGAGACTACCTACACGTACCCCAGGAATTCCTTCTCACCCAGAGCTTCACGGACCTCTTACCCCGACCTTCGTTGGGAACATGATGTTTGTACCCAAAGACTTTCAATGGCCTCACCTCACCAACCTTTGTCAGCCCGCAGCTGCCTGAATTTCTCTCCTCCAATTCAACTTAACGACTTTTTTCTTGAGGTTCTCCTTTCTGGCCTTACTTCTTTGGGTTTTTGTGGTTTGAGACTCCCCTTTTGACTGCAGTCTTCTTTTGGTCCTCTGTGAAAGGTCCCCCTTAGAGGGTAGGACTGTATGGTTGTTGGTTCACCCTTGGTCTCGGGATCATCTCATACATTCATCAGTCAGTTTCCAGGTAAACCTTCCGAGGGTATTTCGAAATGTGCTTTTTTTTTTGTGTTGGTCTTGTTCTTTCTTTTGTCCAGGTGATTTGCTGGGTTGTTTGACTTTGGTTGCCTTGTTCCTTCACACCAAGTTTCTGTTTTCCCTGACAGTGAAAAACCGTGGCACAATCTTGAGAGCTTCCCTTTTGGTCCTGTGTCTATATGAAGTGTTCAGCCCATTTCCTGAATAGTCTTAAACTTTACAATTTTATACCATTTGTTCCACCCCATTATTAATTGGCTTAAAACCGTTTCCTTATTATGAGCCCAAACCCATAATTGTTTCTATCCAATTAGACAGCCCTCTGTCAAAGTTTCCAGTGTTTGTGATAACCAGACATATATGGATGTCCCCCACCCTATTTTAATTTTCCAACCTCTTTTTTTACCTGAGAGTCCTTTAATTGTTTTGGCAACCTTTGCTTTTGGTTCATAGTAGTTTACTGGGGCACCCCCCCCCCTGCCCCCCCCTCTATTTTTTCCCTCCTCCATCGTGGCCATTACCTTCTTTAGCCAGTTCTCCTTTGCCTCCTCCCGGTCCCCTTCGCTTGTGTCCCCCCGACACACCTTTGTTTTACCCCATAAGTATGCGCTTCCTCTTTGTGACGATCTTCTCCCCATACCATTTCCTGGTCCTCCATTCCCATCCTCCCCCCATAAGTGCCGACTCCACCTTCTTCCTAACCAATCCATTACCAGCCTCCCCATTACCGTCTAGCTCGCCTTGACTTCACCCATCGCGTACCCTTAACTTTTTCTCTCTTCCACACACCTCCCAGGCCCACGACGTAACAACCTGAAGCAATTCCTGACTTACTCGTCCCCCCTGAGGCCCGACCCACCATGGTGAGTCCTCCCCCACCCCGCTTTCCACCTTACTCCTTCGTGTCTCTTCGACAAAAACCTCCTCTATATTCAGTCATTTCCGGAACCCGCCTTATGATCCTCCTTTTCTTTGTACCGCTGGTCACACACCCCCACACAATTCAGCTATCTGCATTCTTTCTCATCCCCCCCTCGTATCCCTACTATTTCCCAGCTGTAGCTCCTCTGCGCCCCCCCGATTTCCGTTCCAGCACCGATTCCTCACCCTATTTCGCACTTACTCCTACCAACGTCGACGGGCTGGCTGCTCCTTCGTACTTTCCTTTCGTAATTCTTCCTTAGTCCGTTCAGACGGTGCCCCTACTCCCCGTTTCCCCAGCCCTACAACTACATCCTGGTTTGCCCAAGTTCCCTCCTCTTTCTTCCTTTCCTCCCTCTTCTCTAGCCCATCTCGACTTTTTCGGATACAATTGCGCCTTGTTTGAATCCTCATATACTACATCCCACCTTCCGTCTCCTCTCCATCTTCGATCCCCCGCCAACCGTGTATCCTACACTTCGCTCTTGCCCTTATCGCTACGCTCGTACCCCATGCTTGGTACCCTCACATGCCCTCCCAAAACACTAGAAGAAAAGGGCATTCAACATACAACAAATGCCCCTGCAAAACAACCCCTTAGGATTTTCTTTGAACAATTAAAAACCCGTGTGTGACTATTAGCACCCCACCATCTCTGCATCTTCCAAATTCTTAATCCCCTAACTTGCTTTCCCCCTCGTTCTCCTCACGAATCTACTAGCAATATCCACTTACTAGACTCTTCTCCCATTTTCCCTATCCCACCTCCTACCACCAATCCGTCTTCCTCTCGCACCCCCTCTACTTCGGTTGCCGGTCCACCCCCCCCCCCCCTTCGCCACGTCCCTCGTAATCACGACTCTAACCCTTCAAACCCAACGCGTTCCTCTCTCCCAGTTTTGGCACACAATCCCCACTCCTCAACCCTCCCCCACCCTTCCCCCATCCGTCTCTTCCATCATTCTCACCCGCCCCTCCCCCCTGAAAGGCGCGCCCCGCCCATACCCCTTTCAACCTACTCCACCTTAACCCCACACACCCTCCTGCCACCCAGCCCTGTTTCCCTCGTCTACCCTCCCCTCCTCCCGTAACCCCCTACCCACCCCCCCCCCCACATCCCCCCCTTCTTTCGCCTCCCAGTGTTCCCATCTCCTACCTCTTATTTCTTCCCCTTTCCTCCCTGTTTCGGCCTCCTCCTAAGTCTTTTCTCATTGACCGCTCTCTCCTCAACTGCCCGTCACCGCCACACCCCCTCCCCCCCCTTCACTCACCATCCGGACCCGGTTCTTTCCGTTCTTCTTCATCCTACTAGAATCCTGCCCGTCTGCATCTCTCCTTCCTCCGCCCTTTTCCCTTCCCCCCTCACACACTCCTCATCTCGAGATGCTAACGACCTATTTCCACCTTTTCCGCCCCACTCCCCGACTCCCCCGTCACCTTACCCTGTTGGTTTGCCCAACCACCGTTCCTCCGCCCACTCCTACCTCCGTCTTTTCCGATTCGTCCTCACTTCACCTGAACTCCATCTCTGTCTGCTCCCCCTCCGTACTCACACCCACCCCCTTCACATTCAACCCGCACCAGTCACTCATGTCATTCACTTTACTTACCCCAGCTTATTCCCTCCCGGAACCCCTTACACCTTATCTCTCTCACCCAGGAACCAAAACCCTTCACCTCTTCTCCCCACTCCCGTTGCCCCCCCTACTTGAATGGCTTGCCCACCTGCAAATTGTGATCCCTTTTAGGTGTGTTCTTTTTTTCACCAAACGTACCCTGCCTCCCCGATTCTTCTCCTGCCCTACTAGCGGCAAAACAAGTGCTGACCCGCTCCTTAAGCCCCGGATTTAGAGACTACACCCCTGAACTCGGGAATTGACCCGGGATGACACATGGGCCGTAGATCTTGATTTAATTAACCTAGTGTTGACTCCCCCGTTCTTCCCATTCCCTTTTTTAAATCCTTGAACTTACTTTTCCCACCTAAAGTGTTCTCTAACAGGCTAATCGTGAAGACCATGGCAAGCCTAAATTGGGGGCTCCGATCAGCTTCCCAGCTGGCCTTTTTCTTGAAAATGGTCGTCCTGTATTTGACGCTTCCCCTGATCCTTCACTTCTCTATTCTTTTTTCCCCCCCCACTTTAATCCGTCGTTTCTATTCAGATTCGGTTGATTCTACTCTCAAGTGGCTTTTTCCCAGCCCAATTGGAGCTCTCTTTCTATTTTCGCCCCCTTTTCTTTTCCGTAAATGATCCCTAGTCTTTCCGGATACAGTGGAGGTGCAAATACCTCTTTTTCATTCCATTTCTCAGAATCTTCCCCCACCTATTCAAGAGAGCCCCGTACTCCATGGTTCTGGTAGGTACTCCTCTATTTTTATATTCTTTAATAGCATTGTTCTATTTTCTTGACCTCCCCACGGTCTGGATGTTGTGCCCCTTTTAATTAACATCCAAACCCTCTTCCTCCGTTCTTGGGGTTTTCTTCCCAGAATATGCTTCTTCTCGTGCGGACACGCAGCACAATACGGTCACGGGTGTACCTAGTAAACTTAGGGGGAGTTGAGTACTAATAATCCCCACCCCAGTATTTCCCCTCCGGATTCGGATTCTTGAGGCTGTTCCCCTATGGTAATGACCCTTTGCCCATTTTAGAGCGGTTGATTAACTTCTCTTATCCCGACTTTTATATTTAATCGGTTGTTTTTTCAGTTCATTTTTGTTCCCCTCTTCTTTCCTCACTGACATCTCATCACGTGACAAAAATCAAGACTGTTTGTAATTTTCATTTATCCAAACTTTTTGATTAACCCCCCATATCACACCCTTCCCCCTCCCCCCATGCTCACCTCCCCTCCCCCCAAGCTGACTTCCTTTTCCCCTTAATACCCTCAAAAAGTTTGGCAGCCACATGCAAATCTTTGTCCCACCCCAATAGTAGACCCCCACACCCCCCCTTGGTTTGTGTTCTCCCCCCTCCCCTCTTCTGAAATTGACCTTTTATAATATAGCTTGCTACTTGGCCCCCCCCGCTATTTCATCTTAACACTTATTTTAAGCCCCCATTTCCTCTCTTTATTCAATGTAATTCTCATTTCTCTTCCTATGAGGTTTACCTTTTCCCTTCCGTATACAACAAGGACCCCAAAGTAACCCTTTTTCCTTTCCTTCCCAGACTTGTCCTTCCAACAACCCCCCCCCCTTCGGTAATACCCCCCCTATCCTCACCACTACACCAACCCAAATTGTAACCTTTACTTTTCCTTTTGAACTTTTTCCAATGAGCGATACCCAGGAGCACTGACCTTAATTTCACCACACCCCCTCCCCCCCAAGGTCACCCCCTTCGGGACTCCCAAAGGTCACCACTTCATTATGCATGTACAATTTATTTTCCCCCCACCAAAATACCTCCCCCCGCCCCTGACATCATTAAGTGCCCAATTCTCCCCCAATCCACCCCTCGGGTTCATTCCCATTGCTTGTTCCTCTTTGACAATGACACTTTTTCTGCTATGAAGGTTTTCCCTTTCGCAATCTTTTCCTTTTTTCACCTTCCCTGAGGGGTGTCAATATCCTTTGTTCGAAGGGACCTGTTTTGACGTGACTGCTTCTTCGGTCCCCCCCTCCTATAGTCTCCTCCTATTCCTTCCTACTCCACCAACTCTACTGTTTCCAAACTCACTTGGTTCCTTTTCTATTATTAGTCTTCCCCGGTACCTGCCTTCCACACCTTCACCCGCCCCATTGCACACTACGGGACTCCCCTCCTGGCACCAACCCGGCTTTTTTGACATGCATTCTCATGTCAACCCCTTTTTTTATCCACTTTTCTTTCCCCTCCTAGTTGAACCCCCCCTCTGTGCTCAATATTGGCAGGCTGGTACATACCGAATGATTTTCTGAGAAAGTGTCTCCTTATCCAACTACTTGTTCTCTCCCTTTCCCAAACCCTCGCTTGTATCCTTTAACCCCGTCCTTTCAGTTAGCTCGAAGTTCTTTATCAGCGTGAAATATTTGCTATCCCCCCCCCCCCTTTTCACATCTGATTAAGTCAGTTTGTGACCCCCCTTTTTGTGATCCACATATGTTCCGGGGCCCCCCTTTGTGGCTTTGGCTCTCAAGAAATTTCCCCCCCCCCCACTACCCCCTCAAGTTTGGTTTTACTTGCTTTTCTAGGTCTTTTTTTGCCTCGAAGTATACCGGGCTACACCCCCCTCATGGTCTCCTTCTCCTTACGGGAATCCTACTTCCCCCACGGATACCCGCGTCTCCAAGATGTAAAGACCTCAAATTCAACACCACAGGATATAGACGCCTCCGGATTTATCGGATTCATGATACCTCCCCCGTCTTCCCTCATTTCCCTTCCACCAACCACACTGCTCTCCACCCTCAACTCGGCGTTCCTCATGGAGGTCGTCAACGAACCATGACCCAAGTCTAGACAGATTCACGCGACCTCTACTAATCGTTTGACTTTCCCCTTTTCGAGCCCAGCCCGCTGTACCCCCTTGTCTTCCCCCCGACAGCATGGGTGGGGCTTCTCGGGGAACCTCAGAAGCTGATTGACTAAATAGTCCCAAACCCCCCCCAGCAAGTTGTCTGCCACGCCGTGGTATCCCCTCCCAATGCACTTCACAGGCCTAAGGTATCGGTCACCCGCACGCCTAACACCTCTAAGAACCTGGCTACATTTCGTTACGTATGACCCTTTTTCTGGTACCAACTCATTTCACCCTCCCCAATTCGACTTCCCTCCTTAATTTCTTTTGTTGTTTGAACTTTTTTCCCTGAAAATCCCACTTGGACACAGGAACTTTTGTTTCCCCTCTTCCCCCATGTCCACCAAACTGGTTCATGCCCTTCAGCTGTACCTTTGTCTGGCTTAATAGAAAATTGTCCTTTCTTCGGCCCTATTCGACACTATGGCACTTGTCAAAGGAATTGGTAATTTTCATTTCCTTGCCAAGGAGCGGTGGCCCCAGCAGTGTACAGGTGTTGTCCCATCCCCCAGAGGGTCTCCGAGCCTAATTCTTTCGGGACACGCCTGACTTTCGCCTTAGATAAAGAGAGTTTTGGTACTAGAAGGATTGTATCCCCTTGAAGGATGAATAGTGGATGTTCATATGAATGCTCCCCAGGAGCACCCTTCTTGTTGGTTTATTGCAAGGGAAAACGGGACCTCTGCCCGGAACTTTGGAAACCAGGTTGGGGAAACACTTTTTTGGATCTCAAAGCTTCCGTGTTTATGGTCAGGGGAAAATGGTTGGTTTTAGAGGAAGAAAGTCAATAAGTGAAATGGGTTAAAACCCCGCACCTTAGGATTATGTAGTATTAGTAGTTAGCTTCTTCCTCCGATCTCAATACCTACTTCCCCTTCGTAAGTAAAGGTTTTTAACCCTATAGAACGTACACCTCAGTGAAGTTCCGAGGTTTTTACCCAATACTGATGAATGTGCTACCAGAAGCCCTTAGAATAGCCTTTTTTTCCTCTAGAACGGAAACAGAGGCCCTTTCCCTGCGACCAAGAGGGTGGTCTTGTTTGTAGCAGGTGATGTGGCGTTATTCTGGGGCTGCTTTTTGGCTGGTGTTTGTGAGACCGTGGCCCCTTTTCAAGTATGACGTTTTCTTTTTTCAAGGTTCCTTCCCCCAACCCCCCCGGTCTCCCTATTTTGTCATTTGGGTGTTTTTGAAGGTCAGTCGTATTAAAGCCGTTTCTAGGATCAAAGTTCCTAACTGTGCTAAAGGACTGGAGATTAAGGGGAAGTGGGGCTCGTTGGTGCCTTAAGGTTGGTTGTATGACCCTATTACTTTACTCCCCCCTTGTGGTTCGAATTGACCTGAACTTATGTTACTCCTTTTTTTCTTGAGGTATTATGAATTGTCAACGGCCCCAGCATAGCAGGGACCCCTGAGAATTCTTGCCCTTCAAAGGGAAGTGCGCCCCCCTTAAAAACCGTTGGGCCTAGGCATGATCCCTTTCAATCAAACACTCTCCTGGGCGGAAAAGACCCCTTTCCCCCGGTAGCATCAAAGCAACCATGACCCGGCAAGAAGTGCTTTCTAGGTCCACCCCTTCTCGTTTTTCAAGCCACCTATTGTTGACATGAGTTATTTCCTGCATGTGGCCCTGTTCTGTGGTCTCTTACGGGAATGTGGAAAAGTGGCAGGTGGATGTGTGGGTTTATTTTGGCTTCTGGGCGCAGCTGTGTTTGTGTAGTTTGTTGTTGTGTGGTTTTTTTTTTGGGTTGTGGGTGGTTAGTTGTGTTGTCTCCCCTCCCTCGGGTGTGAATCAAAGTTTTGCAACCTAATAAGTTCACGGAAAAGTATTAAAATCCACCTCAACTGAAAATTCCACACCGGACTTCCACAAACCCTTATGAGGCTGATTCCTCACGTCGTGAATAGACCCCTTTTAAGGCAGCTTCCAATTTTTATTCCCCTTTGCACCTGGCTCATCTAATCCGACTCTCCACTACCAGTGGAACCCTTTGTGAGATAGGTCCCCCAAACCCATTAAAGTCCTTATTTCCTTTTTAGTTCTGCCACGTGCACGCCATACCTTCCCCCCCATGCACTTCCCTGTATGTCTGCCACTCGCCTGCTCTTCCGTTTGTCTGTGTGGATGTTTTCCTACCCAAAAGTGCAAGCCGAACCACCGCTTTCCCCCAACCAGGACTATCGGTATGGGAGGTGTTCTAACTCAAGTGAAGTGTCCCCCGCTACCCATGGCCTTAGCTCTACTTTTTTTCCCCTTTGGACTTCCTTCTCTGCCTATTACCAAACCCCCCCTTTAATAGAACGAAATAGTGTTTTGTCCATACGCTTTTCGCCCGGCGACCTCTTTAGTGAAAGTCCCTGGAACGCCCCAGTTTGCAGAGAGATAGATTTCCCTCCACGAGCCGTGGAAAGGCCCCACTGTATCCATGAGACAAGGCCTCCCCCCCCGAGATGGGAGAATCTTTTTTCCGTCGGTTGAGAGAGAGGCTTTCGCCTATTCCCTTTACCGTTTTTTCCCCCGGCCAAGCTGGAGATTCAATCTCGAGTTACATGGCTTTCCCTGAACTTCTCTGATGAGTACCATTCCAACAGCTGGTTGCTGGGACCCCCATATGTGTATCTTCAAGTTATCCCTTGCATCCTCAATTCTCCACTTCCAGTATCCCAAGCGCTCATCATGGGTCATCCACCTGATTTATACCTCTTTTATCGACAAAGCAGGCCTCCCTTTTTTTTTAGATAGTCCTGTTTGCCCTTCCCTCCCTCCAAAGCTGGAAGTTTTTCCGTTCCCCTTTTTTGACTCCCCACCAGTCCCCTCTCCCGTATAGCAGGGCGTGAGTGTGCCATCCCCGAATTTTTTTTTTTTTTGAGGCTAGGCGTGTGACCTTTGCAGCCTGCCCTTAAATACCGGGAAATGAAATCAGAAGCCACAGCTTGTACTGAGTTGGGAGTTAAGACCGTACTTTCCAAAAATAGTTCCCCCTGATGATAGATTTTTTAGTATTTAGTTCCTACAATATGGTATCCCACCGGCCATGGGACTTTGAGAATTCTGTGCTTCCGGCAATTCCTGCTGACCATTGTCGCTCTTTTGTCAATCCATTTTATGAGTAGCCCTCCTAATTTTCTCTTGTTGTCCTGGGCCATTTCCCACAGTTCTTTTTTGTGCCGTTTTTAAATCTCACTTTTTGTCCCCACACCTTTTCCCTCACCCCCCCCATCAAGAATGAGTTTTCCCCCTGTAGGGTCCAACCCCACTTTTCCTGCTGACCACCACACTTTCCACTCCCAATTCCTTCTGCTCCTCAACTGACCCCCCCCCACGTGACCGCCACTATTGCACTTCAGGCTTCCCTTGACCCAAACAGCAATGTGCACCCACATGCTGGCCTTTTTAGGTCAACCCCTTCTTCGACCTTTTTTCCAAAACAGTAGGTTTGTGTTCGAACAGTAATTATTCCTTGTCTCACTGGTTTCCCTGAGCCTCCTCTCTCCTAGCTTGCATCCCCCCCCTTAGTGTGGGCTGTCATGCATCCCAAGTGGTTACCCCCCCTCCTCTAGGTGCCCCCTACGGTCTTCTGCAACTTTACCCTATAGAGGGGAACGTCAGTCCTTGCACCATCATCCCCCGTTTTTCCCCCATTTTGACGGAACTGAACCCACATCGTACCTCCTTACACCCACCATTAACAAAGGAAATCCCAACCCCCTCACCCTCCAGAGCCCCCTCTTCGCCCCACCCCTCCCCTGACTACCATACCCCCCCCCACCCTCTCCTTCTCAACCACACTCCCCCATCCCCTTCACCAACTTCATCCCTATCTCGACCCGACTCCTTTTATATCGAAAACCACTTGCCTCACATGCTCCACCCCTGCCCCCCCCTAACCACTTCCCCCTCTCCGACTCACCAGCATCTCCCATTCCCTCCCAACACCACGTGAACGCGCCCCCCTTGCTCCCTCTTACTCCAAACCGCTTAACTATCGCGTAGCCCATTGTTGGATAAACATCCCTCCCTCCTTAGCTCTGGACTCGAAAGGACCCACTCCTCTACCATCCAGCGATCGACCTTCAATCACACACATACCAGCCCCCGACCCCTCCCCTTCTCTTACCCTACCATCCAATACATCCAACGGAAGACCTACACCTTGATGAAAGGCCTAGTTAAACGCCGCCCCCCCCCGCCCCCCCCCCCTCACCCCACCCACCTACCACCGGCTTCCCCCCGCCCAACACCCACCCACAACTCCGTACTCAACTCTTCTGTAGCCTTCAACCACCTCTATCAAGCTGTACTAACGCCGCACCCGACCGCCCTCCTTTGCCTCTGCGCCCTCCGGGAAAAAACTTCCTCGAACTCCTCCCCTATCCAAACACCCTTACCCGGCCGCACCACCGCCAATAACTAAAGTGTAGCACCTCATCAAAGGACCCCATCAGTGGCTGTTAAAACTCTGGACCTCGGAAGCCCCCCCCATCCCAATTCCCACATACCCAACTCCCGCTCACCACCCCACCTCCCACTCCCCCCTAAACTCACTCTTACACGACCAACCCACTCCGCCCTCCTCGCCTCTCCCCTCCCCTCCTCCACCCTCCCCCACCTCAAACACGCCCCTTATAACCATTACCCTCCCCCGCCCCTCATCCTTCTCATCACCAGCCTCCCCCCCCCCTCTCTTCGCCCGCTCCTCTTCTCTTCACCACTCTAGTTTCCTCTCTTCCCTCCGCAACCTCCTCCCCCCTCTCCCCCACATAACTGCCCGACCCCCCACCCGGCCACACCTAAGAACCTCCATACCTCGCATCCGCAAACCCCCCCCCCTCGAACCCACCCCACCCACCCTTCCCTCTCCGCAGCACCGACTCCCCCCGGTGACCACCCCCTCATCCACTCATTACTTCCTCCCACCCTCTCCCACCCCCCACTCAAAAACACCACAAAAGTTCAACGGCTCCACGCGCCCTCCTGCTCACCCGCCCATCCTGCTTTCCTCTCCAGCTTGGCCCCTCGTTTTCATCTCCTTCTCTGTCATTAATTACACTCTCCGTTGACCTGGCCAGGATTTTCCGACCCTCGCCGATCCTGTCCCTATTGCCCCTATTGCCCTTTCCTTCGTTTCCCCTCACCGTACGCTTCGTGACTATCTCTGAATGCCCTTCTACCCCCTAATAGCGTCCCTTCCCTCATATCCTCGCCCCTAAAAGCACTTTCTCCCCTTTTGCTCCACGCCCTCACATAATTCTTTGATCTTCCAGGCGTTGCAGGATCCGGTGACACACCCCCCAGCCCACGGGGTGTTCACCCGAACAGTCGCTGACTGACATTCCACCCCTCCCCCCTCCTGCCCCCACCTTAAATCCCTCTCCGATTCACGTTCCGACCCATTTTAATTCAACCCCTAATCCCCACGTCCCCCACTTATCTTTTCTCTCCACGGCGTGGCGATCGCACTCTCCTTCCCTCTCAATGGGTTCTATCCCCCGGGACATCTCCGCTCCTTTTTATCGGTTCCCCACCCCACCGACCCCCAATCTTCCACCTCCCGCCTCCGCCCCCCCCTCACCCGTTGCACCCCTTCTCTCCTGTGACTCGCTCTCTTCTTACTCCCCGCTTTACAGGCCCGCTCACGACACACGGCCGCCCCAATTCCGACCCCTCAACTGATTGCCCTCCTTATTGTACTCCCACAGCGAACTTTCTTCCCCCCTCCCGGTCCCCTGACCACCTGTACAATTGACACAGCGCAACCCCCCCCACCATCCCTCCTCCTTATCGCCTCTTTATCTTCACCCGTCCCGGTATGGATCCCACCTCTCCAATATCCACCTGCTCTCCTCCTTAAGTCCTTCACACACCGACCTCTCAACGCCCCCCTCCGAACATACCCTTCAGTACTCCCGCGCTGACACCACCTCTCCACTTGATCCACACTTCATCGTGACACCCTTACTGACTCTTAATCCTCCACCCCCCCCTGGACACCACTCGTCCCCAGTCCCCGCACAGTAGTCTCCTTTCTTTTCTGGCTATCGCTTTCTCCCTATACCGTCCCCCCAATAACCCGCTCCCCCAGCTCTCGCTTGTCCCAGCCGCCACCCTGCCCCCTCTCACGATCCAAGTATGCACATTGACTACATTCCTCTCTACCCTCCTACCACCCCCATCCCTTCCCCCCTGGTCACTTCTGGCCCCGTAACCACTTGCACTAACCCCCACCAACATTTTTCAAGGGCACCGACCCCCCCAAACCTTCCACACCCTCTTTCTGTCATCCCCCCCCCCCACCCCGCACCCTAAAGGCCCTTTCTTCCCCAAAAGAACAACCGACCTCGGTAGTATCAGGCTCCTACGAACTGTGAAGAATCTAATCAGGCCCCACGAGCGCCCCCTGTTTCCAATATCTCTAGTCTCCGGATAATATTTTTACCCAGCACGTCAAAACTCCCCCTTGTCTATTTCACGTGATGCTTCTGGAACCCTTAAGCTTATGACCCACTTAATCCCTCTTGCCTTGAACCGACTTTGCCATCTTCGAAAAGTCCTTTCCCCTCTAGACATAGCAAGTGCCTTTGGAAGCCGTGATATTTGCTATTCTTCCCCTGTACCTGAGTCTATGTCCAGGTTTGAAATTTTGGTGTCATTCCCCCTTTCTTTACCCATTTGGCCATGTGTTCCGACGTTCATCCCACACTACCCCCCTGGAAGGGCCCTTTTTTTTACTCTCTGGTTAGAGGAAATGGGTACCTCAGTAACCCTTTGCAATCTGCACCCCCTTGATAAAAGGGATTTTTTCCCCGGCTGGACCCTCCCCGTGACGAACCCCGTGTCCCCATGCCGATGGAGAGATCTGCTTGACGAAGAAGCAAGTTTTCGTTATAGATCTCCACCTGAACCTTCACCCAACTTTCGTTTGAAAGGAATTTCTGTAGGTAACAAGATCCTACTTTGTCCCCAGACAGTGGTAATTTGGTCCAGGTTCGTCCCCTTTACTTTTTCTTACCCCCTTAAATCTTAAACTCCTACCCCCTGAAAGCCATTCCACATCCGGTTGCTGTGTGATGAAAGGCGGGATCCGTAGAGCAACAAAATACCAACCCCATCCCTCACAGACGGGACTACCATGTTTTCCCCCAAACTGTCCTATTCAAATCAGATGTACAGTTGTTAAAGCACAAATCTTTGCTGCTCAGCGCCACTTGCCCTTCCTTTTTCCGTTCACCCATCTGAGTGACAAGAGAGGTTTCATTGGCCTCTCATTAGTGGTATCCCTACTGGACATTTTCTCCTAACCCAATTCCATTTCTTCACTTCTTGCCCAATATTGTTTTGCCCGAGCTTTTTCAATAGAAGCGGATTGAGTCCCCTTTTTCAGCTCGGGGCCCCCTGTATCTTCCAGGTATACCAGTAGCCATTTCTTGGGTGGTTGCCGGATCTTCCCCTCGTCCCGATGTTTGTGTGGCACCTTTGTTGGATAGAAAGGTGTTTTTTTTTCCTTCGGTACCAGGTGACTAGAATAGAACTTACCTCAGTCCGGGCTTCTCTTGATGTCTCGTTCTTAGTATTCAGTAGTAGTCCCCTAGAGGCCCTTAATACTTCTCCCCCTCACAGGAATAAAAAGTCTGAAGGAACGTTTGGCTGTTTTCAAAACAATGAGGTGGGACCTTTCTTGCCTTTCAGAACCCCCAACTCATCCTTCCTTTTCTTAAGGTATCTTTCACCAAAAGTGCAATGGGAAATCGTACCGAGGTTTTTCTTTTTTGTAGAGGTGATGTTCTATGATGGTATTGGTTCTTCTGGGGGCTAGGTTTTTGGTGAACAGTGGAGGCAGTTAACTCCAGGGTACCACCTCCAGGTTTTTTTCACGATCATAGTCTGGCCATGTTGTGTGTGACGTAATTTTTTACTTTTACTCTCTCTTTTTCCAGTTCAAAGTTCAAGAACTTTCTTTAGTCGCCACATTGGGGGGTTCTTTTTGGTGATAATGCTGTGGTTTATTCCATATTTCCCCCCCCTTCTGCCAAGTCTTTATGTTCATTAACGGACCATATGTACTCTCTGTTTTGCTGGATTATCCAATTTGGGTAACCGCATAGCAGCCCCTGTTAAAATGAGGTTTCTTCCCGTATTCATGGCCTTAAAAAGTGTAAGGATGCCTTCCAACTAAGGTTTGTCCAATGTAGCCCTGCTCAAATTCCAGTTTTTTTTTTCAGACTCCTATGTTCCCCCCCCCACCAGATTTTGAACTCACCCTTTCCATGAGATTTCCTCATCTTTTTCAATTGCTGTTTTCAGAGCAGGGGGTTGAGTCCCTGTTGTTTTTCCCCAATTGTTCTGAGCAGGAAGTCAATTTTTTTGAGAGTTGGTGTGTCTCCCCCCCCATGAGTGGATGAAATGACCCCTCTTTTTTCCTTTTTGAAGTTCCTTGTTTTTGAGATTTACCATGGAATTAACCCCTTTCCCTTAAGGCCCAAACATGCCCCCAAGTACACAACACCCCTTTCTTATAAGAGTGACCCAATACACAAGTTGCCAGGACCCACATTTCTCCTTCCTTCCCACTTTGGCGTAAATATTTCCTGAGAAGAAATCCTATCATCTTTCCCTCTTGGTTGATTAAGTATACTCACTCCCCACCTCTTTTTTTTTTCTTATTGCCTTGTCTCGTGCACGTCATCCTCGTTCCCTTCCCGACTACAGTGAATTCTTCTGCCTCAACCGACCTATTTCCTTCTTTTTGATTTCAGTACCCCTTTAAGACACATCATACTTGACTCCCCCCCTTACTGACCAAGGGATCCTACGATAATCCCTCTTCCCGGTGCTACCAGTTCTTTTTCCCGGCATCGGCTCTAACGAAGTGGGGTGACTTCTTAATTAACTTGTTCTTTTATAAGCTCCCCCCCTCTTTTTCTATGCTTTTCCCTAAGGTAGCTCAAGGTTCCGTAACCCCTACAAGGGGCTCTCTGAGCTCAGCGATACTTACTTTTCTGCAAAAGTTGTAATTCTTGAGCTACCGATATTCCTCGGCTCTCTCTTTTAATCATTGGTTTTTTTTCTCCGATTGAATTTGTAGAATGTCTTTCACCCTGCAGGTTCACCCTGACAGCTGGTATTTTTCGCTCATCTAGAGACACTTTTCTTGCTTTAACCCCATTGAGCTTTCCTAGTATTACCTGTAAAAGATGGAGTGTTCTTTCCCCCCCCATATGCTTATCCCTTTATAAGGAATTTTCCCAGTAGTTCTAGTAGTTACCGTCATCCAAGTATTTTTTTTTTACACCCGAGATACACACCTCAGGCTTCCGTCCATTTATACCTTCAGAAGACCGCCCTTCTTTTTTATTTTCGTGCGTTCCCTTTTGAACCCCCCAGCCCGAATTTCCAGCTTCTTTTTTTTTTTTTTTATCAAGTGAATTCCACGGTTGGCGTTTTTTACATTCCTCAACCAACTATACAGGGACCCTCCGTCCCCCAGTAGTTTGAGTGTGGCTACTCCTCCCCCCCCCGTATGTTCCGATGTATTTTCTTTATCTTCTTTAAAACTATGTAATGACCAGGTGCCCCCCCTGGGAAAGGATCTAAGATTTTTTGGTTGGTCTATGAGTTCACTGATTTTATTTCCCTCCCCCCTCTCCTTTTTGAGTTGGATTGTCTTTTGCGTTTTTGATTACTTTAAACCTCCCCGTTTCACTTCCCAATCAAGAATGAGTTCCACTTTGGGCATTTTTTCCTCCAACTCCTTTTTCCTTCTTCCCACTCTCCACTCCACTTCTTCTCACCTCCCCAGTTCCCCCCCCTACTTCCCTGCCACTTGCCCCTTCCTTTTTCTTTAAACCATAAAAGTGTGCACCTCATTCCCTCTCATGTCACCTCTCTTCCCCCTTTTTTCCCACTAGGGTTGTGTTACTTACTTCTTTTTTTCTCATTGTACCTTGTCTATCCTCTTTTGCATCAAACTTAGTTGTCTTGCTCCTCGGCCCATGACTTGAACCCGCTCTCCATTTTTCATTCCTTTTCTGCTTCTTCCTTCATAATAACATAATCCCCTTTATCTTACAGGCCCCCTTTTTGCCCAACCAGACCTTGTTTCATCCCACTTCCCCCTGCATAACAACCCCCCCCCATTTATCAAATAACCACCCCGTCCCCTTCGATAACGTTCGTGATTTGAAATTTCCTCTGCTCATTAATTAAAAGGCTCCTCCTCCTTCCCCCCCTTGCCCCCGTGAAGACTTCTAAAGGTAGGGACCCCCTTTTTAACCCCCTGTCCCCCTTATCTCTGTCCATGGGGGCTTCTCCGCCCCCTCTCCCCCTCCCCTTAATTTATACACTTCTCACCCCCCACCACTCGTTTTGTACTCCATTGCGCGGTCTCCTTCTAGATCCTTACAATGGCCATTCTATTTCCTGGTTCGCCCATATTTTTCATTTTTACTTCGCTTTGTGTAAGTTCAGGCTATAACTTGTTGATCTTCCTTACTTGCTTAGGTTCCCCTCCTCCTTTCGTACGTACAAGCTACCCTACCCTTACGACTCCCCGAGTTTTTTACCACATCACTCTTGTTTAGGTTTCAGTCTCCACCTGCCCCTTACAAACCCTTCATCACCACTGTGAACAATCCCTCTTCCCACCCTCCATTCCCTTGCCCCAACCCCCGATTCTTTGTTCTTTTATCTGTCTCCTAAAATCGCCCAGGCTCCATCCAATCTCTTAGTTCCCATCTTGCTGCTTCAATATTGTGCATTAAGTGTACATAAAGTAGTGGTATCCACCCCTTTCGTATCTTCAACTACAACTAATGGTATCTACAATTTATTGACCCCCCTCTTGAAGAGTTGAAATCGCACAAGTCAGGGGACCAGCTTCACGACCAGTACAGAGGAGAACATCAGTGACCAACTTTCTCCTCCACCCCCCAGGCCACAGGTGACCTCGGACTTTTTTGTGGAAAAATTTGTCAAATATGTTACCTGGGGTCATGTTTTTTTTTTTTATACAGTTCATACAACCCACAACCCCCCCTTCTCAAAGGTATTTGAAGCTTTTTTTAGGGTAGACGGATTTTTGAAGCTACTCCTGGTCACCGCTGGGTCTAATGAATTGCTTGAAATGGGACCCACTAACTGAGTCCCCTAAAATGGGTTCCAAATGGCAGTCGTGAGGTTGGTTGGCGGAACAGAAACCGTGGCCTACAAACGTCCTTTTCCGTGCCTTACGCTCTCCTCTATAAGAAGAACTTTTTCAGTCGTGCAGACCGTCTGGAAGCTTTTCGATCCGAACGGACACCTTCTGACGGTAGGGTTACACCCCACTCACCCACTGGTGTGTTTTTTCCGTTGTCCCCCTTTTTTTTTTTTTCACGAACAGACCTTCAGTGGTTTGAACCCACACCGAACCTCCACCCGCCCCCCCCCCCCCCTTTTTTTTCCATGCAGTTTCCTGTAATTCTTCGCCCCCTTTCCTTTTGGGCGATTTTCTGTCACACGCCAATCCACGTATTCCCTCACACGAATTCCATCATTTGATTTCAAATGGAACATAAAACGCAGTTCCCCTCCCCTTGTGCATCTCGCGCTCCCGTTTTTTTTTCCGATTAGTATCTCAGTGACGTCTCACCCCTCACTTTCCATTCCGCCAAATATTAATGACCCCATCCACATCTTTTTTCCTACGCCCGCCCCCCTACTTTGAGAATGTCCTTCCTTTTAAGAGTAGACCTCTGGAAGAACCCCGTTTCGCTTTTCATGAAATGTCCATTTTTTTTTTTTCGCTTTGACCAAATATTCAGACCTTCTCTTAGGGGGGGAGGTGAAGGAATCCAAATCGGGGCGGAGAAATATACCCGAGAGAGGGGAATCCACCCCCAAAGGTGAGACCCCACTTTTGTTTGGTTTTTAAGGGTCTTGTTTTAGGGGTTTCCCCCTTGTGGGAGTTTTGGGAGAGGATTAGGCGTGGGGGGGACACGTGGGTTTTTTTTCCCTGGACACGGGGTTTTTTAGGTGGGGGAGGGACGGGTCGTTTTTGGCACCCCTTCCCCCCGGATCACCACGGTTTCATTTGTTGTCCGCCTGGGTTTTTTTTGGGGTGTTGTTTTTTTATTTCCCCCCACGGGGGGACGCGTGGACCTTTCTTTCCTGTTTAAGGCGGGCACGTGCGGTATCCCCGCCCCTTATTGGGTTTTGTAACCCCGAGACACGTCAAGGGTTGTTTTGCCCGGAGTGGGGTAGTGTTTGGGTTGGGGGGGTTGGGGTTCCCCACTTTCCCCCCCACCACAGGGTCCGTTGGGTGGGTTCCCCCCCCCCCCCCCCCCCCCAGGGGTGAGATGGGTTTGGCAGGGGGGGAGGGACCCAGCCCCCGGGGGAGGTTTTTTTTTTTGGGACCCAGGCGGGTTGTTTTGGGGTTTTGGGTTGGGTGGTTCCACCCCACAGGTGAGAGCGGACCCCCCCCTGTTTTCCCCGCTAGGGAGTGGGGGGGTTTTTTTTCCACCATTTTTTGTCTTGGTGGTTGTTTCCCACCCCTCCCCCCTTTACACTACCCCCAATTTTGTTTTTTTTTTTTTGGGGGTCAAGCCCCTTTTAGGTTGGGGGTTTGAAGCCACAGGTTTTATGTGTCCCCTTCCGTTCCCCCCTTGGACGCGACATGTTATGGTCTAGGAGGGACTCTTTGCCTCCTGGCGTTATTATACCACTTGAAGGGGCACGGGCGGCACCAGTCTTTCCCCTCCGCGAGGCAGGGGGTTTTTTTTTTCCCACGCAAGAATGAACAGAACCAGTTCTCTAGTTTGCCCTCTTCCGGGATAGCCAACCCCTATGGGGGGGGGATTGGTTCGTGGCGTACAGCTGAACGCGCCCCCGGGGCACGGGGGCGAAGGTCACAACCCCCCGCCCGCATAACTACCATTTTTAGGGGACGCCCCGACCCCCCTGAGGGACCACAACCCTTAGGTTAGCACACCAACCACCCGGACCCGCACTTCCCTTCGAGCCCCGCCCCACAAAGAACGACCCCCAACTCGACCTGAAAAACCACCCCCCACCCACTATCTCACTACCCCACATAGAACCCCCCGTGAAATTCGTCATACCTCCTCCGAGATGCGGTGTGGCCATTTGTGGGGGCACGCAACCCCGCGGTGTTTAGGGACTCGGAACATGCCCATCGGGACTGGTTGCGATTTAACCCCCCCCCTACCCCCTCCACCAGTTTATTTCCACGCAGGGAACCTTGGGGCCCCCAGACTCACCCCCCTCCGCTGTTTTGCCTCACCCCAAGACGGTAGAACAACCCCTTTCACACTTCGCCGTACCCCATGCCCCCCCCCCCAGCCCCCAAACCCCTTCTACCCGTAGAGGCCCCACCCTCGCCCCCGACTACCATTCCCCGCCTGGCTCAGAGCTCACCCCCTCCACCCCCTGCCCTCGTTATGTCAAGGTCGTCCTTCCACTTTTTCGTATTGGGGATCCCCCTTGCTTTTCCTAGGCCTGCGTTTGTAAGAGATCTTTTTTTTTAGAGCACGCCAACTTTAGTTTCTCGCCCCCAACCCTTTCTCTGTTCACCGTGCCCACCTTCCACCAATCCACCCTATCAATGGGAAGACCCATCACTCCGCCGGTAGACTAATAGTTTTTTACCTTGTTCTGATGACTTTGAGGCAGCCAGTTTAGAGCATTGACTTTTCATGCAATAAGAATGAGTCCAATTGATCCTGACACCGTTCTCTTTTTTTTCTCTGCTATGCGCCCTGGGTGAATGATTTAGTAAACACCTTATTGTTTCTCCCCCCCAACTTTCGTTTCTTTTTCATTCGCGGCTGTGTTCTCTTAATTTGCTTTTTTTTCTTATTGTCTTTGTTTTTTTTTTTTTTTTTTCTCTTTTTTTTTTTTATTCTACTTTTTCAAGTCCATGTTTGCCGTATTCCGACCAGTAGCCCCAATTGCCCACTCCCAATTTATGATACGATTTTGGCTGTTCCTTTTTTTTCCCCCCCCCTGTACGTTCAGCTCTTGCGATTTGGCATGAACAAAACCCTATGGCGCCCCCCTTTCCGACCGCCTATATTTTTCCCCCCCCCCCTCTCCGCACATGTCCCAATTTGACTTGATTTAGAGCGTCATTGCCAATGCGGCCCTTGAATAGCCCTTTTCCCCGGAATATTCATTTTTTCAACCCGCCAGTAGACCTACCCGCAATTTTTCAATGGTTTTCCACTAAATCTGTACTGTATGTAGACGTACTTCGATATTCGATTCCCACTATTGGACCGCCCCGATCTGGAAACGCCCTCTCCCCATCCCCCCACAGGACATTCTCCCCCCCCCACTTTCTCCTTTTTTTTATTTTTTTTTTTTTCTGCAACTGTTTGGTTGTTGTAGTTTGTGTATGTTTTAGATGTAGGCAAAAGGAACTGTGACCCCTAGCACCCAACTTGCATCCAGTCTTCCCCCCGTTCTGCGTAGGTCTTACAGATATATGCATGAACTGAAGTGCCACGCAAATTTTTTCCTCTAATTCAGTTGAATTCTCCAGCCTTCTTTTTTTTTTTGGCACCTAATTCAAATTGAGCTCTGAAGTGTTTTTTCCCCCCTTTTCGTAACCTCGGAAACCCCCCCTGCAGATTAGGCATGATATCCGTTTGCGGATTATTCTATGAACCACACCCACATCGTAGATTGCTTTTTATCTTCCCTGTGTAGTTCTAATAACATTGCAATAGAGAATGTCCCCGTAGACACCCGCACCCCCCCATCCCTGTCCCCCCCCCCCACTCTGAAAGTCTTTTTCCTATTGACTATACCTATGATAACCTCGCTCCTTAACCCCCACGCCCAGCTCCCCCTAATTATTGCGAAAACTAATCGTTTTGACCCAGTCGTTGCCATCCAACAGACTGTCTCTTTTGTTTTTTTTTTCAGCAGATTTAGGATGAACTCGACCCTGACAAGGCCCCTGGAGACCCACGCCTCACCAAACCCATAAATCCGCGGCCGCCAAAAGCCAGAGCCCCCACTCCACCCCCCCCCCCCCCAATGAGACTTTGTCCCGCACCCCCCACCCCCCCAACCACACTTGACTCCTCTGCACACCCCCTCGATTCCCAATCACTGATTGTCGTGTCATTCCTAAAACATGTAAACACAGAGCTCATTTCTCCCCCCGCGTGATCCTTGCCTCCTACCAGCCTAAGTCCAAATTTTATCTGAGCCCAGTTAAGCGGACGCTAGGCACCCAGCACCTCTTCAACAACATATGTTTTTTCCACTTTTTGAGAACCAACATTTTAACTTTAGTAACGAACATTAATCAAGCACCCCGAGACACTGACCCCTTTTTTCCCCCACATCCAGTCATCTATACTGTCGGCTATGGCTTCCTCTACGCTCCCGACCATTACCCTGCCAACTGTAGCCACCCTGTACTTGATCACTGGTTTGCTCTGAAGCGGCCCAATCCGCCGAACCCCCTTCGCACCCCCCCAACACTCATTCCTCATTTATACATACGCTTACAGCCCTTCTCTTTTCCTGTAACTTCATGATTCGTCAAACCAGATACTGCTCTCTTCCCTCCCCTTTCTTTCGAAACTTTGCCTTATGCCTGACACTGACAAAACTCGCGTCACTGTTTAGGAACCGCTACTTTTGCATTTATATGCCGATCGACCCTTTTAGTAGTATTGCCCCTATTGCCGTTACTGTGCCACCTTCCTTGTCACGACTCTTGTCAGGTGTCTCGGCTACCACTCCCCTTCTCTAGATCGTCCGGTTCCGGTTTCAGTTCAAGCATGCCAACCTATGTTCGAAGCCTGATAGATAGTAATTTGGAATTTTTTTTTTTCTTTGCTGCCTGACGTGGTTGATAATCTTCCTCCCCTCCTGATCAATGACAAGTGTGGTTTTCAACTTTCTACTGCGTCCTTTCCCTTTTTGTGGTTGTGATACCTTGGTGATATCCCCGCCTAGCTCACGATGCTGGAGAGCATGTCCTCGCCGTGACACTACCAGGCTCTTCCGCGAAAATTTATGGAGCCCCACCGCCGCCTCAAAAGTCAATCGATCGCAATCACTACTGCCTCCTCCGATCTGTACACAGTTGAATTTTTCCTCCACCCTGATTCGCCTTCGGTGCTGGGACCTTGCGTTTTTTTGTGTTTTGCCATCTTTGGTGCCCCCCAGTGTCTTACTTAGTTGCAAAATTATTGTGGATCGTATTGCGTTGTGCACCGTGATTTCTTGTGGCAGAGTTCTTGGCTCCTATAGCGATTCCCAGTTATGACCGGTTTTCTATATGCTGAGCCCTAGTTGGCCCCGGTTTTTCTTAAAATGAGTGCCCCATCTTCATCCCCCCGTGGAGCGTTTTCACCACCGCCTGCCCACTACATTACTCCCCCCTTCCAAGACTTTCCAAACCTCGGACGCGTAATGGCGGGTGTTCCCCCCCCTAGGTAATGACTACTGCACCTCCCCAATTTCCCCGGCTTCTACCTACAGGAGACGTATTTACGATAGTCTTCGTGCCACCCCCCCTTTAACACCATTTTCACCACCCTTTTTTCGTTGACCACCCTCCAAGGTAATCAAATCCTACTGATTGCTTTGTATCTTCTGCTAGTATGGTCATCCTGAGCACAGTATATTCCCCACCCCAGCCCGTCGCTTTTGGCAGAGGCTACTCGGCTCCGAAGATTAAATACTTCTGCTGTCGTCTTTTATTCCCATCTGTTTTGTTCTAGCAATTCTTCGGTTCGCGACCCAAGGCCCCTACTCAAGTTACCTGATGATGCGGCCCCCCCTTAGGGTTGCAGTACTCCACCCTTGGAACTTGGGTCAGCGTGCAAATCTACCCTCGGCATTCTTCTCTGAAAATCCTTCGTTCTCAGATGATGTGGGTGTTGGGGGGCGGGGCCGCGGTACGCGGTGGTGGTGGGGGGGGGAGGTGGGGGGGGGGGGGGTGGGGAGGGGGTGCGGGGGGGGGGGGGAGGGTGTTGCGGGGCGGTAAGGGGGGCCCCTTTGGAGTGGTGCGCGGAGGGTGGGGGCTGGTGCGTCCGGTGGGATGGGCCGGGTGGGGGGAGTGGGGGGGGGGTGGGGGTGGGGGTGGGGGGTGGGGGGGGCGGGGGGGGGGGGGGTTGTGGGTTTTCGGGGGGGGGGGGGGGGGGGGGGAGAGGTGATGGGCCTGCTCGGTGGTGTGGTGGGGGGGGTGGTGGGTGGGGGGGGGGGGGTTTTGGGGGCGGGGGGGGGTGGGGGGGGGGGTGTGGGGGGTGGGGGCCTGGGGGGGTGGGGGGGGGGGGGGGGTGTGGGGGTGGTGGGGGGGGGGGGGGGGGGGGGGTGGGGGGGGGGGGGGGATGGGGTGCGGGGGGAGCGGGGGGTTTTGGGGGGTTGGGGGGGGGATTTGTTTGGATGGGTGGGGGGGGCGCAAGTGGGGGGTGGTTTCCACGCTCGTGCATAATGCTGCCCTCGATTCCCTTTCCTTCTGTTCCCTTCCGCATGTCATAAAAAGCACAAGCACGTAACCCTTTTACTCGGACAGGTCTTTTTCCGCGCTTCGGTTCTTGAATGCTGAGCGACGTCTTTTTGATGCATTTGTGTGCTTTTGTAACGTGTTCCACAGTAGCCCTGTGTTCTCTTCTACCCATTCGGTCGCGTCTCTTCCTTTCGTCCGTTGACCCATGAGATTGTCCTTTGCTTTCCCCTTTTTTCTGGCAAAAGGATCACTTTTCGAATCTACTTTCAATCTCATAAGCGATAGCGTGGGGGTGGATCCCGGGTTCGTTGGGTGTCCGCCTTTTCGTAATACGGACCTCCTCGTAAGCCAAGAGGAAAACGAACTATGCCCTAGCGGCGTTTGTCGGTCTTGCGGCCCCTTTTTTTAGAATGAAGCCCCAGTTCCCATGGTCAGGGGGGGTTTCAACCTCTTCCGTCTCCGTATGAGACAATGCGTCAACCACTTACGTTTGGTTTTTCCACTCACCAGTTGCTTGTGTGTTTTTTTTTTTTTTTTGTTTTTTTTTTTTTTTTTTTTGTTTTTTTGGGTGGTTGGGGTTGTGTTGTTTGGTTTTTCTGGTCATGCTGATGTATCGTTTTCCGAAGGAATATAGCTTTCCCCCCTGTAGCCTCATTCTGCCGTCTGGGCTATGCGTTTGCTGCCGGCAAAGAAGTCTTGCGCAAGGCTGTGCCGGTGCCCTTTCCCTATGCTCATGAAAGAATTTACCCTCTGTTTTCCGGAGTTCCAGGTTACCCGGCGGCCCCCTTTCGAAG
>Ga0179593_1427362_pt1 | contig 24746 bp, 43 predicted proteins | sample CZODoug2_1_08_16_FD_185931 | JGI IMG/M metagenome (GOLD analysis project Ga0179593, IMG submission 185931) | Vadose zone soil fungal communities from Angelo Coast Range Reserve, California, USA - CZODoug2_1_08_16fungal (PacBio error correction) | ecosystem: Environmental > Terrestrial > Soil >... | reverse complement strand
TTCTGGCTTCTGACGTCACCCCCTTCCCCCCCTCACCATGGCCAACCCCCCCAAGCCTGTGATCTTGCCGTCCCCCACTACCAATCCTTGGCCATGAAAAGTTTTTTTTCTCCCCCAGCTGTTCCCCAATACCTCCTCCTCTTGACTTTCCTTCGTCCTCTGGTCTGTCCCCCTAGGTTGGGCTTGTTCTTTCCTTTTCTCCCCCATCCCACCCCCTTACTCTCCGATGCCTCAAGTTGCCTGGTGACCTCTCGGGGGGAGTGACCTATGGCACTTTTTTGAGGTTTCCCCCCTTCCAAGTTTCAGTGTCCTGTTGTTGTTGTGTACCCTTCACCTATTCTTTCTGCTTCTACCTTTTTATGTTGAGGGTAGCTTTTTGGGTCCTCCACTTGTACCACATCGGCCTTTCCATTTCCCCATCTAGTGTTTCGTCTTTTTTAGCCATTCCTTTCCCCGAGAGCTAGAGAGTGGTTGCAAGAAACACTATTTTTTTTGTCCACCCAATGCCCTCCATTGGTCCCACCATCAATATACCCCAGGTCCCTTGCTGCCGATCTCCCCTAATTCATGTCGGGTGTGTGTGAGATGCTCTTTTCTGGGGTTCTGTTAATGGTTGTGGAAGGACGGACCAGTAATTTGTTTGTTGCTGCTGTCTCACCCCCCCCCATGGTGAAATCTCTCCAGTAGTCAACCCAACCTTGGGTGGCTCCTCGCTTTTGGATTATAAATTTAGAGTGAGATTGCTTTTCCCTGACGTATTACTCTATACCCATAACCCTTTTCGTTTTGAAGTATTTCGTCGTTGGGCCCCTCCTGGTGATTTTTTCTAGTTTTCCGGTTTACTGGGTGGATCTCTTACAGAGAAATGCTTCAATCATTTAATTATTGTTTGAACCCTTCCCCCACGTTTCCCTCTCCCAGTCGCAATTTCCCATTTGTTTTGTGTTCTCCCGTTTTTTCAGCCTGTTGACATTGAGTCCCATTACATGGGACACCCTCTTTGTCCATTTTTTTGGCTGATTACGCTTTTGATTGACAGGCCAGTGTCTTGTTGAGTCATTTTTGTGTGCATGTTTTCACATCCGATTTTCCTTACTCCCAACCTTTACTGCCCCAATGTGTTCAGCATTTCTTTTTAGTTTCTATCTTCCCGTCAATAGACCGCTCCTCTTCTGCCACTTCACTTCTTTGCCTGTGGGTGCGCATTTGGTCTCGCCAGTCGTTGCACTTAGTAACATTTTTTTCCTCCAGTTTTTCCATTGATGGCCCGTGTCTTTAGGACCCCCTTTTTGTTTTCTGTCGCGATAATCTGTCAGCATCCGATGTTGGTCCCCCCAATTTCGATTCCATATCCTTGTTGGGTTTTTCCTAAGCACACGTGGTCACGTTTACTCCGGTGCTCTTTTACCGTGCCCTGTATAGCGACGGCGCTTTGCTGTCCATGTTCAGCACGTGTATGCTTTTTCTCTTGTGCTTTTCAAGTTCCCCAATTCATCCACTCTTGCCCCTTCCCCTCTCGTCGTGTTCCAATCCACTTTGAGTTCCCCCGTTTTTGTTCTCTTAAGGTCTTTTTAATGCTTTTATTTTGCAATTTTTCTTATATACGGCACATTCCCCCCTGTAATGCCCTCCCCCCTCTTGTCCCCTGTTGGTGGTGTATTTTCCCACCCCAACAATATCTAACCCTTGTTGGTGCACTCCAATTTTTCTGACCTCCTGTACCCCTGCTGTTACGGCAGTACGCCCTTTTTCGTTGATGGGCCCCCCACCCCATTTCTCTTTTTCTTTGAAGTACTCTGCACCTTTCGACCCCTCTACTAACAGACACCCTATTAGTTCCACCATGTCCTCCCCCCTTGATCTCCCTCGTGTTCCCTCTCTTTGTTTGTTATACATCCGTTTAAGTTTCCCTTGCCAACTGTTGTTGTCATTCCTCCCCAAGTATTGCATTTACCCTTGAGCTTCAGTTCTACTCCCCAATACCCCAAGTTTGCTCCCCTTTTCCAACTGGCATACTTTTCATCCTGTATCTTTCCCACCCCCCCTGTTTTTGCCGGAACATCTTTCAAACCGGACACACTTCAGAACTACGCCCTGATCCCCCCCCGTCCACACCACCATGGTATATCTCCAGGCCCACCAACCCTTCCCTACTTTGCCAGTTTTCACCCCCCCCCCCCCCCCCCCCCCCACCCCCCCCCCCCCCCCCCCCTTTTCGTTTTACCCCTCGGATGTTTATGTCAAGTGTCATTGAATTTCCTTTCTGTGTTTCTTCTCGGTGTCCGGACTTCTTGGCTACTCACCTTCCATAAACCTCATCTCCTATTGTCCATTTCCTTTCTCCGTTCCTTTAACCCTATCTATTCCCCCCTTTTTCTGTAGCTGGTAGACTCTGAGTGTTGTCTTGATCCCCCTCTCTAGCCCCATTCGCTTGCCCTTGTGATGGCACAACTATTCCCTCCCTTTCTGTCCTGAACTCTTGTCCTCCCTCCCACCTTCATTTTTAGTCTTCAAGGACACGTTTTCTTTCTCATTTAACCGTTTGTCCCACCTTTGTTTGTAAGGTTGTACCCTCGACCAATCACCGCTATCCAACTTCCTGCCCCACGCACTTTCTCCTTTTTTTGGTAATGCGCCCCGTACCTGAGTTTTTTTGTTTGACATACTATGTACCCCTTTTTCGGATGCCTTGTTACCACCTCTACTCCCCCCTGTTTTTCAGCCGCTCGTTTTATGTTTCCAAACCCCAGACTTTTTTCCTGGCCCCAGTACCTTGACATCTTAGTAGACCTAGCTTTTTCCCCAAAATGCAATTGTGTCCACTTTCTTTTATTTCCAATCTCAGTCTCTTTGTTGCCTGTTTCCTCATCGTTATAGCCCCCCCTCCCTAAGCTCCCCCATCTAAGGGTCCCTCATTTCGTCGGCCCGCCCCCGCTTCCCCCCACAAACTTTCGCGCTCCCTCTCCCCCACATCTGTCCTACTTTTTCCGGTCACAAACAACCACTCTTGGACCCCCGCCCGAAAGTGGTTTTTGCAGTTCAGGTGTCATGAAATATTTAATGGTTTAGTAATTTTTGAGTCCTCTTTTTCAGTGTAGCGAAGTTCCCCCCCTTTTTGTTCTATACCACTTCTCCGTTTGTTTTTGTGTTAGTTCCGATTCCCCCCCTTTCCATTTTGGGGTCCAACCGCGGCGCCGATTTTCCTTGACAAGTTTTTCTTTTTTAATATTTCTCCCCCCATTTGCTCGTACTTCCTTGCTCTCCCCGATTCCTGTGATGCGTTTTTGGGGGACCCAGACGGTGTTTGATGAACTGCCTGCAGATTTTTTGATGACGCATTCACCTCTTTTTTTTCTTCCTTTCCCTGCGCCTTATCGTACTAGTCTGACGGTCCGATGTTTTCCCCGGGTAGACCGCTTGCCCCAAGCGACTTTGTTGGATTCCTGCTCCTGTGCTTGCCATGAGTCTCCCCCATGTGATTCTGTCTCCCCTCGGTCTCCCCTTGGAAGTTGGTTCACAAGAAATTCTGTGGCTCTTTGCCGACCCATCTCTTTGGCCTCATTGACTTAATGCTTTGTCCTTCATGCCTTTCTTCTGTATGGCCGGTCCCCTTGTATGCATTGTCTTGCCACTACCTCGGTTACGTTTTTCTGCCTCCCTTTCTTCAATCCTTCCTGTATGATCCCACAGTTTGTACTCGTTTTCCAGGTTGCAGTTTGTTTTCTTATCATTTTTCTTTAATTTGCCCCCACTCTTCTCCCACATTATTGTTCCCCCCCGTGTGAAGATTTCCCTCCACTAAGCCCTTTTCTACCCAGTCCCCAGGTTGGTCTCAAGCATATGACCTGATTTAATCAGACAAGTATCGTTCGTATTTTCGCACGATTTGAACTTTACACTTGATTTTTTATCTCGGACCTCATCCCAATTAGAAGGTCTTTTCCTTTGTAAAAACATAGGCCCGATAACCAACGTGTTGAGACGTCTGCCCCAGGTCGCCTGTGACGCCACCGTCTTTCACGCCGGAGATGTATGTTCCCTTGAACCCCCAGTTGTGATTTTTTTACTTGATGCACTTGTGGTCCTCCCTTCGACACTCTCGTGTACAAAGGTGCGACTAGATACTACCTGACTTCGCGAAATTCGTTACCTTCACTCCTAATACTGTCCCTGCGACCATCCTTGACCGCCCTGGTGCATTTTCTTTTGATTGGAATTTTCCTTTTTGGATCATCCCCCATAGTGTTGTGTGCGCCTATGTGGAGGTGACGGGTCTTTTAAGCCCGTTTTCAAGTTCCAGAGGCGGCCGTTTGGAAGTTTTAATTCCCCCATGATTAACACACTCTCCCTTGTTTCTGAGACCGTGGCTATTATATGGGATCTCCTGATTTCAAGACGAGCTCAGGTCCTATACCAAACTTCAATTCGGGACTTTCCCCCCCCAACACCTTGGCCACCCCTATCCACTATCCTGTGTAGACCCGTTCCTTTTGTCGCTGGCTTTTATCTTAGCACATTTTACTTTTGTATTACCCTTCCTCTTTTATTTCTTCGTGGTGTGCATGCTATCTTTGTCAGAATGCACAACCTGCACTCCACCCCCTGCTTTTTCCCTTCACCCCCCAATCTCTCCTGCGTTCCAGCATTTCTTGAAAGATATGCACCATGGCCGAGACATGGCGTGATCAACATTCGTTGGTGAGCAACTTTCGTCTTTCCTCCACTGTCCCCACCGTGGCTCCTTGGTTGGTCAATTTTTCGCCCACATTTTTCTATCGCGCACAACCTATCCCATGCAACAGACACTGGCCTCTTCCTCCCTGCCTCATGGGGTGTTATCCCTTTCAAGGGTCTTGACCCGTCGCTCTTTGATTAGCATTTTGCTACTTTGTTGCACTTCTTTTCTCAGACCTTTCAGGTTTTTGACTGCCGCAATGTCCGCTCACCCTAAGGCACTTGGTTTCGATTGGCCCGTACTGCACTGAGCCTCCCACGGTGAACACCCCAATTTCGTCTTTCCACCCCTTTTTTGTGGTGGACCCCCCCGTCCAAGATTCATTTCCATCTTCCTTCCCCATGGGTTGTCCACCGAACCCCCCTGTCGGTTTGACACTGGTGTTGTTTCCTCCGCAGGACCCTTCAGCAGGGACAAGTTTGCCACCATGCAGCGTCTTCTAGCCTCCCTTTCCCTTTCCAGTTCCAAAATAAACCCCACGCACGTAGAAGTTTTGCTTTTTCGGATTGAATTTACTTGAGGCAAGCTCATATTTCACGTTCCCAGTCCACCAATTACTTTGGTAGTAACTGGGGTCATTGATTATGCTGTTTTTTTCAAACCATTTTTCAGGAGGCCCGCCCTTTTGTGCACCCCCGCGCTCACACACCCTTGTTGGCCCCATGATAATTAAAATATCTATGTTCCCCGCCCCCCCCTCCCCCCCAGTTAATTAATTTGGTCTCCCATTTTAACCTGTCCCAACTTATCACCATCCTTTTATGGCTTTCTCCCCGGAATTTTGCGGTCTGTGTTCAATTGGTGTTTTGCCAGGCCCCTTTCCCAACTTCCGCCTTCTTCAGTCTTTTTTTTCTGCGTGCCACCTTGTCAGCCCACACCAATTGAATCTAAGATTGTTCTTCTTCCATGACCCCCAAACATGGGACACATTACTTCCCCCTTCCCACTCCCCTTTCAAGATAGGGCCTATTTTTTTTTCGCCGCAGACGGTTTTAGTTGACACAAAGCCGCCTATTCACATAGTATACCTAAGATTATCTCTGGGTCCACGCCTCCTTTGTGTCTCCCTCCCCCCCCCTTTTTTTTTTTTTTCGCTTGTATATCTCCAAGCATACCCTTCCTGTTCCTGAATAAATCTGTATCATGACTTCCCCCCCAGTGGCTCCTCTCCGTTCTCCTACCTTGAACTCGGTACTCCCCCATGTTGTTCACCCTCTTTTTCGTCCGAGACCATGTTATTGGCTTCTCACCTTTTTTTGGTGTCATTCAGACCGTTCTGCCCCACGTTTGTATTTTAGGTCACATGATCTCTGGAATGTTATTGTGTCCATGCCGCACTTGGACGACCCCCCATCCCCAGCCATACCTTGTTGTCCACCTTTTCACAGAACTATCTTACAAAGGGTCCAGCTTGTGGCCCCCATGCACCGGGAGGCATTGCTTTCCCCCATCACTCCCCTTAGGTCAACATTTTTCAACCTTCTTTCCCCATTCTGGTTTTCGAGTCTTGTAATCCTTCCTTTCAGCATTTTTTCCCGTCAATATGAGGTCTGGTTGGAATGGACCTTTTTTTCTGACACATTCTTGTGTTTTTGTCACCCCCCAGTCTTCCTTGTCCCTATCACAGGTGTGAGTGCCATGATGGGGTTGGGCTGGCAGATCCCCTAGAATAATCCCTCTTTCTTTGCATTTCATCCCGTTGTTGTTGTTGGTTCTTCCCGTTGCTGGTCCCCCCCTTCACTTTTGGCCCAACTAACACGCTTTCCGGCCTTCCCTGCTTGTTGCCAGAAACTTTTTCCCCCCCCACCACCAGCTTCCCTTTTCCCCCCCAACCCCCTCCTCTTGATTATCCCCCCTTTACTGAGCTTTTTGAACACCCCCCCCTCCTCCCAGACCAGGATCCTGTGACCCACTTTTCCTGTGGGACATCTCTTTTGAGATTGTCATGTCCCTTTCCTCCTGATGCATGTTAAGGCTGGGGTATATGTCCCCTGCTAGATTCAATAGAGTTTGATATTTCACGGGCATCTTTTTCCTTTTTCTGGGGGGCACTTTAACAATTTGTTTTCCAGTAGAGGTCTTTATTTTCTTTTCCCAGTAGCCAGGTCATGACATAATTATATGTGCTGTTTTTTTTTTTTGAAAGAGAATCCTTATTCCTTGGTTCACCCTTTTTCCCCCCCCCTTGTTGCACCCCCCATAGAATCTACCCAAGGTTTTTTTGTGATCTCCCCCCACATCAGGGTATTCTTTTGTCTATGAGATTGCTTGGGGATTCCCTGATCGGATATCTCATTGACCCCCCAGTTGGTGTTTTTTTAGCCTGTTTTTCTCAACCAACATGGTGGTCTTAATCCTACGATTGCCCCAAATTGGTTGTCCCCCCAGTACTTTCTAGGAGAGAAGTACTTTACTCTATTTTGCTTGTGCTCCGTACGCGTTGCTACAGTTTTTCCCCCTAAAGTTTCTTGGTGCTGACTCTCTTCGGTGGGTTTTTCTTTTTTAACGGTTGTTTCTCGCTTGGGGGACCCTAAATACGCCTACCCGAATCCTTTCTCCCTACCCCTTTATGACTCCTTTTTTTTTCATCTCCAAATTGTTTGGTTGATTGAACTTTTATAAGGTTCCCCTTGCGGACCAAAAGTCTTTGCCAAGGTATTTCCTGCGATATTCCTTAAGGCGATTTTTTTGTTGCGCATTTTTTGTATTTTTTCCGGTCTGAATGTGGTCATTCTATTTTTCCTTACCTGTACGAACCCTTTATTTTTTCTAGATCTCTATATTTCTCCCCCGGCCCCCTAACTCTACATGGGGCTTTTTTTTTTTTTGTTTGCCCTGGGACGGTCTTGGGTGTTTAGGACTGCCCCAGCCTCCTCCCTTTTTGGTGTGTTTTAACTAAATCTGGCTCTGCGATCAGTCGAGACCCGTGTCTTGGCAGTGCAACTTTGCACTGTGGGTTAGTACAGCCTTTTTGTTTTTTTTCCTTTTCTTGGTCCCAATTCAAGTTCGTATCAGCACTTTTTTTTTTACTACGCCCACACTTTCCCCTTCCTTGTACGGCGGTTCTTCTGTGTTTTCCTTCCTCAAAAGCGTGCATTTCCTTCTGTTAAGTTTCCTTTTGGAATCCTCTGCGTGAATTATTCTCCACTGAATCAGTAAACATACACAGCCTTGCACCCCAACCATTCTTCTTTTGTTCACCACTACCGTCGGATTCGCCCACTGTGCGCTCTGCATTTTTCGATTAATTGATTTTTCATGTTCCTTCTTAGTCTATGAACTTCCACGGTGACCTTTACCTGTGTTCGCTCTTTGTGTCCCAGCGAATTGTCTTTGTGTGTCCCAACCCCCATTCCTCAAATCTTGGCTTCCCTTCCATTGATTAATTCCCTCCTTTCCCCCCACCGGCGTCAGGTTATTCCTTTTGTGGGTCCCCCCATATTCTTTCTTTTGCTCCTGACGCACAATTGGTCCGCAACATGTCCCAACCTCACCCCGCCCTCCGTTTAATGTTTTTTTCTCTCGCTAGATTATGCCCTTTTAGCGTCTCTCCTGTGTAGTTCCTTGGACAGGTACTTACTCCGTTGACCATCTTCCCTACACCCTTTGCAGTCCCCTTCCTGTAGCCCCTACTCCTTTCCGAACAGCAGCCTTTTTTCAGACACGTATGTTTTCTTACTTTGGCATTACACTGCTGCCTGTTCATCTTGCTCACGGCCCACTTCATACCCCTATTACACCATCACATCACCATTTTTCCCCATTGTTTCAACACCTGATTTTGTATCCAGGCCCCCCCCTCCTTTTCATAACGCTCCACTTCGCCGGCTGTCACCACTATTGTGGTAGGGTTCGTGCATACCCCTTTCCTTTTGAGTTTCTTATGTATCGCCTTTTACGATGTGCATAATATACCAACATTTTCTTTACCCCAATATCTCCTCTGCTACTTGTTTTCCCCTTTTTTTTCCCCACTTAATTTTCCTCATTGCAAATCAGTACACTTTTTTTCCTGTGGAAGTTCTTCCGACTACCAATTAGTAAGTGCCCCCCTGTGCATTCAAAAACGCCCGCTTGGTGAGTATTCATATCTCTTTACCCCCCCTCTTTTGTGGTGTCTTATATTCTTTTTTCCAAAGGTTACTTTGTGTACGTGTACAATCATCTTCTAAAACCCCTCCCCAACGCACGTCACCTACTTTTGCCTTCAATTTCCCTTGATTTTTTGATGTATCAGTCCAACTTTAACCCCCTCCTATCCTCTTCCCATGATCCCCGAGCTCGCCTCACCATCCTGTCATTTTTCCCTCATTTTTCTTTTAGCCCTTTCCCCTTGCCCCATTTTCATCGCATTGTTCCTCTTTCTCATGTTGCACCCCACGAGCTTGTCTAGATCCACACTCTTGTTTCTCATTGACGTTATTTTATCTGCGGTGCCCCTCCTCATTCCAGGAAATTTCGTCTTTTAATTGCAAAACACCCCCCTCTTTGGGTTCCCCTCCCCCCGTCTCATACGTAGTTTGTTTTCAAATCTATGGTGCAATTTGTATCCAATCTCGCTACGTTTTTTCCCGTACTAGTGTGGACAGTCCCGACAAACAATCTTGGCCAATTCTCTGCACCCTCCCCTTGTGTTTGCTGGAGATGAACTCTTCCAAAAGTTTTTTGACCAAATTCCCGCCCACTTAATTTTTCCAAGATTTTCAAACAATGTCTTCCCCCTCCCCCTATGGCAATGCAAGGGGTATTATGAACGCCCCCCCTTTGCCCCCACCTAGAGTTACTTTACCTAATGATTTGATACGAGTGCTGGTATCCCCTCCCTACTCATTTGCGTAGCCTTTCTCTTTGCGAGTCTGACGATTTTCTCTTGCCCGTGAGCCTTCTCCCATGTTATGTGAAATCTTTGAGCGTTTGTCCCCATGTGTTTTCTTTCTCAATTTCTAAAACCGCGTGCAAGCCTGACACACCTACGATTCTATGAACCATGTGAGTTTTGGACCCTCATCTTTTGTCCCCCTCTAGCCCCTCATGGCCGGCGTATGATATTTTTCCCCATGCGTCCCTTTGTAAATTGACCACATGTTACCGATTGTTATGCTCCACAAGTATTCTTACTCCCCAGTTTACTCGTTAAGGTTCTTTTTTCGTTTGTTTTACTTTTCTATTAATTTTCCCCCTTACCCCCAGTGGGACCTTACCTTGCACACAATAGCCCTGCATCCACACCCACCCTACCCCCCCAAGGGGGTTGAGAACAATCCCACTCCCACTGCCTCCCCTCACAACCCTTTATTTTCCCTCTTTTCAGGGGCCCCCCTTACTTAATTTTATGGACCGGCGGACACCCTCTCCCAAAATACGAAGGTCCTTTTCTCCCAATTCAGCCTTTACCTCCAGTGTGAAAAAATCATTGAGAGACGCTCTCGAAGACACTCTGGCGCAGATGCTTTACCTGGTTGTAAAGTGACAATGCAGTGTTTGACCCTGTGATATGTACCAAGGTTAGGGTTTTTCCCCCCCATGAAGAATTCCCCTCCCATTGAACCCTGTATCTCGATTTTCCATATTGGGTTAAATAATTGCCCCCGGTTACCCTTTGCACTTGATGATCAGTGAATTCTGGTTTCTCAGGTATCTCCCCAGTACGATTTGTTGAGCTGTTCTGGCACGCTCTGTATGGGTTGCAGTGAAAGTGCATCCGTTTCCTCGCTCCTTCAGTGGGACGTCCCCCATCCTATGCTTTCCCCCCCTGGTATGATTTTTCAGGGGCCAAAGCAATTCAGCACCCCGTTGTATGATCCCCGATTCACCCCCCAGGTTACTAGCGTAATTCCACCAAAACGCCGACACCTTGCCTTTTCTTTTGCCCTCGCGCCTCAGTTTCCACATAGGGACACTCTACCATGGATCTAAAATAAATCTTTTATTCAGTGTCCTTTAGAGTTGTCATCCATCATTCCTAGAAGACACTCTAACACTTCGTTTGGTGTTCTTTTAGCCATCCCCCCCCCCACTAATTTTTACTACATCCCTCTGTAACGTGCGACGCCGGCGGGTGATCATCTCATCTTTGAGTTTGGTTGTGGACACCCCCGACCCCCCCTCCATATCCTTTGTCGTGCCTGCATTTTATATTAACCCAAATATCAACCGCCGTCTCCTAAATTACGGGTTTTTCCCTCAAATGGTTCTTGACCTCCGATGTGAAGGGTTCTTTGGATATGATTTTTTTTATCCCTGATTAGGCCCCGCGTTTACACATGGCACTTATGACAGTTTCTAGACTTTTATAGACACCACTTAACCTTTGTGAAGGATTGACCTGGCTAGGACAACACTCCCCCTTTCCTCGACATTGAGTGACCCTTGACCACTCTTGACACCTCTTTTTTACACCGTACTGTGGACAATGTTCGTTATCCATTTCACTTAAACCTGTCTTCCCCACTCCACTTGACCCGATTGCATCCTTACCCTCGTTCACGGCCCTTGCCAACCACCAATCCCCCCGCTTAAGTGTTTGGAGGAGGAATATGGGGTTTCTAAGAGATATGTAGGATCACCTACAGATTAACCCACTTGCTGGTTTTAGCCGACGCCGTGGGTTCTTTAGGCATATTATGCCTGAACCAACTTGGAAATGGCCCCTACAAATGTCTCCACCGACACTGCGCCTTTTTCGTTTGTTCTCTCTCCCGGTGTCGTTTCCCCCTTTTTCCAGATTGCAATAACTCGTCTTCAATTGCACCCTTGTATTTTCGCATGGACCCCACCCTCACCGCACCGCTTCTTTCTGAGTTTCCCGTGGAAGCGTATGTTGGCTTGCCCTGGGAGTCTTTTTGGGTAATTTTAGGTGCACAAACACTTTCCCAGGCGATCTATTTTTTCTTAATTATAGTCCCCCCGAGAGACCCCCTCCGTTTCCCCTCCAAATTCTCCCAACCGTGGGTCCCTCTCGCTTTTTCCACCTTTTTCGGGTCCTCTCCTGTCCAGGGCTCTTGTGTGTGCACACCCTCACATCTAAATTTCTCTTTTCCCGCAAGTTTCTTGTATCCCCTGCTCATTTTTCTGTTTCCCGGTTTTGTTCCATGTATCATATTTGTGAGAAGTCCTCGCCCCCCAACGATCTTCGATTTCCCTATCTATCCTTCCCAACCCACACCTGTATTTTCATTAACCGCCGTGATTCTTTTACCGATTCGTCCCAATTCCCGTTTGGATCTCTGATCTGCCTAAAAAAGGGAGCTGTTCCAATCCCCTTCCTTGGCGCACACCCTGCTCTTCTGTTCATTACTGTTACTCCTTTCCCTTTGCTCTAATATGTGGCCCCCTCGCCTGCACCTTTCATGTGTGCCCCCCCTCCCTCCGCAATTTCCTTGTTTTTTTTTAACTCAACTCATTTCTACCGGAAAGACCCACGCCTTCCTCCTCCCCTCCCCTTTCCCTCCTGCACTCCAGGAGGTAACTTTCCCCTCCCCATAATGACCATTTGCCGCACACCCTCTCTGCATCACTCGAGCCCTGGTGAGTCCGGTGTGTCGTCGAACACCGTCGTCCCTGCTTTGCTGTCACACCCTCCCACTCACATCACGCAGCGCCTTCTGTGTTTAGGTCCCTCCCCCTCCTCCCGTTTTTGTTTTGTTGTCTATCTTTCCGCATTCTGTGTCGTCCCCTCTTCCCAGTCACGACAATCATTCACCACGATTGCGTTACCACGACTTTTACGCTTTATGCCCGTACGACTTGTTTTTTCCAGTCACGACAAGTCCTCTAGTTCAGTCCGTCTTTCCCCTCTCTCTTACACTTCCTGTCTTTCTTCTCACGCGCGCTCTTGACAGTTGCAGACACCCAGTGTGACATAATACCCCCCTCTCCCCTTTCACCAAGTCAGCTCTCCCAATTCGTAGAATGTTGTGCCTGGGATGGGCGGTTGGGAGCCTTTTTATTTCTCGTGGCTCTTTTCCTTTCCCCCTCCCACATTGCAACCCCCAGGCCCTCCATGCCCCTTTCCCCAGTTTCCCCCAGAATGTAGCATCTTCCATTCCAACACCCCCCATTATGAATTTTCCCCCTGCTTGCCCCTTGAGCTTGCCTACCCCCCCATCCTCCTTGGCAGTGAAATTTTTACCCCTTTTGCCTTAGGGCATGGGATGACTCGAGTTCTTGGTCAAGGCATTGTCGTGCCTTTGCTTGCATATTTTCTTTTATATTTTCCCCCTTCATTTCTTGCGGGTGTGGAACATCCCCTTCGGCAGTTCCCCTTGCGTCTGTCATTTTATTAGCAGTCTTTTACATAGATAAATGTGGTTCTCGCTTCTTCATGCTTTTCCCCTGCGATCGTGCTAGTTCCCCTCGGTTTTCCTCTCCCAAATGCCCCTTTTCAGTCTACTACTTTAATGGGTTTCTATTTCTCTTATGGGTGGCCATGAGGCTCTTTTTTTCCGGTTCGTTGGTTGTTTTGTCTAGTGCCCACAAAGATTTTTCCCTAAGTTCCACCCATGGGGGGTCCCCTTCAGTTTCTATAGTTTCTATCTTTGTTTATGATTTTCTTCCAGGATGCTTTCATTTTCACCCAATACTCACTGCGGGCATGAGACTTGACTCCCACGGTGTTTTTCATTTGGAGTATTTTTTTTTTTTCTCTTGTGTTTTAGTAACCTCCAAAATTACCCCTCACTTAGTGTTTTGCCTCCCCCTTCCCCCTTTCCACCTTTAAAGCCTTTTTTTTTTCACCTAAAAATTGGTTGCGATGTTTCTCAGGTTGAACCCCTTGGAAATTATCTGTCCCAATTGTCTTGGGATGCAGGCCTTTTCAACGATTGATGCGCATTTGTTTGCGTGTTGTTTTGCCATGTCGGTGCCTGGTTTGCAGTCATCTACTTCCGGTACTAAAACCCCAACGTTTTTTTGATGTTTGTCTCTCCTTCACACGTCTCCCCAACAGGTGCTTGGGGTGTTCTTTTTTGTTGCCCCTTGTACGGTAGGCTTTTTGTAAGGAGGCCACTGTCGTCGTTTCCTTCCTTTTATTTTCTGCTTTAAAACAGGTTTTTTTACCCCCCCGTGTTTTGGGGCAGCCTTTTTGGTTTTTTCCCTTTTTACGCCCCTGGTACGTCTTAATATTAAGTGTCTTTTTTTTTGTTTTTTTTGTTGTACTTTCAACTGTTCCCTGAATCCCCCTGTGTTCTTGTGTTTCGTATCAGCAACAATCCTCCTCATGTCATCCTGCAGTAATTCAGCTTGTCCTCCTGTTCCCCCCACCACAAATTCTATCCCCCCGCTGTCCTCCCCCGTCGGAAATTTTGAGTTTCATTAAAACCCCGTTCTAGTTAGTTTCATTTGGTCCCTTTTAATTTTCTTGGCTTTATTTGTCCCAACGGCAATTGCCTATTTCTGGCCCCAATTGGGTCTCCCCAACATTAATTGCGCTTCCTCCCCTTTTCTTCCATCTTCTTGGTGGGGATGCTTTGCAGGATAAGTTTTTTTTCTCCCTGCTCTTCAGACCCTGACGACTTTCCTCACTCTTCGTTTTTTGGGACACCAGAGGAGGTACTTCCCCCCGGGTTGGTAAATTGTTACAACGTGGTGTATGTTCTCCGCTTTCCCCCCAACCTGAGGGATCTTTTATAGGCCTCCCTTTGTACTTCTTTTTCCTAACCAACCCCCCCACTTCTTAGTGGTCACCCCCCCTGCGCTTTTTTCCCCCATCCCATTTCCACCACTTTTTGACAGACCCTGCCAAGGCACGTTGCATTTGGCATTACTTCCGCGTATCTGTCCTGGCTTTCCCCCTGCAGACTCATCCCCCACACTATTACCCATTGATCACTGGCCCCCCACATTTTATCCTTCCATTTCCAGGATACCAATAGTTGAATTGCTTATTCTATAAGTTTCATCCTTTCTTTTATGATAATTCCTCCCCCTGGTATGTCTTTACATCCTACTCTTAACCCCGTTTCTTCTCATCAATCTTGGTCGGTTTTCCCCCCCTTTCATTTATTTTCACAATGGTAATCGTTTCACACTGTAACATTTCCCCTTTCTCCTTTTGGATCTCTGTTCTTTTCCGATCATTTCACTCGGTCGGCGCTAATGTGACACCCCAATACGCCCCTTCTTGGTGGAACCGGTAAATTCATTGAATTGTTGTCCTCCCCCCCCCTTTTTTTCGTCTGCGTTGTCACCCCCGCATTTCTTACCAGCCCCATATTTTTCCTGAGTGTGTAAGGTTGCCCCCCTTGTACCCGCGACCCATGTTAGAGGACCCCCCCCTTACGCTCATTCACTTTGGCAGTCTTGTATAAAGTCCTGATCAGGTCCCCTACATTGTCCCAACTTTTGTCTGCTTTGCCCTCCCCAGAATGCCTCCCAGTCCCAGTTCGCTTTCCATATACATTGCACTCGCTTTGTCTCAGTCCAACCCCCTTTGCTCAAAATAGCCCACTAGGTGCCACTTCTCCTCTGCACCATTTCATTGATAATCTGCTCCTTTTTTCCTAAATGCGTCGCGTTCAGACACAACGCGTACCGGCTGCGCACCCTGAGATTCTGCGGTTTGGCAAACTTTCTTCTACCCATCTTCTTTCTCTTTCCAATAGTCAAACACCCCCCTTGTTGTTTGTTTCCCCCCCCCAATGTCACTTTTCTTCCCATTATTTAATGTGTATGCGTATCTTTTTTTGACCACTTCCTAATACCCTATTTTGCGCCTTAACCAGTTAGCTAAGTCACCCCCTCCCCACCCTTCCGTAATTGATTCTCCTCCCTTCCCGTTTTTGTTTCGATGGAGCTTTTGTGACCTGCCATTTACTGGCACTTTCTTCACTAGTTCTCAAACTTGCTCCTAATTCAAGGAGTCTGTCTGACTGGGGGGTCCGCCCAACCCTCAAGGTTTTTAATTTCCTCTGACCCGTTGTAGACCGACAATTTCTGGTATTATCCCCCCCCTATTACTGTGTTTCTTTGCCCGTTTAAGATCATGCCTCTCTCCCTCTATTTGCATGATGAGGCCGTCACCCTGCACTTTTCCTCTTGTTCAGAGACCATTACGTTTCATCCCATTGTCGATGTTTTGCCACGGCGCTTGTCCTTTCCTGTATGAGCATTAGGGGTCAAGCTTTTTTACCCACCCGATCATTCCCCCCCAAATCTCCTCCTTTATTTTTCCTCACCAACATTAACCGTTTCATTCGTGCCGTTTTCTGATTGATTTAACTTACAGCCCACCCCAAGTTCATTGAAAAAGGCCACTTGTCTCAGAACCCCCCCTCCATAAGTGGATCCCTAGCAAGTACCCCTTCCTTCAAATGTGTACGACCCCCCCGAGATCTTTTGTGCCCTGACCCCAGTTGTCACCCCTTAGATTCCATGTTTCGACCCCCTCCAAATCGTCTAAAGTGTTAGGATTTTGGACGACTGAAGTTCCCCCGTTTCGCACCAAAACTTTCCACTTTGGATCAGAGCCGCTGCCCCCTGGGTTATCAGAGGATATTCTTTATGAAGAAAGGTTTTTTCCAAATTATTCAGTCGTGAAATTCCCATCACACGGTGTGGATTTGAACATCAGAGACTTTTGTATCCCTTCCGTCACTACTTCACATTATTGGAGACCTCCTACAATGTATTTAGATTTGTTTGAGCTCTGTTGAGACATTCTTTTGCCCCTGAGTAGTGTTGGCTCCTGGAGGATGGATTTGTCCTGGGAATCTTGCCAGCTTGCGGCAGGCGAAGTCTCCCCCAATCCTTTTCAAACTCTTATTCATTGCTTTGTTGGGGTCCCTTCGGGTCCTGAGCGCCCACCGCCAGCCCCACTAATACTTTTTGTCAGTTTGTAAGCACCTTCACCACACTGATAGTTCATACTTTCCTACAATAGCGATCCTTTTGGCATGCTCTTGCTCTTCATTCACAATGGAAATCCCTTTATTAATCTGACTTTCCTCTTTGGGGCAGATTTGCTGCCACGTATTCATGAACCGTCCCTTTCAATAAATTTTGTTATCACACACCCCTTTTTTTCCCTTCCCAGACAGAGGAAGATAGAGGTGACTGACTACAGATTTGGCACGGCAATTTTTTAGGCTTTTGTTGGACTCCCAAGCAACCCAAATTTCCAGTTTTCTTGCCCTTTTTCTTTATATAAACAACATTTCAAACCATTCCCCCTTAACTATATTTGAAAACTATGGGTTACCCCAAATTTCTTGACACCCTCGGAACTTGATTTTCTGGCTGCCTTTTTTGTTCCCTTTCTTCGAGACTTTTTGCGACTCTTCATTTTTTTTCCAATTTCTTACAGGCCGTGAGATGAATGAAGCTGCTTTGCTTTTTCTCCCCAACACGCACTCATCAGCCCCGCCAGGGTGGACCCTTTGGCTAGTACGTCATCTTGTTTTTTTACCCTTTCCCGACCCTATCAATTGACCACATTTTGCACCCTCGGGTTTTGGTCCCCACTTTCTCACCCCCACTTGGTTCACCCACACAGCGGTTTGTTTTCATCTTCCCTCCCCCTCCTTCAAAAATTGATCACCATCAATGTCTTTCTCGATTCGTCTTCCCTTCAAGCATCTCACGTCGCCGCGTCACCGGTCCCACCCCCAATAAACCCCACTTTCCCCAATTAGCGGATTTTTCGGATGGAATATATCTCGCCCTCGTCTTAGACTCCCCCACCTCTACAATTGGACTTTTTAGTAAAGTGTGCTTTCGTCCCTATCTTTTTTGTCCACCCTGTTGTGACCTGGATAGGCCCTTTTGCGCGCAACCACAGTCTTGCACCCCCCTGTTTTCCTCACTGTTCCCCCGACCACATGACACATCGTTCACATTTACTGTTCTGTTTTTCATAGACATCACAACTTCCCCCCCCCCCACCACTGATTCTTGTCCCGCCCACGGCACTGTTGTCTATTCGCTATTGCTTTCCTTTATGCAAAACCATTAACCAATTCTTCTTTCTTTACTTCTTTCCCCACCCCAAGATAGTTCTTTCAAATGCTCAGACCACCGGCTTCATTTCATGCACGCCCATAGTATGGGACTCTTGATGCTCGTTGTTATGTAGCCCCAAGCTTTGTTACTGTTTCGCAACCCTCTTATAAAACCCGTAATCGGGACACCCAAGCCTTGTTCTCGTATTCTTTCTTTCAATTTGCCCGGCCATGCTTTTTCAGAACCCCTCCCCCCCACCCCCTTACTGTACTTTCTCTTTTCCATATTACGCCATCTTTATGATCACCCCCACATTCATCCCTCCGCTTTTTAATATTTAGTATTCCCTCACTAACGCTTTGGCTTATTTTCTGGTGTTGCCCTCCCCTGGTGCTGCTGTGAATTTCTTCCGATTATGGTTGCACCCCCCTGTGATTACCTTTAGGTCACAGGCTGCTTCGGCCAGGCCCCTCTAAGATATGGTCCATGCCCATTGTTTACATTTTTCCCAACTACCCCTACCTTTTTTTTTTTTTTTTTTTTGCCATTTTGTCCACCCCAACCTATTCCTGATTGAGACCCCCCTTGATATATTAACCCAATTGTTTGACCCCTGCTTGTAGGTCCGTCCATGCCACACTTTCCCACTCTGTCGTTTTTCTCAACTGGAAACCTGTTTGGGCCACACGCATTCTGGATATGTTTCGAGGTCTTTTGTCACACACTCAATGGGCCCTTTGGCCCCGTCAGCTTCTGTGTTTCGGGTGTCCAAGTTGCTGGCCCGTCCCCCCCTTTCTTTATCCCTTCACCTTTTTTTAGGTTGGTGTGCCATTTTCTGGGTTACAGTGGCCCCATCGCATCCCCTATTGATGCTAACTTTTCTCCTATCCGGGTGGTGTTTGAGAGTTCAGGCTAGGTCTGCGTCCCCTTCCACATCACATTTTTCCCCACCCAACAAGCCTGTGACCATTTCACAAGTTTCCCAGGTTGACTGGTTTCCGCCCTTGTCCTTTGTCAACAAAACTACTCTTTCCCTTTCATGTTCACTTGACTTCCCCCTCACCATCTTTCCCCGACTATTTACTTTTGTGTACTGTGGCCCTAACCCCCCCATTTCCTTGAACCTCTTGATTGTTTCATTGCCCTGCCTAGGGGCATGGGTAGTTTGCAATCCGGGTCAAGCGGTGCCTTTATCTTATTCCTCTTACATAGTGGCTGCCCCCCCCGTTCATTTCGCTTCGGTTTTTAGTCATCTCCTCCTTAACCTGTTCCATAATACATCGTTAGTTAACTCCCCATCCCACAAATGTGACACTCCTAGAGCAATCACTTTTTCCTGAAGAACTCGCATGCCTTTTTCCCTGTTTTGCACAGCTCATTCCTTTGAGTCTGTCATGGCAGCCGTAGAATATCCCACTAACGGTCCTGTTCTGTAGTTTCTCTTTCCCTGACTTCTTTTTTCTTTTGTAGCATGATTTTTTGTCTCCTCCTCGGCTAGATACACCCATTCCTTTTTGGTTGGTAGATGCATGTCTCCCCATTTTGACGACCTTTTTGGTCCCATGGGCAACCCCACTGTGGTCCTCTCTTGCAGTATTCTTTCTCTCCGATTGCTTACATAAGCGATGTTGTTGTCTATAGCCCCTGAACTCCCCTGGAGTACACCCCCGGAGCTTTTTAAGTGACTCTGATGCTTTCAACCGTTATTTTTTCGAGAGGGCACTTAGCTCACGTGGCTCATTTTTTTTTTTAATCAATCACCAACCACTGCCTTAACTTGCATTTTTTTCCCCCCCCCCCCTTTTTTCACATTGCTCCGCACTGTTCCAGGTGTGATAAATCCACAGTTGAGCTTTTTGTGATCAAGGTTTTTTTTTTTTTTCCTGATCCCCCTGCCCCTTTTTGTCACTTGTTTTTGTTCCCCCTTAGGATATTTTACCGAGTTGAGTCAATGGGGCGCCGTAACTTGGGCACTGGGGTCAATGAATTTTCATTCTATATCTTTACCCCCCAACATCCGGTGTTATGCTTTGATTTTCTACTAATACTACCCCACATTATTCCTCCCTCCCCCTACTGTGCTTTGGTGTTATTTGTTGCCTGTTTCCTGTTGACCCCCCGACCGCTTGTCGAATGGGGCTCACATTCTTTTGCATCCCCCTCCTTTTCCTGCGCCCGGTCCTTTTTACCCCAGAGTTGGGTGTGACACCCCCCCTATTGGAAGAACCTTGTCTTTTTCATTTTTTCATCAATGTTGTTAATATTAATATTGGGTTACTCCCCCCACACCTTAACTCACTTGTTTCTCCCCCGGTTCAGGGAGGTGGTCGCTCCGCCCCCTCTTGCCAGTCATTCACGTGTCTTGTCCCAGGCTTTTTTCCTCTCGAACTGGCGGAACGCAGGGCACCACATACCTTTGTTGATCACCCCCCTCTGTAGGGTTCACCCTTTGATTTGCTCCACCCGCGAGTGTTAGAATAGAATGTCCCTGATTTTCAACTGATTTTTGACATTTCTACGTTATGAACCCTTTGCCTACCTCCCAGCCACTCTTTTACATTTGTTGTGGGTACCCAACATCCTTCCCCATCTGATCCACTATGATTTTCAGCCTCTGTTTGTTTTTCCGGTTCATATTCCTGTAGATAACTGTTGGGTTGTCCCCCATATATTGCTTCTTTCCTTCCTTTTACGCACATTGCCTCCCACTGCTCGTCACATTTCCCCCCGGTCGGTAAATGGCTATATCCACTCTTGTTACCTCGATAGTATGGCACCTGCAAACTCGTGTTTTGTGCTCCTTTCGTTCTTCCATCTGACGGTTTGTTTTTCCCCTTTTCCACATCACAACGTTTTGTCCTTGCGCTTCCTTCTCCCATAATTACATCAAAGACCCTTGAAGGAATATCGTCGTTTCATTTAAGTCACTTTCGGCCGGCATCTTCTTTCGGCACATCTTCCCCATCTTCCCCTCCCCCATCCACTTCCCCACATATTTTGCCTATCCAGGGAAACCAAACTGGTCTAATCAAAGTCCTTTCTTCCCCATGTTCGGAGGTCAAGCTTGTCGTATTATGAGTAAGTCATCGTTTTGTTTTCTCTTCCCCCCCTCCCTTTTCCTAATAATATGAACCCTTCGCAATCCACCAGTTTTTGCCCATTTTACTTCCTGCTCTGCCGTCCCCCTTTCCCAATTTAATTACTTCTTCCTTGTCCAACTTTCATGTACACTTATCATTTTTGGAAGGCGTTCCGACCCCCATTCTTATGACTGGTGCCTGGCCACCCCCTGTCATTCTTGGTTGTGTAGGGAATACTATTTTTGTTTCTCCCCCCCAACTTTTCCCCCGCTCTTTTTAGTCCTTCTACGAAGCCTTCATTTAAGTTCCCACTTTTTTTAATTTTAAATAGAATCATGGGCCCCGCAACCCACTATCGGTTCTTTTTTCCCGCCGCAACACGTAAACCGATTTACACCCCGCTCTTTTGAAAAGTCATATCCCCCCCCTTATTCCCATTTTAATTTGTTATGATAATAAATCTGTTTTCTCTTGCCCCCCGTAAATGCCTACCATGCCCTCCACGCGCCTTCACCCCTCTCTTTGTCATGCCCACTTGTAATTTCTCTCCCTTTTTTAGCCTTGTCCCCAACTGCACTTTGCCCCACTGTCCCTCCACATACATTGTAATAATCTTCTCGTTTCCAATGAAGGTCCCAGACCTTTACGCGTCCGGGGAATTCGTGTACATTCTTTCCTTCTCCAAATCATCTCCAAACACCTTCTGTTTGTGTCCCCCAGTCCACCCCACCCCTACCGTCTCGCAATTTTCAAATATTTCATTTGTGTAGTCAATTGGACCTGGAATCCTTTCTTTTCCACGTTGTCGCCAAACATTTTTGTCTTTTCCCTCCTCTCTTTGTGGTTCTCTGAGGATTCTTTATTTGGGCTTGACCACCTTACTGCCACTTTCTTTCAGATTTTCACCTTTCTTAACCATAACTAACTGACATGCCCGTCTCCTCGGAGGGGGGAACCCCCCCTAAGTTTTGCTTGAAAGCATCGATTTTCCTCTTCAAATTTGTTTCATTCCCCCATTTTTAGGTGTTACGTCTACGCTTCAGATTCCCATTTAGCCGTTCAGTTCTTTCAATGTAGGTGACCTTCCCTTCTTCCTTACCCTTTTGCAAGTTCTCCCCCTCTTTCGATGATTTATCCCTTACGGTGGCATTCACCACCTCGACTTCTCGAAGCGCTTTTAGAGTTGTCTGGGATTTTCTTCGGAGCCTGTCTCATGAAGACCTATGGTATTTATCCCCCCCCCTCTCACTTCTTTAGGTTTTTTTCACCATCCATCGTGACCGTTTTTTGGGCACTGTTTTTCTATTGCCTTTAATTTTTCCACCCTTCCCCCACAAGTGTGGTTCACCCTACTCCCCCAACTAATGCAAGAAGGCCCACCAGCAATTGCCACGTACCCTACTTTTAAAAGGGGGGTGGCTAACACCACCCTTTTCAATATACCTTAGCACCAACATCCCCGTCTTGGCCCCTACCCTTTGGGCACCTTACATTGATGGACGTTTCCCACCTGGAAAATCGATCCCAAATTAGGAATTTCTCTTTGGACAATGTCAGCCACAGACTTTCCCTTTTGCCAATATTCAAGTTGAGATAGCCAGAAGCAAAAGACGAGGCTGCGCGACCCCCCCTGGATTGGAAGCTCCCGGGTCCTTCTTCCTCGTCGCCAATTATTACCAAGGGTATTCTCAGAATACCAAGCCCCTTGACCTTGCCTTAACCATACATTTACTTCCATGTGGTTCATGGAACTACTTCTGAGTCGGTCCTATCTCCCCTTGGTGGCCCCAGGTGATATCCCCCCAATATGTTTGGCTCGCTTTTTTTGTTGTTATGTCAAGAGGGTTTTTAAAGCATCTTTTGATGCGTCAGGGATTACATCCCAATCCCTCTTCCAAGTTGCCTTGGTTTGCATATTGTCTCGTTGCTTTTAGTTTTTGGGGGTCCCTCCAGGAAGCTCCACTGTTACATCCATACTTGTTTGTCTTTGTCGCTTCCCCCCACTTCTCTCTTGTCCTCCCAACCTTGTGGAACGCCAACTATAGGTTTTATGCTCTTTCGAGATCACTATTTTAAGTATCTTAACCTTTCTAATTCGATTCTGTCCCCTCATGGGGCCTGCATTTTTTTCGTTTCAGCTCTTTTCCAAGAACAATCCGATATTGCTTCAACATCCCAGAGCCCTTATTGCTCACCTGTCCTTCCCGAATGTTCAGAAAGGAGGAACCTTTTCTTTTCTCCCATCTTCTTTGTGGGGGTTACCCCCCCACCCAATTGGCAGGTGGCATTGCCAATTCCCCGCTTTTTTTTCCTTTAAATTTCCCAAATCCTAAACATATCGTCTCCCTTACCACGAAACTACTGGGTCCTACACCACCCAACATGTTTATTTGGTGTCCACTCGAGTTTGCAGGCTGTGGCTTACTTTGTATTAACTCTTCAGGAGGTCCGTTCCCGGCTCCTCCCCCTGACGTGTGTCTGACAGACCCCCAGCACAGGTGCCCCTATCGAATGCACACTTTGCCGCACCCGGTCAGCAATCAAGGACTGGGGACAATGTTGGCTTGTCAAAAATTTCTTTAAGGCACTCCCTTTTTCCCCCATTGTTTCCATTGACCCCTTCCCCTTGGCGTTCTTCCCCCCCCCCACGTTTGTAACCCCAAGACGGTGTCAACTTGACAGACATCCATTCCCATTCCCCCATCCCAGGTATCTCCCTCATCTTTCCCTCGTTTCCTCCCGTCCTCTGCCAACATTATCCCCAACCTTCCCCTCCCACATGAATTTTTCTTTGTTTTTTAGGAGTAAATCTTTTTTCGAGATATCAGACTCCCCCAACTCAGAATCCCCTGTCAGGGTTTTTCCCCTTTGGGTCCCTTCTCTGTAATGTGAGTAAGTATCATGGTCCCTGTTTTTTTTAACTTTCACATGCGCCAACACCACAGGCCTTTCCTCCATTCTATAAATCTCCCATGGCCCCAATTGCATTCTCGAATTTTAATTTTCTCAATTTTCCCCCTTCTCACACATTGCAATCAACAATTTTTGATGTTCGCTTTTTGACGAGAGGCTTTAATTGGCTGGCATGTAGCAAACCCTTTCCATACCCTCCCTACCCCCCCCCAATAGGAGAGGCGAGCCACACCATTTTGAACTCCTCTCAGCCCCCAACGTCGGTGTCCCTAATAATTCCCTCCTTGAACTTGTTTTACAGCTCTGTATGACGCCTTGTCTGCTTAGCCACAATTCACCGTCAAATCCCTCGCCCCTTTTTATCACCCTACTAGTTAGTTTTTGGTGACCACCAAGGTAGTCTGTTTTTGTGCTTTTCTTTTTTCTTATTCATGGGGGTCTCAATGTCCCCCCTTTTTCACCCACCCCACCCCTTACTTTATATAAGATTTGAGAATGCCCCCTCTTTTTTTTTTTTCCCCTTTCCACCCGTGAATTCTTAGCTCTGCCATATTGCCTTTTGGGGATTCCCCTCTTGGTTGCTGGTCCTTAACCCCTGTCTAGTGCATGGCACGTCCCAGCCTTGCATTATGGACTGCTTATTTCTTCACCCACATGTGCTTTATTTCGGTACAGCTTTTAAGGGAGATGCAGGCCTCTCCCTCTTTTCCTCGCCCTGTTTTTTTTCACCCCCCCCGTTCCCATTCCCCTCTAACTCGGTCCCTCCTGGAAATCTAGTATACAAGGTACCCACATTGACGTTCCCTGCCTCCCCTCCTGCCTCACTATGCCCCCAATGTCCTTCCATTCACCTCCCCCTAATTTTTTTACATGGACCACCTTTTTTCGGCCTCCCCGTATACCCTCCCTGGACGTTCTTGATCTGCCTCATAAGTGTTTCGCATGGTGTGACCGTCCCATTGTGTCTGGAATGGAACCTTTGTACCAAGGTTTGTACACCCACTGCTCTTTGGATGTTTCCTTGTTCCCTCTCCCTCGGCTGCCATTCGATGGGGGCCAGGTGTTCCCTCCGCGCTTTACTT
>Ga0179593_1711452_pt1 | contig 24752 bp, 36 predicted proteins | sample CZODoug2_1_08_16_FD_185931 | JGI IMG/M metagenome (GOLD analysis project Ga0179593, IMG submission 185931) | Vadose zone soil fungal communities from Angelo Coast Range Reserve, California, USA - CZODoug2_1_08_16fungal (PacBio error correction) | ecosystem: Environmental > Terrestrial > Soil >... | reverse complement strand
CAGATAACCGGAAATTTTTTTTTTTTTTCCCACCCCTTTGCCTGCGGATGTTTACTTTACATGCGATTCCTCTCAATATTGTCTGACCCTTTTCTTTTTTTTTTTCGTATATACGCTGGTGATTTTACTATTCTCGCCCCCAGCCCCTACTACTTAACCCGAGAGACTCTTTTTGTTGTAACCCCCCCTTAACCTGGACCTCGCTTTTTATGTAGTTCTCATATGCCGCTTTCTTCTTCTGGCCCCAAACTAGCATTTCAGGATTCTGCGGACCTTTTGCGATCCTTTCCTTTAAGTTCCCCCCCTTCCCAGTTTGTCATGACGTCAAGGCTCTTTCCAGTTTTTTTTTCCTTGTAACGGTTTTGCCCAGCCCGATTTTTTTCTGCTGTTTACCGTTTCTCCCTCGGTCAGTTGGAATTTTCTTTGTGCTTTTCTTTTTTTTTCAAGGAAACCGGCTCTTGCGACCAAGCAGCGGATCACTATTCGAATCGGGCCCTGCCTTTCCCCAGCTCCCCCATCAGGATCCCCTAGCCCCCTTTACCTCTTCCCAGTCCCCCGATGCTTTTGACACGCCCCCGTCTTTTCCTACCGCGTTTCTTCAGTCTCCTTTTCCCTTTTTCCCTTTCTAGCCCTTCCAGAGAACCCAGTTCGGATGACGCCTTTGTATTCCTTCTGAGGTTTATGACACTTTCCCCCGAAAAATATTAAGCGGTTTTCCTGCCTTATGCATTCATGTAATTACTCCAGCCCGTCATCTTTCCCCCAAATCTACTCCCACCTCTAGCCCTGAGGCCTGCGGACTTTTTTACTTCTTCTTCCCCCGGTAACTTCGTCCCCCGCGATAGTCGTTTTATATACGCACTCTTGGGTTCCGTCCAAGATTCCTTCCCTAAGAGCCAGAGAATTGCGCCTCCTCTCTTTACCTGACATCCTATGGAATTTTATGTTGGGGTTGGTTTTTTTTTTTTTGTTTGGAGAAACCCCTCTGAAAACCTCAGATCTCGTCATCATTTTTCTGGTAACTTTTTTTTTTCCGAACTGCGCATGCTGCTATTTTAGTGTCTTTCCGCCCCAGTTCACGGACCACCATGACACTGGACTCTCGTTTCTTTTTCTTTTCCCTCACGCCCGATTTACATCTTTTACTACAAGCACTTACGCGCATGACACCTCTCCCCTCCAGTAAGAGCTCTCGATGAAGCTTTCTTTGTCGGAACGGCAGATCCAACCCTGATTCAATGATGTTATAGAGCTGTTCACATCTCCCCTCACCAAGTAGGATCCCGGGGACTTTTTCTATACCTTTCTCTTCCTCCGCAGTCCTTATGACCAAGCGTCTGGGAGTTGGAGCACCGCATGACCCCAATCTCTTCTTCAGTTCTCCAATAAGCCGACACGGTCTCACTTTTCATGCCTTCTTTTGCTCCCCCTCCGCAATATGAATGAAACATGTAGACCGTATGCTGCGCCTGGTTCCGCCCCCTTTTTCTCCCCCGAGGACCTTTCCCCCCGGCCCATTGTTAGTACGGTCCTGGCTGATCGCCTTCTTTGTTCCCAAGAACGATTTTTTGGATAGCCGTCCCCATGACAGCAATTTTTTCCCATGAAAACTGGCGGCGTTCCGGACATTTCCCCATCCCCCCCTCCATTTTTTTTTGTGAGCATTCTTGAGACTTCCTTCCTCCGAGCCTACCTTCTTTTCCCCCCCAGAGAAGGTTCGAGAATTATTTTCAAAAGGTCCCAGTTTCTTTATGGCTGCCCCAGTAACTCTTCTTAAATTTTGTCTTTTTTCCTTACTAAAACAACAAATAAGAATCAGAATCTTGATGGTTTCCCCGAGGCAACCTTTTTCTTTTTCCCCCTAATCGATCCCCCAGAGAGAAGAGCTTTCTCATCAAGGAGTCAGCTCCACACCGAATGACATAATAAATTAAGTTTCTGAGATGCTCCTTAAGAACTGACGAGACTCGAGCTCCACGTTTTTTTTTTTCTCACCCCTTTCCCCCTTTCTTTTTTTCATGGACCGCATGCATCTGTAAGACCACCGTGATATCTCTGTAGAAGACGAGATCATTAAGAGCAGAATGGAACAGGAAAGAGCGATTATCTTTCCTTTTCACGCAATGTTCCCCCTCCTATTAAGGCTACGGCCGTCCTGTATTTCCTAGTTTCCCCTTCCTATTTAAGCCCTCTCAGCCCTCTCAGATTTTAAGAATGTGTTTTTGCTGACCCTATTGTTCACCCACCTAGCCCGAGACGGCCCCAGCACCCCCCCAAACCTTTCCAAACACACATGAAATCGCATCGTCTGGCAGCCTTAAACGAACGAAAGAGAAGTGAGAGAACGACAGCTGCCATTCTTTTTACGCCATTTTTTCCTTTTTCCCCCTGGCTGAATTGACACAACCATTCGTTTCCCCCCCTATTCCCGACCCTCTCGTTTTTGAGAAGAATTTCCTTTAACCCCCCCCCCCCCCATTCCAGATAGACAGTCTGATGTCCTTCCCAGACCCTAGTTAGAACGAGCCAACCGTTTTTCAGCCAGGTCCACACTACGACATGTCCATAAACTCCTCCTCAAATAGGTCAATATTTGTGCTTTCCCCGTACCTTTTGTAGGACTCCAACACACGACGCTAACCTCTTCCCCCATTTTGTACTCTCTGCACAGCCTGAATTTTCCTCCTACCCTCACTGCCCATAGTCCCTTGCTATAGACCCCAAGCCTGATTCTTTTCTTTTTTTTGAGTCGCGTCACAAGATGGGATTGGTTGGAAACTTGTACTCCCAGTCAGATACTTTTTAGTCTGACTGTTTTTCCGATACGGGATTCCCTACCCTGTCTTTAGCCTGGCGAGGACCAGCACAACGAGTTCACTCCCCAGGCCTTGTGCCCATCGACTAACACCAGCCGGCCCCCCTTTTAACCCTCATTCTCCCCAGGGTGTAATATTCCCTAGACCCGGTCGTCTAAAGGCTCACCCCTACATGAACCGCCAACGACCAGTTTTCTCCCCCAATTCCGCGTCGCCAGACGGGAACATCTGACCCTTACAAGAAATATGGCCCCCCAAAGACAACGTGTCATCTGCTGACTTTTTCATCATTAGGACAATCATGACTCGATTTACTTTGTTCTCCCCCACCCCGAATTACCTGCATCGAAGCAAGACGCCCTCTTTTCCCAGACGTCCCATCGAGACTTTTCGTCGAAGCCAGCGCATCAGTGCTGTGCTGCTACTTTTAGCCCGCATTGTTGTTTTCCATATTTTTCCCTGGCGGCCACCAAATGAGGAAGCTTTTTTTCGTACCCGACCTCATCTCAGCCGCCCAATCTCCCTACTGGACTCTCCCCCTCCCTCCTTTCCAATCCTTTCCTAGCGAGGTGTTTCTTGCTTTTTTCCGCTCTGTTTTTTTCTTGAAGTTTCCCCCTACGCGAATGCCCATATTCCGTCTCCCTGCCCTCACTGGTTCGCATATTGTTTTCATAGTATCTCTCGTTATGAGTTTTTTTTTTGGGTGGGTCCACAACCCCCCCCCCCTCGATCTTTTTTGATTTTTTCTTTTTTCCCCCCTCCTCCTCCCCCTCCTCCGCTTCACCCGCCCACTTCACCCCCGTTTTTGTGGTTTTTTTTTTTTTTTTTTTTTCTTTTTTTTTTTTTTTGTTTTGGTTTTTGTTTTTTTTTTTTTTTTTTTTTTGTTTTGTTTTTGATCTTTTTCCACTTAGGGATGATTTTTTTTCTTCGAAACTGTAGACCCGCCCTTTTAAGACCGTTTCCCGCCACTATATTGCCGAAGCCCCTCTCACCGGTTAGTCCTTCTCACTGAACTTTACCCAGAGCTCGATTCCGTGTGCCCCCCGAGCCAATTCCCTTCTTACTCTTTTTCCCCTCAAACTAGTTCAGACAGTCGTATTAAGGCATTCTCCCCCCTTAATTTTTTTTTAAATAAGTACACAAGCTTCACTTTGTCAGCCCTCCCTTTCCTCCCACTTAATTCTTCCCCCCCCCTCGTCCCCAGTGTCACCGCACGCCTTGAGCATATTGCGTGTGCAGACCGAACCAACCCTTTTTCGTGACGCCCCCCCCCCCCCTTTTGAACGCTGTTCCTCTGTACTTCTTTTGGCGTTTTCGCTTTCCTTTCTTATACTCTCCTTCCAGTTTGAAATGGCTACTAATCACCTGATAGGCCCACGAATCGTGACATATACAAGGGATATCTCCTCCTTTTTTTCCCACTTGATTGCCATGTTTGGCAGCGATCGACTCTGAGTCTTCCTGTGTACTCCCTAACAACCTATTAGTATGTGGTCTAATCTACTCTTTCCATTTTTTACGTTCACTTGACGAGGACGAGTGCGATGCTCGGCAATATCCGTTTTTGTAAGCTTATTCATCCAGAATGATCTGCGTGGAATGCTGCACGTGATCTAAACCAATTCCGTGTGAGCCCTGACTCTTCACCTCCTAACAAGTCCCCTCTACCCCTTCTCCCCTTCTCTAGTCCGAAAAGCGAATGAGTATGTTGCAACTTGAGCGTCCTGCGATTCCCCCCACTTCTCTCTCCCCCCTTTTCCTTGTTTGTTTGAGAAGTTCTGAATGGGCAACATGCTCATAGAAGAATTTATTTTCGCCACTTTCCAGAGACTTATACACTCGATGCGTCCCCTGAGCAGGTGCGCTTTTTGTCGTGCATCATATCACTCCACTTCTCTTGAGGTTAAGAATGTTTTTAGAATTTACTGTACCATTTCGCCTCCTCCTCCTCCCCCTTTCCCTTTTCGAAGGTTACAAGATCGCTTCCCCTACGCTTCAGCCATCCCCTTTACCATCTTTTCAAATACCTCTTTAGCAATCTCGACCAGCAGCCCTGCCGTACTTCCCCGTGTTCTTCCCCCCGAGCACTACGATGGTCATCCCAAAATTTCCCTCTCTCGCTCACCCTTCCCACAAAATTTTTTTCTTTTTCTGATGCGTTCCAAAGACCAGCAGTGATTACCAACGTCTTTTTCTCCCCATACTCCTTCCCCCTTGCACTACCAAGCGCAACGACCCGCGTTTAGGCCACAACAATCTTATGACTTCTATCATTGATGGGAGGCCCCCCTTGGCTTTAATGGTTGTTACTTGTCTCCAACGCGTTGTTCCTGCTTTTTTTTTTCTTTTTTTTTCTTAGTTTTTCCCTCCCCGGCTGAACTCAAAGGAATCTTTAGCCTATGTCTAGCACAGTGTGCTGTGCCCCCGTTTTTTTTGTGCGTGATTATGGAACACTTAGTACGTTAGTAGGGAATGACATTCCATTTTACCCTCAATTTCGTTGCTCTGTTTTTTCCCTTCCGAATCTTTTTGATTAGTTCGTACGACGCAATCTAGTTTGTAATTCAGGGTATGGACTTCTGATCCCCCTTTGTTTGCTTGCGTTTCTTCCAAGTTTCTCCCCCCCCCCTTTTTTCGTAAGGTGCCTCCAGAGCCTTAGGACCTTGAACCCGAACTTACCCTTTTTCATATTTTCCCATATCTTTTTCTAAGATGGGGCAACTTTCGACCCCTCTCTCGAGTCGCTCCTGGTCTCCCTTTACAGGATTCCTCCCCCATAGAGTTCGTGCCGCACCAGGTTCCGAGTTCTCCCCTTGTGGCAAGCCCACTTCTGAACCTTGCTATGCCGCCTTGCACCTTTTTTTTAATTTTCTTTCCCCTAATAAGCCAACTCGCCGTAGTGAACCGCGTTTTTATGCTGGCTTTGTTTTTTTTCAAGTGCGCAGCAGATTATTCTTGTGACCTAGTCGCGGAAAACTATCCTTTTTTTTTTTCTATACTTTTCCCCCTTTTCCCCGAAGTTCGAGAGGCGTAACCACTTTGCGATTCCGCGCGCTGAGTCTTAGCCTCTTTGAAGCTTTTTTCTTTGCTTTTCCCGACTGAGAGGCACTCTTCCATCCCTTTCTTCTTCGTGACCTCCTTCTCCTCCTCCAGATGCAGGCTCAGCATTTCTCATCTGGTCAGCTTTGGCCCGAACTCCATGCGTTTTTTTTTTTTTGACAGAACATATAGATAGATAAGAAAGGCGAAACATGTTTCCCGGTTCAATGTAGTTTTTTTTAAATGGATTCTCAGGATGTCAGACACGCATTGAGTTCGCGTTTGGTTTCCTTTTCTTGTAGACCCTTTTTTAGGGTCGTCCCCTAATTGTTGAAACCCCCAGTTTATTGACATTCTCGCGCCCCAAGGTTCTTTTAAGTAAGCAAGCATGATTGAGACGGCTGCCGCGAGAGGTTTTCGCACGAACCGCATTCCAATGCTCCAAGATAAGTCTTGATCCTGGAAACGTTCCCTTGTTCGAGCGGACCGTCCTGCTTCCGCTTTGTGATCCCTTTTCCCTTTTCTGCTGTGATTTCCCCAGTCTCAGAAAGACTTGTATGGCCGGTTGTTTCATAATGCTGCGCTAGGTGTCCAAATGTCTTCCTGCCGCTTTTCTTTTTGAGGTGTTCTTAATGAATCTACTTCGATATCCTGTAACCGTTTTTCCCCTCCTTTTTTATTTTTCTTCCCCTCTTCCAACGCCTTCTGTCTTTTTTTCCTTCCCGCAATTTGTGGTCCGGTCTCCCGAGTTTTCTTCTTTCGTCGCGTATCAACGCTTGGCGTTTGCATATTCCCATTTCACGCCAGGGTTTGGCCTACTCCTTGCCGCTCATTTTTCTGCCCCCTGTCCCCTTTTATTTAAGCCCGTGAATGATACTCGGCCCCCTCAGCCTTTGTTAGCCTGCGGAGCGTTCGATCACGCTCTTTCCCCGCACCTGAACGTAACTGCTCAGATTCTTCTAGTGTTGACTGAAACAAATTTCCTGTACCGCCGCCGGCACCTTCCTCTCCCTTTAGGACCCTTGTTAACTTGAGAATGTGACGGCCAAGTCTATAGTCCTCGCAGCCAAGTCTTGCCGCGGATGATTTTTCCTTCTTCCTCTTCCTCTGTGCACTTTTCCCCGAGTCCAGCTTGGATCCGCGCATGCGCGCAGAGGTCTCATTTTCCACTATGGCTCCCTGTCCCTTTTTCCAGAGTCCCACGCGCAGTTCTTTTCTCTATTCCCTTGTAACTTAAGCTCTTTTTGAAGACGCCTCGAATTACTGCCATTGTAGGACGAACTGGCGGTAGTCTTTTTTGGTTTCCTTTTTTATTCATCACGAGCGCTTGCTCTATCACCTTTTTTTTTGAGACTCTCTCGAAGTTCCGCGTTGAAATCAATGTTAGTTTTTCCCCATTTTCTTTTTCCCCTTTGTACTGAGAAATATCTCTCTTTCCCTCGTTTTTAGACCTTTCTCTCACAAGTTCCAGCGCATCTGGCCCCGGAGAACGCTGCTTTTTTTCCCCTACCCTCTCTTCCTTTGCATTTCGATCTTTCCCTCCATTTCAGCGTGAGTCGAGCACCCTTTTCTCTGACTCGTGACCTCATGGTTTTTTTTTTTTTTCCCTTTCCGGACGGAGGAATTCCGCAGGCAGACCCTGGACTACTCCCTTTTGCCCAGCGTTTCGTCCACCCCCAACTACCTCCGCTGCCTGCAAAGACCTTCTTTCTATGTAGTTTCCCCTCACGCAATGTCGAGGTCCGATCGCAGTGTGCCTGCTTTTCCCAGACGTTTTCTCCAGATGCCCTCCCTTTCAATAGACGATATATAGTCTTAAACGTATACCCGCCCATTGAGAGTTTCCCTTCCAGCAACTTTTATTTCCCGAGAAAGTTCCCGTCTAACCCAGGTCCGATAAGCCTGGGTATTCCTTCTTTCTGTGCGTCCCATAGCACCTTTGCTAGCGCGAGCCTATGGTCCTCTCGCTCTCTTTTCCCTTTTTTTCTTGATACACGATCAGAAGCTGAGACCATCGCAAACACACCATGCGCAATGGGCGCCTTTTCCGCTTATCTGCTCCCTCCAGTCCCTTCCGAACATGAAAATGCCCCCTGCCCACTTCCTTCCCTTACGCCCCCTCCTTCCTGCCAATAACCCCCCCTTTCTTTGCTAGAGCAAAACGCCCCCCTTCTCGCGGCAGATATCACCTCGCGCTTCTGTGCTCATAGCTCCCCCCTTTTATGCGTAAGATTGCAAGCCCGATTTTTCATCCCCTTTTGCAATTCCCCCTCCTTCCCAAGACTCACTCTGCAGGAACAGCCCGGAGGTGATTTTTTCCTCACACTCTGCAAAGTGCTGAGGGGCTCCCTCTCACTCCCCCCCATTTTTAGCAGTCCTCGAAGCTTCGCCAGACGACAAGCGCAAACGTGATTCCATAAACTGCTCGTGAATCCTATGTGTCTCCGTGTTCACACGGGTTAACTTGAATGTCCTTGGAACCGTTGAGCAACTCCGTTCCGCCTTTTCCCCCATTTCGACAATCATGCTGGGTCCGTCTGCAGTTTGCCCTGGGCCGTGTCCTCTCCTTCTCCCACGATTCACAAATCCTTTACGCGACACCCGAGCAGTAAAACCGAACCTTCTTGCCCCCTTCCTCGATCAAGGTCCAGACAGGGGTCCTCACAAATCAAATTCCCCTCCAGAGCTTTGCATCGGCAGATTTTCACGACGGACCATGCAGCATCGACCCCTTGTGCCCACTCTCACCGAAAAGACGCTTCCAAGCTATGCTCCACGAGCCTGCATGCTACATGTTTTTTTTGCCTTTTGATTTGCTTCCCCCGAGAATCAGATGACCCGATATAACCCACTTGTCCCAGTTACCAGCTTTCCCTGCCATTCCTTGCTCACCCTTCCCGTCATGACAATGAGTAACTGTCAAATTTTTTTTATAATAGGAACTATTAGTCGAAAGTTAGCGCACAGATGATTACACTCCCCCCGGTGCATTTTTTAGAAGCGACACTATGGGAGTCGCCTTGCCCCAGATTCGGACCCCCCTACTCTCTCCCCCCAGTTTTTTCGTTACCCCCCCAGTCTGCCTCACCATATGCTAGTTCGCCTCTAGTTCTTGCGTTTCTTTCATCTACCTGCGCCTCCTGACCCTTTCCAGTTTCGGACCGGTGCTCTAGCGTTTCCACGTTCCCCCCCCAGCAGCCCCTCTAGCCTCATTGCTTCCTATTTTTACTTTTGAATCTCCGATGGTACCTCCCTCTTATCCTTTCCCTTCAAATTCCTAACCTGTGTTGGAGTTCTGGTCTCCCGTGCGACAACAGACATTTTTTCGTGCTCCCTTTCTTCCTCCCGAACACATCAACTGCGTAGTCTTAGGTTTTCCCCCCAAGAGCTCCCCCGGGTTGTCTGACTAGGCAGCCCATTCCCCTCACGTCCCTCTCTCCCATCGTCCTTTTTTTATCAGCATCACCTGTATAGATCCAACAGTCACGGGTCTCCTTTGTTTCCATTAAAGCCCGATCCCCTCCCAGTGCTTGTTTCCATAATTTCCCCTCCCTGATTACCGAGTTTTTGTTACTCCTTTGATCCATTCCTTCCTTTTTTGCCTTTCAACCATGAGACCTCCACACATAATGACTTTGTTCTTAATCCCTTTCGCTTTTGGACGTCCGTATGCGAACAAGACCAAATTTTTCCCGCTTTCACCTTTTTCCTTCTTCTCCCCATGTCGTTTCCCCGAGCCCAGATAAATACCCTGGATAAGCATAGACCAGGGGAGCGCCCAGGTTTCTTTTTTTACAATCGAGACGTAGACAAGTGCACTCCGGGTACTTTTTCTCCATTCTGCGTAATGCCTCTAGGCTCATAAACGGTCGTTCCTTTTTCTTTTTACCCTTGAGAGAACGGGTGCGATAGCCTATCGCCTTTTCCACCACGCAATCAATTGTGCACCCTCAGCCTAGGTCCCCGAGAGTTTAATTATGAGACCCCCCCAGTTTTCAGAACTGAGGCTCTATACCCTTTTTTTTTCTGCTGAAACTTTTACCTAAAAAACTTCCAATCCGCCGCTAAGAAGCATCTCTACCTATGCTTGATACGGAAACCCCCCAATCTGGACCGTTTCGAAACTTTTACCCAATCTATACTGGATGTTCTGTTTGATTGTGCATTCTCCTTTCTCCCTTTTTGGAATTTTTTTCCCCCCTTAGTATGTTTCCCTCCCCGACAGCTGCCTCCGTAATGTGCCTCCCACCTGGAGCTAGCCTTTTAGGACTCCCTTCTTCCCCTGTCTAGAACACTTTCTTTTTTTTACTTTAGAACTCTCGGTCTAAACCTCCCTCCATTTCTTCTCTGATCTTTGTTTCCCCACCGATCTAAGGCTTAGATCTCCCCTCCCATACGCGCCACCTACTTCCCAATTTTTTTCACGGTCCTACTTTTTTCTGACCTTCCTCAAGCGAAAATACGTGAGGTTTCCTCCTTCTAAACTCTCAATCCATACCCCAACCTATTCCCTTTTTTTGTCCTTTTTCCCAAAGATATTGAATTACCCTTAGATAAGACGACGAACCTGACCCCACCTGGTCTTCCCCCTCCAACCCAATAACGTCAGCCGCCAACTCACCCGTCCCTTTTTCCCTTTCTTGACGCTTTCCCCCCCCCCAAAAGTAATTATGTGGGGTCTTAGACGCAGAAAGGGGCGTACGCGGTTCCCCCCCCCCCAATCTTCTCAGTCATGCCTCCGAATATGCGAGATCCTTTTTTATTCCCCTTTCCATCCCTGTTTTGATGTCCCCGTTTGGCACGAGGTTTGATGGCAAACACACTCTTGTCCAATTTTTTTTTTCCAGGGAATGTGTGCTGAGGCGAGAACTTTCTGATTTTCTCTATTTTTTTCCCCCTTTCCGATTGAGTCAGGTTCGACCCTAAGTTTTCTCCCTGAATCCAATCGGAACCCGAACGCATACAGTGTCGACTCCTGAACCCCACTTTTCCCCTTTAGGATCCTTTTTTTTTTTTCAAGTCCGTAAGCAGAAGCACGCACATCCCTTTTTTCTACCCTTCCTGCAAACCCAAAAAAAAAATCGCGGGAGTCATATAGTCTCTGATTCCCCAATCCCCCCTCCTACCCTTTTTCGCAATTTCGTGCCTTCCGTTTTGTGAAGCCGTGCCGTCTTTTTCTTTTTGAAGACGCCACATGAAAGGCCCCCCTTTGATGAGAGCATTAGTCTCCCCCCGAGATTTTTTTTTTTCTTTTGCCGGCCCTGGAAGTACCTTCATACGTGTTAACGGCAGACTTTCTTTTTTCCAAGATTTTTCCCTTTAACTCTATTAGTCAAGTGACAACAAAGCTAACCCCGCTTTCATTTGCCTAGGATCCCTTTTTTAGTTGCCCAGATAAAAGAAATTGGATCTCTGTGACGCACCCCCTTCCCTTTCCCCTTTAAGTTTTGACGTGATTGATCGAGCCAGCCTGTCGTCTTCCTGCGTTACGTTCGCGTTCTCTGAGAACCTATTCGTGGACTCCCTTTAGACCCGTAACTAGCAGAAGGATGGGTGCAAGTTCTCCCCCTTCCTGCGCTTTTTCCTCATGAGTCCCCCCCCCCCTTAGAGTGGCGCCTTTACCCGTCTACCGACCCCTATATCTTGAAAACTGTCGACGTTGATATTACTTAGCAGCTATATGCTCCGCCGAAGTCTCGATCCCCCCTTTTTTCCCAAGCCCTTTTCTTTTGTTTCCGAACGTCGAGTGCTTATCCGCAGCGAGAACTTTTCTTTTATGCTCTTCCTGAGCTCAGGACAGCCGACGCGAACCGAGTTTGAGTTTATTCAGTTCACATCAGCCCGGTCCCTGTATAAGCACCCATTTAAACATTACCCACTGCCCCGTTTTTGCCCCCCCCCCCCCAGCGGCTTTCTTTCCGGACCGACGGTTGACGAGCCGACCCGAAGCACGCCCTTCGAGCCTCGAATTTTTTGAGAGTGGCTATGCAGCACCGGTTCATCACATTTTTTTTGTGATTTTTTTTTTCGAAACTTTGCGCTAGAGGCTGCCCCAAGCCCCTCATAATTTTCTTGTTTTTGAAGAGGAAGGAAAGGAGCCACTGCGCTGACCAATCTGCCAACCACGACTTTATTCCCAAGACTTTGCAACTACACATTGAGCATCTCTGACCGCCCTTTCTTTCTTTTTCCTTATATAGTAACGCCTTGGTGTGGGTAAACGTTTCAGAGAATTTGGAAAGCCTCCCTTTCCCCTCCTTAGAGTACCCCCCCCCCCCCCACGCATGGCCTGAAAACCCTCCTTCCATACTCGACCCATTTCTTGAGTTTCCCCCTTTCTGTTCCTCCCCCGTTGGTTTTTTTTTTTTTTTTTTATCGGGTTGGCACGACTTTTCCCCTCTGAAACGAGACAATTTTCCCGTGCGCTGTTTCGCCGCTTTTTTTTTTTGGTTCCTTGGCAGTCGCCCCCTTCCGCGGCCACTTCGCCAGCCGTGAGGGGTGCAAGAGCTCCCCCCTTTCCCTGCTTCACTAAATTTTTTGATAAGTTTACTGCGCCCCTACTCTACAGATCGAATCGCGGCCCATTCGAGTCGTTTCTTTTTTCTCTTAGCCCTTTTTTGCCTCGAGTCCTTCAGTTCGCTTTGTGAAATCATAAGACGCCTCTTCTTCGGCTCAGTTTAGTTTTTTGAGCTATCGAGACGCGAACCGCTCACAGCCCTTTTCCCCCCTTTCCTTCTTCGATACATATAATTCCATGCACTACGAGGTCCCTGCAATTCTTACTTTTGCTTTTTTCTCCTTTCACCCAGGTCGCCTTTCCCCTTCCCATGAGATGATGTTCATATTCAGCTCGGTTCAAATGTGTGTCTCTCCCTGACCGTCCCCTTCATTTTTCCCTGGTTTTACACTCTCACTATTTTTTTTTTTTTTGAAGCTGCTCCCCCATGACAAAAACCCTCCTTCCGCAGACTTTTAACCGGCCTCTTGATCCTTTTCCAGGCTCTTTTTCCCACATAGGAGACTGTGCGTACCCTTCAAGCTCCTGCGTCTATCCCTCCCTAATTTTTTTCCCCCCCTACTTATGCTGTGAGATGTGTACTCGGCCAGTGCGCCTCTTCTGACCACTTTTTTTCTTTTGCACTCCGATCAGGCCTAGAACACCCCAATCCTCCCCCCCTTTTCTTCACGAGCTGTCCTATTGCCCGTAACAAGCTCACCCTCCGAACCTAGAGCCTGCGCCGCATTCTTCTCCAACTTTTTCCTTTCTGCACCTTTCCTACGATTCCCGCAGAAGACCACCCTGTACCGATGGCAGAATTGGTCTCTAAGTCTTCCTTCATTTTTCTCTCATTTCCCCCCTTTTTTCTTAAAATGAGAACTAAGAGCCCCCCAGCCGTCAGCTGGTCTTTTTCTAGTCTAGGCTAATTCCCCCCCCTCGAACGGGCGTGCGAACAGCTTCTCTTTGATTTTTTCTCCCCTTTCCGAACGGTAAGATTCACCCAAGCATATAGTCGCACCTCGGATTCCCCCCCCTTCGAGCAGATCCGTAAATTCCCCACTTGTTGCTGACTCCTTGCGGTCAGGAGAACCCCTTTTTTTCCCCATGCCTGCCCTTTGAATCGTTGACCACACATTCTCCGATATCGTCTCGCTCTTTTTTTTCCCCCCTCGACAAACACTCTGATAAGTACGGCGGCTTCCCCTATTTATCTCGAAAAGTCGTCGTTTTTGTTTCCCTCCCCAGGTTTAGTGAAGTAAGCCGCCTCCCCCTTCCCCTTGACCAATATATTTTTTTAGCAGACAGCGTTTTCCGCAACCTCGCTGCACAAGTGTCTTCACCCCCTTACATTTCTTCCCCCCCCGGGCCCTTGCAAGCACGCCACGAATGAAGTTCTTCCATGACTGAGAACATCGACCGCCGTCTTTTTTTGACTTTGAAAAAGGAGGCGAACAGTGGTCCGTCCCCCCCCACCCCCCTCGGTGAGCGACCGCCTCGGACGTGCTTGATCCCCATTCGAATCTTACTGGCGGTCTTTTCCCGATCTTTTCCCTTAATGCACCGGACAATCCGCACTTCCCACCGCTGTAATACACCTTCCCTCCCTTTTTTCTAGCAAACCTTCCCCTCGTCCAGCACTTCGCCCATATCATACTAGCCCCCCCACTTTCCAGCACCCAGAACAGCTTTTCCCGCCTTCTTCATCTCCCTTTCCCTCCTTCTTTTGATAACCCCGTAGAAAATACTTCCAGCCGCTTCAGCATGGGACAAAGCGACCTGCTTGCTGCCCTCCTTCTTCACGTATTTTCTAGGGTAATAAACGATGCACGTTTCGCCTTTGATTTGCACCCAGCTCGCTTTTTCTCGTGCCCCCCTTTTCTTTCCTCTTTCTAACATGACGCAGCTCTCAAGAATAGCCACCGTGGGGTTTTCTCTCCCCCCCCTTTATTTAGAATGGTTACGACAGCCCATGTGGCCCCCCCCACTTTCGAACTTTCAATGCGTGCAAGAACCGCGCACTACAGATTTTTTCCCCCGCTTTTTACTTTCCGAGACTTCGTCGAACAGATAATGTTCCCTGTCTCCGCAGTCCCCAAAACCTGCCTTTTTTCTGCTCTTTTTTTTACAAATGTCCCACGGTGGTGCGCCAGCCTCCCGGTTTCCGCATATTCCCAGTTTGGACCTCTCCCAGTTTCTTTAGAGTCCTAGGTTCCTAATAAGCTGACGCCGCTGGTTTCTAGCCCTCCTCCGCCCGAGTTATACTGAAACCATTTTTCCAAGACCATCTGAACTGGCAACGTCGTTTCTTCTTAACCTCCCTTTTAGAAAGCCAGACCGTACGAAACGTTCAGATATAAGCAACGATCACTTTGCCCTTTTTTCATGCCTTTATTTGTCCCAGAGCAACTCTTTGGTTTCCCTGATCCAATTTCCCCCCTATTCCATTAAGCCTTTCTGACAAATCGCAGCCCAACCCTCTTTCCCGACCCAGTCCTGTACATTCGCCAGACCCACGTGTTAATTTTGGAAACTTTTTTTCCATCCCTACCGTTCCCTTTCCTTCTTCCCCCCTCTAATTCCCTTTCGAACAGCAATCCGACACGAATTGATCCCTTTACAGACTCTTTCACCTCCCCCTTTCTGCCCTTTTTTTTCCAGTCACCCCTTTTTTTTTATTTTGTAGGTTGCGGAATTCCCTAAGCGTTCCTTTCTTTTTGATTTTTTATGCTTTTGTGCAAGCACCCTTTCTCCTCCTCTCACAAGTATGACTGCCATTTTTATACCTGTCGTTTTTCGCTTGCCCTCCCCCTTTTCCGGACCCTTTTTTAGGAGAGTAAGCTTTCAAGGATGGAATGGACTGCAGAGTATGACGGTGCATCTTCCTCTTGCACTTTTTTTGTCTATCTAAAGGCATGGTTCCCCGTAGTAGTTGCCCTGGTCAGGAACCGTTCTTCTCCCCCTCCTGAAAATAAGACAAGATTCAAACATGCGCCTGTTTTATTCTCTTGACTTTCCCTTCCCCCCCCGAATGGTCGATTTTTTGTCAGCGATTACTTCATCACCCACCCATCCCCCCTTTCCTCTCTTCTGAAACTCCTTTTCTTCCTCTTGAACCTGCGGCAGACAATACTGCAACGTCGGAGCTCACTGGTCTAGCCGGCCATCCTACCCCCCCTACTTCTTTGTTTTTTGCCTCGATATTGATGCCCCAGTCATGCAATTTCTGACCTTCCTCCTCCCCCATTCCCTCATTGAGATACTCTGCGCCCGGCGTTTAGCCGGCTAGGATTCTTCTGTCTTGTTGATGCACATCGACCGGCACTTTTTCTTTTATAACTTTTTAAACGGAGCCGTCCCCTCAGACTCATCTTACTTTTCCTTATTGAGGTTTCCTCCTATGGCCCCGCCTCTCTCGCACGTCCACTGGAAGCTAATTCTCTCACCCTCCTAGAACACCCTTACTATTTCTACATAAGTTTAAAGTCCCGAGAACATTTTCCTTCTTTCCCCTTACCTTCCTTTGACGAATCCCTGGTATCTCTTGCGCCCCCCCGAGGGATTAATTTCTGAACAACTGAGCCTTTTTACATTCCAGCACGCAACCACCCCCCCTTTCCAAGAATCTTTTCTACATCCATCACAAGTCATTATAGATTGGCGATTCTTTTCCGCACAAAAGTTTGCCGACTTTATTCCCTTTTTTTCCCCCATCAAAGGAGGTCGACTCTTAACCCTCGGTGACGGATTCTGTTTCATATTTCTCCCCCTTCCTTATGACCCCCTTTTTCTTTTGATCGCAGGGAAGAGCAAATGGTCCGATTTGGAATACACCTCTGTTCTCCCCCCATTCTCTTTTTTCGAACGTCTGCAGCGCGATGTTTCTTTTTCTTTTGAAATCTTTTTTTTTTTTCTGCGCGTTCAGTCACACAGGAGCTCGGTTTTTTCCCCCATTCCGCGTCACACTTAGTCCCTCAGTCTGTTTTTTTGAGTCTAGACCTAAAATGTTTTCAAAGTAAGTTGGTCCAATTTGGGTACTAGCACAACAAGACCAGCCCGTGCCGTTCTTCTCGCGATCCCTGTGGAAACGTCCTCTCCTTTCCGACCCTTTTTCGAACTGACTACTGCTATCTTAGAGGGGCAATAGCCCCTTTCCGTTCCCCGGTGTTTTGAGCGTGTCTTCTTAACCCCCAGCTCCATGGTCGAGCGCGCTTGCAATACGAAGTGCCGCGCCCCTTTTCGCCACTTCCTGTTTTTTGAACCGCGAACGAAAACGACAGGATTTTAGTTCACGGCAGTAGGTCTCCCTGGTTGAGCTTTTTGGAAATCCTCTTTTGAAGTAGGCCCTGCGAGTATTTGTTAATGACCCCACGTAATCAAGGGCCTGTCCCCCCCCCCCTTTGAGACTTTGTTCCTTTAGAGAAGATAAGCAGCCCCGTCAGCTCTTTTCCCTCTCATTTTAGATGTCACTCTCCGAAGTCCGTTTTGAATCGTCATCCCCCCCCGCTACGCCTGGACCGTCCGTTCGCAGCAGGCTCTCAGAGTTTTGGCAGCGAATTTTAGGCGCTGAATGCCCTTTCTTTTTTTTTCCCCCCCCTAAATTTTTCCTTCCATAAGCGGTCCCTTTCGGTTGGACAGACCGCTAAATCGTGAATTTATTTTAGGAGAGCTTTATTAGCTTACGAGAATGGCAGCACGTTTTTCCCCCCCCCCTTTTTTTCTTTGAGGTCTTTTGAGTTTTATTGCCCCCCCTTTGGTGACCCGCTTGACGTTCTCCTGATCGCTCTTGACTCTCACGGGATTCGGTCCCTCAAACCGACGTGAGAGGCACGACCCCCTGGACCTTCTTTTTCCACAGAGAAATGCTTAGGGCTAAGTATTGGGACTCGGGCTCTTTCATTAAGTCCCGTTTAGGCCTTGCAGAGAACAGTTGGATGAGGTCGCTTTCCCCTTGTGGTTTGATTTTTTCCCCCTCCCTTCGCCCCGCCAATATTTGAAATCTGGATCGGTGAATTCCTCTTTTTCTTGGCCAAACTCGAATTTTCTTGCGACGCCTTTCCTTCTTCTTGATTCCTTTTTCCCTTTCACTCCGAGATCGTTCGTATTCGATATCGGCTTTTTGTGTTTCATTCAGATCGGCCTTCCGAGGCTTCGCCCGTCGGTCATGCCCTTCCACAAGTGGATGAATCTCCCGGCCCCCTGGTGGGACCCCTGTTTCGATGCAGATGCCTGGGAACCATCGCCTGTCCCCTCGTCTTTTTTACCTAGAGTGGAAGGTACCCTTCTCTGACCCGTCGCCAGCGTTTCCAATTCCGAGGACTTGTCCCTCTCAATGTTTTTACCGATCGAGAATGAAGCGCTCTGAAGTCGCTTTCGTTCCCTTTTCCCTTTTCACTTCTTTCCCCCCTAGATTTCCGGTACACAATGCGTCTGGAGTTGGGCCTGCCTTTCGCCTTTCGGTAGTTTGTACATGTCACGGAAGATGGTGAGTTGGTCTGTTTCAGTTTCTTTCTCCTTTCTCGGCAGGGATCTGCGAGAGGGCTTCTTTCCCTAGAATGACTCCGTCTCGAGGCCAGATCTTTAGTCTCAGGGGTGATCCCCTACAAGGCGGGCTTCCCCTATGTCTCCGTCTGCAGACTCGGGTTGCCCTTCCGCCGTGGCCGCTTCTTTGAACACGCGTAACTCTCTCTTGTTCCCTCCTTGGTTGTTTCTGTCCCTCCCTTCCCTAGCCACACTTCCATTGATCGTTTCTTCTCATCGAACCCTCGGTGTGTCCTTAGTTTGTAGCACCATTATCCGACGCGATTGTTGCTGTCGCTGAATTTTTTTTTCAGCCATCGCGAAGGATCCTCCCGGATTTTCCCCAGTCCCTTCCCAAAACTTCAATATCCATGCGGCTGGAAGCTGATTGCGCGTCCTTCGCCCATAAATCTTTTTCCGCGAGGTCCCTCTAAGAGGTAACGTAACCCCCTTTCCTTCCCGATCTCCGGAATCTTTTTAAAGCATTATAGATATTTTCATGATCTCCGCGTATCCTCACTTTTTCGTGAGGTCATAGATAGTATGGCTCCCCCCCAAGGATCTTCCCCCCTTCCCCTCAGACAATGTTCGTGCCAGTCTGCGGCCCTGTTTCCCTCCCGCAGCGGCCTGCCCCCCCCACCCCCGGTAACACATACCAAAGAGCTCTTCGTTTCCTTTTCCTCCGGAGCCTTTGCATGCAAGGACCACCTTCCTCCGGCTCCCACCCAAAGTTTCGTACCTTTCCCCCCCCCCTTTTCCGAATTAGAAACACTCGCGCCTGGCGGCGGCCCCGGACTTCCTTCCCAACCTTAGTTTTGGGACGCACGGTCCTTTCTCCAACCCTCCCTGACCCTCTCATGACTTCAAATATTGCAGGGCGACGGGACCCCCTCCCCCTGAACTCCCAGTAGATCAAAAGTAATCCCTACCGGTCCGTGACATCCTCTAAGTTCCCGTCTCCCCCGAGACAGTCCGATCAAAGTACCCTTCGCGCAGCATGTAGCTGGCCCCTTTTTCCTTCCTTTTTTCTTTGCGACAGCTGGCCTGTTGCGTACCTTAGACAAAGATGGGTCCGGAGTCCAGCCTTCCCCTTCCTACTGACCGCAAATTGCCTCTTACCCCTCCTTTCCTGAAGATTTCCTCCTTTCAGCCCGACGGTCGACAATTCCCCTCATGTCCACTCGAATCGTCCTCCCTTCGCTTCAGGCTCCATCACGCAGATGTCCCTGGAAGAACCGCTCTATGAGACATTCCCTTCGCAATTTCCGTCGCCCCCGCTGGGGTAGCCGCGAATCTATTGGCCCTTTTAAGCCCTTTTTTTTTTTTTTCCCCGCTCGGCGGGCTCGACCTAACTCCTGAGAGCAAGCGAATCCCGTTGTTTCTTTCCCTCCCCCCCCCCTGCGTTCTCCTTAAACGACCCCCCGATCCTCGGCGTGCCAACAAGCCTTTGCCGCAGATCCTCCAGTTTCTTCTTAATCTCAGAAATGTAGGTTAACGCGTTCACAACAGTCCTCTCGGTTTCTCTTTTTCTTTTTTGTCACTGCTTGCTTTTTGCGACGGCGCTCCATTGACATTACTTCGGTACAAATCCCGGTGCCGATTCTCCCTTTTATTAAATCTTTTGAGACCTGAGTAGAGACTAGATCGTTTCCTTCCCCCCCTTCCTCTGCAATATTAAAGGAAAGTTCTTCGTTTTTTCTAACCCCGCCCCTCCGTCCTCTCTGCCTCAGACACGATACCGTGTCCGGTCGAGTTTCCCCTCCTGTCACTCCCCCCCCTTCTCTTTTTCCTAGAACCCCAATCTCAAGAGTTCCAGGTACAGGCTGACGTTTTTCCGGCTTTGAAGCACACACACCCTTTTGGTCCGTTCAACGCTTTTTTCTAGAAAAAAGATCCTGTTTAGAATACTCCCAGAATTTTTTTTCTTTTTCTTTGTAGCGAAACCTCAGACCTTTACAGTACCCCGCTGAAGTAACCACCCCCTCCTGACTTTCTTTTTTTTGTTTTATAACCTAACTGCTAGTTGACCTGGTCGGGTCGTGATCTACCTGTTGAGCCCCTGAGGGTGATATAATAGGTCGCAGATTCTTCAGGCCTCTCCTTTTCCCTTTGAGAGAGTGACAATTGAATGTCGGGCCCTAGCGATTTCTCGTTATTCTCTTTCGTATTTGATGGCCATTTACGTCCCCCTGTTTTGAGAGCCTCGAGCGATAGCCTATCGATCGGCAGATGAGCATCGAAGAACCTTTCATTTGCTAGAAAAAAGGTTCGGCCTATGAGGACGAGCGCCCGTTCGACCCCTCCTCCCCCCCCCCGCCCCCATCTTTTTTTCGAGTAGTACTTCCCTTATTGGCGGAAAATCTGCGGCAGAATCCTGGGCCAATCCCCCTCCTTCTCGATTCCTCGAATTCTCTTCTACAAGTAAAGATTTGTCCGATGCGCCTCCTCCTTCTTTACCCCTTCCCTGGAAGTTTCGTTTTGTGGATGACATTGAATCGTCTCCCTGCTGTCTATTTAACAAGCGCTTTTCGACCCCCCCCGGTCAATAGATGTGATCATCTGCTTGAGGGCACCTCTATAGGCTACCCGAGGGGCGGGGCCTCCGCCAGGTAACCCGTCCTCAGACCCGCCGACCTGGGTGAGTACTCGAGCATTTCTTCTCTCTGCATTGCTCCTTCCACTCTATCTGAACCCCTGGTAGATTATGCCCGTTCCCCCCTAGGGTTAATTCCCTTCTCCCAATCTAGCGCCTCCCTCCCCAACCTTTTCGTAGTTGTATTCCCTACCAAAAGTGTTTTTTTGCTTCTCTCCGTTTTCCGTGTTTTTTGCGCTTTCGTGAAGAATATGGCGATTCTATTTCGAAACTCCCATGCCCCCCCCTCTTAATCGAGGTCCCTGCTTTACCCACCACCACCTGTTGTTGGTTTTGACTTTTAGGAATTGCGCTTTTGCGCGATAACTCTCGTTGCGATGGCCCACGCTCTTTTATAAGGAGAGTCACGTTTTTCCCGCCCATCGTGTCGGATTCTGTCCCCTCCCTCGGAGATCGTTATCCAGAAGAACACCACCCTACCTTTTCCATATTCCTACTCGGGGGGAACTGTAGTATCTGTGCTCCCTTCCCTTTTCCCCCTCGAGCTGCTGGCCTGCGGTCTCTTTCCCTTGAAATTGCACGGAGCGTTTGCACAGTTGCATGTTTTCGAACATCATAGCACCTCACGGATTGGGCCCCGGTTCTTTTCTTTCGTGGCTTTCCTTGTCCTTTATGGGCCCTCTTCTTCTGGAGTCGTCACGCCAAGACTCGCTTTGGGTCGTCCTCGTCCCCTTTCCTCCCCTTTGCCAGTCTCAAAGCTTGTGCGAGCGGCACCCCGGTCTCAGTTTTGTTAGAGGAGCCACGCCTGGCTTGCGCGGCGCCCCCTCTCTGAATTATCTCCAGCCCCCGCCCGTACCAGAGCCAGGAGCAGCGGCTCTTCTCTAGCGATCTTCAGCTGTCCTTTCGCTTTCCCCTGTCTCTCTTTTTTCAGACTCTCGTATGTCTAAAGGAAACCTTTGTCAATGTGGTATTTATGTCCTCTTGGTTACTGGGGAGCACGATTCTGGTGTTTCCTTGCTTTTCCTGCGGAATTTGTCCGGTCATTCCATTCTGACGCGGAACCAGAATGATTTCGAAGGCGATTCGGAAGAACCCCTTTCTTTAAAAGCCATAATCCCATTCACGGGGTTTCCCCCACACGGCGCCCCCCTTTTGGACTAGGTCTCTCCATGCTCGTCCGGGTTCCTTTCCCCCTTTCCTTGAGTTTTCCCAACCAGTTTCTGAGCAACCTTTTGGAGGATTAAGGTGGTGCGACATGTGTCTTACCCCTCCCTCTGAAATATGAGGATGCGGTTTCCCCTTTTTTTATGCTCTTTAACCGGGATCTGACCCCGACTTATGCATCTCGGCCCTGAAGCCTGTTTTCGCGATGGGTACGGAACGGGACCTCTCTTTTCCATCTACCCTTTGGAACTTCTTCCGGGAGGATTTTCTTCCTACTGGGCTTTTTCCCTGCAGCTGTTCGACCTAGAGGCCGCAACCAGTGGCTTGAACCCCTCTTCTAGACCAGTTTTTTTTCTTGTTGTTTTCTTGCGTATGATGGGATAGGTTCTTTCAAGTGTCTAGACTAACTCCCCCTCCTTCCGAGAAACTGTTGGTGACTCAATACGATTAGAGAAGTCGACCCTTTCCCCCCGGCCCCCGTCTTTTTTTTTTTTGTCCGCGCTGGCCATGTATCGGATCTCGTGTGACCATTTCGCCAAGGGTTGAACCGCTGACCTTTGCATAGACTCCGGACAAGCGTCTGGAGTTGGATCCCTCTTGTCCTCTCCACGTTTTCTTTTTTTTAGTTCTTCCTGCCAATATTCAGAACGTGGCGTTGAACGTGTGTTGGTTTTTTTCGCCTTTGGTCCGTATTCCGCGAGGGCTATCCTTTCCTTTTCCTTCCCCTCAGTTTTCCGCAAATGGCTTCGGTCCTTTGGTTTCGACGTCTCGGAGGAGACATTCTTTCTTGACGTGACCTTTGCCACTCAATCTCTCTTGCTGTCTTTTGAACTTTGGACATTTGTTTTCCCTACTTTTTTTTCTTGAGATTGGTCCGCCCACTGGAAGTCCCAGCTATGGCCACGAAGTCTTCCTTTTCCTTACCCCTTCCACTTGGCGTTATCCATCGTCATGGTCGCCACCATTCTCTCCATAGGAAAATCATTTGCGTGGCTCGAGGCTTGCAGGAATTCCGTTTCCCCCCCTGCCCTCGCGCTTTCTCCTTTCCCTCGGATCAAGCCCATCTTTGCCGCTACCGTTTCTCCCGCCCCAAATGACCCTTCAGCGAGCGCCGGTCGCAGTTCTCCCTTCCCCCCCCCAGACTTTTTCGACTGGCATCCCCGTCGGACCCCATAAACGTTCCCGTCTCGTTTTTTTTCGCCCATACATGGGTACGTGCGTTCTCCAAGTCCACTTTCCCTCGCCCCCCCATTTTGGAGAGGGCGATGAGCATAGTGATTCCCTAACCCATAGTAGGAGATCGTCTTTCCCCTGCAGGACCTCTTTGACTCCCAAAGAAGGCATTTGCCCAACCTTTCCCACGTCCCAAAATGGCCCTGTTTTTTTTTTTTTTTTTTTTTTTATTCACTGTTTCGACAGCCGCTAGGCAGGACGCCTTTCCGCACCACCTAACTCCCACCCCAGTTCAAAAGAATATGCGGGCGAATCCAACCCCCTTTCCTCGAATCCCTCCTGCCCCCCTTCTATCCCTGAAAAGTCTTTTAGTTTGGCCCCGGCCCAGCGCATCCCCTTCCCTCCCGAAAGTGAAACGATCATTCCCTGCAAATATTGAAGCTGAAGGCCCTTTTTTCTTCCCCCTTTAAAGTTGCGCTAACCGTAACCCCTTTATGACGATGCCTGCCGACTTTTTCCTTCAGTCGCTTCGCGCAACGAGTCGTGCATCTTCCCCTCGCGCAATAACATTGTGTCCTTTGTGTATCAAGTGATATGTCGGCCTTTTTTTCGATCATAGCATCATGCTTTTCAGAGGTTTCAGTAGACCGCGGCGGAATATTCACCGGCCCTGATCTTTTACTCGTTACAAACGAACTAATCTCTGTCCCCCCCCCTTACTTCACGCCCCGGTCGCCCTTTCCCTCTCTCCGTACTAAAAACCGACCTCATGAGCATCATCGCGGCCCGTCTTCTTCCCTTTCTCCTCTCCATTAATGTCAACGCTGAGACCCCTCGGCGTTGATGCTAGTTGCCCCCTTTCTGGCTAATGCCGATTGGACGATTCCCCTTCCCCCCTTTACGCGCTTTTTTCTCGATCACAGAGGTCTCGACTTTCGATGCTGCAAGCGCACAGTGGTGCCTTCTGAACACCCCCCCCCCTTTCTTTCGGTGCGAGCGCTCGCGGCCCCCCCCCCCCCCCCCCTTCGATTTTTCCGGACTCCATTTCTATGTGGCCAAGACAACCTTACTCGTGACCCCTCCCTTTTTCGTCCTCCTTCCCCCCCCTCAAGGGTTGTGATAGTGATGTCGCGGCAACTTTTTGCTTTTTTTTCGCTTCCAATTTTTTTTCCCTCTTGACCCACTCCCAATTTAGATATGTTCTCAATACGGTCCCTTTTGCCCCCCCCGCTTTTCGATCGAGCTTCCTACTTTTGCCCCTTCTTACTTTTTTCTTGCGTCTGTTGGGAGACCCGAGCCTACCTTTTTTTCGAACGTTGCCAGAGAGTTCCACAGACAGACGTCACTTTCCCCTTCTACCTGCTACCTTTTCTATTCTTCAGTAACATCTCAAGCTTATATATTGTCAGTCCCCCCCCGCACTGAGTTCCAATAGCCAGGCATGTTCTCCCCCCCCCAAATCTTTTGTTTTTCCTCCTACGTTCCCTGAGACCACCTCGTGGCAGTCAGTACCCAGCCCCCCTCCCTTTTTGTTTTTTTTTTTTTTTAACTTCTTCAGTCCCCCCCACGCTTGAGCACAACCCCTTGTTAGCCCATGAGAAGCCCTCCCTTCCTTGCGGCCCGGCGCCGTGCGATGGTAGGGTGTTTTGCGCCTCATATCTCCTTTTTTCTATTAATTCGTTCTCGCATCTCCTTATTCAGATTTCTTTTCCACAGGTCCCTTAGGATTGATTCGACGTCTTTCCTTCCCTCCCTTTTATTTTTTTTCTCGATCCTCTTCCCTTTAGTAGTGCAATGGGATTAGAGCGAGTCTAAGATAGTGCCCCTCATCCTTTCTTGATTGTCTACAACTCCGTGTCGACACTCGGAGACTACTAGATCTCTTCAAGAACACCGCCCGCCTCCTGGATATAGAGCCGCATCGCTTTGGCGGACAATTTTTTTCCTTCCT
>Ga0179593_1660071_pt1 | contig 24752 bp, 30 predicted proteins | sample CZODoug2_1_08_16_FD_185931 | JGI IMG/M metagenome (GOLD analysis project Ga0179593, IMG submission 185931) | Vadose zone soil fungal communities from Angelo Coast Range Reserve, California, USA - CZODoug2_1_08_16fungal (PacBio error correction) | ecosystem: Environmental > Terrestrial > Soil >... | reverse complement strand
GGCCCGAAAAAAGGGGTGCATGTCACTTCTTTTCTTTTTTTTTTCTTCCGACCCGTCTCTGATTCAGTGCGATCCGAGCCGCGTTTTTCGTTTTTTTTTCTTGTCGCAAGGCTGCCGTTCCCCCCTTTTTTTTTTTTTTTTGCATTGTTGCAAAAATTAGGTTCGCTTCCGGCGATAACATGCGGCCGATTACAGCTACCTTTTTTTTCTCCTTCTCTCAGTCTAGCGTGCCCCTGTGCTTCTTATAAAGAGCAGAGAATCACGCCACCCCCTCTTTTCTTCTTTGCAGCCGTAACGGGTTTTACCCCAGGAGACCTCTTTTTTTGGCTGCGTAAACGTCTTTTTTTTTTTCCTCTTCTTTCACCAGGGGAGATGGATTCTCCCCTCCCATGATGAAGTGAGCCTCCCCCCCTTTCGGAGGCTTGGCGTCCACTCACGTGAACTCTCTGGTGGAATTCGCGTTTCCCTCTCCCACGGCAAGAACCCTCTTATTCTCCTGAAAGCGGAACAGCCTCTTTGATTTTAGAATGACCAACGCGGTTTTCACGTTCGGAAAATAGTGAACATGACGCTTTGTCTCGCCGACCTTTTTCTTTCTCTCTCCGTCAAGACTTCCTTCCACTCACGAGATCCAAGGGTCCCCACATCTAATACTCCCTTTCCCTCGTCACAGGTTGCCTCTTCCCTCCCCATTCTCGTGTGCGAACCTTCTCACGAAGGTCCTCTCTTTGACGTACCACAGAACGGCGCTTTTAAAAGATGGGAGTCCCCCCCTTTCTGAAGACGTCGCTTTTTGTCCGGTACCCGCTGTCTTCTCCCTTTTCCCAGGGAGATTTTCCCTCCCCCCCTCTAGTCGCGAAAAGAAGATTGACGTTTGCAGACGGCATTATTTACTTCCTTTTTCTTTGGAGAGCGGAATATTTTAAATCGCCGCCCCCCCCTTTCCCTACTATTCTTTCCTTCTCGGAATCTCGAGCGTTTTGGCAATCTCCCGGTTACTGATATGCTTTATTTATTTTGTCTCCTGGGATTACCTGGCCCGTCCTCCTTCTCTCTTTTTTTTCAGGATTTCGAGAAGCCGCGAAATTCTTTCTTCCATCAACATTCCTTCCTCTACTTCTCTTTTTCTCTGTGTTATCCGGTAACCTTCCCACTCCTTTTTTTCCGATCTGCCGTAGCCGGATGAGGCTTTTTTTTCGAGGAATCGCTCTCTTTTCCTCTCTTTCATTCTTTCTTTTACTCGAAGGCTTGGACTTTTCTCAGGGCCCGGCAGATAGAGTCTTTTTTTAGCCCCATGACCTGTCTTTTGCCCTTTTTTCTTTTTGCAGGTACGGCTTGGAGAAGCGGGACGAATTTCCCCTTTTCTTCTCCTTCTTCCCTGGAAGGAACGCCGTCTCTGCTCGGTTCCTCCCAGGTCGTCCAAACGCGCCACTTTCTTCCCCCTCATTCTAGGAACGGGCGATTTGCTCTTTTCCCCGGACAAACTGTTGTGCCTTTTAGGGGTAAGGAATAGCAGCGCCCCTCTTTTCTCCCCTTCTGATTTATTTCGACCCCGATCCCCTTTCCCAAAAAACTGGCATATTCATCGCGGATTTTCCCCTTTTCCCTGAGGCTTTTCTTCTTCAGCGGCGGTTTCGCGTCCAAAATCTCCTTGCCCCTTTTCTTCCCCCCCTCCCTGTGTAACGCAACATTCTCCAGCTCCCTTCATTACTTTTTACTCCCCCTTTTTTCCCCCGGCGCAGGCTGTTCTACTCCGGGCACAACGAGCCTCCTTTTGCGATTTTTGGGGGCGGGTCCTCCTTTTTGTATGCCAGCGGGCTTCTCCCCACCCTTCCCAGGGGACTTCTCGTTATCCCTCGCGCGTCCTTAGGGTGGAAGAGTTCGGCGAGACCGCCTTCTTTTTTTTTTCCATCTTGTCCTCACTTTGTCCGCCGCGTTCCCCTTCTTGAAGTGGTCTTCCTTCTTCCTTTTTTCAGACAGATGCAACGCTGCTTTGCTCTTTTAGCGAAGCACTAAGCGTTCGCTTCTGCAGATGCTCCCGTATTTTCACTTCACTCTTCCCTTCCTTTTTTTCCCCCCCAGTTGGGCCCCCCTTCTCAATAGCATGGTTCGATGAAGGAGTCCTCTTTGTAGCGGACAAAAAGGGGGTTTCCTTTTTTTTCCAAACCACCTCTTCGGTCTGCCAACTCCGTTTTCTTTCCCCCCTTGATGCTCTGAGCGGTGATACTCCCTCCTTTTGGGCACGCCGAGAAGGAGAGCTTTCTTTTTGGATTTTCTTCCCCCCTCGAGAGCAGGGGTCTTTTGGGTTCAGTTTTTCCTCTTTTTCCATTGCGCCCCTTTCTTTCTTTTCTTCTCCCTCTGAACGAAATTGATTTTTCCCCGACGAGGTCGGAGCGCGCTCTTTTTTTTTTCGGCATAATCTTCAGCGGGAGAGGGCCTTTGCATTGTCTGCGGTCTTTCAGCGCCTGGATTCCCTTTTTTTTTTTCCCCTAGAGAGATTCAATGCGGCTGCAATTTTTTTTGACCTAGACGCGAGCTGGAGCGCTTTATGCGACCCTTTCTCCTCGTCGGGGAGCATGCCAGCCAATTTCTTCCCTTGCTTCTCCTTTCTCTTCCACTTTCCTTGAAAACGGTTTCCTCTCTTTTTTTCTTCGATACCATGAGGCTCAGATTACATTTTTTGCTTTCGTGCAGAATCTCTCGTCTCGCGTTCCTTTTCTCCCCTGCTGGCGTATACGCGCCTTTCCCCGACCAGACGAGCTGCCCAACTTTTCCTCTTTGTTTTGAACCCTTATCCTCCCTTTTTGTCCGCGATTTCCCTCCGGAATAGAACCAGTGGCCTTTCTCCGTGTGGTGGCAAACTGACTCCATGCTCAGTGTCGCCCTTTTCCCCCCCCGGCCGGCCCTTTCTTCGGCGTCCAGATCAAGCGGACCTTCTGGCCCGATTTATCACCCTTCCTCTTTTTCATCGTCCTGCCCCGCCCTCCCCTAATCAGAAATCCCCTATTTTCGCCTCCCCTTCCCTTCGGACAAAGTTCCCCTTCCCGCAGAAGCAGCAGGCGAGGTCTTCCCTCCAAGATTCAGTCCACGCCTGTCTTTTTTCCTTTTCTCACACGGGTTGCACCCCTTTTCATACCCACCCTCTCCCTGTGCCTCCTTCCGCAATCTTTTTTTTAGCGCAAAAACGAAGGGTTTTTCGGTGATCCACCCGCCGGCGTCCCGTTGCTACCCCAACTTCCTTCCTCCCCTTTCAGTGTTCGGTACACGATGTTTTTCGGATTTGGGCCACGAGAGCGACTCCCTACTCTTGCAGGTTGGACGCGATTCCGGCCTTCCTTTTCCTCCCCCCTTCTGCATAGTCCATTTTTCGAGCGGAAGAATGTAGACTCCCCCTTTTTCCGACTGCCAGGCGCTGGATATTTCCCCTTTTTTTTTACTCTCGCGCGGCAACAGTTTTTCCTTTTTTCTTCCCTCTCCGTTCCTGCTCCTTCTTTGGAGCTTTTTTTTTCCCGTTTTTTCTCCTGGGCTCCCGGGCCGCCCTTCCCGTCACAGGCCCTCCTTCCCAGGATGATAAGCCTTTCGGCTTATAACCGCCTTTTCACGCCGTTACAAACGGCCCCCAGTGAGCCACGATGGACACTCTTCTCCTCTCTGCCGTTCTTCAAGCCTTCGCGTAACGAGGATCTTCCTTGTGTTGTTGAGGAGACGCCTTTTTTTCTTTCTTGACGTGCTCAGCCTGTCTGGCTTGATTGCCTTACCTGCTTTTCTTTTTTTTCCCCTTGGGAATGCCGTTGGAAGCTCTTGCTTCCATTGTGAAGCGACTTTATTCGCGGGTTCTCGAACCTTCTCTTTTTTTCTGGAACGCGCTCTTGGTTGGGAAGCACATTATCCACCCCTTTTCCCCCTTTTCCTGCTCACCCTCCTTAGGAAAGGGAGATTTTTCTAAAACTGGTTGCTCGCCTCCTATGCCGGTGTACCTAATATCCAGTTCCCCTCCATTCCCGTTTTTGGGTCCGTCTTCCCCCCTCCCTCGCCCCCTAAAACACTTTTGGTGGAAAAGAATGCCCTTTTTTCTTTTTCTTTTTCCAACATGCAACGTTGGTGAGCGGCTGTTCCTTGGTCCAAATCTCCTTTGAAAAAGGTCTGTCCTTTTTTTCCCTCTCCTCTTCATTACTTTTTTTTGCCCACTGGACTTCCCTTTTCCGGCTTTTCAACGCCGGGCACAACGCGCCCTTCGTGTTTTTGCGCCGATTGCGCGGAAGGCGGCCCCCCTTTCTTCGCTTTTCCCCCATTGTTTTCCCAGGGTCGGTTGATCCTGTAACGACGGGTTCTTTGAGAAGATTGCCCCCATCCGTCGTGTTCCGTGCGAGAACCTCATGCTTTCGAACTTTGTTCCTTTTTTGCGAAAATCCTGCGTTTTCAGTGGTCTTTTTCGTCGGGGGTTTCCGCTGGCCGGAACGCTTCCCCTTTTTGTCTCATCGGGAGGAGGAAGCGAAATTCTCCCCTGATCTGGACGCCGGTACTTTCCTCCTGATTTTTAAATTCACGTCCTGCCCTGCCGGGGCTTCAGTTTGGGACCCCCCCCCCCCCTCCATCGACCCCTGTTTTTCGATTGCTTTTTTTGCAGCGTGTCGCGAGCCTGACCACGATAGTTATCCGTTTTCCCCCTCTTTTTCCGGCGGCACTCCTTTTCACTCTTTTTGGGCTTTCTTTTGTATTGCTCTTCCTTTTACATGGCGTCGGCCAGGGGCACGCTCTTTCTTCGAGTCTGAAAAGAAGACGCGTCCCCTTTTTTTCTTCCTCGAGCAGCCCTTTGGGGTTTCGGAAAGTAACTCCCCCCCTTTGTATTCCCAATTCTCTCCCCGAAGGCGTGGTCTTCCTTCTTCCAGTAGGACACGCAATTGAGTCTTTCTTTCGGTAGGAGGCGCTGCACCTCCCGTTCTCAGGATCGTGTTTGTCGTGGCATCCCCCCGGTCGTTGAAGCGAATTGTCTACTTCTCTCTTCCTTGAGAGAGATCCCAATGAGTGAAAATGGCCCTTCCACGAAGAGCTGGAGAGGCTTTTCTCTTCCTCTCGCTCTGAGAGCGTCGTTTCTTCAGTCCAATTTGCTTTCCACTCCTTCTTCTTTCGCCTGTGGAGCTGCATTTCCCCCCCCCGCGGCGGAGTTTACGTTCCCCGGCGATACCTCCCCGCAATGGCACGCAGAGGCTTTTCCTTTTTTCCCCCCGGCCGACTCCCCCTTGCTTATTCCCGCTTTCCCCCCCCTCCAAAGCCCCTCTCTTCCCGCCGTCAACGATGTGTTTTTTTGAAAGATAGACACCGTTTTTTTCCTTCTTCTTTCCGGCGGCATAGACCCAGTTATGTGGATTTTCCGTTTTTTCCAAATGGCAGCCCTTCTTTTCTTCGGAAGCGGAGGATTCTTTCTTCCTTTTGGAATAGCTTTCTGGAATTTATCCACGGTCCATCTTTTTTGGAATATTCTTCTTCCTCTTAAGCCACTTCCCGAAGGATTCCGGCGGACAAAGTGCTGCCATCTTTTTTCTTCTTCTAGCCGAACTCCCCACCCCGTATTGAGCTTCCGTTCACTTTTTTTCAAACCTGGGATCCCTCTTCCCGTTACCCCTCCTCTCCCTTCCTCACGGCTGGCATACCTCTTCTTCGTGCGAAAAGTCGGAGCTTCTTCCTTTCCTCTTTGTGCCGTCTGACTCCAGCGGCGAGTTATTCCGTGGGTACCCCGACGCGCGTCTTCCTTTTATGGAGTTCAGCCGGTTTTTTTCCTCTAGAGAAGACGCACGCCGCTTCATGTTTCCTAGCTCCGACTTTCCCTTTCCTTTCATAGGCAGTGTTTCGTGTCGTCGTTTCAGGTAGAAAGTACCTCCCCCCTTGGAATGACTGCCAGTTGGATTCCGTACCCGTCCTCTTTTTTCCCTCTTGAGGGCTTTGGACTAGGAACATTTTTTTTCTTTTTTGTGGGGATCTCTTTTTTTTTTTTCTAATGAGATTCAGGGAACGAATCTTCGTTCCCCCCCTCCCCTTTTTTTTCGAGACGCCGCGATTCTTCCATGTCTTCTTCCCTCTTTACGTAATGCATGCTTACAAGGCAAGTTTTCCACTACCGCGGAGGTCCTCGATTTTTTTTTTTCCTCCCTTGCGTCCCGAAGGACCCCTTCTTTTTCTATATAAGTTGTTTGTTGTGATTTTCCTTTCTGTGCCGCTGAAGGCTTTGGTCCTGTCTTTTCCTCGAGGACGCTCAGACGGAGTGTTTTTTTTTTTCCTCCCTCTTCAGTACGGCTCTCCTCTGTGTATGAAGCAAGTGAGTGATTCTTTTTTTCTCGAAATCGTTCCCGCAACCGATCTTCCTGGTCTTTTTTAGCTGCGGGCCTGGAAGTTCAGATGTGCTTCCCCCCTCCTTTTTTTTTTTTTCTATTGCCGAGGCCCCCCATCACGCAAAATGTTGCCGCGCGCGCTCTCTGCCGGGGTACTTCCTTTTCAGCGGCCCGGTTTTTTCCGCCATTCTTCCGTCGACACGAAAACCACTTTCTTTCTTTCCAAAGGAATGCCTTCTTTTTTTGCTATGTCAAACCTGAATTGCGGTTTTCGCGGACGTCTTCGCTCTCCCCCCCCCAATTTCTCCTTTGCACCTTTTTCCCTTCTTTTACCGCAAAACCCACCCCCCTGACCGCTTCCTTATTCTTCCTTTCTTCCTACCTCGCCCTTTCTGTATACGTAAAAGCCTTTGGTGAGATCCGGACGGTTCCTCGCTATTGAGGCAGCGTCCCCTCTACGGCGTATGACGCCGGTGTTTTACCCCCCCTTGTTCACAGTGGTTGGTGATCCTTGTTTAAAGACTTTCGTGAAGGAATCTTTCCTTTGTTGAAGATTTTGCGGACCCGAAGGCTGCGCTTCCCCTTCTCTCATTTGTCCGCCGTTCTTCTCAGGAGAAAATACTTTCCGGAATTAGGCGGGTTTTTTTCCTCTTTCCACGCGATGTTTCGTGGAAACGGGCCAGGATGAAGCGCCCTATTTCCGAGTTCTCTTGGTTCTCTGCCGCCGCTGGAAGAAGGATTCCCCCTCATGGGATTAAGTTTGGCCTTCCCCCTCCATAGCCCTTTTTAGATGCCTGCGTCGCGCCGCGTTTTTTTTTTTTTCCCACGGTGACGCTCGTTTCTTTTTCCCTCGGTGACGGCCGGCAAATTCTTTTGGCAGTTTTTTTTCTTTTTTCTCGTATGCGCCAGTCTTTGGCGGCGACGGTGACAAGTGATCCTTTTCTCGTCTGCACGCTCCTCGAGTTTGCATTGCGGCGTTTTCTGGATCGCCGGGGAAAGTAAACTCCTTTTTTTTTTCATGAGATTAAACAGGAGGCTTGCGGCCTTCCCCTTATCCTCAATTGATGCGCTTTTTACAGCCCCGAAGAGGATAGGATCGGCGCTGTCTCTTTCTCCGCCGATCCCTTTTTGTCTTCTCGTCCGTGGAAAGAACCTCCTTCATTGGAGATCTCTCTCTTTTCCTCTTCTCTTCCCCCTTTGCGAGGAAAATGTCCCAAAGGGTATCAAGGAACTCGACGCCTCTTTCTTTTTCCCCTTGCGATCCGCGCGCTCTTCTTCCCCCTTTTTTGTTTTTTTTCTTTTTTCCCCTGCGTTCCTACGTTAGCACATTTTCCCCTTGAAAATCGGTTCGCGCGGCGGAGTTTCTTTCTTCTCGATTACTTCCGCTTTCAGCAGCGGCTTCGTTCCCTTTCCCCCAGTGACCCGGTCTCCTCCCCCCTTTGCGCAGCGCATCACCGCCAAACTTGAGTTGCCGCGTCACTCTTCCCTTGAGACGATCGCCCCTGTCCCTCGATGAGCGACGCGTCTTCTGTTTCTTTTTTCTTTTGTCCTTGTGGGTGGCCAAAATCCCCCAGTGAAGCCCCTGCAATCAGGCGGAAGCGGCGTTTCTTCCTGAACGCGTGAGAATTCGCTTCCCCTTTGGCCCCCCGATGACCACGGCAGAACCAGCAGCGTGTTCTTTTTTTTTTCCCCCTCCGATTCTCCCCTTTCCGCCTGCAACGCGCCGAGGACAAAGTTTAACAGAAGGAGGTATCGCCGCCCCTGCTTACGTCACGCCTTCTCAGGACCCTTACCCCTATGGGAAACTTCTTTCTCTTTTTCTTTTTTTTTTTTTTTTTTTTTTTTTTTTTTTTTTTTTTGTCTTTTCTTTTTTTTTTTTTTTTCTTTTGGTTTTTTTTTTGGGTGGTTTTTTTTTTTTTTTTTCTTTTTCTTTTTTTTTTTTTTTTTTTTTTTTTTTTTTTTTTTTTTTTTTTTTTTTTTTTTTTTTTTTTTTTTTTTTTTTTTTTTTTTTCCTCTCCTACTCGGCTGGCGTAAAAACCTATCGCAATCAGCGAGTGCGCCCCCCACTAAGGGAGCGGTGTGCCATTGCGTACCACCTTTTTCTTCTTTCCTCACGCTGTCTTTTTCCCCCTCCATCCTTCGCTTCAGTGTTGCGGTACACCCTTTTCCACAGAGAGCAGAAGACAGTCCTCGTTTTCCCCCTCAGAAGCGCCGACGTCCTTCCGTGCCCATCCCGATATATTTTTCTGCCCCAGGTTTCGTGCGGAGCGTCCCTCAATAATCGCACGAAAAACCCCCCTCCTCCGTCAACGGCATCTTGAGGAATCTCTTCTTTCCTTTTGGCTCGCACTGTTTTTCCATTATCCTTTTGTGGATCGGTTTTTTTTTTTCCTCTGGGCTCCAGGGCTTTTCGCTCTTTCTTGTTGAAGGATTTCGAAAGATTCCGCCTCTTCAGTCGAATCACGCAGTACTGCAATCGTTTTCCCATCCGGTCCTGCATACCGGTTGAGTTTCCTCGGACTCTTCCCTTTCCCTTCTTTCCAGCCTTTTTCATCTTTCCTCCTCTTCGTGGTTGTTGTTCGGATTGGACGTGCTCTTCTTCTATCGAGGGGACGCCCCCGCCCCCGGTAGTGGCCCTGACCTTTTTTTTCCCCTTCCTTTTCCTGGTCAGCGATGTCTCGTGAGCGATTCTTCTCCCCTTCTTCTCGAAAATCCTTTCGAACCCTCTCCTTCCTCCTGCGGGGCCCGTTCCCCAGTTTCCCCAAAAAAGCAGTGCACCTTCTCTGCCCCCCCCCCCCCCTTCCCTTCCTTGGGAGATTGACGAGGCCCCCCCTGTTGCGCGAGAGATTTCTCCCTTTCCCCGGATAGCACCTGCCGAAGTAGGCAAGTTTTCTTTTCTTTTTCTTTTCTGACTTTGACAAGAAAAACACTGGGCACTATTCTTTCCAAGAATGCCGGCGGCTTCCCCCTCCTCGGAGGTCTCGTCTGTATGTCACTCCTTTTCTCCAAATCTCCTTTTCCCCTTTAAACTCCATCGTGTACCCGAAACACGTCCTTTTTCGCCCATCTGGACTCCCTAACGAGCCGGCTGGCGTAAACGCCGGTTTGGTCCCCCACTCTCTTTTTTTGCGTATCCTCAGGTTCGTCGATTGCGGGAGGCTCGGGGTGTATGCCAGCCGGGAGTCTTCTCCTTGGGATCTCTTCAGTGATCCGGTTTACCTGGCCTTTTCCTGGAAGTACCCCCCCCTTCGTTCGTTCGGCGAGACCCGCCTTTCCTGATGGACGAAATTTGTCGCGGCGGTCCCTTTGGGAAGTGGCAGGTCCTTCGGTTCGTGGCAGGAACGATCCCCCCTGCTGCGTGGTTGTTTTTTTTTGCCAGGATGGAAGCGACTTCCTTTGAAGACGAAGCGCCGCTGTCCCCTCTTCCTGCCTCACGCAGCAGGGCGTCTTGCCAAACACACGGCCCTTCCCCCACTTTTTCTCCGTTAGCGAAGAGTGTTCTCCCCCCAAAACAGGTTTTTTCCACCCCACATACGCTTCGCAAAAACTCCGTTTCTTTTTTCTTTGTGATTCTTTTTGTTCCTACGCCAGCCGTCCGGGGGCAAAGAGCTTCCCTCAAGCCGCTCTTCTTGCCCCGGCGTTTCTTTCCGCAGTTGATCGCCTTTTTTTCTTAAACTCCGCCGCGAGAACTCTTTTTCCCTCTTCTTGATTGAAGAAGGACTGATCCCTCTCTAGAGGCTGCCCTTCCCTGGGAGAGCGTGTTCTCCCTTTGTCGGAATACCTCCCTCTCCCCCTCTCTTTCCACGTGGATTGCACCTTGGGGACAGTTGAAGGTTCCTCCTCTCATCCGTTTTTTGAGCACGGAGATGAAAATGGCCGCCCCCCTTCTTTCTTCTCTGGAGAGGCTCCCTCGACCCCCTTTCTCGCCGTATACGAGCGCGTTTTTTTGATAAATTGAGTTCTCTTCCTGTGGGAGCGCCACTTCAATTGTCTGAGCGCGGAGTTTACTTTCCTATCCTTCTTCGATTACCTCTACCGCCTCCTTCCCTTCGTGCAGAATCTATAGATCTCTTTTCCAATGATGGAGTATACCGAGAAGAGCCCTTTCCCCCTGGTTTGACTCACAGAGTGGCTTTTGAACCGGAGACTCTCCTTCTCCCCGGATGCGCGCCGCCGGAATCCTCAACCCTCTAGCGGATTTACGTGTGGGGGGCACTCTTCTGTTGCATTTCCCTTCCTTTCGGCTTTTGTCCCTATCTAGGACTTCGCTTCCATCCTGGCTCCCCCTGCGTGGCATCGTCTGCCCGTTTCCCCCTCCACTTCCGCAGGACTCTGTCACGCTCCGCGGACAAGGCGGCAATCCTTCTCCCTTCTGGGTCTCCTGCCCCGGCTTTCCCCCGCCGGATTGCAGCTTTTCTCCTTTCAAACAGGATCACGGCGATCCTTTTCCAACCCATTCCCTCCCTGTGTTTTCATACAAACCTAGCACGTTTGTTTTCTCCGCTCGTGTCCCGCGCCCCACGAAGGGGCGTGGGGCCCCCACAGCAGGAGAGTTTCCTCAAGAGTGGTCAACCAAAGAATGAAGGCTTGTCTCTTTTTCCCTTTTCCCCCGATTGGAGTCAGTCCCCCTTTCACTTATATTTGGCGGCCACTAAGGAAAAGAAGCTTTCCTCTCCTTTTTTCGGAATTCCTTTCCCACCAGAGATGCATCTTCTTCTAGAGGCCGTCCTCGAATTAATCGCCGGAATGAAAGCTCCCCGGGCATCTCTAATAGAACACCCCCGTTTTTTCCCTCTTTCGTCCTCTGCAATATAACGTTACTTTTCCTTGCTAAGTTGAGATTTTTATAATGGGCTCCTCCTTTTTTCCCGTACAGGACGATTGATTTCTGAGAGAAAGAGAAGGCGTCCAGGGCTTTCTTCCTCCCCCCTCCTTAATGCTCTTTTTTTCCTTTTTCCCTTCCCAGTGGCCCCCGGGGAGCGTATAGATCTTCCTCCTTCCTTTAGAGTAATAGTTATCCCCTATCCTTTATACATATTTAAGTTGTTATGTTGTTGAGAGAGCTCCTTTTCCTTTGCTCATCTTTCCGTTGATCGAGTTCCGCTCTGGTAGTGGCATGCCCCCTTTCTTCTTGACTGTCCGTGGAAGCGATTCCCATGAGCGACTTCGTGGTCTCCTTCCGGCTTCTTTTTCAAAAAGAGCGGCCTGGGAACTTTTCTTTTCTTTTTCCCCTGGACCATCCTCAAACCGCGCAACAGGATTTTTTCCAGGAGAAGGAACTTCCACAAGACATCCCACCCCTGTGGCCGCTCCCCTCAGATGCCGGGCGCCAGCGCCTGGCAGTTGCGATTATTCGCTTTTCCCCCACGAAAACCCAAGATGATTAGTTTCTTTCTGGCCCCTTCCTTTTCGCTGCTTGGCCCTGGTGAGCGGACCCTCTTTGCGAAAAATCTCCTTTTCCCTTTCAAACTCCCTCTTTTTTCCCCCGGAAAGCGACGCTTAATCCCTGGAGGCCCCTTTGTTTCCGAAAGAAGGAGAACACCTCCTTTTCCTCCCGGTTCCACGAGACGATTTTGTCCTTCCCCCGGCACCGTGCTAGGGTTCTTTCCACCCAATTCTCTTGTTCCCGACGGAGTGAAGGAAGCTTGCCCCAACTTTTTTCTTTCTGCGAGAACCTGTCGCGTTCCAAGATTGCAGCCCTTTTTTCCGAAAATCATGGGGAAGTGGTCCTTCCTTTGGCCGTGGTTTCACGCTGTGGTGCTGGCTTTTTCCCTCTTCCGCGAATCTTTCCCCTCTTTCCCTTTCTTCACGGAAGGAAGCCCGCTACTGAAGCAGGGGCTTACTTATGTTTCCCCCTCCAATTCGCCACTGGCCCCCCCGGTATTCGAGGAAGCGTTCTTTTCTTCCTTTCTCTTTTTCCCCCCCTTTACCGGCTTCTTTCTTGCTTTTTTCCGCCAGCAGTTTTTTTCGGAAGGGGACGCGATCCCCTCCTCTCTTTTGCGGTAGCTGAATCGAGTCTTGAAAGTAAAACTCGCCGCGCTCCTTTCCCAAAGGCGTTTTAGACTTTCTAACCGTAGGAACGCAATTTCTCCTTTTTCCTTCCCCCTCGGCTAGGCGCGCGCTTCCTTCTCCCCTTCCCGCCGCTCCAATTTTTCTCGCACCCCTTTGGAGGGGCCAGTTCTTTTCCTCCTCCTCCGTTTTGTTCTTCCTTCCAACTGGCACCGCAAAAATTTTTTCCCTTCCCCCCTCGCCGAAGCTGGAGCGGCTGTATTTTCTCGATAAGAGACGCGTCGGGGCTCCCCCCTGCGTTACACTGTTGTCCTCCGAAAGACAGCCTGTGGACGCCCTTTCCCCTCTTAGAGTTTACTTCCCCGTTCCGCCTTCTGCCGATTACAGCTACCGTTCTTCGTGCAGGAATCCTCCTTCCTCCAAACGGCTTAAAGCGCAGAGCCTTTCCTTTCCCACGGATTTTCCCGCCTTCTTTTGTTTTTTTGAACCCTCTTTTCGCAAAAGTTTGGCCGCGGACCCCTTGGCGATGGTCTTTCCCTTTTACGTGTGGCCAACCTGACTCCTGAATGGAACCCTTCGTAGGGTACAGATCCCTTTTCTCTCTTCCATCCTCTCTCCCCCCGCCAAAAAAGCAGAGGTTGCCTTTGCCCCTCCTCCTTTCCCTTCCCGCGGATTTTCGCAGCACATTCCCAGTGCGGCAATCTGCGCAGTTCTCCCCAGCATTCTTTCCATTTGTCACCGTCGTAAAACAGTCTTTCCCCCCTCCTTTAAAAAATTGGGGAACCCATCTACCCCTCTTCCTGGCATACACCCTAGCACTTTTCGCCTAGTGCGAACAGTCGGATTTTTCGTTGTGCAGTTTGACGCAAAACAGTGCGTTTTTTATGGCCTCCAGATGGGGTACACCCATTTCTCCCCTGTCGCTTCCGTGTGCGTTCTTTTTTCGGTGAAAAGGAGATCCCCCTTTCCAGTACTCTCCCCGCTGCCAGGTGCGACATCAGCAGCGCCCTTTTCCACAACCGCGATTCCTCTTCTTTTTTTTCGTGTTCTCCTTCCTGTCGAATACTTCTCCCCCCCCCTAGCTCTACTGCCAGGCGTCCTTAACACCTTCCTTCATCTCTGCGGCAAAAGCCTGGAATGGATTTGAGCCTTTTTTCTACTGCGGTGGCTTCTTCCGTTTTTTTTTTTCTCCTGGTCCCGGGCCCTTCCTTCGATCTGTTTTGAAGGCTTTTTCTAGACTTTTCCAGGCTTCCTCTTTTCTTCAAGCCGTAATGAATCGCTTCCCCCCCCCCGGTCATGGCCCTCCTTTAGAGTTCCCCGATATGACGTAGACCCGTCCCCCTCTTAGCGTACCGATTCTCTCCCTTTTTTACTCCTCTTCCGTTGTTGTTGTTGCCTTTTCCTCGCGGAAGGCTGGGAAGTTCTTTCCAGAGTCTTATTACTTTTTGTCCTTCCGGATTGGCCATGTGGACTTTTTTCCGCGCTTGCCTTACGGCTCCGTGGAGAAGCAAGGACGGAATTCGTGCTTTTTCCCTTCGGCTGGGACGGGCCTGCCCTCTTGGAGTCCCTTTCTTCCCCAAAGCGCAACAGGAGGCCCTTTTAACCCCTCAGGAGACTTTTTCGAGGCACCCCTCCCCATTGCTCTGCTCTCCGCGTTTGTCGCCTGGCAGTCGTCCGTCTCGTTATTCGACATTTTCCTTCCCCCCCCCCCTGGGCCTAGGGATGTGGCTTAAAAAGGACTTCTTTCCCCGCTGCTGATGTACAACCTGGCTTCTCTCGGACTGTCTTCGCCCGGTGGCGCCCTCTCCTTTGCAAACGTTCTCGTTTACGCACACTTCCTCTTACGCCCATCTGAGGGCCCTCGGTACGTCAACGCCGGGCCCGCTTCCACTGGTTGCGCTCCGACTGTTCTCCCTCTTTTGGACTTTTTCTCGGGTTGTTTCCTGGGTTCAACCCCCTTTTCGTTCTCCTGTTTCCCATCTTTCCTTGAAGCTTGCAATCCGGCGTGTGCTCTTGCTGCGTCTGCTGAAATCTTGTCTGTCCGCCGGACGAGTCCCTTAGTGAGGAATTCTTTTGCCGGAAGCTGCACTGTCTGAAGTGGATCCACCTTCCCTCTCAAGTCCCTCCTCTGTTCCTTTTTCCGCCCCCTCCCTTGCCGGATTTTCCTTCCTTTCTTCAGTTTGCCCCCCCGGCAAATCCAGCCATCGCCTTGTCTCTCCGCCTTTCCTTCCCCCAAAACGGTTTTCAAAAACAAATCTCCCCTCCGGTTTTTTTCTCGTTGCTGTCGCTGCGGTATACTCCTTTTTTTTCTTGACGGGGCACGCGAGACGGCTCTCCGTGCCATTGCGTGTTAGCTGTAATCGAGCCTCCCTCTTCGCCGGGTCAAAGTAACTTCTTTCCGATTTTTTCAATGCGCTCCCACAGGCGGTTAAACAGGTATGACCAATTTTTACGGGATGCAAGGAGCCCCTGCCGTCCCCTCCTGACGTGGTCGGACATAAGTCCCTTCCCTTGTTTCGTGGTCACTTTCCCGCCAGTGGCAGGGAATTGAGAGTTCTTTGGTGTTGTGGTTCTTGTCCAATGAGATGCACTGAGCCCCTCCTTCTCTCCCTGGACCTAGACGTCCGAGCTGGTAGCTGCTTTCTCCCCCCTGTCGCGATTCTTCCTTTTCGGGAGAAGGAAGCGCCTCTCCTACTGTTCTTCTAATGCCCCAGACAGCTGTGGGATCGTCCCTTTCGCGGAGTTTACTTTCCCGGCCCGCACCTTTTTTCTCTCTTACAGCTACCGCCGCAATGTTTTTTCTTTTCTCCGTCTCGTGCGAGCCAAACTTTTCCCTCTTTTCCTTCCCTCCCCCTGCCCTCCCCAAACTGATCTTGCCGCCGTCACCGTCTTTTTGAGAAACATCACAGTTTTGTCAGCTCCTTTCCCCCTGGGTCATCGAACCAGTTGCGCTTTTCGTCTTTGGCCGTGGTGTGTTGACCAAACTTTTACCTTTGAATTCCCCTTTTTCGGAAGCGTCGGCTTTACCTTTCAGCCTGAAAGATTGAGGAATTCGCCCCCCCCCCCCTTTTCCACGGCCCGCACCAGTCCCTCTTTGCCTCTCATGCAGAGGACTCTTTTTTTAATTCCAGTCGCTGCACTCCCGCGGTCTTCAAAAGGGCCTTTTTCCGCAGCATTTTTCCTCCGCCCCCCCCGCGGATTGAAAGCTTCCGTCCCTCTCTCAAGTCTCTCATGGTTACCAATGGGTGGAACCCCCTCTTCTTCTACACAACTAGCCTCCCCCCCTTTTCCGAAATCGCTCCTTTCCTTTTACCAAGAAGGGGCGCCCCCACATCTCTTTTGGACTAAAGATGTCGTTTCCCCGGTCGCTTTCCGTGTTGCGGTCCCCCCGTCTTTCTCTTTTTTTCAAAGGCGATTTGGCGCTTTTTTCCTTTTTCCTCGCACCGCCGATTGAAGGTTGGTTTGATACTTTTCCCCACATCCGCGATGCCCTTTTTTTTTCGAGCGGAAGACTTTTATCGCCCCCAGCGGGACGACTGCCAGTCCCCCCTTCTTGCTTTAATCTCGCGCTTTTCTTTTTTTCCTGGATGGCTTTGGCCTCGTCATTCTTCCCCTTTCGCTTATGCTGTGGAGCCCCTTTCTTTTTCTCCGGGCTAAAGGGCCCGCAGACTCGACGTCTTCTCTTATTATTTCGAGCAGTCTCTTTTCAGGCTTTATACAGAAGTAGCTCCTTTTCCCATGCAGTCCCCCAGTGCCCCGTTTCTTTCCCACTACCGTCTGAGAGTACCCCCCTCCTTCTTTTTTTCTGAAGCCACGTCCACGCCCCGATCTCTTTTTCCCCCTTCTTCCGTTGTTGTGTTTCTGGAAACGCGACTGCTTTTTCTCCCTCCTGCTACGGAAGATCGCTTTTTTTTTTTTTTTTTTACGGATGGGCCACTTTTTTTGACGCGTCTCTGAGGTGGCTCTCCCTGGCGAATTCGCGGTTCCCTCCCTCAGAACACAGCTCGCTGGACTTTCCTTTCATTTTCTGCGGGCCCGGGAAGCCAAGAGCCTCTCCCCCCTCCCACGTCGGGCAAGGGAGATGCCCGTCTGTCCCCTGGAAAACTGCTTTCCCTCGATTCCGAAGATTTCTTTCTTTCTTCAGCGCCCTGGCAGTCGGCTCTCTCTCTCTTTTCCTTTACGACACGAAAACACTGTTCGCGTGATGTGGCTGGAAAAGGAATGCGGCATTTTCTTCCACCCTGCAAGCGGTTTTTCGCTATCGGTGGCCTGCCCTAGTGTACAGCAACACGGAACGAGTCCTCGCCTCTGGATGCCTAACTGCGCCGGCTTCCTTTTCCCCCCCCTCCGCGGCCACAACTTTTTTTTTTTCTCCGACGGTTTCGACACGATTTTTTCCCCCGTTTATTTTGTAGCCAGCCGGAGTATGATCTGGTTTTTCTTTTCCCAGGGGATCGCCGTGATTCCTTTTTTAACGACTTTTTTCAATTTCAATCAGGCGTTTTGAGACCGCCGCTCCCTTTTTCTCTTCGCCCCCGCAGCCGGTCCTTTTTCTCGTGCAGAAGAGAAAATCCTGCTTCGGCTTCTCCCGATGGAAGGACGGATTTTTTTTGGATAAATGGGCCCTGGAAGCGCATTCCCCAGAGTTAGGTTATCTGGACTTCCTGCTGACGCAGGTTAAATAAAGCTCATGCAGCCCCTCCCCCAACACGGCAACTCCCTTTTCGATGCCGGCGTTTCTTTTTTTTTCTTCGATCGTTCTCCGGGTTTCAAAACGGCGTCCCCCTCCCTTTCCCGCGAGGTTTGGAGTTTCTCCCCGATGGAGCGATACCTCTTTTTTTGGCGTCGGCCCGTTCTTTCTTTTCTGAACGAAGCCGCTGCCGGGTAGCTGTAATCGTAGCCCTGCTCCCTCCTTGTGAAAGTCAACTTTCCCTTACGATTTTTCAATGAGCCCTTTCCGACTTTTTTAACAGTTGAAAGAAATTGTCTTGCTTTTTTTTCGCGGCTCGGACGCGTTTTCGTGGTCGGCATAACGCCGCTACAGCTTTCCTCTTCCCCATTTTTGAGGGCCCTTTTCCTTCCTCCCGTGTTGCTAGAGAGATATCAAATTCTTTTGTTCATGCCACGGACCTCGAAGCCGAGCTGGTCTTTTCCTCCCCTCCCCCTTTCGCGATGCAGCTTTTCTCTTCATGGCAGACGCAGATCAACCTCTTACGGTCCCTTGTGGGCATGTCATGAACCAATCGGTTTCTTCTTTTCTTGCTTCATGCGGCTCGATTACAGCTTATTCTGTCACGCGCCTCTTATGTGCAGAACCTCTTTCTTCTTGGCGACGCAAACTGCTGGCGTATCCCCCCCCCCCCTGAGCTTTTGAAACGGAGTTTGCCTTTCTTTGTTTTGACCCTTCTCGTTTTCCCCCACCGTTTTGTCCGCGACACCCTTCCTCTTTTCCTGGAGATGGAGGAATTTTTCCAACTTCTTTTTCCCGCCTGAGTGAGCGGAATGAAACTTGCGTCGGCGCCAGACCCCTTTTCCCTTGAGGATCGCTTCAATCCGTGTTCCCGGGTGGGACCTTTTCTCTACCTCCGCCGGAACCAGCCGAATTCTTCTGTTTTAGCTGCAACGCGCTGCGTTTCCCTCGTGAAATCTTGCAGCATCTCCTCTTTTTTTCCTCTTCACCAGCGGATTTTTTTTTTCCGGCTTTTTTCCCCCCTGGATAGCGATCCCCTGGGAACCCCCCTCTCATACTCCCGGCTGCCCCCCCCCCCTTTGCGCCCTTTCCCGCACTTCTCCCTTTCCCACATCGGAGAGACACTTTTCTTTTATTCCAAGGGCGCTTCCTTTTCTTGCGTAAAAAAAAGTCCCTGGTCGTTTCCTTTTTCCCTTACCTTTTTTCAGCAGGTGGAAAAGGAGACTTTTTCTTCAGCGGACCTTCCCCGCCGATTGAAGGTTGGACTCATCCTCCATCCTTGCATTCCCTTTTCCCCATAAGCGATGCATTTTTAGCTTCATAAGAATGCGCCGAGGGAAGACTGCCAGTCTTCTTCTTCTTCGGCATATGCTTTTGTTGAAACAGTTTTTTTTGCTTTGGCCTTCCCAATCTCCAGGCTCCCCCTTTTTTTTTTGCTTATGTTGAAGATTTTTTTCTTTTCGGCTTTTCCTTTTGCCCCCCAGTTGTTTCTGAAGGATTTCGCTCTTCTTCCCACGAAGTCTCTTTTCCTCTTCCCTTCCCGTCCCCTTTTCCTCCAATAACGGAGGAGGTCTCCTAGCCCTTCCTAGCGTCCCGAGGATCTCTATTTTTTTTGAGAGAGACCTCGGGACGCCTCTTTCCCTTTGGATCAGCGGCCCTTCCCTCCCTGCTCAGCGGTAGTGGCTCCCTGTGTTCCTTGGAAGTAGTGCAGTCCCTGTGAGCGTACTCGTTGCTTCCCCTTGCTACTTCTCTTTCTTTTCTCGACTCCCTCCTTCCCTTTGGAACGGGAAACGCCGCGAGCTCCTTTCCCTTCTCCCAAGTCTTTTGCCCACGGGAAGACCGTACACCATTTTTCCAAGGGAGTTTCCTCTATGCCAAGCCCTTTTTCAAAACTGTTGCCGCGTTCTTCCTGTATTATAGCCAGCGCAGGCAGTTGGGTGGTGGGTTTTTCTTCTTTCGACCCTTTCTTCCCCCTGTGCAAAAGAAAAACCCGTCTTTTGCTGAAAAGGAATGCCGTTTTTCTGTCCAACCTGCCCTTTTTTTTGCGAGGCCCCCTTTTTCCCTCCCCCCCCTTTACAAACCGGCATGACCCTCCTCCAGGAAAGCGACCGTCTTTTCCTTCCTTTTTTTTTTTACGCCCCTCGTCTCCCCTAAAGCGCCTTTTGTTCCTTTTCCGGGCAAACCGCGCCTCTTTTTTTGGCCGCGTCAACGAGCGATTGCTTTTTTTCCCTTCCCCTTGCTCTTGTGTATTCCTCTTTTATGGTTACACCACAATTGTTCCCCTTTTTCCCTCGTGCTGAAGCTGCAATCGGAGGGTGCCTCCCCTCTGCCTGCGGTCTGCTGTGCCCTTCCCTCCCTTTTCCCCTGCGCGTTTCCTTCGAAAAATCATGAGGGCCTGACTTCTTTTTGCATCCTGGCAGGAATTTCTGCTGTGTGTTTATAAATAGGTCCATTCTTCCCAAGGTTTCCGCGTGATCTTTCCTCCTCTCCCCCGCGGATTTTAAATTTTTCAGCCAAGGGCTTTCTTTTTTTCCTTCCACCTCCCCCTCCCCCTCTTTATGCCGGCGTACGAGCAGAGTTTTTTGTCTTAGTTATCAGGGGATTCAACCCTGTGACGGGCGGCCCCTTTTCTCCTTTGGCTTCTGCGAGGTATACGCCAGCAGTTTTCTTCCGGTCTCTCACTCGCGCGCGTGCCATTGCGGCGGTTTTTTTTTTAGATCGCCGGTGTTCCTCCTTTCCTCTCTCTCCCCTATTTTCACTTCCCTTTCTCACCTTTTGAAGACTTTGTGACTTCTATGCCTGCCCCGACGCGGATAGGACTTCCTCTCCTCGTGGTCGGCATAAAGCCGCTCCTGGAGTTCCGTTCCTTTTTTTTTTTGCGGGGCAGCTTTTTTCGTTGTTGGGAGAGAGATATTACAATGCCCCCTTTCCAAGGGGTGAATGCCACGGACCTTCTCTCTTCCTTTTTTATGACGTCCCCTTTTTCTCTCCTTTCGCTCCGAAGAAGAGTCGTTCTTTCGCTCAATGTCTCAACCTTTTACGCAGGTCTCCCCCTTTTTTAGAGCGCATTGAAAATTCCTTCTTTCTTCTTCCTTCACCCCCTTCTCTTCCCCCTCCTCACCGCTACCGCCGCAAGGGCCCCGCAGCTGCCCGTGCCCCGGCCGACTCCTTCGTTACCGCGCAGTCTCCCCCCCTCTCTATGAAACCTTGTTTTTTTCTTCACCGATGTGGTTTGTGACTTTTTTCCGCGACACGCTGCTCTCGAACCAGTGGGTTGTGTCTTTTTTTTTTCCACAAACTTCCGCATTGTTAATGGAAAATCCGTCCTTTCCAGATCCTTTCCTTTTGAGGACTTTTCTCCTTCTTCCCGATTTATCACGGCCAGTTTAGCGGCCCCCGCGAAATTACGCCACTTCCCGCCTCTCGGCGCGACAAAGTGCGGAATTCCTTCCTCTGCAGGCGGTTTTCTCTCCCCCTCTTCACCCGCCGGATTGCCTTCCCCTTTCCTGGGACCAAAATTGGTGGAAACCCATCCCCTAGAACGGTGCCGCCTCCCCCCCTCTCTTCCTTCTGAGCTCCCCCTCTTTTTTGTGCCCGGCTGTTGAAGTCCCCTTTTTCTTTTTTTAACCAAGGAAGGTAAGCGGTCCTTTCAAATTTTTTAGCGGTTGAAAAGGCTTTTTTTCTCCCCCGAGAGCGATCCCCTTCGCCCGCCAGCTTGAAGGTGTTGGCTTCCCCCCAGCCAATAGGATGCATAGGCAAAGTGTTTTCCTTTTTCCCCCATCGCCGCCCACCAACCGGGGGTTTTTTTCCTTTATAGGTCAGTACCCCCCGGAATATCGCGGAAAGAACCCTTTCTGGCTTGTCTCCTCCTCCGTTACCCTTGGAGCAGGGCTTCATGCCTTCTTTTCTCCTGGTCCTTTTTTTCCTTCCGCGGCGTTTCCCTCCCCTTCCCCTCTTTTCTTCTTTCGAGAGCCGCGACTTTTTTCTTTCCTCCCCCCCCGTACTGCTGCTTCACGGCAAGTCCCACATTTTTTCCACTACGGCGGAAGAGTCTCTTCTTTAGCGGCTGTCCCTTCCCCCGCTTAGAGTCACGAGTTTCCTTGTGAGAGAGATCATCGGGACGCTGAAGGCTTTTTTCCCCCCTTTTCCGGCAGTGAGCGAGTGCCCCCTCTCCCTCAAGTGGCCATGACCCTCTGGCCGTGGAACGATGCCCCTTCCTTTCGTGGAGAAGCCCTGGACTCCTTGCGGTATTCTCGAAAGCCCCTTCACTCTCAGATGCCGGGCCGGGTCTCCAAAAAGCGCAAAGGAAGCCCTTCCTCCCTTAGCAGGAGGCCTTTGACGCGGGCCAAAGCCCTTTCTGACGAGTCCGCAGAGGCCGGGTGGTACGCGAATATCTTGTCCGGTTTGTGTGCTTCTCTACCTTCTTCCAGAAAGACCTTTTTCCTTTTAACCAATGCCGGCGGCGCTGATGACCGCGGCGTTCTCTCTCTCGGTGGCGCCAATGCAACCTTTTACGGCAACACGGAAAGCGACCGCCTTGGAGGAATAAGACCGTTTCCCCACGCAGGCAACCGTTCCTCTACGGTTCGCACGAGAGATTTTTTCCTTTTTCTTTTTTTTTATTCCAGCAGGGAGTATGAGATGGGTTCCCCTTTCTCCGTGATCTGTTTACCTACTTTTCTCTTGCACTCCGGCTTTTTCCTGTTCGTTCCGAAAAGATTGGCCGAACTTTTTTTTTTTTTTGCAGGAGAAACTCCTTTTTCCGTTGGCGGAATTAGGAGGTTTTCTTGGTGCTTTCCGTGGATAAATCGGGCACAGGATGCCCTTTTCCTTTCCGCGTGATCGGTTCCTCTGCCGCCGGATCCCCCACCTCTTCTCATTGGATTCAGTTTGGCCACCCCCCCTTTCCTCCATAGCCACTGGTCAGCGCGCAGCGTGTCTCGTCCACGGTGGCGTGGCTTTTTTGTTCGTGGGTCAAACAACCACATCCCTCTCCTCCGTTTTCAGATCTTTTTTTTTGGTGATCCGCGGTTTTCGCGTATACGCCAGCAGTTTGTCGTCGGCCGGGGCCCTTCCGGAGCGATGTCTGCACGACCCTCTTTTTCCCATTTTTCATCTTTCCCTTTATAGCCCGGGCCCCTAACTCCGCGTGGAAACCTTCCCCCCCCTTAGCCCGGAGACTTGGAACAGTAGGAACGCAATTCTCCCCACAGACGAAGGTAGATCTTTTTGAATCGCGACGTGGTTTTTCATTTACCGCCGCTCCAAGCTCGTTTTCTTTCTGTCGCAGTTGCAGCCTCTTTTTTTGTTGTGAGAGAGCTTTTTCCTCCCAAAAGGGGTGCAGCCAGGACCTCTCTCCTTTTCGGCTATTCCGACAAACGTCCTTTCCTCTTTGCGTCTGGAAGCTCTCTCAATTGAGTTCCTCATGTCAAGAAAGAAGGGGAGGAGCGCTGACCCCTCTCTTTTTAATTCCCCGGCGATCCTGCTCTATTAAAGCTTACCGCCTCCTTTTCTGTTCTCCGTTCGTGGCCCCTGCCGACGCCAAACTTTCTGCGAATAACCGCCACTTTCTTTTGCCGCCGTCACCTTTTTTTTTTGAAACAGGTCCCTCCTCCTTCACGCTTGCCACTGAAGCCGCATAGAAAGTGGAGGATGGCTTTTTGGACAAATGATTTTCATTTAGATGGCATGTTAAAATCCTGCGGAAGTTTCTTAGGAGTCCCTACAAGCGGAACTTATTCATTAGATTCCATCCATGCTGTTAAACGGCCAGAAACCCTTCTTTTCTGCAGCGGCAAAAGAAGCCCCGGCCCGAGGCTTTTTCCCCTGCCAACTCTCTTCTTCAATCTTTCGAAGATTTTCTTGCCGAACTATTCACCCCTTCCGTCACGCCGTCGTTAAACCCTTTCTCTGGGAACACTTTTTTCCCACCGCGTTTCCGCCTCCCGCAATCGATAGTGCGAAACCTCCCCCCTTCTCCTACCCCCCTCGTTGTGCAAGTGCGTTTCCCTCCTGGCGCGTTCTTCCCTCTGGGCGTAAACAGGTCGCCGTGTGCGGTACAGATGGAGTTCAGTTTTTTCCCCTTTGCGCCAAGAGAGCAGAATATCCCCCCGCAGCTGCAGGTTTTTTCTCATCTCCAACGTCCTTTTTTCTTCCGCTCGGAACCGTTTTTGTGTCGAGCGGAAGAATGTCGAAGTAACCTTCCACACTGCAAGGAGCGGGAATATTTCCGTACCCCCTTCCCCCCCAGTTTTTTCATGGATTCTTTGTTTCCCCTCTCCCCTTTTTCCCTGCTCGGATGTTTCTCTTCCCTTCCTGGGCCGGGCCCCGCAGATCGCGGCGTTCCGTCCCAGGCGATTTTTTCTTCTCCCCTCATTCGTCAGGGCTTCTCCAAGTAGCTCACTTCCAGTAAACAGTGGCCCTCCTCTTTTTCCCCTCTTCTTGAGCGTATCGCTCTGCCGTCTTTTAATCTTGTTCCCGAGGACTCTTCTTTTCCCTTTTTGGAGAGAGATACTCGGGCGCTGGACGTGTTTCCCTGCAGACTCTATTTTGTCCGCCGGCTGGCCAGACGTCTTTTTCTTGCCGTGAAGCGATGCAGTAAGGCTTCACTTCGTGGAGAAGCCTTTTGTCTTTTCCCTTCCGAAAGCATCCTCACACATCTCGCGATATGGGTCGGGAGCCCGGAGAAACCCCCCCTCCTGCTCCACGCAGGAGCAGGACGGTCTTTTCTCCCCCAATCCAGGAAAAAAGTTCCTCCTCCCTCGGGATCCCCTCTTTTTTTGATTCCGGACCCGCGCCTAGGAAGTCGGACCGGTTTTGTGCCCCCGCTCGACACGAAAAACACTTTTCCTCTCTGATGTGGTGTTCCCCTTATTTTTTCGGTTTTTCCCAACCGTGTGGCGAATGTATTCTTCACAATTTTCTCCTTTGCAAAACCTTTTCTGGTACAATCCTCTCTGCTTCATTAATTTTTTTTAAGACCCCCCCATCTCAGGCTGTGTAAGTTCACCCCTTTCCTTAGTGCTTATCCTCCCCTCGAAGTTTTAGCACGAGCCTTTCTTCCCCGGCACCCAGCGGGAGTATGAGATGTGTTTCCTTTTCTCGCTGATCTGTTCCGATTCTTTCCGGAGGGTTCCTGAGTCGGCGAGACTCCTTTTTTTCTGACTGAAAGATTGCCCCCAGGAGAGTTGCATTCCCCTTTTGAGTGGCTTCATTTTTTGGAACGCCTCTTCCAATGTTCTGGTCTGGCCGTGGCTCCCTTGGATGGAAGAGAATTTTTCCCTTCCGAGGTGATTATGTACTCTTTTTTCCCTGACGGATTTTCCACCCCTTCAGAATTGTTTCATTTGGCAACCCCACTTCCAATAGAAATGGTTTTTCTTAGAGAAGAGTGTCTCTTTGGCGATCGTTTTATTCCTTTTTTTTTCCCCCCCCCGGTGAAGGCCCCGGCACGCCGATTGAGGTTTTTTTTTTCTTTTCTGAGAGGTTACTTGAGCGTTCGTCACTAGCGGAGAGATTAGCATTCCCCTTTTCTTTCTTCGCTCTCTGAGACGGAATGGGATCGCCGGGGAATTTTTTCTCCCCCCCCGAACGATTTTTCACATTTCTCTGGATTCAATTTGCTTTTTTCCTTCTGAACGCAATTGAGCGCTGCTCCAGGGCGCCCAGACGCGTCCGTGCGCATAAAGCCGACTTCTTCGTGCATGCACCCCTTTTTTCTTTTTCGA